>Ga0334722_10002365_pt1 | contig 21531 bp, 12 predicted proteins | sample C3_bottom_MG_FD_207210 | JGI IMG/M metagenome (GOLD analysis project Ga0334722, IMG submission 207210) | Sediment microbial communities from Yellowstone Lake, YNP, Wyoming, USA - C3_bottom | ecosystem: Environmental > Aquatic > Freshwater > Lake > Sediment | place: USA: Wyoming | collected... | reverse complement strand
GGACGTGGCCGCGTGAATCAGTCAGATCCACTGGGACGGGGTACTAGTCGCCCCGCGGATCTTCACGCTCCCGGGATCTCGGCATGCATCCGGGCATTTCGTGGCATAATTACCGAAAGCCTGTCATTTCCCTGGAGAATCCCTGGTGCGTGTTCAATTGCCGACTGCTGCAGTCCTCGCGTTGCTGACGTTGCCGCTGGTCTTCTCGGGCTGCACAACAGCCACCACGGGGCCCACGTCCAACGTGCCGTTCAGCCAGGTCGACCTGCGCATCGGAGATGGCGCCGTGGCCCTCACCACCAGCACGATCACCGCGCACTATACGGGCTGGATCTACAGCCCGACCGCGCTCGACCAGAAGGGCCTGGTATTCGACACGTCGGCGGGCAAGGATCCCATTACGGTGATGCTGGGTGCCGCGATGGTCATCGCGGGATGGGACGAGGGAATCCCGGGAATGAAGGTCGGCGGCGTGCGCCGGCTGGTGATTCCGCCCGGCTCGGCCTACGGCTCGACGCGCGTGGCGTCGCTGCCGCCGAATGCCACGCTCATTTTCGAAATCACGCTCGTCGGCGTGCAGTAGCGTCCGCCCTCACTTCGTCAGCTTGAAGCGAATCCCCCCGAGGATTGCGGCTCCGTTCTCCGAGGTGCGCCCGATCTCGCCGTTGGTGGACTTGCCACGAAGCGAAGCCGAGTTGTACTCCGCGAAGAACGCAAAGCGCCGAGATGCCCACACCTCGACGCCGGCACCAATCAGGAATCCCCAGCCGGCCGTCTTCAGGGCGAAGTCCTGTGTGCCGCCGGCGATGGTCTGAGTGATCCCGTCCACGGTGACCGTCCGCGCCGCGACGGTCTCGGTCGTCGTCAGGGCGGTCTTCACATAGTTGGCGCCCACGATGCCGTAGAACCGGAATCGCCCGGTCGGGAGGCCCGCCTTCACAGCCACCCGGTAGATCTGGGCGTCGTAGTGGGTGTCGAACACCGCTCCGGCCGGCTCCCCGTGGAGCTTCATGACGGCGGGCTTGATGTAGCTGACATCAATTCCGAGGAACGGCACCACCCAGAGCGTCACGCTGCCCATATACGTCAGCCGGCCGCTGTTGCCGGTGCAGGGCGACACGTTGCCGCACTGGGTCGTGCCCGTGTTGGAGAACGATGTGCTCCCGCCGCCCAGACCGATCGAGACGCCTGCCGGTGGCTGCATACGCGGGCCGGACGGACCGGCCGTCGGCCCCTGGCCGAGCCACTGCACCGGCACGGCACCCTGCCGCAGCCACACGCTGGGACTGGTGCCGCCCAAGTCCACGACGAACGTCGTGATGCGCTGCCCCCAGAACACGCCAGGCACCTCCCGGCGCTCGCACACCTGCTCCTTCGGCGCCGGCCACTGCCCCACTTCAAAGACCATCACGCGCCGGAGCGTGTCGCACATGTCGATCCAGATCCGGACATCCCGCTCGGGCTTCGCCGCCTGGGCCGACGGCGGCAGGACGAACTTGGTCCCGCTGCCGGGCTTGGTGGATGCGGATCCCATCGCTACTCCGTTGAACTGGAGTTCGACCGTCGCCCCCTGGGGCGCATTCCTGACCAGGATGGTCTGCGCCACCGCCATATCTGCTGCCAGCACAAACGCAGCCGCCAGCAACAGCGACCGCCAGGGACCTGTCATGCCCGTGTCCTCCGCCAATAACTCATTCAGACGATTATGGTTCACCGGCAGTCGGAATGTCACGGTCATACGCAGATCCGGACCGGAAGCGGGAACCCGCGCCATTCGCTATACTCCAGACGCCCATGCCCAGACTCGCCTATCCTCCTCGCGCGGCCGGCAGCCAGGAACGACTCCAGGCGCTGAATCCTCCCCTGAAGTGGGCCGGCGGCAAGCGGTGGCAGGTCAAGCACCTGCGGCCATTCTGGGAACCGCACGGGCACCGCCGCCTGGTGGAGCCGTTCTGCGGCGGGCTGGCCGTCGCCCTCGCCTTTTCGCCGGCGCGGGCACTGCTGAACGACGTCAATCCGCACCTGGTGAACTTCTACCGATGGGTTCGCCGCGGCCTCGCCGTCGAGGTCGATCTCCGGAACGATCGCGATCTCTTCTACCGCCACCGCGCACGCTTCAACCAGTTGCTCCGGTCAGGCCACGCAGGGTCGCGCGAGGCGGCGTCGCTCTTTTACTTCCTGAACCGGACGGGATTCAACGGCCTGTGCCGGTTCAACCGCGCCGGCGAGTTCAACGTGCCGTTCGGCCGGTACGGGCGCATCGCCTACGCGCGCAACTTCGACGCGTACCGCGAGACGCTGAAGCGCTGGCGGTTCACGAGTGTCGATTTCGAAGAGACCCCGATCCGGCCCGACGATTTCGTCTATGCGGATCCCCCCTACGACGTGCCGTTCACCCAGTACGCCAGCGGGGGATTCTCGTGGGCCGACCAGGAACGCGTGGCACGCTGGCTCGCAGGACACCGCGGTCCGGTCGTCCTGGTCAACCAGGCGACGCCGCGGATCACGCACCTTTATACGTCGCTGGGTTTCCGCGTCACGAGGCTCCAGGCCCCGCGGCGAATCAGCTGCACCGGCAACCGCACGCCCGCCCTCGAGGTCCTCGCGACGCTCAACGTCTGATGGCGGGCGGCAGACCCTGGCTTCCGGCGGCTGCCGCCGGCGGCGCGGCCTGTGCGGCCGGCGTCTCGCCCGGCCGCCGGACCCGGAACAGGTAGTCGCCGTCGAACTGGCGGATCAGTTCGAAGTCGGAGCTGCCGAGCGCCTCGGCCAGCACGCTCACCGCCCGGTCGGGGTAGCGCGCCGTATGCAGGACGACGTAGCCGACGCCGAGCGCCCGCATCCTCTTCGCGCTGTTGGGCCCGGCAAAGGCCGACATGTGACTGATGTTCGAACGGTACTCCTTCGGCTCGGCGCGCCCGAAGCCGTTGACGATGGGCCGCCAGTGCACCGTCTGGTAGAGCTCGTAGTCGGCCGGGAGATACCACTCGGTCTCGCCGAAGTACGTGGGCAGCGAGACGACGGGCGCGGACGGCAGCGTCGCCAGGTGGCGATAAACCGCCGGCACGGGCGTGGGCGCCGCCTTGCCGAGCGGGAAGGCGACCACGTACCACTCCGACAGCATGAGGGGGATGAGGGCCAGCGTCACGGCGCGGCCCTTCGCGCCGAACCGGCCGTGCATCCAGGCCGCTCCGGCGGCGACCAGCAGCACCTGCGCGAGCAACACCAGTTCGATGAAGCGTGCCGGCACGCGGAACGACGTCATGAAAGGCAGCCGCGTGAAGAGATCGTACGGCGTCCAGCCGCAGCGACCGTCCACGCACGCTGCCGACGGGCCCAGCGAGAGCACGATGCCGATGGTGCCGGAGGCAAGCGCGAACGCGATGAGCGGGACGCGCACATGCCCCAGCCGGCGGCGCCGCACGCCCGGCCACAGGCAGGCTACGATGCCCGCGGCCGTCATGATCGTGGCCACGGCCCCCAGGTAGAGCGTGGTCTCACCCCACAGCCAGCGCAGATGGTGGTTCCCGCGCTGCGCGAGCCACTGCCCCATCCACGTGTGGAGCGGCGGGACGAATAGCGCGGTGGCGTCGGCCGAGTACATCGCCGACTCGCCCATCCCGACCTTCGGCAGGCTGACGTACGGCGCCGCCAGAGGCACGACGGCTGCCGCGATGAGGATCAGCGCGACGCCGAGCTGGACGGCCGCACGGGCGACGGAAACACGGGCTCTGGCGCCCGCGGCCGATTCGTCCGGCCACAGCCGGCGGCCGGCGAGCAGGCAGAGCCCGAACAGCGCGTTCGCCGCCAGCACGAAGATGGCCAGGTACCACGACGTGAGGATCTGAAGGACCATCGCCGCCGTCCACGCGAGCAGCCGCGGCCAGGTCTGGCGATCGAGCCAGCGATCGAGGGCAATAAGAGACAGCGGGATTAGAAAGGCCCACGCCAGGTCCACGTGGGAATGCCCGTGAAGCATCCGATAGTACGAAAACGCGTAGACCAGGCCGCCGAACACGGCCGCAAGCCGGTCGCGTACGAAGCGGTGCGCCAGTGCGTACGCCGCCAGACCGTTGGTGAACCACGAGGCCAGCAGGAGGAGGTTGATGCCGAGCAGGGCGTTGCCCGTGACGGCAAACACGGGCAGTGTGAACAGCGAGGGCCCGAAGAGATGCTCGTCGTAGGCGAGCGCGCCCGCGGCCAGAAAGTAGATGGGCGCGTCGAAGAGCGGCAGGCCGTGCAGCACGGCGTAGTTGTCCCACGCCATGATCCAGGCCTCGCAGCGCATGTCGCCCGGGTACGAGGCGGAACCGAGATGGCCGAAATTGGTGTACGGGCCCGCCATCACGATGGTCGCGATCGCGAAGGCCGCCACGACGGCCGCCGCCGGCCCGAACGGGGTGATGCGTCGGAGTCTGCCGCCCAGCATGGTTGCCCGGTACCCTAGCACAAGCTGCACGACTGGCGGCTGTCTTGGCTCGGCCGCCCGCCTCGCTTCGGCCGTCCGTTTGCGGGGCGGCTCGTGGTATGTTTCCGAGCGCCAGTTCCCGCGACAACCTGAAGGAGTCGGAACCATGAGAGGTCTCAGCCCCATTCGCCGCGTCCTGACGCCCGTCCTGCTCGGGTTGCTGGTCGTGGCCGCGGCCATTGCCGTCACGAACGCCCAGCAGATGGTCACCGATACGCGTGACCCGAAACAGGCCCACGACGAGGCGTTTGCGAAGCTCTACAAGGAATGGACGGGCAATGCGAAGTACGGCAGCCCGCTGGTCGACCATCTGCCCCTCGTCAAGGGCATCCCGACTCCCAAGGACGTCCTCGGCTACTACATCGGCGCGCCGCAGAAGCTGACGTACTACGCCGACATCCTGAAGTACTACCGCGCGCTGGCAGCCGCCACGCCGCGCGTGAAGATCGAGACAATCGGCAAGTCGGACGAAGGCCGGGAACTCGTCGTGATCTGGGTGTCGTCCGAGCAGAACATCAAGGCGCTGCAGCAGAACCGCGACAACCTCGGGAAGCTGGCCGACCCCCGCGGCCTGTCGCCGGAACAGATCCGCCAGCTGATCGCCTCGACCAAGCCCGACTATCACGTCATCGGCGGGCTCCACAGCACGGAGTTGGGCGCCCCCGAAATGCTGATGGAACTGGTCTACCGGATCGCCACCGAGACGTCTCCGCTCATCACCCAGATTCGGAACAGCATCTACGTGTCCGTCACGCCGGTGGCCGATGCGGACGGCCGCGATCGCGTGGTGGACTGGTTCTATCAGGGCCTGGAACAGGCGCCGGCGCCTGCGGCCTCGGCCAGCCAGGCCGCGGCGGCGGCTCCGGCGGCGCAGGCGGGCGGCGGCGGCGGACGTGGCGGCATGACCGGCGGCGCCGTGCCGTACTGGGGCAAGTACGTCTTCCACGACAACAACCGGGACATCAACGTGGCGCTTGTCCAGATGCGCGCGCTGACAGACTGGTACTACACGGCGCATCCGCCCGTGATGCACGACCTGCACGAATCCATGACGCTGCTCTACACGTACAGCGGCGGGCCGCCCCAGAACCCGAACCTCGATCCGCTCCTCTTTGCCGAGCTGCCGTGGTTCTCGAACTGGGAACTCGCGCAGATGACGAAGTGGGGCATGCCCGGCGTCTACACGCACGCGTTCATGGACGGCTGGTCGCCCGGCTACCTCGGCTCGGTCTCCTACAACCACAACGGCGTGATGAAGATGTACGAGACGCAGTCGGGACGCGATATCCCGCCCCCGCCTCCGGCGGCGGCGGGACAAGCCCCGGGGCCGGCGGCCGCGGGTGCTGCCCCGGCGGCGGCGGCAGGCGGGCGCGGCGGTGGCGCCCCGCCCGAGGCCATGGGCCGAGGCGGCGCGGCCGCACTGCCCACGGGCCGCGGCGGATCGCAGGACCGCGAATGGTACCGCGGCCTCCCCGTGCCGGCCGACGCGGTGGCCTCGTTCAGCCGGCGCGACAACGTGAACTACATGGAGACCGGCGTCCTCTCGTCGCTCCAGCTCACCGCGATGTTCCCCAACGTCATCGTGGAGAACTTCTACATCAAGACGCGCAATTCGATTGAAGACGGCAGGACGAAGCCGCCGTACGGCTTCGTCATCCCCGTGCAGCGGGACATGACCAAGGCCGTCGAACTCGTCCGGGTGCTCCGGATCCAGGGCATCGAGGTCGGCCTGGCCGGCAGCGAGTTCAAGGTGGGCGGCGCGACCTATCCGGCCGGCTCCTACGTGATCAAGCGCGACCAGCCATACGGGCGTCTCGCCAAGAACCTGCTCGAAAAGCAGAACTACCCCGACGCGCGCCTGACAACCTACGACGACAGCGGCTGGACCATGGGGCTCCAGATGCTGGTGGACGTGAAGGAAGTCAATGACGTCGCCGTCCTCCAGGTGCCGGCGACACCCGTCAAGCAGGCCGTGTGGAAGGGCCGGCTGAGCGGCGCCGGCACGGCAGGCCTGGCGGTGGCCCACTACGGGTCCAACAACATGATCACGTTCCGGTACAAGCTCCGATCGGTGCCGATGAAGATCGCCGAAAAGAGCTTTACGGCAGAGGGCGTGGAGTTCCCCGCCGGGTCGTTCATCCTCGCGGGCCCGCCCAGTCCAGCCGCCCGCGCCGCGGTCGAGGAACTCGGCCTGACGGCGGCGGCGCTTGCGGCGCTGCCGTCGGTGGCGTCGCACGACGCGCCCGCGCCGCGCATCGCCATCTATTCCCAGTGGACGAGCACGCAGGACCTTGGCTGGTACCGGCTGGCCTTCGACCGGCTCGGCATCCCGTACGACCTGATCTACAAGGAACAGGTGCGCAAGGGCGACTTGCGCGGCAAGTACGACGTCATCGTGATGGCCGCGCAGAACGTCAACCGGCAGGCGGTGTTCCAGCAGCCGGCGGCGCGCCCGCAGCCGTACCTGAAGACGGACAAGTACAAGTTCCTCGGCGCCTACGGCGAGACCCCGGACATGTCAGGCGGGTTCGGCCAGGAAGGCGTGGACGCATTCGCGAAGTTCCTCGACGGCGGCGGCACGCTCGTCGCCGCCGCTGCGGCGGTCAGGTTCCCGATCGAATTCGGCTGGGCGCGGTCGGTCGACACCGAGACGGTCGCCGGGGTCGCGGCCCAGCGCCCCGTCGTACAGGCCGACATCATGCGCGGTGAACACCCGATGTTCTACGGCTACGCGGACAAGACGCTGCCGGTGAAGTACATCGGCGGCACGGTGTTCCGGATGGGCGTGGCCGATCAGCCGGCTGGTCTCGCGCGCTACACCGGCGGCGATGCCTCGGTGCTGACGGGCCTGATGACCGGCGCCGACCAGTTGCGGCAGAGGATCTTCGCGGTCGATGTGCCCGGCGCCAACAACGGCAAGGGCCGCGTCATCCTGTTCGCGAACAACCCCGTCTACCGGTGGCAGAACCTCGGCGAGTTCAACCTGATGTTCAACTCGCTGCTCAACTGGAACTACGTGCCGCCGGCGCCGCCGATCACCATCGCGCCGTCGGCCGGCCGCGGCGGCGGCCCGGGACAGTAGCCAGGGAGGGGTCCGGCTCCGGCTGGGGTTAGGTCCAAAACCGCGCGTTTTGCAAAACGCGCGGTTTTGGACCTGACCCCAGCCTCTGGCGCTAGCGCGTCCAGCGGCCGTTCGGGGTGCGCACCGGGCCGGGGTGGAAGAAGTCGGCCGGCATCATCACGCCATCACGCTTGTAGACCTGTCCGTTCTTCATCACGAAGACCACGGTGCGCAGCGCATCGACGTCGGCCAGCGGATCGCCGGGCACGGCAATCAGGTCCGCGAACAGCCCCGGCTTGATCGGCCCGCGCTCCGTGATGATGTCGGCGGCCTTGTACCCGTTGATCGTGATGGCCCGCAGCGTGTCGGCCGGCGGGATGGCCGCCGCCTTCCACGACTTCAGGAAGTCGATCGACAGTTCGCCGCGCGACAGCCAGCGGCCCGTCTTGTCGTCCTTCATCCGCTCGTTCCAGTAGTCGAAGTCCGTCGAGAACGTGAGCGGCACCTTCTTCTCCCACGCGTCCTTCAGGTTCGCGACGACACGCTTGAAGGCGGCCTCGGTCCCCCGCCAGGCGGAGAACGGCGTGTCCGTGCCGGCCAGGAAGATCCCCTTCTCGGCCATCTGCCGGTGATGCTCCGGCGTGAGCGCCGTGCCGTGGGCGATGATGTAGATGCCGGCGTCAATCGCCCGCTGCGCGCCCGCCGCGGTCTGCACGTGACCTTCCACCTTGCAGCCGCCGGTCGCCGCCTCCCGGATCGCCAGCTTGATGTCGTCCACCGAGTACCCCCACGGCTTGCAATCGATGCACAGCTTGATCGTGCGGGCGCCGAACAGCATGTTCTCGCGCACGGCGCGGACGATTTCGTCCGGGCTGTTCGCGTCGATGTACTCCGGGTACATGATGTTGTGCTGCTTGTACATCTCGGGCGTCGGCCAGAACTGCCCGCCCGTACTGCCGATCATCGGCCCTGACGGAATCACCGTCGGCCCCGGCAGCCAGCCCTGCTCGATCGCCTGCCGGAGCGCGACGTCCACGTAGAGCGCGTTGTTGCCCACGTCGCGGACCACGGTAAACCCGGAATTGAGCATCTGCATGCCGTTCGAAGCCGCCTGGATGGCGCGCAGCGGCGTCGAGTCGGTGATGTACGTGAGGTAGTAGTAGTTGTTCTCCGGCTGTTCCTTGTACGTCATGCCCATGTGCGTGTGGGCATCCACCAGGCCGGGCAGCACCGTGAGCTTCGACAGGTCGATGACGGTGGCGCCAGGCGGAATCGGGAGGTTGGCGCCAATCGCCTTGAAGCGCTCGCCTTCGATGACGATCATCTGGTTGAGCGCCACCGTCCCGGTCTCCGGATCGACGAGGCGACCGGCCTTGACGACGGTGATGGGCAGCGGCGCGGCGGCCGGCGATTGCGCCGAGGCCGGCAATTGCGTCGAGGCCGGCGTTTGCGCGGCGACCGGCGCCAGCAGCGCGATACAGAGCACGCAGACGAGCAGGGTCCATCGGTTCATGCGGCGTCTCCTTGACTTCGGCCCGTGCGGGCGCTTAACTCTAGCATCGAACCCGCGCCAGTGGCGGTTTCGGATCTGACCCCAAGGAGTGGAGTGGACGCTGATGACGAGCACACGACGCACGATGGTGACGCTGGCGCTGGGGTTGTGCCTGACGGCAGGCCTGACGGCCCAGGACCGGCTGAAGACGATGCCCGGGTACGAACAGTACCTGCGCATGAGCAAGGAAATGGCGGGCGCGGTCAAGCCGGGCTCGCTGGCCGTCACGTGGAAGGACGGCGGCAAGGCGTTCGAATACACGCGCGACGGCAAGGTCTACCGGTTCGACATCGCCACGAAGCAGACCACTGAAACCGGCCCGGTTCCGGCCGCCGACGCCGCCGCGGGCGGCGGGCGCGGAGGGCGCGGCCAGGGCGGTGCGCCCGCGCGCGGCCGGCAGGTGGCGTCGGCCGATTCCCCGGACAAGACGCTGAAGGCCTCGTACAAGAACCGCAATCTGTTCATCAGCAGCGCGGACGGTTCGAACGAAGCCGCGCTGACGACCGACGGCAGCGAAAAGGACCGCATCAAGTACGGAACGGCAAGCTGGGTGTACGGCGAGGAACTCGCCCAGACGACGGCGATGTGGTGGTCGCCAGACAGCAAGAAGCTCGCCTACTACCGCTTCGACGAGAAGAAGGTCCCGGACTACTTCCTGCAGATGGACCAGACGAAGCTCTACTCGACCATCGACACGGAGGCCTACCCGAAGTCCGGCGAACCCAATCCGATCGTCGACCTGTTCGTCTACGACGTCGCCACGCGCGCCACCACGAAGATCGACGTCCGGAACGGCAAGCCGTTCGACAACGACGTGGTCGGGCACTACGTCTACGCCGTGCAGTGGTCGCCCGACGGCAAGGAACTGCTCTTCGCCCGGACGAACCGCCGGCAGAACGTGATGGAATTCACGGCGGCGAACCCCGCCACGGGCGTGTGCCGGGTCATCCTCCGCGAGGAGTGGCCGACCGGCTGGCTCAACGAGAGCCCCTCGATCACGTTCCTCAAGGACGGGCAGCGGTTCATCTGGGCGTCCGAGCGCAACGGCTGGCGGAACTACTACCTGTACGACCTGTCGGGCAAGCTGATCGCGCCGCTGACGCGCTACACGACGTTCGAGGCCGGCAACCTGGTGAAGATCGACGAAGACGCCAGGGTGCTCTTCCTCATGGCGCGTGACGGGGACAACTACCTCAAGCTGCAGCTGCACCGGGTGAGCCTCGACGGCAAGACGGACGTCCGCGTCACCGACCCGGCGTTCCATCACACCATCGGCGGCTGCATGGGCGGCGGCCGCGCGGGCGGGCCGCCGGCCGGCGGTTTCGGCGGCGGCGCGTCGGCGTGCGGCATCTCGCCGGACAACAAGTTCGCCGTGGACGTGTACCAGACGCACGACGCGGCGCCCGCGACCCGGCTGGTGGACGCCGTCACCGGCAAGACGGTGGCGGAACTGGCGAAGCCGGACCTGACGAAGTTCGACGAGCTCAAGCTGAAGAAGGCCGAGATGTTCACGTTTACCGCGGCCGACGGCAAGACGCCGCTGCGCGGGCTCATCAGCTTCCCGTCCAACTTCGATCCGTCGAAGAAGTACCCGACGATCGTCGCGGTGTACGGCGGGCCCGCCTCGGCGAGCAACACTGCGCGCGAGACGTTCGTGCAGCCCAACCCGATGGCGGAATACGGGTTCCTCGTGGTGAATCTCGACTCCCGGGCGGCCCCGGGCATGGGCAAGCGCACGCTGGACGCGATCTACCTGAAGCTCGGCCAGGTCGAGATGGACGACATGGCGGAAGGCATCAAGGCGCTGTGGAACCGCCCCTACTTTGATCGCGACCGCGTGGGCATCCAGGGCACCTCGTACGGCGGCTACGCGTCGCTGTTGTGCCTGCTTCGCCACCCGGAGGCGTTCCGCGCCGCGGCGGCCTCGTCGCCGCCCACGTCATGGGTGCACTACGACACGATCTACACCGAGCGCTACATGTGGATCCCGCAGGAGAACAAGGAGGGGTACGACACCGGCAGCGCGATGAAGTACGCCGACAAGCTCGACGGCCGGCTGCTGATCTACTACGGGACGGCCGACAACAACGTCCACCCCACCAACTCGATGCAGCTCATCCAGGCCCTGCAGCGGGCCGGCAAGAGCTTCGAGGTGCAGGTCGGCCCCGACGCCGGCCACTCGGGCGTGAATCAACAGCGGATGATGGAGTTCTTCATCCAGAACCTGGTGATCGATCCGCCGAAGCGCGCGGGAGGGCAGTAGCTACTTCCCCGCCGCCTCCATCGTGCGGAGCACCGGGTAGAACTCGGGCGGCGCCGCGGCGCCCAGCACCGGGTCGAGGATGTTCCACGCCATCAGGCCGTCGGCCGACCGCGGATCGAACAGGATGAAGGCCAGCCGCGCGAGCGGCTGGTCCATCGGCACCACGATGGAGCCGGCCGGAATCGTCTGCTCGGTCGGTTCCCACTTGCCGGTCAGCGTGCGCATCTTGTGCGTGCCCTGGTACTCGCGGTCGGCCAGCGTGTTCGACTCGATCCGGAAGCGCTCACCCTTGACCACCTGCTCCTTCTCGGTGCGGATGAACCGGATGCCGTGCGCCTCGAGGCGGTCGGTGACGCTGGCGAGCACGCGCGCGGACGGCGATCCGCCGCCGCCCCGGCCGCCACCCGGTCCGCCCGCCGCCCCGCGCCCTGCGCCTGCCGCACCAGCGGGAGGCGCCGCGGTCGCCGGCGCGCCCGGAATCACCGCCGGCAACACGTACGCCCGCGGCGCCACGCTGGTCTCGGTCGGCTCCGTCGTGCCGTAGAAAGCCATCACTTCCGTCGTTTCCCCTCCGGGCACGCGCTTCCGGTACGGCCGATCCGGCACGTACGGGTTCCGCTCGGTCACCGTCTGCGCAAACACCACGGTCTTCGGGTCCGGCGCCTTCACCAGCTTCTGCCGCACTGCCAGTTCCTTGCCGATGACCGATTCGGTCTCGGCGGCCGCGACGGCCTTCCGCACGGCGTCGTTGTTCTTGACGATGTAGCCAATCGTCTCTTCGAGGAACCAGTAGGTCGCCTTGATGCGGTCCTCGAACGAGGCGTAGGAGTACGTCTCCGTCAGAATGCCGAGCCGGTTCCGCACGCCGAAGTACGTGGACGTGTAGCGGGGATTGGCGAGGTCCGCGTCCGACTGCCACGCACGCTCGCTGCCGCCGCGCGCCACGCCGCCGTAGTAGAAGTAGTCCCAGCCGTGCTTCGCCTTGACCGCCGAGGTGACCGCCGGCAGCAGTTCGTTGCGCAGCAGGCCCGCGGTCGCCCTGGAGTCGTTCGGGTTGAGTGACGTCTCGTACGTCAGGTAGAAGCCGCTGTCGGCGCTGCCGTCGGTCGTATGCAGGTCGATGGCGACCTGCGGGTCGTACCGCGTCAGCAGCATGGCGAGTGACCGGGCCTCGGCGGTCTCGAGCTTCGTGCAGTCGCGGTTGAGGTCGAGATCCTGTGCGTTGGCGCGCTGGCCCATGCCGCCGATCGGCCCGAACTGCGAGCCGCGGTTCTGCACGTTGACGCGTTCGTTGCCGTCGGCGTTGTAGATCGGGTTGATGAGCAGGACCACGGACTTGAGCCACTCGGCGCGTTCCCCCTTCGCGATCGATCGCAGGAGCCACAGCAGCGCCTCCTTGCCCTCGACCTCGCCCGCGTGGATGTTGCCCTGGATGTAGATGCGTGTCTTCTTCGCCGCGAGGACGTCCTCCGGCTTCGATCCGGGCGCGCCGATCACGGCCAGCGGCATCGGGCGGCCCTCGAACGTGTAGCCGTACGTCGTCAGGTGAATCTGGGGCGAGGCGGCCGCCATCGCCTTCATGTACGCGATGACATCGTCGTAGCGGCTCGTCTCGGCAAACTGCGTGAGTTCGGGGCGCGTCAGCGGCCACGCTTTCTGCACCGCCGGACGGGCGGCGGCGGCCGCCGGCGCCTGGGCGGCCACCGGGTTGCCCGCGTGCAGCACGAGCCCGGCAAGCAGCATGACGAACAGGACGCGGATCGGACGGGTCATCTGGGTCATCGACGCGGTCTCCGGAAAGAGGGAATTGTGCCCGGAGAGTCTACCAGAGCTCCAGGTGTTCCTGCACCGTGCGCAACTCCAGCAGCCCGGGCATCGGACCGTCCACGCCGCGCAGGACCACGCCAATACTGGTCCGGCCGCGCGTGACGCTGAACGGCACCCGTATCTCGACGGTGACCGGGACAGCCGACGGCGAGGCGAAGGGACGGGTCGGAATCACCCGCCCCTCGACTTCGAGTGCAAAGCGGCGCGGCTGGCCTTCGCTGCCGCGGAACGTGCAGACGACGGTCACGTCCGTGTCGTCGAAGACGGTCAGGATGTAGCGCTGCCACCCCGGGCCCTCGCGCCACGTGCGGCCGTCCGCCCGCCCGTCTGTTACGCGCTCGCCCGCGTATTCGTGTGCCTCTTCGCTACGGGGGCTGCCGACGACAACGACATCGACGACACGCCGAGCCTGGGCGGCCGGCGCCGGTGCGGCGCCAAGCACGAACGCAACGGAAACTGCCACGGCGAAGCACCGGCAGATGGTGGCTCGATGAGCGGGGGCTGGATGGACGGCGGTCACGTCGGAAGCAGCATACACGAGGGGACGGCGGCGGGAGCCCCGTGTGGATTGAAGCCGTCATTCATTGTGCCGATTGCAGTGTACCGACCGGTAGATCTATACTTACCTACCGGTCGGTAACCCCGGTGCATCTCCGGATTTCGGGCAATACCAGGACAAGATGACTCCTACTCCTCCCCCGCTTCCGGCGGACATCGCGCCTTCCGAGCGGGACCAGCAAACGCGGGAGCGCCTGCTGGCTGCCGGCGTCCATGTTTTCGACCGCAAGGGCTACACGGCGGCGTCAGTCCGTGAAATCACCGAACTCGCCGGCGTCACCAAGCCGGCGCTCTACTACCACTTCGGCAGCAAGGAAGGCCTGCTCGTCACGATTCTGGAGCAGGCGACCCGCAGCTTCATGGAAGCGACGGCCCAGGCGGTGCTGCGGACCGGCCCGACCATTGACCGGGTGACGGCCTTCTGCGACGACATCTTCGCGCTCTTCGAGCAGACCGTCCCCATCGTCAGGGTGGCGCACACCGTCCTGTTCGGGCCGCCCGACGCCGCTCCGCCGTTCGATCCGAGCGCTTCGGAGCGCCAGGTGCGCCAGTTGCTGCAGCAGATGATCGAGGACGGCCAGGCGGCCGGGGACGTGCGCCGGGACCTGTCCGCTGAGGACGTGTCGCTGGCGGTCATGGGCTTGCTGGAAGGCTGCTGGGCGCGGCAGCTGCACAGTGGATTCGATCGCATCGATCTCGCAACGCTTCGTCGGATTGTCAGGATTCTGTTCGAGGGCGTGTCAGCCCCCCGGACGACGGCAGGAGAGAACACGTGATGACTCGGATGGCTCGGCTTTCATATGTGCTGGTAGTGGGACTCATCCTGGCCGCGGCCGGGTGTGCGAAGCAGGACGCCGCCGCGACGGCGCCCGTGACGCGGCCGCCGGTGGCGGTCTCGGTGGCCCCGGTGGTGACCGGCGATCTCCAGGAGAGCATCGACGTGGTCGGCTCGCTGGCGCCCAAGTTCTCGGCCGACGTGAAGTCGGAAGTGACGGGAACGGTGACGGCGATCTACGTCACCGAATGGGTCCCGGTGCGCAAGGGGCAGCCGCTGGCCCGCCTGGACACGCGCGAGACCGAGGCGACGATCGACGCGATCAGGGCGACGGTGTCGCAGGCGATGGTGGCCCAGTCACGGGCAAAGCGGGAGTTCGAGCGTGCGCAGCAGCTGAAGCAGTTCGGCCTGATCACGCCGCAGAGTTTCGACGACGCCCGGACGGCGGTCGAGGCGGCCGATGCGGCGGTGTCGTCGGCGAACGCCCAGGTGAAGACGGCCGAGAGCCGCCTGGCGAAGTCCTCGATCCTCTCGCCGATGGACGGCGTGGTGGCATTGCGGGGCGTCAGCGTCGGCGACCGCGTGGAGAACATGGGCGGCAACAGCCCGGTCTTCCGCATCGTGGACAACCGGGTGCTCGATCTGACCGTCTCTGTCCCGTCGTCGCAGATGTCGCTCGTGAAGATCGGCCAGCCGATCCAGTTCACGACGGATACGCAGCCCGGACGGACGTTCAGCGGCAAGGTGATGTTCATCAACCCGTCGCTTGACGCGACGAGCCGGTCCGCGCAGATCGTGGCCGAGGTGCCGAACCCCGGCGGCGTCCTGCGGGGCGGGGCGTTCGTCAAGGGCCGGATCCTCGTGGCGAGCCGGTCTGGCGTGCTGCAGGTCCCGCGCGATGCGCTCGTCACGTGGAACGTCGAGAAGCGGTCGGGCGAGGTGTTCGTCGTGCGCGGCGACCAGGCGGAGCGGCGCACGGTCACGACGGGCGCGCCGAACGGGTCGACCGTCGAGATCGTGTCCGGGTTGACGGCCGGGGAGCAGGTCGTGGTGCGGGGCGGCTTCTCCATCGGGCAGGGCGACAAGGTCGCGGTGACGAAGGGCGAGGGGGCGTAGCGATGTTTCTCTCGAACCTGTCGATCCGGCGGCCCGTGGTCGCCACGGTGATGATGCTCACCCTCGTGACGCTGGGGCTGTTCTCGATCCGGCGCCTCCCCGTCGACCTGATGCCGGAGGTCGAAATCCCGGTTCTCTCGATCCTCACCGAGTACCCGGGCGCGTCTCCCGACACCGTCGAGCGCGAACTGAGCCGGAAGATCGAGGAAGCGGTCAATCCGATCGCGGGCGTCAAGCACGTGTCCTCCGTCTCCCGGGAGGGCATGTCCTCGGTCGTGGTCGAGTTCAACCTCGAGATCAAGATCAACGACGTCTCCCAGGAGGCGCGGGCGAAGATCAACGCGATCCGGCGCGAGCTGCCGGCGGGCATGAAGGAGCCGGTCATCCAGAAGCTCGACTTCATGGCGCTGCCTGCGATCTCCCTGGCCGTGGTCTCGAAGACGATGCCCCCGCGGGAATTGACGACGCTGGCGGACCGGAAGGTCAAGCGGCGCCTGGAGAGCGTAAACGGCGTCGCCAAGGCCAAGCTCATCGGCACGTCCAAGCGCGAGATCGCGATCGATCTCGACCCGATCAAGCTCCAGGCGCTGGGGATGGGCGTGGACGAAGTGATCGGCGGCCTGGCATCCGAGAACGTCAACACGCCGCTCGGGCGCCTGACGCAGGGCAACGACGAGATGCCGCTGCGCATTTCCGGAAAGCCCCGGACACCGGCCGAGTACGCCGACATGGTGGTCAGCCGCCGCGCCGGGAACCCCGTGCGCCTCGGCGACGTCGCGGGCGTCCGCGACACGGTCGAGGAGCAGCGGTCGCTGGCCCTGATCAACGGCCAGCCGGCCGTCGCCGTGGACGTCGTGAAGCAGTCCAAGGCCAACACGATCGAGGTGGTCGACAACGTGCTCGCCAAGGTGGCGGAGCTCCGGAAGGAGATGCCGCCCGGCACCGAGATCCAGATCGTGCGGGACACCTCGGTGTTCATCCGGAACGCCGTCGATGACGTGAAGAGCTCGCTGATCCTCGGCGCGCTGCTCACGATCATCATCGTGTTCTTCTTCCTGAACTCGTGGCGATCGACCGTCATCACCGGGTTGACGCTGCCGATCTCGGTCATCTCGTCGTTCATCGCCATGTACTTCCTCAACATGACGCTGAACATGCTGACGCTGATGGCGCTGTCGCTGGCGATCGGCCTGCTCATCGACGACGCCATCGTGGTGCGGGAGAACATCGTCCGTCACCTCGAGCGCGGCGAAGACCACATCAACGCCGCCCGCGAAGGCACGAACGAGATCGGCCTGGCCGTCATCGCGACGTCCATGTCCATCATCGCGGTCTTCGTGCCGGTCGCGTTCATGAAGGGCATCATCGGCCGGTTCTTCTTCCAGTTCGGCATGACCGTCGCCTGCGCGGTCCTCGTGTCCCTGTTCGTGTCGTTCACGCTCGACCCCATGCTGTCGTCGCGCTGGCACGACCCGGACATCGAACGCTCCGGCAAGCGCAGCTGGTGGCACCGTCCCCTGGACGGGTTCAACAGCTGGTTCGAGCGGATGGCCGAAGGCTACAAGGGCGTCATCGCCTGGGCGCTCGATCACCGCAAGACGGTGGTGTTCACCGCCCTCGGCGCCTTCGTGGCCGGGCTCGCCGTGTTCGGCATCCTCCAGGCGGAGTTCCAGCCGCCGATGGACCGCGGCGAATTCCTGGTCAAGTTCCGGAGCGCGCCGGGCTCGTCGATCGTCGAGACCCGCGGGCGCCTCGAGGCGGTGCTGAAGGGGATCGAGGCCCCGGAAGTGGCCTACACCTACGCGTCGATCGGCGCCGGCGACTCGGACACGGTGCGTGATGCCATGGTGTTCGTCAAGCTGGTCCCGCGGGACCAGCGGAAGATCACCCTGAAGCAGTCGATTCACCTGATGCGCGGGCGGCTCGAGAAGATCCCCGGCGTCGTCATCTCGATCCTCGAGAATGCGAACGCGATTCAGAAGGCCCTGGCCGTCATCATCCAGGGCGACGAAGTGACAACGCTCAAGAAGTACGCGGTGGCCCTGAAACGGGAACTCGGCGGCGTGCGCGGCATCGTCGACGTCGACGCGTCCGGCGTGCAGGACACCCCCGAGTACCGCCTGACGGTGGATCGGGAACGCGCCTCCGCGTCAGGCCTCGGCAGCGGCCCGGTCGCCAGCACCGTCGCCGCCATGGTGGGCGGGCAGATCGCCACGACCTACGAGGACGAAGAGGGCGAGGCGGTGGACGTCCGCGTGCGGCTGCCGCAGGAGCTGCGCGGGCGCGTCGCACAGGTCGGCAACCTGAAGATCACGGTCCCGACCGTGCGGGGGCCGGTACTGATCCCGTTGACCGACCTCGTCACGTTCTCGACGGCCACGTCGCCGGCCGAAATCAGCCGCCGCGATCTGTCGCGGCAGGTGACGGTGGACGCCAATCTCGACAACCTGCCCCTCGGCACGGCGAGCACGCTGGCCGGCAAGGCCACGGAGCGGATCGGCCTGCCGCCCGGCTACAAGGCCATCGTCGGCGGCGACACCGAGATCATGGTCGAGTCGTTCCAGAACCTCGCCGAGTCGCTGTTCCTGGCGGTGCTGTTCGTGTACCTGATCCTCTCGGCGCAGTTCGAGTCGTTCATCGACCCGCTGTCGATCATGCTCGCGCTGCCGCTCTCAATCGTCGGCATGGCCGGCATGCTCCTGCTCACGGGCGACACCGTCAACATCATGTCGCTCATCGGGCTCATCATGCTGATGGGCCTGGTCACGAAGAACGCCATCCTGCTGGTGGACTACACCAAGGTGCTGCGGAGCCGCGGCATGGCCCGTCGCGAGGCGCTGATCACGGCCGGCCGAACCCGGCTGCGGCCCATCCTGATGACCACCACGGCCATGATCTTCGGCATGCTGCCCCTCTTCTTCGGCATCGGCGAGGGCGCCGAGTTCCGCGCGCCGATGGCCCGCGCCGTCGTCGGAGGCCTGATTACGTCCACGCTCCTGACGCTCATCGTCGTGCCGGTCGTCTACTCCATCCTCGACGACATCACGGCCTGGCTGTTCCGCAACAAGCACAAGGCGGCCGAGGCCACGGCGGTGACGATCCTCGCCGTCGCTATGCTCGCGGGCGCCGCCGTGTCCGCGCACGCCCAATCGGACCAGGTGCCGGCTGCGGCCCTGACGCTCAAGGTGACCGATGGCGCCACCGGCCAGGCACAGGCCGGCACGAAGGTGCTGACGCTCGAGGACGCGCTGCGCCTCGCCGCTCTGCAGAACCGCGACATCCAGAAAGCCATCGAGTACCGCAACTGGGTGCAGGGCCGGTACGACGAGGAAAAGGCCGCCGCGTTCCCCCAACTCACGCTGAACGCCAGCTGGATCCGATCGGCCGACAACAGCCAGGCCAAGCTGTTCGCCGGCTTCATGTCGTCCGGCTCGTCGGGCAGCAACCCGCTGTCCGGCGTGTCCGACCTGTTCGGCGGAGCCCAGAACGTCACCAACGGCGCCGTCACACTCAAACAGGCGCTCTTCACCTGGGGCCAGGTCGGCGCAGCGGTCAAGATCGCCAAGCTCGGCTTCGAGTACAGCGACACCGAAGTCCGCCGGGCCCGGCTCACGGTCGCCCGCGACGTGGCGACGGCCTTCTGGGACGTGCTCGCCGCACGCGAACTGGCGTCGATCGCCGCGCAGGACCTCGCGCAGAAGGAGCGGCACCTCGCGGAGACGATCAGGCGCCAGTCGGCCGGCACGGCCACCGACTTCGACGTGCTGGCCGCGAGCGTGGCGGCCGCCAACGCCCGACCCACCGTCATCCGCAGCGAGAATCTCGTGCGCGTCGCCCGGGAGCGGCTGAAGTTCCTGATCGGCGAAACGGCGTCGGACGTGGACGTCAGCGGATCGCTGCCGGCAGCGCCCGAACCGGTGCCGGCGCAGGAGACGCTGATTGCGTCGGCGCTCAAGAACCGGCCGGAGATCGCCTCGCTCGACACGCAGCGGAGTGTCTACAAGAACCTCGTGACCGTCGCCAAGGCCGGGGACAAGCCGCGGCTCGACTTCTCCGCGTCGTTCGGCGTGCGCAGCCTCGCGCTGCGCACGGTGACGTCGACCGGCACCGTGTGGAACGCGGGCGTCTTCGCCACCGTCCCGCTGTTCGACGGAAAGCGCACCAAAGGGCGCGTCGCGCAGGCCGCCAGCCAGCTTGCGACGGCAGCGCTCGACGACGTGAAGGCGCGCGAGGGCATCGCCCTCGAGGTGCGCATCGCCGCCGACGCGGTCCGCGAGGCCACGGCCATTCTCACCTCCATCGCGAGCACGGTGGCGCAGGCCGAACGGCTGGTGTACCTGGCGGAAAAGGGCTTCGAACTGGGGGTCAAGACCCGGCTCGAGGTCCAGGACGCCGAACTGAACCTGTCGGCGGCCCGCGCCAACCTGGCGAAGGCCCAGCGCGACTATCGCGTCGCCCAGGTCAACCTCGACTGGGTCACCGGAACCCTCGACGCGGCGACCGGCGCCCGCAAGTAGGCACTCGAAAACAGACCTGCTCCCTTTTGGGGAGCGAAAACAGACCTGCTACCTTTTGGGGGGGATCCCCTGAAAAAGGTAGCAGGTCTGTTTTCGTCGGAAAAGGGAGCAGGTCTGTTTTCTGATATCCTGCTCCGGTTCACCCCATTTCCAACCTCTCTCCACAGGGGACTACATGCGCCGAATTCTCGGAACTGCTGCCGTCGTTGGTGCCGTGCTGTGCGTCTGGACGCTTGGCGGCTCGGCCCAGCAGCCCAGGAGCGGCTACGGCAACGTAGACGCCATCACGCAGGATGAACTGAAGCAATACGAGTACTTCCTCGCGTCCGACCAGCTCGAAGGCCGGAACGTTCCGTCCCGCGGGTACGATATCGCGGCCCTCTACATCGCCAGCCGGCTGGCCGAATGGGGCGTCAAGCCCGGCGGCAGCACGACCGGCACCAACGGCCCGCTCCAGTCCTACCTGATGCCCATCGAACTCGTGAGCAACCAGCTCGACCCGACGGGCATGAAGCTGGCGCTGACGCTCCCGGCCGCCGCGGCCGGACGCGGCGGACGCGCCGGCGGCGGGGGCGGATTCGGCGGCGGGGTGCAGTCCGGTCCGCGCTCGTTCGAGTACGGGCGGGAGTGGTCGGCGGGCGCGGGCGGCGGCGGGCGCGGCGGCGCGGCCGTCGAGGCGGCCGACATCGCGGGCGCACCGATGGTCTTCGTCGGCAACGGCTACATCATCAACAAGACCAGGACGAATCCGTACCAGACGGTCGACGCGGCCGGCAAGGCCACGCCGATCGACGTCAAGGGCAAGATCATGATCGTCGCAGGCGTGCCGCCCGAACTGGCGGCTCTGCGCGCGGCGGCGGCGGCCGGCGGGCGCGGCGGCGGCGGACGGGGCGCGGCGGCCCCCAACCCGCTCGGCGTCGAGAACACCGACTTCACGACCCCGCAGACGTACGCGGCGAAGAACGGCGCGCTCGGCATCATCATGGTGCCCACCTTCGCACAGCTGACGACGATGGCCGCCCCCGTCGCGGGCCGCGCCGCGGGCCCGAACGGCCCGGCGTACCAGGTGGTCAAGTTCCAGGCGCCGCGGGGCGCCAGTGTCCCCACGATCACCGCAGGCGCGGCACTGACGACGGCGCTCTTCCAGGGCGAGAAGCTCTCCGGCACGCAGGTGTTCGAGGGCGGCACCGCCAACACGAAGCTCGACTCGTTCGAGCTGAACCCCGAGAAGAAGCTCGGCGTGCACGTCGACGTCACCACCCTGAAGGGCTGGACCGAGAACGTCGTCGGCATCGTCGAGGGCAGCGATCCCACGCTCAAGAACGAGTACGTGGTCATGAGCGGCCACCTCGACCACCTTGGTCTGGCGAATGCGTCCGGCGACAACGCCGACA
>Ga0334722_10002364_pt1 | contig 21535 bp, 18 predicted proteins | sample C3_bottom_MG_FD_207210 | JGI IMG/M metagenome (GOLD analysis project Ga0334722, IMG submission 207210) | Sediment microbial communities from Yellowstone Lake, YNP, Wyoming, USA - C3_bottom | ecosystem: Environmental > Aquatic > Freshwater > Lake > Sediment | place: USA: Wyoming | collected... | reverse complement strand
CCATTTGCTATGTCTATTCCTTGCTCTACTATATGATGCACGTGGTTTCCATACAGATAGACATTTGAGGCTGCCGGAATGTCAGCACTTATTATTCCTGTAATACAATTTTTAACCTCAAAATTCTCAATGCGTATATAATTGGAATTTCTGGTAAAAGAGATACACTCATTAGTGTTCTGACCATCAATGACAGCTCCCCACTTATTTTCAGACTTGAAGGTTATCCAATTTGAAGCAGTTCCACCTCTTGTCAGATACAACATATAACCAGGAGCAAACGTATCGCTATACATACCATCTTTTACAATTACGGTATCGCCCGGGTTTACTATAGACGCTGCCTTTTGAATGGTTTTGAATGGTGCGCTGTTCAAACCACTGCTGCTATCGTTACCAGTTGGCGATATATAGTACGTAGCGGCAAAGGCTTCTCCCGATACACCCCAAAAAAGCAATGCAATTATGATAAGTTTTGCTAAATTAAGGTTTAGCGCTTTAACTGTTTTCAAGACAACCTCCTGAGTTTATGTTTGTTTTTAAATATCCAGTTCTGTCTTCAACACAATAAAAAAACCTGTTTCCATGAAAAGGGAAACAGGCTGAATTTTATTTGTGAAAAGGCTGCACTGGCATAAACAGGCTGTCTTTTCCTTGATCAGCATGTTTCTTCGGCAACCCGGCTGTCCCTGATTTTGGGATCCGTGGCTTTGTGTCCCCCGATTACTCGAGGTTTACCTTTTCGGAAACTGTATCTAGTATTTTTTTAGTTCACTTCATGTTTTTCCTCCGCTGACTTCAACACAATAAAAAAGCCTGTTTCCGTGAAAAGGGAAACAGGCTGAATTTTATCAGTGAAAAGGCCGCACTCCATAAACAGGCTGTCTTTTCACTGATCAGCATGTTTCTTCGGCAACCCGGCTGTCCCTGATTTTGGGACCCGTGGCTTTGTGCCCCCCGATTACTCGAGGTTTACCTTTTCGGAAACTATATCTAATATTTACTTTGAGTCTATTTCATGCTTTTGCTTTAACTCATTTGGGTCAACAATATCTTTATCTATAGTTTAGAATAACAGAATATCAAATAAATTGAGGTGATACATATCACAAAAGCATTGTTTTTCATGATTTTCATGCACTTGCTTAACCTCTTTATGGTTTCTACACATTTTATTTATAATGCCATAGCAGCAGGCAGATTGGAGTGACGCGCATCACAAAAACGTTGTTTTTTCCAGAAAGGCGGGCCTAATGCGTATATTCTTGCTGCCGAGTATCTCTATCTCCCCTTCTTTTGTAAATCTGTCGAGCAGGCGTGTCGCGGTCTCCCTGGAAACAGATGAATAACTTGCGATATCCCGGTGGGTAAGTTTCAGGGTAATTATAGTCCCGGAATTATCTTTTATCCCATATTGCATGCTCAGAAGCTTGAGAGTGGCCCGGACCCTCTGTTCCGCATCGGCGAAACTCAGCACCTTTACCATCAGCCAGGACTCCCGCAATCTCCTGCAAAGCAAACTGATTAGTTGCCTAAGGACCTTCGCATTTTTCAACAGATACGTCTCAAAATCAGACTTGTTAATCAGCCCTATATCCGTGTTTTCGAACGCCATTATCGTAGCTGGGGCAGTTTTCCCATCAACCAGGGCCATCTCGCCGAAAAAATCACCTTTCTTATGATAGGTAAGGACTTTTTCACGGCCATCCGAGCTTATCTGGACAACCTTTACCTTGCCTGACAAAATGATATACATATATTTCGGCGTATCGTCTTCCACCAGTATAACTTCGTTTTTTTGAAAACTCTTATAGGAAATAATCTGGCACAGGTCAGATATCTCGCTATCCGAAAGGCTGGCAAAAAAAGGCAAGCCCCTTAAGACAATGATACTTGACTCTACGGTTTCTGACGGTTGTCGCTTATGCATGGACATCACTAATATTACTCTTAATATGCCTTGTTATAACCGCATACTCAGATTTCCATCCGGGAAGCCTCAAACTGACAATTAATTTTGCCACTGGCAGGTTTCCTATTAATAATTTTAGCAGTATATATGATCGAGTCCTGCGAATATCTTCAAGGTCCGTAATGTCGCAAAAAGAAGCAGCTTTTTTAGAAGGAAAACAGGCTTTCTCCATGGTCATTTTCTACTTTTCCTTTCGGAATCTGCAGAGAAGGCGACCGGCCGGCCTTATCATAACCAATGCGAAGACCATAAGGGCAGCTCCGCCTAAAAGGGTTGTTTTGCTTTCCTGGCAGACCGTGCCGCTGATAACTGCAGCCGATAGACAAGCAGGTGCCGATGGAAGAGCAGGTGCCGATGGAAGAGCAGGTGCTGATGGAGAAGCAGGTGCTGATGGAGAAGCAGGTGCTGATGGAGGAGTGGTATCGGTCTGCGTGCCGTCATATTCATAGGCCCCGATATCAGGATTGTCAACCCTTATATTCCGATGAGCATCATAAGTCAGGCCTGTATAAATGCCTTTATTAATTGCAGGGGAATTTGCTTGAAGGTGGTAATTTCTGGCAGGAGGATCAACGAATAACGGATTGGTATTTGTCTGGTTATTGCTAAATGTAAGATCACCGCAATAATTGTCTGAACACATGGAACCAACATTAGTTATGTTGTTACGGACAATCACATTTTGGCCGCTATTGTTATAATATGCCCTGATTGCCGAAGATGTCGGGTTATAGAATATATTGTTTTCGATGAGAAGATTAGGACTAACTGCTGCAACGATAATCTGACCACTCCCGTTTGGGTTTGGGTCAGCAAAGGTATTATTTATTATTTTCGTATTTTGTTGACGATTTGTGCTTCCATGAGCGTATAACTGTATCAGCCATCCATTTGGACAATCATAAATAACATTATTTATGATTGTAGTATTGCTGCTATCATGAGAAACATAGATACCGTGATATTGATTTGTCGCCGGTTCATATACATCATGTATTACATTACTATCTGCAGTGAAATAATGACTTCCATTTGCTATGTCTATCCCATCGAACTGTGCGTGGTGAATGTGGTTTCCATGCAGGTAGACATTTGAGGCTGCCGGAATGTCAGCACTTATTATAGCCACAGTACAATTCTTGATCTCAAAATCTTCTATCCGTATATAATTCGAATTCCTGGTAAAGGAAACACACTCATTAGTGTTCTGACCATCAATGACAGCTCCCCACTTATTTTCAGACTTGAAGGTTATCCAGCTATCTGCATTACCTCCTCTTGTCAGATACACCATATAACCGGGTGCATACGTGTCTGTATAAGTACCATCTTTTACAATTACGGTATCGCCCGGGTTTACTATAGACGCTGCCTTTTGAATGGTTTTAAATGGTTCACTATTCAAACCGTTGTTACTGTCACTACCGGTCGGCGATACATAGTAGATGGCTGCTGTTACTTCTCCAACTGTCAGGCATAACAATAAAAGCAGCAAACTTACACCCGCAAAAGATATCGATCTTATAGAACAAATATAGACACGTCTTGATCCTTTTAACCCTGTCAAATACCTAAATATCATAGTACCTCCTAAAACTATACATGGCCAGAAGACCTATTCAGAAAAAGGTGGTCTATAATTCCAGATTTTCCTGGACAGCAATGAGATAGCGACCTCACGATTCGCTCGGCGACTTGACACCAGCTGAGTATATGGAACAATATGGCTGAAAACTCTACTTTGAAACTGTCAACCTAATGGGGAAGCGTAGAAACTCTATTGGTGTTGTCCAGTATATGATTAACTTTACCGAGGGAATTCATGATTGCAGTCCCGATAACTCCGACTCCAAACCTGTTTCTTTTAAAATTTCGGCTGCGGTGCAAAAGTTGAACGCTTTCAGCAATGTTCTCAGTCTTTTCCCCCCATGCTTACAATGATAATAGTGCCTGAACTTCCTGTAATAGGATAGTCCGGTAATATATGGAATAACAGGTCCTACCTCATACGGATGAATATAGAGCATGCAGGGATGCCCCAATTCATTCTCCTTTGAGGTTAAGTATTTGGTCAGAATAAGCGGATACAGCCTGTAATACCCTCCTCCGCCAAAAGGAAAGCGACGGCCAAACACTTCAACGACCGACGGCGGAAACTCAACTAAACCATTCGGCAGTCTGTGAATATGGTGTTTGGCGCTGCCTATCCCATAAACATCATGCATGCCTATTGGATATATACTCGAATCGTAGAGAAAACCGGTCTCTTGTAAAATATCCAACGCCCATAAGCTTGACTTCGTAATTGAAAAGTCTGGAGCCCTAAAACCACAAACTCGATTCCCCGAGATATCTTCAAGAGTTTTTTTTGCATAGGTTAAGCCCTTTTTGAACTCTTCTTGCGTCATCCCAAAAATACGGTGATGCACAAATGAATGACACGCAATTTCATGGCCATATCTCGCTGTCTCTTTAACAACATGAGGTATATCTCTACCGATTCGACCTAAAATAAAGAAGGTAGCTTTAATATTTAAATCATCCAAAAGATTTAATATAGAATTTACGTTTTTTTCTATTTCATATATTTCGTTAGATTTTGAAATATATTTATTATCTATATGAAAACTTTGCAAATTTGATTCGATAAAACCTTCTATATCAAACGAAAGGCAATTATTAACCATGTTTTTTTTATCAATCGCGAAAGCGCTTCCGAGTTTACGCACGTTCTAAGCCAACCCTTTAGCCACACAGGGCCCCAGTTTTTTTACCAGTGAAATAGGCATTTTTTTCCAGGCACTTATGGCAAGACGATATTTGGGGTTCCCAGGCGTCATATCGCCATAAGACTCCTTAGTACACGCATATGATTGATAGTTGAGAATTATAGGTTGAGTATTCCATTGAGCTTTAAACATATACGTTGAAGAGTCGACCGTAGAACGGCCAAAACTAAAAAAATCAAATTTTCGGGCTATACTTTTTTGCAGTAAAGTCCAATATAAAAGATTATTCGGAAGCAGCGAAAAAAAATTACGGAGACTGGATGCCCAGGGAACTTCCATGGCGTTACGGTAAGTCAATGCAACAGCACCGCTAATGGGTATGTCTCCCTGATAAAGCACCAGTACGTCTGCAGCCTTTCCATGTATCTTGACAATGTGTTTAAAAAATTCTATTCCCGGAGCCGGCGTACCAAGATCACGCATATTTCGTAGAAATATACCGTAGAAATCAGACAGAAGTTCCTCATGGCCCCACCGGATACTCATGCCACCTTTCATGGCTTTTCTTATTTGGTTTCGTAGTTTTGAATCGAATGCCTTCCAAAGAACTTCTTCTGAATCTGGAAGCTCTAGAACTGACAGAACTTTTTTAGTATTGGTACTAAGATTACTCAAATTGAGAGGCAATACATGACGTAGCTCAAGCGACCTGGCTTTAACATCTTTTGCCATCGTGATGCCTGCATTAAGCAGCATTTGAGCTGACGTATTGTCATTTGAGCATATTCCGCCATAATCGGAAAATGCACAGGACGTTATATAGGTTCCGAAAAAAGGACTCTTTACTATGGTCATCGGTAAGACCCCGATTATAGTTGACCCGCTTAATGCCGCCAGAGAGGGGCACTCATACCCAAAAGATTGTTCAATGACCTTTCGCCAGTCCTGGCGATGATAAATCGTTCCGGCGGGATGCCTATCAACATAATCATCCCACAGCTTTGGATCATCCGAAAACTGGACTATGCGGACGGGTTCAGCATAGTCTACGAAAGCATCTTTAGCTGGAAAACCGCGCCACCACATCGAGCAACTCCTTTTCCAGTTTTACCGCCAATTTTTCGTGAGAATAGTTTTCAAATGCGTAGCGCTGAGCATTATTTCCCATTAAACTTGTTGTCTTTTTATCTTTTGCAAGCTGCAAAACAGCCTCTGCCAGCTGAGTTGCATTCTCAGGCTCGACACAAAGACCTCCCCCTGAGTCTCTAATGACCCTGCGTGCTTCTTCTCCGGTCGCCAGAATTACCGGTGTCCCACTGGCCATTGAATCAAGCAGCTTATTGGGAAGAGCACCTTCATACACGGGAACGTTCTTTAGAGGCACGATAGAAGCATTTGCCGCAGCAAAGACCGCCGGCATTCGGCTTTTCGGCTGTGCAGATAAGAATTTTATATTTTCCAGGCCATATTGCCTCGATAGCTGAATCAAATTATTCTTTTCCTCTCCTTCGCCAGCCATTAAAAATGAAATATTCTTCTCATCCCTGAGCAGTCTGGCCGCTTCAATGACAGTTGACAGAGCATTGGAGATACCATGATTACCCGCATAAAGCGCAACAAATTCATTGTTGATTCCAATTTCCCTACGTACTTCATCAGCGTCTGTTTTTTGGTTGAATAAATCAATATTGACACTGTTTGTCACAAGTATAACTTTGCTCTCAGAAATGCCTCTTCGAATGATGCCATCCCGGATACCAGATGTAACAGCAAGAATCAATGCAGATTTGACATATAGATAATTCATAAGTTTTTCCATAAGAAATGTAGAAAGGCCAGGATCCATAAGACCTTCCTGAATAAGATCTTCCGGCCAAAGATCACGAACTTCGAGCACCAGAGGCACTCCTTTCAGCCTGCTGAGAATGAAACCGGCAAGGCCAACAAATGGAGAAGGTGAGGATGCAATAACGATATCGAACCGCGGCACAAACAATCCTCTGCACATTGATAGAATCATGAATATTACGTGATGAAATAATTTATTAAGAGAAGAGGTTAAGTTAAAAAGACCGGACACCCGGTATACGTCGACACCGAGGATGTTTTCTTTACCCAACAGATGTTTCTTATACATCGGGACTTTCTTGCGTGTTAAATGGCTGTACATTCCGCTTATCATGGTTGCCGTGTGGTTGCGCTTCACAAGCTGGGCCATAATTTCGATCGGTCGTGTAAATCCCGGCACAGAAGGACCAAAAGCATATTGATGAATAAATAGTATTTTCATTTCTTCACACTTGCTGAATTATTTTATGAAAGTACCCTGTGAAATGTTTCAATCATCGTTGAGATATCACGCTCAGTTAGGTACGCGTGAGTCGGCAAATTGACCATGCGCCTGCATAAATATTCCGTTACCGGATAACGGCTTCTGGATGATGCAACGCAGCGAACAGCCTCAAAAGACCGCATATCATACATCTGAGAAACGTTTATACCATTTTGCGATAGTCGCTTGACCAGTTGTTCTCTGACGGTTACATCTTCCACCACCACAGGGAAGCGCAAGTAAACAGGTGAACTCTCAGGAGGAATTTGCGGAACCGATATGCCTGGCAATCCTCTAAGGCCCTTCTCAAGCTGTAATGCAATAGTGCGGCGGGAGTCGATAATCTCTTTAAACCGCTCCATCAACCTTACAGCAATTGCAGCTTGTGCGGAAGAATAACGTGCCAAATCAAAATCGTCAAGATCCGAAGACCGCTGAAAATACTTCTTCCAAATATACATTAGTGGTCCAAGATGCTGCGAGCGGGACAGTACGCTTAACGCGGCGATTTTGCTTAAACCCACGAGCTGAGACCCGCGGCCAGGATGGGGCAATCCGTCAAAAAAAGCTCCAAAGTTCTCCGCGAGGATTTTATCATTAACAGCGATCAGCCCACCTCCCATCGTAGACAATGCTTTAGACATGCCAAAGCTGAATATACTTACACTGGTTAGTGCTCCCACCGGTTGCGAGTTCCATTCAGCACCAAAGGATTGGGCTGCATCTTCAACAACGACTATTCCATTACGGGATGCAATTTTAATAATGGCACTAAGATCGCTCGGATAGCCAAATAAGTGGGTAGCGACAACAGCCAATGGATTAAAGGTTAATAGTTTCTCCAGGGCATCCGGATCTATTCCAAAATCATCGCCCCTAATATCACAGAGAATAACATTGAGTCCAGCCTTCACAATAGCCTTCGCCACTGATGGACAGATAAATGCTGGTATGATTATATTTTTTCGTTCAGATTGGCCTGCCAGTACCCTGAATGTGATGTACAATGATGCCCTGCCTGAATTGACAGCATACACCTGTGAAGCCTTGGTAAACAACCGCACCTGTTCACTGAATGATTCAACTACACCATTCGGCACGCAGAGTGCCTTGAACCCCGCCGAAAGATCTTTAAATTCAACAGGCGTTGCTACCGGCACTCCCATCCTTAACATATCAGGCCTGACCCACTACACTAAGATTTAAGAACAGAATCATATAACTCCAAAAGCTTTTTGCTCTCATTTTCCCAATTGTACTTTTCAAAGGCAGCTTTCCTGCCATTTTTTCCCATCTCTTTTCCTAATTCCCGATGTTCCATTAAAAACTGAATTGTCTTGGCAATATCTTGTGGTTTCGATGGATTAACACACAATCCACAATTACTATTTAAAATTATTTCCCGCCAAAGTGGGAAGTCAGACGCGATAACCGGGATACCTGCTGCCATATATTCAAAGAGTTTATTAGGCATTGAGTTTATATGATTAGGCTCAGGTAAAAAACATATTATTCCCGCGTCAGATTTCATCAATAAATCTCGAACAGCACCGTGGTCCAGCCAACCGATATATTCTGTCTTTTGAAATCCACTCAAACTTGTTACTTCCAACTCGAATTCGTTCGACTCGAATTCTCCACAGAGGGTAAGTTTCACTCTTTTGCAGGGGTTAATAAACTCCAAAGCCTTAACAAGCTCTGAAAGACCTCTGACTCTGGAAAGACCCCCGATATAAATAAGATTGAACTCTTCTTCATCCTTATCATGGTAATTTGAAGAAACTAAGAAATTAGATATAACCGGAAAGTTCGTCACACTAATAACTCTGTCATGATAATTGAAATTTATTGATATATCATCAGTTGCAGTTATTATTCCATCAAAAAAAAGCGAGGACAGATATTCAACTTTCCTTATTAAAAGAGCAATGCTTCTTCTTACTATTATCGGAAGAGAGTATTTGGACAGCATCTGTTTCCCGTAATCTTCGTGAACATCATAAATGATTTTCCTATTGGTAAACAACTTCAAAAGGACCCCAATAGGAATAAGCTCCAGATCGTGAAAATGATAAACATCTGCCTTTTCCTTCAGAGCAACAGCAAAAATTCTCACAGTCAGATAAAACAGACGGAGAAACCGGCTCTGAACTTTAGGCATTGCAACTATTTGAATTCCATCAACAGTCTCGTTTGTATCATGCTGAACAAGTAAAGTTACGGAATATCCGTCTTTCATGAGAGATTTACATTCCCTATGAAAAATGCGGATGTCAAAAGGTCGATGGGCTGAAGTCATTATACAGGCTTTCATCTTAATTATTCGATTTATCCGACCCTGGATCCATCATGAAATCTTCCGTACACTGCAAGAGAGGACAATGCATTATTATTCCAGGTAAAGGTTTTTGATTTTTCTTTACAGGCTGTTATTATTTTTTTTCTTAAACCTTCATCATACATCAATATTTTCATTCCATTCTTTATGCTATCTATATCACCCGCCTTGCATAAAAGCCCTGTTTCGCCATTAATAATAATTTCTGAAATGCCGCCAACATCCGACGCTATAACGGGAACACCGCACATGAGTGCTTCTGGAATAATAGTGGGAAATCCTTCACTGACGCTTGGTAAAACAAATAAATCTGCAATATTTAACCAGAGAGGTATTTCACCATGCGGTTTTCTACCCAAAATAAATACCTTTTCTTCAATGCGCAAACTCCGCGCTAAGAAAGTCAGCTTTTCTCTCTCCTCACCATCCCCAATCAAAAACAATACCACATTGTTTTCTCTCGTATCTCTCAGGAATAGATTAAATGCTTCTATCAGGTAATTAACTCCTTTGACCGGGTTGAGATTACCTATAAACAGTATAATTTTTCTGTTTTCATTTATCCCAAGCCGTTCTTTTGCTGTTTCTTTGGGTATTGGGAAAAACTGTCCTGAGTCAGCTCCATTATGTATTACTGAGATATTATTTAATCCTTCTTCGATGCAGAGTGTTTTCCCCTTGAGTTTATTGCTTACTGCCACTATATGAGCGCATCGTTTAAGGGCATACTTCGTTAACAAGAAGGACAACTTCGAGAAATAAGGATATATATTGACATCCGATCCGTGAATAGTGCAGATATGTGGTATCTTAAATTTCTTGGCAAGAAGAACTCCCGCTAATCCGGAGGGCAAAATAGCATGAGTATGCATAATCGTCATTCTTTCATTTGATTTGATAAGCTTCTTTACTAAAGACTTGACTGCAAGATAGATAAAGAGTCCTTCAAAAGGAAAAAACATGCGGCCCGGCAGGACAAGATGCCTTTTGTAATATATCGATATATTATCTACAACATCCTTTCTCTCAGTCCTTCCGTATTCTCTCCATTTTTTTTTATACCATAGCAACGGCGGTGACCATGGCACAGGCACAATAACCGTTATTTTTCCGTTTATTGACTTTCTTAAGGCTTTCACCTGTTCATAAACAAATGTCCCGCTGTATGGGAAGCATTTCCTCGGGAACATGCCTGAGAGCACAATCAGATCCATGTCCTTTTTATCCTTCACGAGCATTCTTCCTGATCATGATCAACATCCAGAGCAACCATATTTGTTTGTACCAGAAGGTGTCGAGAAAAAAACTGGCGACTAGAAGAGACCAAAAAGAAGCTTTCAACATAATGGAATCAATATCATATCTATTAGAACTATAGAAGCTTACTTTATCAATCGCCTTATAATGCTTTACAAATCCTATAATCATTAAAATAAATCCAATTATCCCGAGTTCAACAAACATTCCAAGATATATATTGTGGGCTGCTCGGCCTACCCCAACGTAGACTGAACTGTAATCAACAAATTCAGTGTAAGCATTTGGGTAATTGGCCAGCCCAGCCCCGGTGAGCCAGTATTTTTCCAAAGCCATCAATCCGACATGCCAGATAGGAAGTCTGCCGGCACCTCCGGTTTCAGCTGCGTTGCCCCACCGATCAAGAAAGACGCCGGGGGCTAAAGAAATAGTGAGAATCAATAAAGGAATGACAAAGGTAAGGTAATCTACTTTCTTTTTTGACAATAGGAAATATACTGTAAAAATAACTCCGACGCCAAGCATTCCTCCCCTCGAGCCAGAAAGGATAATACTGAAGAGGATCATACCAAGGATAATCACATACAATAATTTCTTTAATCGTACTCCCTTCCCCAATATTTTTTCGATAGACATTGATGCAGGAAGAAGGAGAGCAAAGGCTATCGCATTTTGAAAGGTAATCCGGTCGGTCCCCATCACAATGGTGACTCTGTCGATCTTTTCTCCGGATTGAAGAAGTGTGTTATAACTGTACATTGTAAGTAAGAAAGTTACAAATCCTCCACCAATAATAAACCATTTAAGTAGTTCGTAATCTTTCCTGCTAATTTTATATGATGAAACAATTAGGTAAAACAGGGGAAGTGAAATAACGTTTATGATTATGAACAGCGCAGGCTGCTGTTCAGCCCATACCACTGTTAATAAGGAATATAAGCTCAACAAGATCCACCAAATGACCGTGGTATCCGGCCGTCTGAATTTGTCTTCAAAGGCTCCCTTGATGCACAAAAGAACTATTGTGAGAATTGCAAGATATTTTGTTGCATTCGCTGCTGCGCCTGCGATCGAGGGCAGCAAGACTGTATCCAATGGAAGCAAAAATGCATAAAGTCCAAATAAAACCAGAAAAGGATTATTAAAAAAAACATAAATCATCAATGGCAGAACCAGCAACGCTCCAAGATAAAGCCACTGCGTATTAACAATGGCATTTGCCGCTATCATAACGGTGATAGCCCCTATCGCAATCCAGGGCCATTTCATGGAAACAATTGATGACGGAATATCAGTAAGTATTTTATTCATTTCAGGTTTTTTCACAAATCCCGGCTTATCATTTGCAGTTATTATCCATCTATCACAGCCGGAAGCTCGCGACAGACCCGAATAGGGGTTTGCCTTGCTTCGGAATCGGCGCCCGGTTTGATTTGGTATGGAGATTCGGTCTGCCCGGTAAAACGCAAAATATGTTCAGCAACTTGAGATGCAGTTTTAAATATAAGGTTGACTCCTTCTTTTTTAGCCATGTTTTGCAAATACTTAATATTACGAAGGACTGCTTTTTCAGTATTTTCTGAAAGCAGATCATCTGCATGCAGATACCACGAATATATTACCGGCATTTCTTCCTGCTTTGCCCGCTGCACCTGCTGCTTTAAAAATGCAAGAACAAGTTGCTGATGCGAGCAATGCATATTTATCAACATTCTGGGAGATTGATAAAATCTTTGTTGATAGAGCACATTTTTTATTATTCGCTTTATACGTCTGACAACAGGCAATCGCAATGTGGCTGCCGGAACCTCAAGGACTGAGAGTGCTTTTTCACCGTTACGTGCCGATTTGCGATAATCTGCTACTGAAGGACGGTACGGGTATGACGGTGTTAAGGACCAATCATACATACTATAGTTATGCATCGGGAGTTCGTTGCGAATGCCGCTTACCATACCGGCTAAGCCGGAAAAATCGGCCATTATTCCAAGTTGATTTATCTGCTGCATCGAACAATTGTTGTGATAACACCACCCCATGCGGGAAATTCTGACCGGCAGATATCCGCAGAAATCTTCATATCCTGGCTTCAGACATTCCTCTCTTATCCATTTTTCATCAAACATCTCCTGGTACCAGCTTCTGCGTTTGTCCGACCATCGCCATAAATGAGGATGCCATGCAATCTCATGACCCCTTTTCATGAATGTATCCCATAATTCTCCGAAAGCATATAATGCCCACCCAGGTCGTCCATAAAACTCTGAGATTTGAAGATCCGAGCGTATAAATAGTGTCATTTTCAGTGGAAGTCCGCAATCATCCCGTATTGAATCGCATCGATCGATAAATCTCGGCAATGCATCTGTCACGCCGCGCCATGTCTGTTTACCAGTACGTTGTGTCATCGGCATACCACCGAATATTTCGCGATCGGGTTCAGTATCACACATATTGAGCACCCATATTTCTGATGCCATACTATTTGTCACGCTATGAATCCATCCTTTTCAATAATCCTGACAACATATTTCTATACAGGGGCAATGCCTTTTCATATAACCAGTATTGACTTCCACTCAGAATATATCTATAACGAGGCAGGAACTCTACATAATCTCCATTGAATCCTTTCTTAAATCTCCACACCCAATAATTTGGATGTTCTTTTTCCGGAATCGCTCCAGGTGAACCACCCAGATCATATACCTTGAAATTATGCGTTTTTAACCATTTCATAATCTCCCAATGTAATAATTCTCCCATAGGCGGTTTTTTTTCAGATCTTATGCTTGCTCCCCAGACATACATCGGATTTCCGAATAGACTTATTACAGCCATGTTATATATTGTTCCTTCATATTCTGCATAAAACAATTTACATCTATTGGTTTTCAAAAGGCTTGCCAAGCCCTGGATGAAGAAATCTTTTCGCGAAGGAACCAGTTTTTTGGAGTGAAACAAGTTTGCATAATATTCATAAAAAATATCTACCATATGCGGATCGTCAGCGATTTTGATTTGAACGCCCTCAAGGTTGCCTTTTTTAATATCCCGCCTGTGGTTCTTAGCGAAATGATTAAAAATATCATCCTCATCCTTTTCCAAATCAATCCAATACGTTCCTGTTCTGTCTGGCAGTTTCCTGAAGTTATTGGAAACGAAAATATCATGAACGTATGCATTTTTTTCTACTGCTTCTTCATTAATGTATTCCGGCAAATGTACCTGGAATTCTACAAATATAGCTTTCCTTTCTTTTCCAATCTTAATTATTTCCTCACATAATGTATTCAGTATATTCTTATCACTGTTCCATATAGGCCCATAAAATATTTTAGAGATATTTTTATTGAGAAAAGGAATTTTTTTCCAATAAAGCATTGCACCAGCAATTATTTCTCCTTTTTCCTCCAGCAACATGAGATCATGAACCCATCCCTCCCCCTTTGGATGAATAGTCCATTCGTTACTTTGAAATATCGAACCCATATCACTTTTCTCGACAAAGTCATTCCATCCATCTTCACCAGCAGATTGATATTTAATATTCATAGAAACGATTCAGTCTCGCGGTTTACTATTGATGACATTATCATTGATAATTCCTGCGTTTTATTTTCTCTATAATATTTTTGTATTTCATCATCATTTCCGGCTAACGTGACGCTGCCGGACATGATGAATTGGTCATACCATTTTTGAATGATGCTGCTGATATCAGAAGAATCTATCGATGCAACTCCCGTCTTTGTCTGAGTTAGCAAATCTGAAATAATGCCCTGTTCCGGTGCAATCGCAAGGATTGGTCTTCCTGCCCCCAGATACTCAAATATCTTTCCCGTATAAATATCGCCTTTTCCCTCCGGAGCCCATTCAACAATTAAGAGAACAGTTGAGTTCAATTGATTTTCTAATGACCGACTATATGACACTCTGTCATATACTTTCACGACATTGACGAGTTCATATTTTTCAGCAAGTATCTCAGGAAAATTACCAGAAGCATAAAACCTTATTTCAATCTTTGCCGGATCGATCTTATTCTCATCTATTAACTTTCGAATCGCTATGAATAAGGGGGATGGATCTCGACCGCTTCCATATAATGACCCCGTATAGGTTATGGTAAACTTATCAGGCCTTTTTTCATGCAATCCTTCAAAATCGGTCGGGTCAAATCCATTTGTTATGACAAATATCTTTTCTCGCAACGATGAATGAAGGTTTTTCAATTTTTCAGCATGCGGCCCGCATACAGTTATAATTGCGTCAGAGTATTTCAACGTTGATAACTCTAATTTTTTTTCGGCATATTGCCTTACTTTAGATTTTTCAACATATAACGTATCCTGAGACCATAAATCTCTAATATCAGAAATCCAGGGAATGTTATATTTTTTCTTCAGCTTACATGCTATAAGGTGGGTAACAATAGGCGGAGCCGTACTGATGATTAGATCGACCTTCTCAGTATCCAATAATGTATATGCTTCCTTAAGAGCAAAATTATACCACCCTTTCATCGCGTCTGGATAGGTGAGAAATCCCTTAACTAATTTGATAAATTTACCCTTCCACGTTGGATGATTATGATTTGTTGAGGAACCTTCTCCCGGCTGTTCTTGTATACATTTCTGTGGATTAAAGCCAAATTTTGATTTATACGTGCTAACAACATCTTCATAATCAGTTTCTATTACCCTTATCTTTCCATTTAATCTTCCCGGCAGTCTAGGAGTTAAAACTATCGGTTCCCATCCAAATTTTGGTAAATACTTCGCAAACCCGGAGGGTCTCCGACCACCAATGCTTGAAGACGGTGGAAAATGAAATGATATAATTAATGCCTTTTTCATCGATGTATAAAGTTTCTCCTGGCAATGCTCAGGGATTAGTGCCATAAAGAAGAGGATTTAGGCTATCCATAATCTTTTCAGCTGGTCTAGTTTCCCCATAATTTGGAATCGTCTTTTTAGTTTCTCTTATTGGAGCCTTCAGCTTCTGAATGACAGTTTCCGCATATTTTTTTGAGACAAAAAAGGCTGTATTACAGATCAGCCTCTGCTCTCGCACAAGAAACGCACTATTTTGTGGCCGGCATCGCCAGTCCCAAAAACTCCTGAAGGCGAATCAAATTCACAATTCATTATTTGGGCGGCCTCCAATATGTCTTTCTTCCTGGCACCAATTAATCTGTTCACTCCTATTTCAACCAGTTCTACCCACTCGGTTTCGTCGCGAAGAACCAAACTGCGCTTCCCGAAAAAATATGCTTCCTTCTGCACCCCGCCGCTGTCGGTGAACACAGCTTTGCATCTCTCCAGAAGCTTGAGCATGTCGAAATAACCAACCGGTTCAAGGACTTTCACGCCATTCAAGGAGAATCCGTATTGCTCGATCATTTTCTTGGTCCGTGGATGAAGAGGAAGAACGACCGGCGTCCTTGCCGATAGCTCATGGAATGCGTCGATGATATTGTGCAGGCGATCGGCGTTGTCGGTATTCTCGGCCCGATGCACCGTGGCAAGGTAGAAGTTATCTCCTACCTCGCTCAACAGTGCCGCTACCCTTTCACTCGGTTCGGCGATCTTGCGATAGAAGAGTGTCGCATCATACATGACGTCCCCGATGCTGAGGACAACCGGTGGCCGCGGTAACCTCCGAGTCTCTCCCGTAATCCCTTCTTTAGCCAGATTTCTCACCGCCACCTCCGTTGGACAGAAGAGAATTTCCGAGATCCGGTCAGTAAGAATCCGGTTAATCTCCTCGGGCATCCGCATGTTGAATGACCGCAGTCCCGCCTCCACATGAGCCACAGGTATATGGAGCTTCGCCGCGGTCAATGCACCTGCAAGGGTCGAGTTCGTGTCACCGTATACCAGCACTATATGGGGTTTTTCCTTCAAGATTACCTTCTCAATCTCCTCCAGCATCCTGCCTGTCATAGCGCCATGTGAGCAATCGCTTACACCAAGGTTGTAGGTGGGTTCAGGAATCTTCATCTCCCGAAAAAAAATCGCAGACATATTGTCATTATAGTGCTGGCCGGTATGAACGATCACCTCGTTAATCCTCTCTCCACTTTTCTCGTTCTCCGTTAGGATCGCCCGTGACACAACAGCGGCCTTAATGAATTGAGGCCGTGCACCAACTACCGTAAGAATCTTCATGGTTTCTCCATCCTCCTTGCCCAAGATCTATTTATCGCATTTGAGCGAGGGACAGATCTGTTTTCACAATGCGGCGGAGCACCGCTGCGGGGATCCAGCTTCCTATCCACATCTTCCACCATCTTCTGTCCCGTCCGCAGGGGAAGCTGTTCACCAGATAGTCCCGCGCGTCGGCAGCCCTGCCGGAGAGAATCAGTCCGGCGATGTATGAATATAATTGCAACCTGCTTTTCCTGATCAGCTCTCCTGCAAACTCGGGGTAATTCCGCGACAACAGGTGGAAGCTTTCGCCCATCTGCCGAAAGGATTCATTCCGATAGGACAACACCTTCGAGATGCTTTTCGGTACATCGACTACACGGTAGAGTGGCTCGTGATAGATGACAACCCTCGGCTGCGCCACTGCACAGCGGATTATCAACTCAGTGATCTCGCAATAGTGCAGTCCCTCGTTAAATCCTCCGGTACGATCCAGCAACGATTTTTTCACACAGAGTCCATCGCTCGGCCATCCCTCCACCTTCAGATTATCAAGTGCGCTCTCGAAGACCATCACACTGCTGCTGACGTCGTTCCCATGGATGTCCTTAATACAGTGCCCCTTAAGCTCATTGGCTATCTCATATTCATAGGCGGACATCATCCATTCGGCCTTCTGCTGATTCCGGAGGAGGTCCATTTCAACCTCCAGTTTTTGAGGGTAAAAGTAGTCATCTGCATCAAGAAACGTTACGAACTCACCTGAAGCCATTTCAATGCCCCTGTTGCGTGTCGCGCTCGGCCCCTTGTTCTCCTGGCGAAAAAGCCGTATCCGGGGATCGTCCCCTGGCATCTCCTCTGCGGAACCATCCGTAGAGCCGTCGTCGACGACGATAAGCTCCCAGTTGGTGAATGTTTGGCTCCGGATACTGTCAATGGCCCGTTTAACATACGGACGCTTGTTGTAAAGCGGCATGACAATGCTGACGACCGGCTCAGCGCCCATACGAAGAACCTCTTAGCAACGTTTTAAGGGGAAGCCTCACCGAGGTATGCCATGCATATGCAAGACGCTCTCTCGGGGGTAAAAGTGACAGTCCCCTTTTGAGGTAATCGCGGGCGACGCATCCGTTCGCCTCTGCTCCTTTGCGCGTAAGGTCCTTCATGTACTGCAGCGTGTGCAGCAAACGATACTGCAACCGGGTTTTCAACTCACTCCGGTCAGCAGGAAGAGACGTGAGATGCTTCTCGAAAAGCAGAAATCTGCTGTACTCACTCAGCAATTTCTTTCCCCATATCTGAGCATGCCCCATGCGATAGTATGACACAACCTTCGGCACATAGATGATCGGACCGAGTTTTCCCAACCTTGCGAAGAAGTCGGTGTCGGAGCAAGCGTGGAAAAACCTCGCATCATCAAACCAGCCGACCCTGTCCCCGTCTGCCCTGCGGAAGAGGGTCGTGTGAGGTAGCGGTGTTATCAGAGGCCAGAGCACCGCCTTGTAACCGTCCTCGAGGACCATCGGCTCTTCATTTGCGGCTGTGATAGTGAATGTGCTCTTTTTGCCGGTGAGATTGCCCTCCTTATCGATATACGCCCAGTCCCCTGCTGCAAACGAAGCCTCCGGATGACGGTATAAGGCATCCAGGAGCAGGCCGATCCGGTCCGGCAGCATGAGGTCATCATCATCCTGGAAGGCGATGTATTCGCCCTGTGCCAGCCTGCAGGCGACGGTTCTGGTGTCGGCGATGCAGCTTTTCTCCTTGCGATAGTACCTTACCCGTTCTCCGCAGCTCTCAATAAACTCCCTCGTGCCATCCGTTGACCCGTCATCAACGATAAGGATTTCAATTGGACGGTACGTTTGGGCGAAGATCGTCTCCATGGTATGCTTCAGGAATGCGGCACGATTGTGGGTACAGACAACGATTGAAACAAGAGGATTATTCATATGATCTTCCCTCAATTCAGTGGACATTTAATTACCAGGCTGTTGAAAAATTTTAACCATCCGATCATTCAATGTATTCATATCACCTTTTGTTGTACATATCTGCGCCCGGCATCCCTGCCTCTGAAGACCATCGCGCTGACGGCATGCGGATTGCTCTTCGGATAGAGTGTGTTCTCTATGGAATCAACACTACTCCGATCTTTTGATCAACTCTCCGCCCCATGCTACACTTCATTGAACACATGGTTTTTCATCGTTTAAGTGTCTCCAGTAAGTGGTTAATCAGAGCAAGGGATGATGCCCGCACTAACCTGCCATAATTAAGGTGGAACCCAAGCTCCGCGAGACCAGCTGAGTGATATCGCCAAAAGTCCTTTCCTTTTCTCAGAAAAACAGTTTTTCCGAGATACCGGTAATACGCCTTAACGCTCTTCCCGAGTATCTCGCGGTACTCGTCGTCCTCAAGGTATATGGGCCCGTACTTTTTTAATATGATAAGATCGCCGAGCAGGTAGGTGTTATACTTAAGCGCAAAGGTCTTGCTCATCGACTCATTCTCTCTGCGGGTAAAGGACAGGACCTGGTGGACAAATCCGAAGTCAGACTCTTTCAACAGCTCAAAACAGGCTTCCTTGTCCGCATGAAGATTGTTTTCATTATAGATCGCCTCATGCTTTCTGATGAGATCAGCCCTTATCAAATGCGTTGTCGGGGAACCAAAAACATAGAAACCACCGTTCAGGGTCGCCCGGCAGATTCCCCGGCCCGGGACAACGGTGCTTGGATAAGAGAGGCCATCGCAGTTGACCCATTTGTCATCGAGGCGATACGACCCCACAAGGCCCACTGTTGGATTCTGTTCGGCCACCTCAACCATTTTTTCAAGGCAATCGCGAAACAGCCAGTCGTCTGCCTGGAGGACCTTGCAATATCTGCTTTCAGCTGACATCAGGCGAAAGGCATGGTTATGGTTCTGGATAACGGTCAGAAATTGATCATTGTTATGGACCCGGATCCGGTTATCCTGACTTGCATATCGCTGTGCAATCCCAAGCGTACCGTCTGTACTGCAATTGTTAACAATGATATATTCCCAGTGGCTGTATGTCTGGGTCAATACGCTTTCAATACATTCAGCAAGATATTTTTCACCGTTATATACAGGGGTCAGGACGGCGACTAAAGGTTGATCATCCGGTCTCATGAAATCATTCCTCTATGTCTGTATTCCATAAGCTCATCGTTACCCGTGCCACCTCTGAACTTCACAACCCTCGCGGGTATACCAACAGCCATTGCCCCGTCCGGAATGTTGTGTGTCACGACCGCCCCGGCGCCGATAATCGCACCTTTTCCAATCTTTACACCGTCGAGCACAATCACTCCGACACCAATCCAGACGTCATCATCTATTACTATTCCTCCTTTTGTCTGCAATGGCTGCTTCTGTACTGATTTATCAGACCTGAATCCGTGGTTATAGGAATAAAAGGCACAGTTTGGGGCAATCTGGACATTACAGCCGATCCTGATCGGGGCTTTATACCCTGAAAACTGACAGCGCGGCTGTATCGACGAATGAGCGCCTATCTCCACACTCCCACTCTCTCCGGTCTCGATGATCGTATCGTTGTGGATATGAACACCACGGGCCAGTTCAACCGGACCACCATCCCTGGCCCGATAAATGACCACACGGTCCCCTATAAAGACACTCTCTCCAAGGTGCAGACCTCCATGGTGTATAGTTGCATTCGGCGCAATATACCCTTTTGGGCTGCATGCAGCCAGGTAGCAGCGTGATTTATACGGTGGTGTAAACAGTGCGGCCATGCGGGTTGCAATCCGCCCGAAGTTGCTCAACCCGGAAAAATGCATCCAGACCCGGGCCCAGAGTTTCTTGATTTTGCCTGATATCATAGTATCTGCTCCACCGGCCTCAGCTTACTGCAAGACCAGATTATCCAGAGTCACCGTTCCGCTGCCTATGATAAGTATGCCGGAAATGGCCGTCATACCATTCTGAGATAAAAAGGTTGGATCGTAACCTCCCTGCACGGTGAGCTGTCTGTTGAGGTTGAAATTGAGGGTCTCGTTCAGCGTCGTCTCCTGACTTTGAATGCTGTCACCATTCTCCGCTGCATCATATGCAACCTGAAGGGACGAATAGAATGATACTGCCGAGGCTGATACCTTTTTTACAGCACCGTTAATCTCAAATGTGGGTTCAACTGTGCAATCACCGGTGATCAGGCCGGTAGTATATGTGTTGCCATTCAGTGTCCCTCCGCAGCCTGTCACCGAGGCAAGGTGGTAGCGGGTGTTTGGCGTCACGGTAAAGGATACCGTTGCATTGTAGTTCACCGTCTGCGGCATACTCGGACTAATGCTCCCGTGGGCATCTGCCGACGGGGTGACGACGTAGGTATTAATCGCAAAGCTTGCCGAAACACCACAGTCTGCAGTTATCGGACCTGTGGTATAGGCGTTGCCATTCAGTGTCCCTCCGCAGCCTGTCACCGAGGCAAGGTGGTAGCCGGTGTTTGGCGTCACGGTGAAGGATACCGTTGCATTGTAGTTCACCGTCTGCGGGACCGATGGCGTAATGCTCCCGTGGGCGTCTGCCGACGGGGTTACGGCGTAGGTGTTCGCAAAGCTCGCGGAAACACCACAGTCTGCAGTTATCGGACCTGTGGTATAGGTGTTGCCATTCAGTGTCCCTCCGCAGCCTGTCACCGAGGCAAGGTGGTAGCCGGTGTCCGGTGTCACGGTGAAGGATACCGTTGCATTGTAGTTCACC
>Ga0334722_10002363_pt1 | contig 21551 bp, 20 predicted proteins | sample C3_bottom_MG_FD_207210 | JGI IMG/M metagenome (GOLD analysis project Ga0334722, IMG submission 207210) | Sediment microbial communities from Yellowstone Lake, YNP, Wyoming, USA - C3_bottom | ecosystem: Environmental > Aquatic > Freshwater > Lake > Sediment | place: USA: Wyoming | collected... | reverse complement strand
CGGCGCTGATCCGCACGCTCCGCCTCGACGATGCCCGCGAGCTCCTGGTCGTCTGCGATCACCTCGACCTGCCCGCGGGCAAGGTGCGCATCCGCCGCAAGGGCGGCGGCGGCGGCCAAAAGGGCATGAGCGACATCATCGCGAAGACCGGCACCGACGAGTTTCCGCGCGTACGCATCGGCATCGGCCGCCCGGTTGTGGGCGGCGAGCCATCCTGGGAGCCGCAGGACGTCGCGGCCTGGGTGCTCAGCGACCCTCCGCCCCAAGAACGCGCGCTGCTCGAAGCGGGCGTAGGGCGCGCCGTCGAAGCGATCGAGTGCGCCATCGCCGAAGGCGTCGACGTAGCGATGAACCGCTACAACCGCGATGACTGACCGTCCCTTCGCCGAGCGCATCCGTTATGCTGCAGCCGCCGTGACCGTCGTGGCGGTGCTGCTCGCGGCATCGGCGTTCCTGAAGAGCCAGACCTGCGGCTGCGGCAGCCGCGGCCTGCCGTTCGGCGCCATCGCCGCCTGGTCGCTCGTCGCGGCGCTGCTTGCCGGCTCGATATTCGCCGCGCTCGCGTACGCGCGCCAGCACAAGGAGACGTGACATGTCAGATGCGAAGGGGACCGTCCGCGACTTCTGCGCCGCCTGGGAAGCGCTCGACCAGCAGCGCATCCTCGATGCCTTCACCGACGACGCCATCTACCACAACATGCCGATGGTTCCGGCGAAGGGCAAGGACGCCATCAGCGCCCTCCTCGGCATGATCCTCGGCCAGGCGTCCGCGGTGACATTCGACATCAAGCACATCGTCGGGGAAGGCGATGTCGTCCTCACCGAGCGCGTCGACACCTTCAAGATGAAGGACGGCAAGACCGTCGCGCTCGACGTCATGGGCACCTTCGAACTCCGCGACGGAAAGATCGCCGCCTGGCGCGACTTCTTCGACATGGCCCAGTGGACCAAACAGACGTCCGGCTGACGTTGCCGAAGCATGCCGCCACAGTTCGATGACCCGCTCCTCGATATACGTGTTCCCGGACTCGCCGCGGGCCTGACGGCGGCTCGGTCGATCGCCGACCCGTGGAAGGTCTCGGTGTGGGAAGCGGCGCGTCTTCAATGGCCGCGCGAACCTCTCTACGAGCCCTGTTCCGTCCGACTGACATTCGCCTTGCCGGGCGCGCGCTTCGCGGACACCGCCCTGTGCAACCTCCTGAAGTCGACGATCGACGGACTCGGTCGAGCCATATTCAAACAATCGCCATCTGGACACCCCCGGACCATGGGGTACGGAAGACTGGTGGATACATGGCCTGATCGCACGCAAGATCAAGAGCGACACCGAGCCGAACGTGCGGATCGAGGTCGTGTCGGGCGGGATCGCCCCGCCCGGCGCCCCACCATTCTTCGACGCGTTCATCGCTGGCAGCCCGGTGCTTTGGCCGGGCGACGCCGCGGGTCAAGCGAAGGTGCGAGCGTGGCGCGAGAAGCTGACCGCCGAACTGGACTCCTCATCCCGGGTGCGCTGCCGCGAACTCGGCGCTCAGTTCACGTTCGACATCGAGCCGCACCGCATGACGACGTCGGACATCGACAACTTCTGCATCCCGGCGGCGCAATCACTGTGCGCCGGCATCCATGGCGACATGAGACACGCACCAGCGATGACAGCGCTCTATGCTGCGAAACGGGCCGCCGCGCCGAACGCGTCGGTTGGAGTCCATGTTCGCGCGTGGGACGACGCTCTCCACCCAACCATCCCGTAGATCCGCGGCGCCGTCCGCTAGCGTCTCTCGCCTCCCACTTCCCACCTCCCGCTTCCCGCCTCCCACTTCCCACTTCCCGCCTCCGACCTCCGACCTCGCTCCCCGCTTCCCGCTTCCGCTTCACGTTCCCCCGCCGAGCCACGCGTTGAACACCGCCTTCCGCTTCTGCTGGAACGCCGCCACACCCTCCCGCGCATCGGCGTGATGGTCGGAGATCGCGGTCTTCCCCGCAATGTCGTCGAGCGCGTGCGTGAAGTCCAGCTCCGCCGCGTTGTAGACCGCCCGCTTGAGCAGGCGCATCGCTACCTGCGGCCCCTCCGCCAGTTCGCGCGCCAGCACCATCGTCCGCTCGTGCAACTCGTCCGGCGCGACGACCTCGTGCACGAGCCCCAGCGCGAGCGCCTCGTCCGCCGTGACGATGCGGTTGCGCATCAGGAAGTCCATCGCCCGCGCCACGCCCAGCAGCTGCACCAGCAGCCACTGACCGCCCTCATCCGGCAGCAGCCCGAAGCGCAGCGTCGCGCTCCCGAGCCGCGCCTCGCTCGATGCGATGCGGAAGTCGCACGACAGCGCCAGCGACAGCCCCGTCTGGATGGCGATGCCGTTCACCGCGGCGATCGTGATCTTGTCGAGATTCCGTATCGCGACGTTCAGCGACTGCGACAGCCACCGCAACCCTTCGTACGTCCCGATGGGGTTCTGGTGCCCGCCCGCGATGTCCGGCATCAGCGCCTGCACGCCCTCGCGCGGCCGCGGCCGGCCGCTCATATCGTCGCCGGCGCAGAACGCCCGCCCGCTGCCCGTGATCGCGACGACGCGCACCGTGTCGTCCATCTGCGCCTGCGCGATCGCCTCCATCAGGTCGCGCTTCATCGGCTGCGTCGTGCCGTTGAGACGCTCCGGCTGGTTGAGCGTGACCCAGGCGATGCCCGGCTCCCTCATCTCCACTTCGAACCCGCGGAACTTGCCTTCGAGCATCACGCACCTCCTGCGATTTCCCGCACCGGCGGCGACGATGAGCCTACCACCGCCGGCAGCACCGTGAAACCTGGGCCGTTATGCCGCGCCGCCGCCGGCGGCCGACGCTTCGCGGCCATCGAGTCAAACAAGATCGTCGCGTCAGATGACGGTGCAGCGCATTGGATCGACGCCAGCGGGCCTGTCACCGGAACTGGACATCCTCGCTTGTCCAACAGCAATACACGGGCTCGCGGCGAGCCGAGACATCGATGGGCTCGCGGGCATCGCCGGCGAGGGTCTCCGGATCACGACAGACGGCGCAGCCATTCGTGCCGGATCGAGGCGGTGCCGACGCCCGGGCGGTCGAGTGCGCACAGGGGCGTCCTGGAGGCGTCCGACGACCAGAACGTGTGGTGACTCGCTATCCGGTAAGGAAACATCGCGTCAATGTGTGCCGCCGCATGCTTGGCGGCGGCGGCACATTCGCTCCACAGTGGCGCTGGCCGCTCGGTGCTCGGTCGTCCGCTGCCACCAGCGCAAGGGGCGGTCGCGGAAACACGAAAACTGCAGACCGAAATCGAGTTCAGATTCAGATCGCGGAAAAGGTGGCGGTAGCATGTCAGGAGGGATTGTCCGTCTCGCCCGGCTGGCGCGGTTCGCTACCATGACAGCATGACATCGCGAACGATCGGCGTGCTGGCACTGCAGGGGGACTTCGCGGAGCACATCGCCGTGCTGCGCCGCATCGGCGTCGGCGCCGTCGAGGTGCGCCTGCCGTCGCAGCTCGCCGCGATCGATGCCCTCATCATCCCCGGCGGCGAGAGCACGACCATCGCCCGCCTGCTGGACATCTACGGGCTGCGCGAGCCGATCGCCCGCTTGGGGCGCGAAGGACTGCCGATCTGGGGTACCTGCGCCGGCGCGATCATGCTGGCGAAGGAAGCGCCCGACCTCGACCGGCCGAACCTGGGGCTGATGGACATAGCGGTGCGCCGCAACGCCTTCGGCCGACAGGTCGATAGCTTCGAGGAGGACATCGCGGTGGCCGGCCTGGGCGATCGCCCATTCCATGCGGTCTTCATCCGGGCGCCCCGCCTCGAGCGGGCCGGCACGGCGGTCGACGTGCTCGCGACGCTGCCGGACGGCACGATTGTCGCGGCCCGAGAGGGGTCACTGCTTGCCACGTCGTTCCACCCGGAGCTGACCGGCGACGACCGCTTCCACCGCCTGCTCCTGAGCCTGACCGCCGCCTACAGGAACGGACGGGAGACGCCGTCCAAGTAGCCCGAATCGAGCGTGAACGACGGCCGGACTCAGGGAAAGCGCGGGCCCCGGCGCCATCCGGGCCGGGTCGTTCGCGATACAATGCCGGCAGGATGTACAGGAGCGTGCACGCCTTCTAATGACGCCTACCGCCCGCACCGTCCTTCCTACCGACCTCGTCGCCCTCGTCTCGTACGACGGACGGGTGTATGCGAATCAGGCGATGACCCGCGACCGTACCGGCACGGAGGACTCGCCGCACCCGCTCGAGACCGCGTTCGAGCAGTGGCTGAGCTTCGCCACGGGCCGCCACACCTGCGTGAGCGTGAAGGGGCCGACGCTGCGCGGCCTCGTGTCGGCGCGCAGGCGCGGCTCCAAGCTGGCGTGGGAGATCGATTGCCTGATTAACGCCGCGGAAGGTGATGGTTCTGTGCTTACGAGCTTGCTCGATCGCATAACGTCGGCGGCGGGGCGGTCGGGCGGGCTGAGGATCTTTGTCCGCCTCGCGGGCGGCGCCGAGGCGGCATCTGCCGTCGCGCGCTGCGCCTTCGTGCCGTACCTGGAGGAGGACCTGCTGCGCAGGGGAGTGCAGCCCGGTGAGGACCTGGCGCTGCCCCCCGGCCTGCGCCGGCGCGCGAAGGCCGACCTCTACCCGCTGTTCCAGCTCTACAACGCCATCGCGCCGGCTGAGGTGCGGCGCTTTGAAGGGCTGACGTTCGCCGAATGGAACGCCGGGCAGGAGAATCTGGGCAAGACATCGCACTTCGTGCTCGAACGTGATGGACGCCTCGCCGGCTGGCTGCGCGTCGCCGGCGACGGCGAGCTCGGCCGCTTCGACGTGCTCGGCGAGCACGCGTCGCTGGATGAGCTCATCCAGGCGGGCATGGCAAAAGTGGCGAATCGGAAGACCGCCTGCGTGCTCGTCCCTTCGTACCAGGAGGCGGTCCGCCTGCGGCTTGAAGCGCTCGGCTTTCAGCGGGCATCAGCGTACACCACGTTCGCCCGTCGCACCGTCCACACGGTGAAGGCCGCGAAGCGCGTGGCGCCGGCGCTCGTACACACGACATTCGGATGAGGTGCAGTCCTTGCAACGCGTAATCACCGACGACCTGGAGCTGCTGCTCGAAGCGCTGCCGCCGCACATCTGCGACCCGCTCAAGCAGCGCGACGACAACCACGAGTTGCTCGAAATCGTCATGGATCTCGGCCGCCGGCCGGAAGCGCGCTATCCCGGCCGAGAGGTCGTGCTGTCCGACCGTGAAGTGTCGGCCGACGACATCGACTACGTCGTCGCGCACATCGAAGCGTTTGGCGACGACAACCGGGCCGGCATCGAGCGGACGCTGCACCGGATCTCCTGCATCCGCAACCGCCGCGGCCGCATCGTCGGGCTCACCTGCCGCGTGGGGCGCGCGGTCTACGGCACGATCCAGGTCATCGAAGACCTGATCAAGACCGGAAAGAGCGCCCTCATGCTCGGGCGCCCCGGCGTCGGCAAGACCACCATGCTGCGCGAGGTGGCGCGCGTGCTCGCGGACGACATGGAGAAGCGCGTCGTCATCGTCGACACCTCCAACGAGATCGCGGGCGATGGCGACATCCCCCATCCGGCGATCGGCCAGGCGCGCCGGATGCAGGTGAAGACACCCGCGCTCCAGCACGCCGTCATGATCGAGGCCGTCGAGAATCACATGCCGGAGGTCATCGTCATCGATGAAATCGGCACCGAACTCGAGGCTGCCGCTGCCCGCACGATCGCCGAGCGCGGCGTCCAGCTCGTCGCCACCGCCCACGGCAACGAGCTGGAGAACCTGGTGATGAACCCGACGCTCTCGGACCTCATCGGCGGCATCCAGTCCGTGACGCTCGGCGATGAAGAGGCGAGGCGGCGCGGCACGCAGAAATCGATCCTCGAGCGCAAGGCGCCACCCACGTTCGACATCGTGGTCGAGATCCAGAGCTGGGAGCGGGTGGCCGTCCACCGCGACGTCGCCGACACCGTAGATAACCTGCTGCGCGGATACCACACTCCCGCCGAGGTGCGGGAACTGGACGACAAGGGCGACATCCGCGTCATCGCGCTCCCGTCTCCAATCGCGCCGCGGGGACGCACCGAACGCGGCCGTGAGCGGCGCGGCTACATCGATGAGCGCCCCGTCGCCGAGGTCGGGGGTGAGGCGGGCGTCGATGGTGCGTTTCGACGCGTCTACCCCTTCGGTATCTCGCGCAAACGGCTGGAACAGGCCATACGCGAGACCGCGGCCCGCGTGGCCGTCGCCGAGGAGCTGAGCGATGCCGACTCCGTGATCACCCTTCGCTCGTACTTTCGACGGAAGCCGCAGGCGCTGCGCGACGCGGAGGGCCGCGGCATCCCGATCTACGTGCTGAAGACAAACACCGTCGCGCAGATGGAACAGGGGCTGCTTTCGATGCAACAGCGGCAGCCGGCGAGCGGCGACGGCGGCGCCCCCATGACGACCGCCATGCAGGAGACGGAGGATGCAATCACGGACGTCCTGAACGGCGAAGACGCCACCGTGGAGCTGACGCCGCAAAACGCGTACATCCGTCGGCTGCAGCACGAGATGGCGCAGCGCTACAACCTCACCTCGCGCAGCCAGGGCCGGGAGCCTTACCGGCGCGTGCGCATCTCGCGCGATGGCGGTTGGTAAGGAGGATGCCGGCCACCTCTTCGACAGACAAGCCTCGCCGCGGCGCTAGAGTGCGCCTCGCGAGCCCGCATCCTTCCCGCGATAGTGGATGACGTTGACGTCCAGCATCGTGACGAGCCCGTCCCCGACCATCTCATCGACGATCGGAAGGACACGATCGATCCGGTCCGGCGTGTCGACGACTTCGATCACGAGCGGCAGATCTTCGGAGAGGCGGAGGATGTGCGCGGTGTGGATGCGGCTGTTCGCGCCGAAGCCTTCGACCGCGCGCAGCACGGTCGCGCCGGCGACACCTTCGGCGCGCAGGCGCTGCACCAGCGCCGTCGCGAGCGGTCTGCCCTGCCACTTGTCCGACTCGCCAATGTAGATCTTCAGCATTTTCGCCGGGCCGATCAGGTCCATGCTTCACCTCGCGCTCGCCCCGGCGATCAGATCGCGCGGCCGAGGACCGTACCGAAATACACCGCCAGCATGCCACACAGGACGCTCCCGCCGATATTCAACGACGCCGCCACGACATCGCGCATCTCCATCATCTGCAGCGTCTCCCACGTGAACGTCGAAAACGTGGTGAAGCCGCCGAGGAAGCCGACGGCAACGAAGACCCGCAGGCCCGAAGGCCAGAGGAAGCGCTCTTCGCTGAGCGTCAGGAAGAGACCGATGGCGAACGAGCCGATGATATTGACCGCGAAGACGCCGAGACCCGCCGTGGCGCCGCTCCAGTCCGATATGCGGCCGGTCACGTAGTAGCGTGACAGCGTCCCGAGCGCACCGCCGACCGCCAGGTACAGGACGTTCATCAAGCGAAGAAAAAGCTCCTACCATCGTCGGTAGGAGCCATCAGCCCTTGCGGGCGGTCCAGGTGAGCTCCATCACCTGTAGCCATTTGGGCAGTGTAGGCGCACGCGATGGATACAGGCAACCGGGAGTCAACGGCTGTCTACCCGTGATGTTCCGTGGGCTCCGCCGCCGCGCCGGCTCGCTCCTTCGGTATGAGGATGTACGATTGCACGACCGCCGCCAGCGCCGCTCCGGCGATCGGGCCGACCCAGTAGATCCAGCCGTCATCAAGCGTGCCGTCCACGATGGCGACACCGAACCACCGCGAGGGGTTCATCGCGGCGCCCGTCAGCGGGCCGGCCATCAGAATGTCGGCCGAGATGATCAGGCCGATGGCGAGCGATGCGACGGCGTGCGGGCCGCGCTTGTCCACGGCGGTGCCATAGACGACGTACACCAGGAAGAACGACAGGATCGCCTCGATGATGAGCGCGTTCGCGCGGCCGACGATGATCCCATCGCCATCTCCGGAGTAGTTCACCGACGGGATCGACTTGGCGAACACGGCGGTCGAATCGTCGAACAGTTGCTTGAGGATGAGGGCGGCCGCGAGCGCACCAAGCAGTTGCACGACGATATAGCCCAGCGACTTCATCGCGCCGATCTTGGCGCCCAGCCAGAGTCCCACCGTGACGGCGGGATTGTAATGGCCGCCGGAGATGTGCCCGGCGGCCGCGACCATCAGGCCGATCGCAAGGCCGTGCGCGAGGGCCACCATGACGAGTGTCCCCCCATCGTTGTATCCCTTTTGGGTGGCCGCCAGCAGGATCGAGCCGGCGCCGAGGAAGGTGAGCGCGAAGGCGCCGATGAACTCGGCGGTGAGCGGGCGCACCCAGTCCGCCAGCACATCGGCCGGCATGAAGTTTTCGGCGTTCAGCTCCGCCGCCGGCATCATCATGTCCATGCTGTTGTCTGCCATGCGTCCCTCCACCTAATTGATAAAGAGCATAACAACTTACGCCATCTTAGATTTGGCCGAGTTGGCTGTCAATGCTGGTGCGGGTACATCGTGTTTATGTCCAGTTTTCGGACCTGCGCGCCTCACGGAGACTCTGCACGTAGAGGCGATCGCGGGGGACGCAGCCGGTCGCATACTGACCGAGATCGTTGTGCTTCGCGCGCATGAGCGCCGTGCAGTCGCTCACGCCGATGCACGCCTTGTCGCGCTCCATGCCGCGTCCCTCAAGCACGTCGACGGCAAAGTCCGGGTACGCCAGCGCGCCCCGCCCCAGGCCGACTATCGTCACCCCGCCGGACGACACGCTCGCGGCGCCCGCGTTGAGCGCGAAGTGCCGCAGCCAGGAGTAGCCGCTGCCGACGATCGGCAGGTCCGGAAAGGCGCGCTGGACCTGAGCGCTGAGCGTGACGTGGCGCTCGACACCGATGAGCGGGTGCTCCGGCGAGGCGTACCCATCGACGGGCGGACGCTCGAACGGCCGCCCGATGTGCGGGTTGTAGTAGGGGCTTCCCATTGTCACGTTGACAAGCGCGAGCCCCAGATCCCGGAGCTCTGCGATCAGGCGGAGGGGCTCGCTGAGGTCTGGCTCAACGGGCGCCGTATCGCGCAGGCCCCAGCCCGCGCGATACGGGGCCTCGCACGCCGCGGGAGTGCCGTTGCCGAGAGGATCCCTGACGTAGGGCACTCCGTCGAAGACGTTGAGCCGCGTCGCCAGCGCGATCGTGCCGCCCAGTCGCGCTCGGATCATCGCAAAGACATGACGCACGAAGCGGGTGCGGTTGTCGAAGCTCCCGCCATAGGCACCGTGCCGGGAGCGCGCGCCGAGCAGTTCGTTCAGCAAGTAGGTGTGGCATTGCTTGATGTCGACGAAGTCGAACCCGATATCCCGCGCCAGGGCGGCGGCGCCCACAAACCGGTCCGCGAGCCGCTCCAGCTCATCGTCCGCGATCAAGGGAGCGTTCTCGCAGTGTTTCAGCGCGTCGAGCGCGGTGGCGTGCTGCGCTATGACCGGATCGCCATGCGACCAGCGTCCCGAGTGCGTGAGCTGGAGGCCGACGGCGAATCCCGCGGTAGTGCCGAAGCGAGCGCGGCGCGCGGCGCGTGTTTCATCGAGCAGGCGCTTCAGCGCCGAGGCATTGCGCTCATCGATGAGCAACTGGCGCGGGTTGGCGCGGGCTTCCGGTACGACCGCCGTCGCTTCTCCCCAGAGCAGCGCAGCGCCGCCCTCAGCGAATCGCCGCCAGCGTCGAAAGGTCAGTTCGCCGGGTGCGCCGTCGCGATCGCCGTCGCAGCCCTCCATCGGGTGGACGGCCATCCGGTTCGCGACGACGAGCGGGCCCACCTTAACCGGCTCCGCCAACGGAGTAAGATCGTCCTGGAACCCGAGGGCGAGCGCTCGAGACACGACGTCCGCCTGCAGATCATCGAGCGACCGGTAATGGAATTGTGGCATGACGCCGACAGCGTAGCACCGGCACGCCGGCGCACGCCGGCGCGATCGAGGCGTGGCGCTTGCGGGATCGCTTCGCGGTCGCAAGAGCAGGCTAGGGCGCGGGGAGGAGAATCAGAGCAGCGGCCGCGCGGTCGGCTCGATCGGCGCCGGAAGTTGGGTCTCCCCGGCGAGATATCGGTCCGCGCCGGCGGCGCACGCGCGCCCTTCGGCGATCGCCCAGACGATCAGGCTCTGGCCCCGCCCCATATCACCGCACGCAAACACGCCGGGGACGCTCGTCATGAACGAGCCATCGCGGGCGACGTTCCCCCGAGCATCGAAGCCAACGCCAAGGCCCTCGAGCAGTCCTTCGCGCTCAGGCCCCACAAAGCCCATGGCCAACAGGACGAGTTCGCATGGAAGTTCGAAGTCCGTGCCCGCGATCTTCTCGAAGCGGCCGTCCACCATCTCGACCTCGTAGGCGACCAAGGCCCGCACGTTCCCATCTTCGTCCCCAACGAAGCGTTCAGTGTTCACGCTGTAGACGCGCTCGCCGCCTTCCTCGTGGGCGGATGACACACGGAACACGTTCGACCAGGTGGGCCACGGGTTCGTCGGTTCGCGGTGATCCGGCGGCCTCGGCAAGATCTCGAACTGGTGGACCGAAAGGGCGCCCTGGCGGTGCGCGGTACCGAGGCAGTCGGCGCCGGTGTCCCCGCCACCGATGATCACAACACGTTTACCGGCCGCGGTGATCGTCGGCTCCGCAAGGTCTCCCTGCTGCACGCGATTCCCGATCGGGAGATACTCCATGGCCTGGTGGATCCCGTGCAGCTCCCGTCCCGGAATCGGGAGATCCCGCGCGGCGGTCGCGCCTCCGGCGAGGATTGTCGCGTCGAAGGCGCGGAGTTCCGACACTGGCACGTCGACGCCCGCGTTGGCGTTGACGCGGAACTCGGTACCCTCTGCGAGCATCTGGTCGAGCCGACGGTCGAGGTGACGCTTCTCCATCTTGAATTCGGGAATGCCGTAGCGGAGGAGCCCGCCGATGCGGTCGGCGCGCTCGAACACGACGACATCATGTCCGGCGCGGGTGAGCTGTTGGGCGGCGGCGAGGCCAGCCGGACCCGACCCGACGACGGCGACGCGCTGGCCCGTCCTCACCGATGGCACGACCGGGCGGATCCATCCTTCGGCCCAGGCGCGATCGACGATCTCGACTTCGACCTGTTTGATCGTGACGGGATCCTGGTTGATCCCGAGCACGCAGGAGGTCTCACATGGCGCGGGGCAGAGACGTCCGGTGAACTCTGGAAAGTTGTTCGTGCTGTGCAGCCGTTCGATCGCCTCTCGCCAGTGATCGCGGTAGACGAGATCATTCCAGTCGGGGATCAGGTTCCCGAGCGGACAACCGCTATTGCAGAAGGGAATCCCGCAGTCCATGCAGCGGCCGGCCTGCTGCTTGAGCGTCTCGCGCTCGAGCGGCTCGTACACCTCGCGCCAGTCGTGGACCCGCACCGAGACCGGGCGCCGCCTGGGCGTGATGCGTTCCCACTTGAGAAAGCCGGTCGTCTCACCCATGCGCTGACGCCATCACCCGTGCCAGCGTCTCATCCTCCGACAGGCCTGCGGCTGCTGCTTCATCCATGACGGCGAGCACGCGCTTATAGTCCTGTGGCATCACCTTCCGGAACGAATGGATCTCGCTCTCCCACTGCGTGAGCAAGCGGTCCGCGACGTCGGAGCCGGTGAACTCACGATGGCGCTCCACGGTCCCGCGCAGCCACTCCCGATCCTCGGCGGTGAGCGGTTCGAGCTCTACCATCTGGTAGTTGACGAGCGAGGGAAAGCGGCCGTCAGGGTCATACACGTAGGCGAGTCCGCCAGACATCCCGGCAGCGAAGTTCCGCCCGGTCGGGCCAAGCACGACGACTCGCCCACCCGTCATATACTCGCATCCGTGATCACCGATCCCTTCGGCAACGGCGGTCGCGCCGGAGTTGCGCACGCAGAACCGCTCGCCCACCGTGCCGCGCAGATACGCCTCGCCGGAGGTCGCGCCGTAGAGGACGACGTTGCCCGCGACAACGTTTTCCTCGGCCACGAAGCGCGCGTCACGGTCGGGGTGGACGATCACAATACCGCCCGAGAGGCCCTTGGCTGCGTAGTCGTTGGCGTCGCCTTCGAGGCGTAGCGTGATGCCGCGAGGCACGAACGCGCCGAAGCTCTGGCCCGCCGACCCGCGCAGGTGGATGCGGATGGTGTCGTCAGGAAGCCCCGTACCACCCCAGCGCTGCGTCACCTCTGAGCCAAGCATTGCACCCACCGAGCGGTTGGTGTTCCGGACGGTAGCCTCGATCTCGACGGGGGTTCCCTCCGCGATCGCCGCGGCGCACTGCTCGATGAGCAGGCGATCGAGAGCCCGCTCGAGTCCATGGTCCTGACCGCGGGTGCAGAAACGGGCCTGTCCGTCATACGGGTTGTCGGCCTCGGTGAGGATTGGCGTGAGATCGAGGCCGTGCGCCTTCCAGTGGTCTATCGCGGGTCTTACGTCGAGCACCTCGGTGTGCCCGATCGCTTCCTCGATCGAGCGGAACCCGAGCGCGGCGAGGTACTCGCGCACCTCTTCGGCGATGAATTCGAAGAACGTGACAACGAACTCGGGCGTCCCGGAGAAGCGCTTGCGCAACTCGGGGTTCTGGGTGGCAATCCCCACCGGACAGGTGTCAAGGTGGCACACGCGCATCATGACGCAGCCGCTCACGACGAGTGGCGCGGTGGAGAAGCCGAACTCCTCGGCTCCGAGCAACGCGGCGATGAACACATCTCGCCCCGTCTTCAACTGCCCGTCGACCTGGACTACGATTCGGTCGCGCAGTCCGTTGCGCAGGAGCGTCTGCTGCGTCTCGGCAAGGCCGAGCTCCCACGGCGCGCCGGCATGCTTGATCGAAGTGAGCGGCGAGGCGCCGGTCCCGCCGTCATGTCCGGAGATCAGCACCACGTCGCTATGCGCCTTCGCCACGCCCGCCGCCACGGTGCCAACGCCGACCTGGGCGACGAGCTTCACGTGAACTCGGGCGGCCGGGTTGGAGTTCTTGAGGTCGTGAATGAGCTGCTTGATGTCCTCGATCGAGTAGATGTCGTGATGCGGCGGCGGACTGATTAGCCCGACGCCGGGCGTGGAGTAGCGCGTCTTCGCGATCCACGGGTAGATCTTGGCGCCCGGGAGCTGCCCGCCTTCGCCCGGCTTGGCGCCCTGGGCCATCTTGATCTGGAGATCGTCCGCGTTGACGAGGTATTCCGACGTCACGCCGAACCGGCCCGACGCAACCTGGTGGACAGCCGACCGACGGAAATCGCCGTTCGCATCGCGCACGTAACGGTCGGGGTCTTCGCCGCCCTCTCCGGTGTTGGACTTGCCGCCGATCCGGTTCATCGCGACAGCAAGGTTCTCGTGGGCTTCTTTTGAGATCGATCCGTACGACATCGCGCCGGTCGCGAAGCGCTTGACGATCGCGCACGCTGGTTCCACTTCCTCGATTGGGACGGGCGGGCGCATGCCCTCCCGCAAGGTGAACAGGCCACGCAGCGTCGCGAGGCGCTTCGACTGATCGTCGACCAGGCTGGTGTACTCCTTGTATATGTCGTATCGCTTTGCGCGCGCCGCGTGCTGGAGCTTGAACACCGTCTCGGGGTTGAACAGGTGGTATTCACCCTCGCGGCGCCACTGGTACTCACCGCCAAGGTCGAGGTCGCGGTGCGCCAGTTCGGCGGGACGGGAGGGATAGGCGCGGCGGTGGCGACGCGCGACCTCCTCGGCGATCTCGTCGAGGCCGATGCCGCCAAGTCGCGACACCGTGCCGGTGAAGTATTCGTCAACAAACGTGTGACCGAGGCCAATGGCCTCGAAGACCTGCGCACCGCGGTACGAAGCGACCGTCGAGATGCCCATCTTCGACATCACCTTCAGCACGCCCTTGCCGGCCGCCTTGACGTAGTTCTTGATGGCCTGATGCGGGTCCATGTCGCCGAGCCCGTAGAGGGCTTGGGCGACGAGGTCTTCGACTGACTCGAAGGCGAGGTACGGGTTGATCGCGCCGGCGCCGTACCCAATGAGCAGGGCCATGTGGTGCACCTCACGCGCGTCGCCGGTCTCCAGCACCAGACCCACCTGGGTGCGCTTGAGCTCCCGGACGAGGTGGTGATGCACGGCAGACACGAGCAGCAGCGACGGGATCGGGGCGAGGTCGGGGCCAGAGTCACGGTCTGAGAGCACGATGATCCGCACCCCCTCCGCGATCGCTGCCGACGCTTCGGCCCGCACGCGGTCGAGTGCCTCGCGCAAGGCCGTCCCGCCACCCGCGACCCTGTAGTAGCCCGCGATGACGCGCGCCGCGAACTCCGGCCGGTCGCCGTCGTCGTTGATATGGATGAGCTTGGCCAACTCGTCGTTGTCGAGGATCGGAAACGGCAGTGCGACCTGGTGACAGGCGTCGGGCTGGGCATCCAGGAGGTTGCCCTCGGCGCCAATCGTCGAGGACAGCGACGTGACCAACTCCTCACGGATCGCGTCGAGCGGCGGGTTCGTGACCTGCGCGAAGAGCTGCGAGAAGTAGTCGAACAGCAGCCGGGGACGGTCCGACAGGACCGCGATCGGAGTGTCGGTCCCCATCGAGCCGAGCGCCTCCATCCCCGCGCTGGCCATCGGCGCCACGAGCAGCTTGAGTTCTTCGTGTGTGTAGCCAAACGTCATCTGGCGCCGGACGACGGACTGGTGCGAGTGAACGACGTGGTCCCGATCCGGCAGATCACTCAGGTGCACCAGGCCCTGCTCACACCATTCTTCGTAGGGATGCTCCGCGGCGAGCGCGGCCTTAATCTCTTCGTCCTCGACGATGCGGCCCTGGGAGGTGTCTACGAGGAACATCTTCCCCGGCTGGAGCCGGCCCTTCTTCACGACGCGCGCGGGGTCCATGTCGACGACGCCGGTCTCGCTGGCCATGATCACTCTGTTGTCGTCGGTGACCCAGTACCGACTGGGGCGCAAGCCGTTGCGGTCTAGAACTGCACCGATCACGGTGCCGTCGGTGAACGCGATGGATGCGGGCCCGTCCCATGGCTCAATGAGCGACGCGTGATAGCGATAGAACGCGCGCTTCGCCGGGCTCATCGTCGCGTGATTCTCCCACGCCTCCGGGATCATCATCAACACCGCGTGGGCGAGCGGACGGCCGGCGAGGTGCAAGAGCTCGAGGCACTCGTCGAAGCTCATGGTGTCCGACGACCCCTCCGTGATGATGGGGAACGCCCGCTCGAGGTCGGGAATCAGCGGTGTGGACATCTGCGCGGAGCGAGCGCGCATCCAGTTGCGGTTGCCCTGCAACGTGTTGATCTCGCCGTTGTGAGCGATGAAGCGGTACGGGTGCGCGAGTGGCCAGGATGGAAAGGTGTTGGTGGAGAACCTGCTGTGCACGAGCGCGAGCGCCGACTCGACACGCGGATCACCCAGGTCGGCGAAGAAGGCGGCCAGTTGCGGGGTCGTCAACATACCCTTGTAGACGAGCGTTCGGCTCGATAACGATGCAAAGTAGATCGAGAGGTCGTCGGAGACCTCGTGCTCGGCGCGCTTGCGGAGGACGAACAGCTTCCGGTCAAGGTCTATGCCGACCGATCCAGCCGGGTCGGCGACGAAGCACTGCCAGAAGGCGGGCATCGCGGCGCGCGCGGTGGGACCGATCATCGAGTCGTCGATCGGGACGCTTCGCCAGCCGATGACGCGGAGACCCTGCTCCCCGGTGAGATCTTCCATCTTCGCGCGCGCACAATCGGCCGCGCGGGCCTCCCTGGGGAGGAATGCGAGTCCAACGCCGTAAGCGCCAACAGGTGGAAGCGCAAACGGTGTGACCGAGCGGAGGAAGGCATCCGGGACCTGGATCAGGATTCCGGCGCCATCACCGGTGTTGACCTCCGCGCCCGACGCGCCGCGATGGTCGAGGCTGCAGAGCGCGCCCAGGGCCGTGTCGACGATGTCGCGACTCCTGGCGCCCGTGACATCGACAACGAACCCGACGCCGCAGGCATCGTGCTCGAAGCGGGGATCGTACAGCCCTGCCGGACGGCGCAACGCGCTCGCTGGCTCCGGGGGCCGTGACTGGTCCTGGCGGGCGAGATCGCCCGCGAACGCGGCACCGAAGCGGTCCCGTTGCGGGTCGCGCTTGAAGGGCGGAGAATCCACGACTAACCCTGTTCTCGACGGGAAGTGCGGCAATTGTAACACACTTCACAATCGATGTTATGGCATGCGGCAGGGACTCGTGCCGAGAAAACGGAGCGAGTCGCCGAAGCGACCCGCTCAGCTTCGACGGAGGCTTGCACCTGCCCGAAGCGCTGCATCCAAACGGATTCGAAGATGTTACCCCGCAGTCCCAAATTTGACAAGTAACCGGTGGACAAACCTCGGGAATCAGGGCTTGGCTACACGTGGTGCCGAGGCCTACCCGCTGCACGCCAACCGGACGCCGGGAGCGCGGGATCGGCTCGGCGGGCCAACCTGCGCCACGGGCAGCGATGGCGGCGATGGGCAGCGATGGGGCTACCAGATCCCCAGCTGCATCTTCACGTCGTCGCTCGCCATCGTTCGGGGGTCCCAGGGCGGCGAGAAGGTGAGCTTGCCGCGCACCTCCTTGACGCCGGGCAGATCGACGAGCACGTCCTGGATCTGGCCGTCGATCACGGCGCCGAGGGGACAGCCCGGGCTCGTGAGCGTATACGTGACGTCGACGATGCCATCGTCCGTGATATCGACGTCGTACACGAGCCCGAGCTCGACGATGCTCATGTGGATCTCGGGGTCGAATACGTCTTTCAGGCGCTCCATGACGAGTTCGTTGGAGAGCAGGCCCTTGACGGTCATAACAGGCTCCTTTCGGCCTTGCGCCGGCAACGCATTGTACCCGGAACGCGGGCCGCCGCGCCGTTCATATGCGCTTGTAGCGCTCTACCTCGCGTTGCATGTTGAGCGGCGCGACGACGGCGCGGCGATCGTACTGCCCCCACTGGTCGCGCGGCACCATCCACATGATCTCGAACTCGTTGCCGTCAGGATCCGCGCCGTAGAGCGACTTCGTGGCGCCATGATCGCTCTGCCCGCCGAGCGCGTCCAGTTCGACGAGCGTGGTCTGCGCTGCGGCCAGATCTTCGATCGAGTCCACCTGCCACGCCAGGTGGTAGAGACCGGTGGCGCCTCGCGGTGGCGCCGGCGCATCAGGCCCTACCGCCATGAGGCCGAGATCGTGGTGATTCGACGATCCAGCGGCACGCATGAAGGCCATCATGCCGCCCTCGCGGGCGATCTCCTCGAAACCGAACGCGCGCCCGTAGAAGTCGACGCTGCGGTCCAGATCGCGGACGTAAAGGACAGCGTGGTTGAGCCGGCGGACGGGGATGGTCATGAGTGTCGTCCTTTCAGCGTTCGACGGGCCATGATGCAGCTCGTTGGGGACAGGCGCGGGCTAAGCCTCTTCTCGCGTCACCGCGCTGTTGCCTTGTTCGTGCTGATCGATGCCGTCCGCAAGGGTATGCCAGGCCAGCGTGGCACATTTCACGCGAACGGCGAACTTCCCGACGCCCCGCAGCGCCTCGAGATCACCGAGGTCATCCGGGACCGGAGCATCGGGGTCGGTGAGCATCTGTTTGAACTCATCGCTCAGCCGGCGGATCTCACGAACGGGCTTGCCCTCGACGAGGCCCGACATCATGGAGCCTGAGGCCTGGCTGATCGAGCAGCCGCGGCTTTGCAGGGCAATCCCGGTCAGGCGGTCGCCGTCGAACGCGAGTTGCATGTCGACCTCGTCGCCGCAGACGGGGTTGTAGCCCTCAGCGCGGACATCGGCGTGCGGGAGCGGATCGCGATGGCGCGGGTGCTTGTAGTGGTCGAGGATAAGCTCGCGGTAGAGCTCATCGAGCTCAGGCTCGGGTCGTTGCACCATTGCCGAAGATCCTGTCCGCCGCGCCGAGCGCGTCGACGAGCGCGTCGACTTCGTCCTTGCGGTTGTAGATGTAGAAGCTGGCGCGCGCGGTGGCGACGACGCCCAATTCGCGCATGAGCGGTTGGGCGCAGTGATGGCCGGCGCGGATGGCTATGCCCTCCTGGTCGAGCACCTGGCTCAGATCGTGAGGATGCAGGTCGCCGTAGTTGAACGTCACGGCGCCTCCCTTCTCGCCGGCGTCGGCCGGGCCGTAGACGGTCACGCCCTCGACGGCGCTGAGCTGGTCGATGGCGTACTGCGTGATCTCGATCTCGTGCGCCCGTACGGCGTCCATGCCGAGCGCCTCGAGGTAGTCGATCGCGGGCGCGAAGGCGATCACGTCGGCGATGTTTGGCGTGCCGGCCTCGAACTTGTGCGGCAAGTCGGCGTAGGTGCTGGATTCGAAGGTCACCCGCTTGATCATCTCGCCGCCGCCGAGGAACGGATCCATCGCGTCGAGCAGATCGCGCTTGCCGTAGAGCACGCCGACTCCGGTCGGGCCGAGCATCTTGTGGGCGGAGAACGCCAGGAAGTCGCAATCGAGATCGCGCACGTCCACCGGCATGTGCGGCACCGACTGCGCGCCATCGACGAGGACGATGGCGCCGAAGCGGCGCGCCACTTCGGCGATCTGCTTGACCGGGTTGATCGTGCCGAGCACGTTCGACATCTGCGAGATGGCGACGACCTTCGTGCGCTCGCCGATCTTCGCCAACACGTCGTCCCAGATCAAGTGGCCGGTGGCGTCGATCTCGATGTAGCGAAGGCGGGCGCCAGTAGCTCCGGCGATGAGCTGCCACGGGATGAGATTGCTGTGGTGCTCCATCGCCGAGAACACGATCTCGTCGCCCGGCCGGAGGAACTTGCGTCCCCAGGCGTTCGCGACGAGGTTGATCGACTCCGTCGTGTTGCGCGTGAAGATGATCTCCTGGTCGGGATGAGCGGCGTTGATGAAGCGCCCCGCCCTCACGCGCGATGCCTCATAGGCAGCTGTCGCCTCTTCAGCGAGCGTGTGCAGCCCGCGGTGGATGTTGGCGTTGAAGTGCTCGTAATAGTGCACGAGCGCGTCGATCACCTGCCGCGGCTTCTGGGTGGTGGCGGCGTTGTCCAGGTACACCAGCGGCTTGCCGTGGACCTTCCGATCGAGGATGGGGAAGTCTTGCCGTATCTTCTCGATGTCGAATGTCATTGCTGTCTGTCTCTATTCGCTCTGCCCGATGGCCTGGCGTATCTGTCCCAAGTGATAGGGCCCGTGCTGTCCGTAACCGTTGATCAGAAATCCGAGCGGGAACGGCAGGCCCTCAGGTTGGCGCGCTTTGTCGTCGGCCGTGAGTCGCGCGAGCAAATCCTGCAGCGCCTGCCCGTTGCTCTCGAGTTCGCCGGTCATCTCTTCCATCGAGCGGTTCTTCCACCTTTCGAGATTCCGGGCGTTCCGCGCATCGATGTCGGTGAAAATGTCCAGGTCGGGCGTTCCGCCATCCAGAATCGCATTCAACGTTTTCAGAAAGTCCGGATCCGAAGCAGCGATGTGCGTCACTTCCTTGCGTACTGACCAGCCTTCGTCGCCTGTCGGCCGGCTCAGTTGTTCGTCGGTCAGTGTGCGCGCCAGCTGAACGAGATCCGCGCGACTCTCGCGATACGAAGCCGCCAGCGGCTCAACCCAGGCGGCGAACTTCCGACTCGCCATCTCTACCCCGCATCTACCTTCACGTCGTCACCCTCGATCACGACCGGGTACGTCTTCACCGGCACGACCGCCGGCAGCGTCACGGGCCGTCCCGTCGTGACGTCGAACCTTGCCCCGTGGCGGGGACATTCGACGAGGTTGCCCTCCAGCTCTCCTTGATCGAGGGGGCCGCCGTCGTGGGTACAGACGTCGTCGATCGCGTAGAAGCGCCCGTTGACATTGCAGACGGCGATACGTTTTCCTAACACATCGAACACCCGGATGGTGCCCGGCGGCAGGTCGGAGGTCTTTGCTACGGCCGTCGCTGTCACTTCGTTCTGCGTTCCCATATCTCGTCCCGGCGGGGAGCCCGAGGGCGCGCAGGCTGCGCCCCTGCCCGCGTCATTCGGCTGCCAGCACCTCATCGAACGTGAGCGCGCCGGCACGGCCGCCTGCTTTGTCGAGCACGGCGTCCAGCACGCGGGCACGAAGGCCCTCGTTGGGGATGCGATCGATGACGCTTGCGAAGAAGCCTTCGACCAACAAGTGCTCGGCCACGTCACGCGGGATGCCGCGCGACTCCAGGTAGAACAGCTCGGTCTCCTCGACTGGCCCTGCCGTCGCACCGTGGCTGCACTTCGCAACGTCGTATGCCTCGATCTCGAGAATCGGGATAGGGGCCGCTTTGGCGTGCTCGCTGAGGAGCAGGTTGCGCGACGTCTGGTTCGCCTCGCTCGCACTCGCTCCTTGGTTGATGCGCGTGACGCCATACCAGACGAGGGACGAGCTATCGGTCAGGGCGGACTTGAACTGGAGGTCGCTTACCGTGTGCGCGCCGGTGTGCTCCTGGCGTGTGTTGTAGTCGAAGTGCTGGTCGCCGTCGCCGAACGTCACGCCAAGCAGCTGCGCGTGCGCTCCCGGCTCCGGCATGATCGTGTCGATGCGCATCTTCGTGAGCTTCGAGCCGATGCCGGCTGCCAACGCGGTGAACTGCGCGTCGCGCCCGAGCGTGGCCCGCACGGTGTTGAAGTTGTAGACGTTGTCACCCCAGCGGTTGATGTTGTAGTACTCGACCTGCGCGCCGTCGCCGATGAACAGCTCGACCGCGCCAGAGACCAGAGCCGGCGAAGGGGAATGCGATCCACCGGTCGCGGCGGCAGACTCGACCTCGTCGACGAACACCAGCTTGCCGCCGCGGTCGACGATGATTAGCGTACGCGGGAAGAGCGCTTCTCCCGTGCCGAGAGCCGTAACCAGCTCGGACACGGGAACCTTCAGCTCGATCCCCTTGGGGACGTAGAGAAAGCAGCCGCCCGACCAGAGCGCGGCGTTCAGCGCCAGATACTTCCACTCATCGGCACGAACGTTCGCGTACAGGTAACGACGCACCAGATCGCTGTGCTCGCGTACGGCCCGCTGCAGGTCTATCAGGACGACGCCGGACGGGAGATCCGTGCTGAACTCAGGCTGCGCGGCGCGCGGACGCACGCCATCGAACGCAATCGAGCGCACGTCGGTGCGGCGCCACTCTTCGTCGCTGGGGTCGGGGAAGTCCAACGTTTCGTACGTGCGCCAAGCGTCGAGGCGGCGCTCGCGGAGCCACTGCGGCTCGTCGCGGGAGAGAGCTTCGACGTCGGCGCGGGTGACGCCCTGAATACCGGGCGCAAGAATCTGGCTGGTCACGCGAGCCCTTTGCTGTGTGCTGTGCGGACGGCGCTAGCCGACCGCCCCTTCCATCTGGAGCTCGATCAGGCGGTTCAGCTCGACCGCGTACTCCATCGGCAGTTCCTTGACGATCGGCTCGACGAAGCCGTTGACGATCATCTTCGTCGCCTCGACCTCGCTGATGCCGCGGCTCTGCAGGTAGAAGAGCTGGTCCTCGCCCACCCTCGAGACCGAGGCCTCGTGGCCGACATTCACCTGTTCCTCCTCGATCTCCATCAGCGGGTACGTGTCCGAGCGCGACTTCTCGTCGAGCAACA
>Ga0334722_10002362_pt1 | contig 21558 bp, 16 predicted proteins | sample C3_bottom_MG_FD_207210 | JGI IMG/M metagenome (GOLD analysis project Ga0334722, IMG submission 207210) | Sediment microbial communities from Yellowstone Lake, YNP, Wyoming, USA - C3_bottom | ecosystem: Environmental > Aquatic > Freshwater > Lake > Sediment | place: USA: Wyoming | collected... | reverse complement strand
ATGATGGTCGCCCCGTCCTGTTTAAGCAGGAGTTGACGCAGTTCCCTGGCCATGACGTCCAGCGACGGATAGCGATCCGCCATCTCTTTGCTGGCAGCCTTGCGGATGATGCTCTCCAACTCGGGGCCGACGCCCTCCAGCGGCGGCAGCGGGACATGCACGTGCTGGTAGGCGATGTCCCCCCGCGTGTAGGGCGGCGCGCCCATGAGGCAATGCCACATGACGATGGCCAGCGCGTACATGTCGGTCAGTGGCGTCGGGCGCTCGCCCCGGATCTGCTCGGGGGACATGTAGGCCGGGGTGCCGATCACCATGCCCGTGAGCCCGGTGGTCTCCTCCTGCATCACCCGGGAGATGCCGAAATCGGCGATTTTCACCCGGTCGGCGGCGGTCAGCAGGATGTTTCCCGGCTTGATGTCGCAGTGCACCACGCCGTTGGCATGGGCGTACCCGAGGGCCTCGGCGACCTGGACCGCCACCCGGCAGACCTCGTCCTGATCGAGTTTGCCGCGCTCGGCGAGCACCGACGCCAGATCCCGGCCGCTGACGTACTCCATCGTCAGGAACCCGCAGCTGTCGGTCTTGTGCAGGTCGTGGACCTTCACGATGTCGGGGTGGGCGAGCTTGCGCGTAGAGACGATGTCGCGCCGGATGTCGGTGAACAGCTTCGAGTCGTCGCCAACCCGGCAGCCGTTGATGACCTTGATGGCGACGTCCTCGCCGAGCATGTCGTCGTGGGCCTTGTAGACGACGCTCATGCCGCCAAAGCCGAGAATCCGCTCGATCCGGTAGCGTCCCTCCAGCAGATCCCCCGGCTTGAAGCCGGTCAGGGAGGTGATAAAACGCTTGACGTCCGAGGGCAGGGAAGTGTCGAACCCGCACTTCCGGCAACGGGTTTCGCTGCCCTCGCCGCCGGTGCTGCACAACTCGCAGTTCATGTCACCTGCTTTCCGCACCCGGGTTTCGCCCGATTGAAGGGGTGCGAACCCGGTGCCATCGTTATGCGCTGTAAAAAATGCACTATTTTTCGCGCCATTGAAGGGGATTCTTCACGCATGGGTGCCCTTTGTCAAGATTGTCACGGCCCGCCGTTCACGCTGGTATACTTCGTGGCTATGAGATCGCTGGCCGGGCGTTTCCTGCGCGGCATGAAGCTGCCGATGATCGTCGGGACGGTTTGCAGCCAGGTGTGGTCGGGCTATCACGTGCCGCAGGCAACTGCCGCTCCCGCCACCCCCGCGCCGATCGTGGCCGCACTGGCAACCGACCCGGTGCCGCACGACGCCGACGATCCCGCAATCTGGGTCGATGCGGCCGACCCGTCGCGCAGCCTGGTGATCGGGACCGACAAGGTCGAGGGGACCGGCGGCTTGTACGCGTTTGGCCTCGATGGTCGGCTGCGTCAGTCGATCGCCCCGCTGAATCGCCCCAACAACGTCGATGTCGAATACGGTTTCCGGTTGGGAGGCGGCCTGATCGACATCGTCGTCGCGACCGAGCGCAAGGAGCGCCGCCTGCGCGTGTACCGGCTTCGCCCCGACGGGTCCGGCCTCGAGGATGTGTCTGCGCCCGGCGGGCTGTCGGTGCTTGCCGGCCAGACCGGTGCGGCCGGCGAGCCGATGGGGATCGCCCTCTATCGGCGCCCGCGCGACGGCGCCGTCTTTGCCATCGTCTCGCCGAAGGCCGGCGGTGCGACGGACTACCTCTGGCAGTACCGCCTCGAAGACGACGGGGCGGGACGCGTGCGCGGGGTGCCCGTGCGCCGCTTCGGGGGATTCAGCGGCCGGGGTGAAGCCCCCGGCGTGGCCGGCGAAATCGAGGCGATCGTGGTCGACGACGAACTCGGGTTCGTCTATTACGCGGACGAGCGCTTCGGGATCCGCAAATGGCGCGCCGACCCCGATGCCGCCGACGCCTCCCGCGAACTCGCGGTCTTCGGCCTCGACGCCTACGAAGGGGACCGCGAGGGGCTGGCGATCTACGCCCAGCCGGGAGGGAAGGGCTTCATCCTCTCCGTGGACCAGATTCCCGGCGCGTCGCGTCTGCACGTCTATCCCCGCGAGGGTGCCGAGGGCGACCCCCACCGCCATCCGCGGCTGGCGACGGTGCCGACCTTTGTCGATGCGACGGACGGGATCGATGCGACCGCCGCACCGCTGCCGGGGTTTCCGCGCGGCGTGGTGGTGATGATGAACAGCGGCGGCCGCAATTTCCTCCTCTTCCCCTGGGAAGCCGTCGCCGCGCGCATTCCGGGCGCACGCTAGCCGCGCGCCGGCTGGTTTGACTCGCGGCGAAGCCCGGCGCTATACTTTTTTCGGGACAGAAAGAAGCCAGACATGGCCTATCGACTCCAGATCATTCCCTCTGTCGGCAAAAGGCGGGCCTTTGCCCTGGAGAAGCCGCTGGCCAAGCTCGGCCGGGCCCAGCACTGCGACGTGGTCATCGACGACCCGCTGGTTTCGCGGGAACACTGCCTGCTGCAGCTGAAAGCGGAGGGGCCGTTCGTCGAGGATCTCGGCAGCGCCAACGGGACGCTGGTCAACGATCAGCGGGTGACCCAGGCCCGGTTGCGCTCCGGTGACAGGATACGGATCGGGCTCTCCGAAATCGTCTTTGAAGAGATTCCCGAACAGGCGGTCGGGGCCCGGACCGGTCCTGAGCTGGCGGGCGCGCCAAGCGCCGCTTCGCCGCCCGGGCCCGAAGCCGGTTCGCCGCCGCCGCTGCCCATCAAGGCGCCGGTGACCAAATACCCGGGTGCGCCGTCCCCGCCGGTTGCTGTACCCGCTGCGCCCCCGCCCGCCCCCGCCGGGGAGGGCGAGGAGGGTGTTATCACCATCGCGCTGTTCGCGCCGCACCAGGATCCGCCGACCATTCTGGTGATCCACCCCGATTGCGCGCGGATCGAGAGCGTGCTGCAGGCGCTGGCCGCATCCGGAGCGAACATCCTGCGGGCCGCCGACGCCGAACAGGTCAGGTCAGTGCTCGCGAGCGCCGCCCCCGACTGCGTCCTGCTCTGCGAGAGCAGCGAGGGTGCGCTGGGGATCTGCCAGGAAATCAAGTCCCACCCCCAGACCGGTCCCGTCGTGCTCATGATCCAGACGGCGCTGCGGGGCGCTGCCGCGCGCCTGCTCGAATCGGGGGTGGACGAGGTGATCGGTCCGGCGGATCCGGCCGAACTGCTGGTCCGCCTGCGGAACATGCTGGAGCTCAACCGGTTGCGCAAGGAGGCGACGCATCTGACCTCGCAGGTCGAGCAGCGGGTCAGCGCCGACGTCAACGAAGCCGAGCGCATCAACCGGCTCAAGCGCTACCTCTCGCCGCAGCTGGTGGCCGCGGTGCTCTCCGGCGACGAGTCCCACGTGCTCAAGCCGACCCGGCAGGAGGTGACCATCGTCTTCTCGGATCTGCGGAACTTCACGCATTTCTCGGAGACCTCGGAGCCGGAGGAGATCATCGCGATGCTCAGCGATTTCCACGCCCTCTACGGAGAGATCATCTTCCAGTACGACGGCACCCTCGAGCGCTTCGCCGGCGATGGGGTGATGGTCTTTTTCGGCGCGCCCGTGCCGTTCAGGGACCACGCCCGCAGGGCGGTCGCCATGGCCGTCGCCGCCCGCGAGCGCCTGGGCGACCTGCGAGCCAAATGGAAAAAACTCGGGTACACGCTGGACGTCTCCTTCGGGATTTCGACCGGGTACGTCTTCGTGGGGAACATCGGGTTCGAGGGGCGCATGGATTACGCCGCCATCGGCAAGACCACCAACCTGGCAGCGCGGCTCTGCGCCGCGGCCAAGGGCGGGCAGATCCTGATCAGCAACAAGACCCGGTTCCAGGTCGAGGACCTGGTGGAGGTGGAGGAGATCGGGGCGCTGGACGTGAAGGGCTTCAGCGAGCCGGTCACCGCTTTCAACGTCCTGCGCCTGATCGCCCCCTTCACCCCGACCCCGGTGGATTGCTGAGGGGGGCTGCCGCCCGCCGCTACCCTCCGGCCGCTTCTGGCTCCCCGTCGGCCGGCGCCACCGGCACGTCCCAGATGTCGCGGCAATACTCGCGGATCGAGCGATCGGACGAGAAGTACCCGACGCGGGCGACATTCAGGATCGACATCTTCGTCCAGCGCTCCTGGTCGCCATAGGCCACGCTGACGCGCTCCTGGCAGTCGATGTAGGAGCGGTAGTCGGCCAGCAGCAGGTATTCGTCGTAGCTCAGCAGCGCGTCCATTAGCGGCCGGAACAGCTCCGGGGCGTCCGGGGAGAAGTGCCCGGAGCCGATCAGGTCGATGACCGCGCGCAGTTCGGCGTCGGCCTCGTAGCAGTCTCGCGGCCGGTATCCCAGGCGTTTGCGCTCCGCCACCTCGGGGGTGGTGAGGCCGAAGAGGAAGAAGTTCTCGGGCCCCACCTCGTCGCGGATCTCGATGTTCGCCCCGTCGAGGGTGCCGATGGTCAGCGCGCCGTTCATTGCGAATTTCATGTTGCCCGTGCCCGAGGCCTCCAGCCCGGCGGTGGAAATCTGCTCGGAGAGTTCGGCGCCGGGGTAGATCCGGTGCGCACTTTTAACGTTGAAGTTGGGGAAGAAGACGACCTTCAGGCGGCCGTTCACCGCGGGGTCGACGTTGACCACGGCCGCCACGGCGTTGATCAGCTTGATGATCAGCTTGGCCTGGTAGTACCCGGGAGCGGCCTTGCCGCCGAAGATGAACGTGCGCGCCTGCAGCGGCGCGGCCGGGTTGCGCCGCGCGCGCTGGTAGAGCGTGACGACGTGGAGCAGGTTCAACAGCTGCCGCTTGTACTCGTGCAGCCGTTTGACCTGGACGTCGAAGAGGGTGTCGCAGTCGATGGCGACGCCGGTTTTCGCACGCACCAGTTCGGCTAGGACGGCTTTGTTCCGTTGCTTGACCTCGCGCCACTGCCTCCTGAACGCGGGGTCCTCGGTCAACGGCTCGAGCATGCGCAGATCCTCCAGGCGCTTGATCCAACGGTCCCCGATCCGGCTCGTGATCAGCTCGGCCAGGCCGGGGTTGCTCAGCACGAGAAAGCGCCGCGGCGTGACGCCGTTGGTCTTGTTGCCGAACTGCTGCGGCTCGATCTCGAAAAAGTCGCGCAGCACGCCGTTCTTCAGCAGTTCGCTGTGGAGTTTGGCGACGCCGTTGACTGCGTGGCAGCCGACGCAGGCCAGGTGCGCCATGCGGACGAAGCGTTCGCCCGTCTCGTCGATGATCGAGAGTCTCCGCACGCGCTCCTCATCGCCGGGGAAGCGGCGGCGGATCTCGTCGAGGAAGCGCCGGTTGATTTCGTAGATGATCTCCAGGTGTCGCGGCAGCACGGAGGCGAACAGCGGGACCGGCCACCGCTCGAGGGCTTCCGGCAGCAGGGTGTGGTTGGTGTAGCTGAGGGTCCTGCGGGTCATCCCCCAGGCCTCGTCCCACCCGAGCCCGTGCTCGTCGACGAGCAGGCGCATCAGTTCGGCGACCGCGATCGCGGGGTGGGTGTCGTTGAGCTGCACGGCGAACTTGTCGGGCAACTCGTCGAAGCTCGCGGTTCGCTGCAGGTAGATGCGGATCATGTCCTGGAGCGCGCACGAGACGAAGAAATACTGCTGCTGCAGCCGCAGTTGCTTCCCCTGCGGGGAGCCGTCGTTGGGGTAGAGCACCTTGGTGATGTTCTCGGACTGCACTTTCTCCAGCACCGCCCCGTAGTAGTCGCCGGTGTTGAACGCCTGGAAGTCGAACGATTCCGCCGCCTCCGCCTTCCAGAGCCGGAGCAGGTTGACGGTGTCGGTGCGATAGCCGACTACCGGGGTGTCGTAGGCCATGCCCCGCACCACCTGATCGGGAAGCCAGCGCACCCGGGTGGCCCCTCCCTCCCGGACCGGCTCCGTGCGGCCGCCGAACTTGACGTCGAAGACGATCTCCGGCCGGGGAATCTCCCAGGGGTTGCCCAGGCGCAGCCACTTGTCGGTCAGTTCGATCTGCCAGCCGTCGCGGATCGCCTGGTTGAAGATGCCGAACTCGTACCGCACGCCATAACTGATCGACGGCACCCCAAGCGTGGCCAGCGAATCCAGAAAACAGGCGGCCAGGCGACCCAGCCCGCCGTTGCCCAGACCCGGCTCCTCCTCCTGCTCCAGCAGCTCCTCCAGGTCGAGTCCCACCAGGTTCATCGCTTCCTTCGCCTGCGCGTACATGCCCAGGTTCACCAGGTTGTTTCCCAGTTGCGGTCCCAGCAGGAACTCCGCCGACAGATAGCAGATCGAGCGGCTGCGCCTCCGGAAGTACGACTGGGCGGTGCGTATCTGGCGCTGCAGCAGCCGGTCCCGGACCGTGTAAGCCAGCGCCATGTAGTAATCGTTTTTCGTGGCGACCGCCGGGAACCGCGCCTGGAGGCAGGCCAGGTTGTCCTGAAAGGCCCGCGCGATGGTGGCAGGGTCGAGAGCGGTACGGACGTCCGTCACGGCAGCGGGGACAGCGGCGGCAGGCAGCGCTATTTTCTTCATGTCGCACCTCGGTCCTGCGTCAAAGGTTGGTCGGGCCTCGCGATTCGGTACGTTTCAGAATGTAGAGCAGGCTTCCGGCGTCCTGGCGCACCGTCACCCTTTCGCCCGGACAGTGGCGTCACGGACAATCAAGACAAGTATTGGGCCTTCCGCCGCAGCGTGCAATACCTATTACGTCCCCGCGCCTGTAACGGCCTATTTCCACTTTACAATTCCCGGCCTCGCGTCCATATTCCAGCATGAAGGGAAGTGCCCAACAGGAGGTGTCCGATGCGGCGCGCATGGTTGGTCCCCGCTCTCGTGGCGGTCGCGGTGGCGATGAGTTCGGCCGCCCAGGCCGAGTACAAAAAAACCAAAGTCGCCGTGCTCGACTTCCAGTTGCACGGCGAGGGGTACGAGACCCAGGACATGGGCAAGTTCGTGGCCGAGTGGCTGATCACCGCGCTGGTCCGCGACGGACGGTTCGAGGTGATCGAACGCCGGCTGCTCGAAAAGATCCTGGCTGAACAGAAGCTCGGCTTGTCCGGGATCCTCGACGAGGGCAGCGCTTCGAAACTCGGGCAGATGCTCGGGGCCAAGGTGGTGATCTCGGGTTCGGTGATGTCCCTCAAAGGCCAGATCGAGGTGAACGCCCGGATCATCGACGTCCAGACCGGTTCGGTGATCGCCGCCGAGAGCGTCAAGAGCGGCAGCGCCGCCGGGCTCGAGGACCTGGTCTTCCAGATGGCCCAGGCCATCATCCGGGACTTCCCCCTGGAGGGCTACATCGTCAGGCGCAACGGCAGGGACGTGATCATCGACCTGGGCAAGACCTCCGGCATCCGTTCGGGAATGCGCTTTCTGGTCTTCAAGGAAGGTGAGGTGATCAAGCACCCCAAGACCGGCGAGGTGCTGGATGTGCTGCTAAAGGAGACCGGCAGGATCGAGGTGGTCCACGTCATGGACAAGACGGCGGACGCCCTGGTGATCAGCGAGTCCGGAGATTTGCCGATCGACTACGGTCAGATGGTCAAGAGCGTCAACATCGGGGATTTCACCCCTGCCCCTGCCCCTACCCCATCCCCGGCCGCGCTTGCGCCCGCGCCAGCGCCGCAACAGCCCCGGCAGCAGCCACCGCCGGCCCAGCCGGTCAAGGCCGCCAAGCCAGATCCGAAGCTGCAACCCCCGCCGGCGACCGGAGATCTCGCCAAACGCCTGATGGCGCTGGAGTCGAAGGTCCCGGAACTCCGCGCGCTCTGGCTCGACCGGAGCCGGAACAAGGACGCGTGGAAGGGGCTCTTCAAGCAGATGCGCGACGAGGAAGTCGCCATCTACCGCGAGGATCGAAAAAACCCCCAGGTGTTCGTGCTCCTGGCGAGGATGTACCACGCCATCGAGGACACCAAGAGCGTCCTGGAGCACACCGAGAGCGCCATCGACCTGGACCGGAGGCAGCCGTACTTCTATGTGCTGCGCGGCGACCTGATCCTGGAAACCATCTTGCGGCAGGAGCCGGCCAGGCGAACCGGCAACTCGCTGGCCCCCGATGCCGTCAGGGCTTACCAGGGGGCGCTCGACAACACGAAAGACCGGTCCCAGAGGGCCGCGCTCTCCTGCCGTATCGGCGACATCTACGCCGACATGCTGACGGACCAGAGGAACGCGAAAAAATTCTGGAAACAGGCCGCCGAATCCGCACCCGACAGCGAGGGCGGGCAGCGCGCGTTGAGCCGGCTCAAGTAGCGGATCGGCCTCACGATGGCCATCAGCGTCTCCGGATCTCCAATGTACAGGTGCGGGCTGATGCTCGCAGTCTCCAGCAGCGAGGTTCTCCACGCATGAGAACCGGAGAACGGTCCGTGACTCTCAGGATGGCATCAAGCAGGAAATCAGGTTTTGCAGCGCGTCAGTGAGAATGTTGTGAGTAATGAGGCTGCAAGATTGAAAAGGGCCAAAAGAGTCCTCTGGCTTCTGGGGTATATCTGTTTCTTGATGGTCCTCCTGGAGTGCTCTGCCAGGCTCGCCTTTTGGATTCCAGCGGTTTCAGCCCGCCTGCACACCAGGGAGGATTATTCGTTTCGCCGCGATTGGGTTGAGCGACATCAATCTCTTGGTACGGACATCTACTACGGATTTGACAGATATGACGCCTCAAAGGGATGGATGTCACAGTCGGACATCAGGGATTCGGTGGTGTTTGGCGGCAAGCTGTTAACAGGGTGCTGAAAAACTATTTCCGGGCGATGTCCATGAAAACAACGAGCCTCCAGAATGGGCTACAAGCCGAGATTTCGGGTCAGTCCATATCTGGCCTACCCCTTGTCGAGGCATTTCTGAGCTCCTCAAAACGTTTTTCAGCAGCCTGTTAAACACCAACTCCGAGGGTTTCAGAGGGAAGGAGGACTTTCCCTATCTCAAGAACAAGGGCAAGTTACGGATTGTGGTCCTCGGCGACTCGTTTACTTTCGGGGATGAGGTAAGCGATGACGAAACGTATTCACACTACCTTCAAGAGCTCCTCCCGGATGCTGAAGTCATTAATATGGGCATCCATGGTTACGGTCACGATCAAATGCTCATCCTTCTCGAGGAAGTGGGCATCAAGTATGAACCAGACATCGTGATCTTGGGTTTTGTCCCGATGGACATGGCTCGAAATCTCCTCAACTTCAGAGACTTTGCGAAACCGCGCTTCACTCTGGGGCGAGGCGGGCTGGAGCTTGTCGGCACCCCGGTTCCCACCCCAGCGGACCTCCTTCGGTGGGATTGGGCCAGACCAAGGATTCTCGATCTGTTTTCGATAATTCGGTTTACCGTTAAAAAATGGTCGGGTTCTAACGAGAAAGAGACGGAGAAAATTACGAACGCCATATTAACGAAGATGATAGAGGTGGTAGACCGTGTCCACGCAACGCCATTGTTCGTATATGTGCCGACCGCCGATGAGATCGCCAGTCCCAACCCTGGGGCAACCGGTGAAGCGTATCTGTCATCCCTGTGCCGGGCAAACAGGAAGGTCAAGTGTTTATCTGCGAAGCCGCTGTTTGCCGAATACGCCGCGAGGGGAATTGTCTTCAAGCAGTTTGGGCACTGGGACCCGACAGGTCATCGTGTCGTGGCTGAGGCCATCTACACATATCTGGTTGGTGCAGGATACGCTGCCGAGCCGTAAGGGTACGGCCCTATACGTTGGAAACACTTTCGTCAGTGGAGTAGCGGCTTGCCCGTCCCTCGCGTGCGCCGGCTTGAGCAACTGCACCGGGTTCGTGAGCAGCTAGGTCTTTCCGCTTCGACGTCGAGGCGGCCGGCACGTCGGGCTGCCCGGACTGCGGCGGCCTGCCGCGCCGCTGGGCATATTGCGGCCCTACGGTTTCCCGGGGGCTCCCTCATGGTCTCAGGAGCTACTGACAAGGAACTGCTGAACCTTGACTTCGGCCTCCTGCGACGCGACAATCCTCAGAGAATCAGGCAATTACGCCAACAGGAGGACTCGCGGCGACCTCGTTTGATCTGAGGTGGGGAAGGGAATTCCTATGGGCAGAAACAGGCGGTCGAATTCGCACCCGCTAGTGCGGGCGGTCAGCGTGCGGCGAATTGACTCGAGGAGTAGCGGGTTCAGCTTTCGCATGCCGAACGACCGCGCCGCAACGCCTAGGGCCCCGAGCAGGGTCCGTCGGCACGCTCCATGACGCCGCACCATCTCACCGGCGCGCCGCTGGGCCACATCTTCAAGCTCTTGCGGCGCAACCGGGTCAGCCCGGCGGCGCTGCCCAGGCTGGCGCCGATCCTCTGGGTCGGGGCCTGGTCGTCGCTCTGGAACCGCCGCGAGGAGGCCCGCTTCGGGGCGCAGCTGCGCGACACGCCGACGCCGCGGGACCCGATCATTATCGTCGGCCACTGGCGCACCGGCAGCACGTTCCTGCACCAGTTGTTCACGCGGGACCCGCGCCTGAGCGCGCCGACGACGCTGCAGTGCGTCCTTCCCGGGGCGTTCCTCACGGCGGGGCGGTACGTCGAGCCGGTGATGCGCCGCACGCTCGCCTCGACGCGCCCGATGGACGGGGTGCGGCTGGCCCCCGAGGAACCGCACGAGGACGAGTTCGCGCTGCTGCGCCTGATCGAGCACTCGACGCTGGAGCGGCTGATCTTCCCGGCCTCGGGGCGCTACTTCCTGCTCGACCAGGAGCCGCGCTTCATCAGGGAAGCGGAGGTCGGGGCGTGGAGCGCCGCGCTCACGGGCTTCGTGAAGAAGGTCGCGTTCGCGGCCGGCACACGCGTGGTCCTGAAGAATCCGTTTCACTCGGTCCGGGTCTCACTCCTCAAGGAGTTGTTTCCCGACGCCCGGTTCGTGCACATCCGGCGCGATCCGCTCGCCGTCATCCCCTCGACGCAGCGGATGTGGGCGCTCCTGGGGAAGAGTCTGACGCTCGGGCGCTGGTGGGGGCCGCCGCGCATGGAGGAGATCGTGGAGGTGTACCTGACGATGCTGGCAACGCTGGAGACGGATCTCGCGGCGCTTCCCGCCGGCAGGTGCGTGAATGTGGATTTCTCGGATCTCGAGGCAAACCCGCTGCACACGCTGCGGTCCCTCTACGCAGGGCTCGACATTCCGTTCGAGCCGGAGCACGAGTCGCGCGTGCGCACGTTCCTCGACGGCCTGCGCGCCTACCGCAAGAACAGCTACTCGCTCGACCCGGAGGTGGCGTCGATGATCCGGGAGCGGCTCGGCGGGGGCGCTAGACCGCGGCGTTCTCACCCCCCGGTCGCGATGGAGGTCGGTTCGGCATGCACCTGAACAACGTTCGACTCCTCCTGAAATCCGTGCTCTGCGGCGCCCTTGTCGCGGCCATGGCTATGAGCGCCGCAGCCGCGGAGACCGAGTCGTCGGTCGCCAGCGTGTGCCCGGTTCCGGAGCCCCCGGCGGCACTGGCAACACCCCCGGCTCCGGAAAGTAAAAAAGACGAGGACAAGGACAAACTGCTCCTCCCGGCCGTGCCGGTCATCGCGTACTCGCGCGAGACGAGCCTCCTCCTCGGGGTGATGATGGTGCGCGCGTTGCGCTGGAAGGACGCCGCCCCGGAGACGCGCCCGAACACGCTCGCCGTCTCGGGGTTCTATTCGCTGGAGAAGCAGTGGGCGATCGGCTTCGCGCCGTCGGTCTACCTGCACGGCGACGACTACCTGATCAAGGCGCAGATCTACCGCCACCGGACGCCGGCCAGGTTCTGGGGGGTCGGCACCGAGGACGGCGAGCACCACGACCGGGAGGACTTCACGGCGACCGGCACCGGCGTCACCTTCTCGGCTACGAAGAAGGTCTACCGGTCGCTGCGCGTCGGCGCGGGTGTCTGGTACGGCGCGGCGAGGATCCCGGTCAAGGAGCCGGGAGGGCTGCTCGACACCGACGCGGTGACCGGCAGCGACGGGGGCACCGATATCGGCGTCGAGTTCCAGGCGGAGTGGGACAGCCGGGACAACATCTACGCCCCGATTTGGGGGGACTTCGTCCAGTTCTGGGCTGGGCTGCACCGGGATGCCCTCGGCAGCGACTTCGACTACGAGGACTACCTGCTCGACGTGCGGAGATTTATTCCGCTCGGCTCGGGGCACGTCCTCGCGCTCCAGGCGAAGGGGCGCGTCATGGGCGGGGACCCGCCCTTTTACCGGCTCCCCTCGATCGGCGGCATCAGCGTCATGCGGGGACTCTTCGACGGGCGGTTCCGCGACAAGTCGATGGCCGCCGTGCAGGCCGAGTATCGCTTCCCGATCTGGAAGTCCCTCGGCGGCGCCGTGTTCGGCGGGGCGGGGGAGGTCGCCGATGTTCCGGCTGATTTCACCCTTCAGCATATTCAGTACGCCGGCGGTGTCGGGCTGCGGCTCACCCTCGACCCCAAGGAGCGGATCAACCTCCGGCTCGACGTCGGGTTCTCTCGCTTCGGCACCTTCCCGATCGTGGTGATCACGGAGGCTTTCTGATCGCAGGGTGCCGGGGCGTGAGGAAGGCTGCCGGGTCGTGCCTGAGGGTCGTTGCCGCGGGAGTGCTGCTCTGCGCGGCCGGCTGCGTCCGCTGGGTGCACGTGGCGCCCGCCAAACTGCAACTCCACGGCAAGGCGGGACAGGCCTGCAGCGCGGCCGTCACGCCGCTCGTGTGGGTCGCCAACACCGTGCTTTACCCGGTGAGCGTCGCGAGCCTCGGCGACAAGACGCCCTCGCACGACAACCTCGGGTATCCCGGCCTCGCCGTCGAAAACGGCGCCTACGCCGCCTGCACGGCGCTCGGGTTGCCGGCCCGGCTGCTGCTCCGGGGGGGCGAGCGGATCTTCTTCCTGTTGGCGGCCCGGGAGTCGCTCGAAGACCACCTGATCGATCGGCTTCCCTATCTCTCTCGCGACGACTACGCGCTGCTGGTGAAAACGGCAGGACGAACCGCTCCGCCGGCTTACGACCGGACCGCTGCGCCGGCGCCGACCTCCGGCGGGGGAGCCGCCGCCTCGCGCGAGCACGGCCTCTGGAGCACCCGCCAGACGCCGCGCTTCGGCAGCAAGCCGCGCCTCGGCAACCCGCTGGCGGCCGCGGAGTGGCGCGACTGGCGAGCGGCCGGGCGGCCGCGGGATGCGGAGGCCGAGAGGGCGTTCGTCGAGAAGCGAGCCCGCGAGTCCGTCGCCCCGGACCCGCCCCTGCGGGATCGGGCGGCGCTCGCGCTGGCAACGATCGGCACCGCAACCGCTGCAGAGGAACTCCTGCGCTCGCTCGGCGGCCTGAGCCATCGCATGCGGTACGAGGCGTTGCGTGTCCTGGCGCTCAGCTCCCCGGGGCGGGCGTCGCTCTCGTCGGCTCTCGCCGACCCCGATCAGCACACGCGGATCGCCGCCGCGGCCGCGATCGGCCGAAGCGCGGTCGATACCGCCGACCCCCTGCTCCAGCTCGCGCTCGGCAACGACGACCCGAGCGTTTCGGCGGCGGCGGCGCACGCCCGCGATGCGCGCGACGCTGCGGGGACCGCGCGGTGAACCGGGTGCGGCCACGCCGGGGCGCCGGCGCGCTGCTGCTGGTTCTGACGCTGGTCCCGTCCTTCGGGTGCGCGACCTTCACCTACGAGCGCACCGCCGGGGGCGCGCCTTCCACCGGGCGGCGCACGAACCTCAGGATCGGCGTCACGCGGTTCTCCGGGCCGGACCCCGCCGGTTTTTACCCGATCTGGTTCAGCAACACGCTCGCCGACCCGATCGGCGATCTCTCGCGCGCCGTCGCGGTAGAGTTGCGCCGCTCGGGACTCTTCGCCGACGTGATCTACCTCGGTGTCGAGAAACCCGCGGCGGCCGACCTGGCGTACTATCGCGAGGTCTACCAGCTCGACGCGGTCCTCGACGGGGACGTGAGTCGTTTTTTCGTGACGGCGGTCGCCGAACTCTGGAGCCTGATCCCGCCGCTCATCGTGGTCTGGCCGCTGCACTTCCTGGGCGTGCCGTCCGCGCCCAGTCACGACAGCGTCGGGATGAGCGGTGCGCTCAGTCTCCAGGGGCTGGCCTCCGGGGTGGCCGGGTGGCGCTCCCCGGAGCTGCGGCTGTCGTGGGACGAGCACGTCTGGTACTCCGTCTTCACCATCCCCGCCAACGAGCGCCGGCTCCAGACCAACGCCCTGGATCAGTTCGTCGCGGCCCTCGCCGGCACCGTGTGCAGCGCGATCGACCCGGAGCGAGCGCCGCGATGAAGATCCTGCTGATCAGCGCCAACCGTCTCCGGGACCCGCTCCCGGTGATCCCCTTCGGCCTCTGCGCCGTTGCGTCGGCGCTGGAGGCCGGCGGGCACGAAGTCGAGGTGCTCGACCTCTGTTTCTCCCCGCTGCCGGCGCGGGCGGTGCGCCGCGCCATCGCGCGCTTTCGGCCGCAGCTCGTGGGCGTCACGATCCGCAACATCGACACCGGGAGCGGCTACCGCCCCGGGTTCCTGCTCGACCGCGTGCGGGACCAGGTGATCGAGCCGCTGAAGCGGGCGTTCGACGGCCCGATCGTCGTCGGCGGCGGCGCGGCGGGGATCAATGCTCCCGAGCTGCTCGCCTATCTCGGTCTGACCTACGCCATCCAGGGCGATGGCGAGGCGGCGCTGGTCGAATTCGCCGCGCGGTACGGTTCGCAGCGGCCGCTGGCCGGCGTCCCCGGGTTGGCGATCCGCAACCAGGACGGGTCGGTCGAGACGAATCCGCCGGCATTCGCAGACGATCTCGACGGGCTGCCCGCCGCCGAACCGCAGCGCCACATCCGCCTGGCGCCGTACCGGATCTACTCTTCGCCGCTGCAGGTCCAGACCAAGCGCGGCTGCGCGATGACCTGCAGCTACTGCACCTACAACCGGCTCGAAGGGGGCGTCTACCGCCTGCGCGATCCCGAAGCGGTCGCGGCGGGGATCGAGCGGGACGTGCGCGCCACCGGGATCCGCGACGTCGAGATCGTGGACAGCATGTTCAATTTCCCGCTCGACCACGCGAAGGCGGTGTTGCGGGCCATTACCGCCCGCAACCTGGGGCTGCGGCTCGCCGCGATGGGGATGAACCCGCGCTATGTCGACGCGGAACTCGTCGACCTGATGCGCCGCAGCGGTTTCGTCGAGGCGTGCCTCGGCATCGAGGCCGGATACGACCCGATGCTCGGCGCCCTCGGCAAGAATTTCACGGTCGCCGACATCGAGGCGGCGCGCGGGGCGCTGCGCGGGTCGGGGATTCCGGTGATGTGGTTCCTGCTGCTGGGCGCGCCCGGGGAGACGAGCGAGACCATCGCCGAGACGTTCCGGATGGTCGACCGCGTGGCCGGGCCCCTCGACCTGGTGAACATCGGCGTGGGTATCCGCATCTACAAGGGCGCCCCGATCGCCGCACGCTGGCTCGAGGAGCACCCCGGCGCGCGGGAGGATTTCTTCCTGCCGCTGGCCTACGTCCCGCGGGACATCGACATCGACGGGATCAGAGAGCTGGCGGCGTCCGCGACGGACGTCCGCCCCCGCTACTTCATGTTCGGCGGGGGCGCCCACATCCCGCTGCCGGTGCGGGTCCTCGTCCGGGCGCTGCTCCCGCGTCAGCCGATCTGGCGGTTCTACGTCGTCAGCAGGATTCTGTTGCGGTTCACGGGCCTGCTGCACCTGGCCGCACCGGTGCGGCGGCTCGTGCGGCGGGCAGTGCGCCTGCGGGCTGCCGCGCCGTCTGGATCGCCGTCTGAACCTTGAACTTCGGCTTCCGGCTGCGCGACAATCCTCGCGAGAATCAGGTAGTCACGGCAACGGATGGCCTCGCAGCCGGCTCTTTCGACTCAAGGCGCGGAAGGAAATTCCTATGGCCCTCTTGTAGTACCACAGTGCCGTCAGGCGGGCAGGCGAGGTTCGCGGGGCTGCTTCCCCCTTTGTCAAATCGGTCGCGAGCGGATATTGTCACCCAATGAATAAGTCAAGAATGACCAGGTGGGGGTCCAAGCTATCAGCCTCGAAGGGGGAACGGAACCTCGAGAGCAACCCGGTGCGGCGTCGACCGGGCCATCCGGCTGGAAGGATTCCCTTCGGACAGAGGCACGCTGGCGGCTTCAGCGAGGCTCTCGACGATGCGGAGAGTGTACGCTCAGCACCGACAATCGGCGACTTGCTCAGGAACAGGGCCTACGTCGGTTCCCTGCTTGTTTCCTGCATCGTCTATCTCGTATGCGGGGCAGTCCTGAGATTTGCCGGCAACTATGCCGAGAGCGTCTCAGTCCCTCCCTCCCACGACCTGTTTTTGGCCTGGTTGCCCGTAATCGACCTGACCCTGATCAGCGACATCGGATTCAAGGCGTTCATCGTCGCGGCCATCGCGTATCTCGCGTGCTCGCGCCCTGCGCAGGCCCCCTATATCCTGACCACCCTCGGGCTTTTTCTGCTCGTTCGCGCCGTGCTGTTCAGCGTGACCGTGCTCGGGCCGCCGGCAATGCATGTCGATGACCACCCCTTTTCAGAGCATCTCATGAGCTTCAAAGGGCTCTATTTCACCCAGGATCTCTTTCCGTCGGGCCATGCCGGCAAACCGTTCTTGATGTTCCTGCTCGCGGAGGACCGCCAGTGGAAAAGGCTCTTCCTGGCGTGCACGGTGGTCCTGTCGGCAGTGGTCCTCTTCAACCATGTTCACTACACGGTGGACGTCCTCGGCGCGTACTTCGTCTCCTACGGGATCTATCGCTTCGGCTTCTGCGTGCTGCGCAGCCGGTTCGCCTTCGACGAGCACAGCTGTGTCGAGGGGAGGCGGGAGTTGATGCCCAACGGCGCAACGATCCGTCCGGCACAGTCCGGTTGACCCGCAGCGGACCGCGTCCTCGCTCCTGGTGCCGGTCGTCAGCACCAGCCAGCCGAAGCGGTTTGAGAGCGCCATCAAGAGGTTCCCGCGTTCGCGCGCCTGAATGTTTTTGCCGGCAACGCGCGGATCGCCGTTGTCGACGGGGCCCGCGAGCAGATCCAGATAGGGCTCGTAGACACCCTAGGTCGGAATTTCAATGAAGCGCATACCAAGGTTTCCCGCGACCCGGGTGTCATCGGCGCGGGTCTCCTCGCCGTTGAAGCGCAAGGGTATCGAGACGCCGCCGACCCGGCTTGCGCCCATCGTCTCCTCGCCGATTGCAGTCGTCAGCGCGGAGTCGATGCCGCCGGAGAGGCCGATGACGGCTTTCGGGAAGTCGTTGTTCCTGAGGTGATCGCGGGTGTCGAAGACGAGCGCCGCATGGTTTTCGCCGAGGGCGCTCAACGCGCCGGGACGAGGGCGACGGTGTACATGTCGCAGTTGTCGACCTCGCAACCGTTGTACCCGAGTTGCACGCGCTCCCCGGCCCTGTAGGCGCGGCTGCGCACATACCGTGTTGCCCGCGCTGCGACGATGCTCATCGGCGTGAGCGTGGTGGAGAAAGCGAATGGCTCGCGGCGCCACCCCTGTCGCTCGGTCAGCCAGGTGGACGTGAGCCTGACATTCAGGCCCGCATGAATGACATACACCCGCAGAGGTACGCGGGTGACAAAGGAGATGAACGATTCCTCCGGCGATTCTTCAGCGTTGTCGTTGTTCGAGGTCTGAAGCACCGGCTGTCCCTGCAGTTCGGCGGGGACTGAAACGTAGGAGAAATTGCGGTCGGAGAACATCGCGGTTCCGGTCTGCAGCGAGGTCCAGCCATAGCGGTTGGTAGACGCGACCTTGAAGTCCCGGATGAGCGGTTTGACGAGCGCCTGGGATGGCGGAGGTGACGCACTGCCCCGGCTACAGCCGGTAAGGACCACGAGCGCACATGTTACGAGAATCAGCCGCGCCATGTCCTCCAGGTCCTCCCTGTCCGCAAACGCGCCGCCAAGCGGCCCTGCTGGCGCATTTTTCTACCTATTCCCTTCTGCCCTGTCAATGGTTCGCCGGATCGTCTTGACAGCGGTCGGGCGCGGCACGATGATAAACGGATGCCCATGCGCCTGAACGCCCTCGAGCGGCTGATCTTCCTCGACGCGAATCTCGGCCCGGGACCGATCGTCGACCTCTACGGCCCTTTCGCCGCCAAGGGCGTCCTGGTCGCGCTCCGGCTCGGGCTCTTCGAGGCCCTGGCCGCGGGGCCGCTGAGCGTCGAGGAACTGGCACAGCGCATCAACGCCGACGCCCGCGGCGTGGGACTGCTGCTGGAGCTGCTCGAGGCCCTCGGCTACGTCAGCCCGCGCGGAGGGCGCTTCGGCAACACCCCGGCCACGACCTCGTGGCTGCTTGCCTCCTCCCCAGCCGGGATCGCCGACATCTTCCCCTACTTCGAGGAGATGCAGCAGCGCTGGGAGCACCTCGAGGAGTCGTTGCGCGCGGGCAAGCCGGTCCGCCGCTCGGCGGAGTGGTTCGACGCCCATCCCGGCAGCTGGGACCGCTACCACGCGGGCCTGCGTGCGGTGGCGCGCCTGGCGGCGCCCGAGATCGTGAAGAAGGTGTCGATTCCCGCCGGCGCCCGGCGGCTCCTCGACCTGGGGGGGAGCCACGGCCTCTACAGCGCCGCGTTCTGCCAGCGTCACCCGGGGCTCTCGGCGATCGTGCTGGACTGGCCCCAGGCGCGTGAGGTCGCCGAAAAGACGATTGCCGACGAGGGCTTGGGCGCTCGAGTGCGCTTCCTGGCAGCCGATCTCTGGACGGACGAGTACCCCGGCGACTGCGACGTGGTGCTGCTCTTCAATCTCGTGCGCGTGTTCCCTGCCGAGCGCTCCGAGGAGCTGGTGCGCACAGCGGTGGCCGCGCTCAAGCCGGGGGGGCTGGCGGTGGTCGTCGACCATCACCCCCGCCCGGGCGCCTCGCCGTTCCAGCGCGCTCTGGGCGCGGTGATCTCGCTCGAGCTCTTCAACGCCACGCCGGGGCGGATGCACGACCCGGGCGAGGTGGCCCGCTGGCTCGCCGCCGCCGGCTGCGCCAGCCCGCACAAGCGCACGCTCAGCCGCTCGCCCGGCTCCTATCTGCTGACGGCGCGGAAAAAGCCCGCGTAGCCGGCCCGAGGTCGCCCCGTCTGGATTTTTTCGCCGGTTCGAGGTACGCTGTAAAAATTTTAGGGAAGGGACCACATCGGAAGGGGAAGGGCGAATGCGGGAGATCGACCAACAGGCCGAACGGGAGATACGCGAGCTGGTGTACGACTACTTTGCCAGCGAGTGCGACATCGACCGGGAGCGCCTCACCGACGCGACGGACATCATCGAGGAGCTCGAGGGCGATTCGCTGATGCTGCTCTCGCTCCTGGAGTCGGTGCGCAGGAAGTACGGCCTCTCGGTGGAGCTCAAGACGCTCGGCCGGCACCTGATGAACAAGCCGGCAAGCACCATCGGCCAGATCGTCGAACTCACCCTCGCCATCGTCAGGCACGGTGACGACATCGTCAGCCTGGAGCTCTAGCGGCTCGGTGCTGCCTGCGCGGGGTGCCCGATGACGAAGCGGGTGGTCGTCGTCGGCGGCGGGCTCGGCGGGCTGTGCGCCGCCGTGTCGCTGGCCCAGAAGCAGTTCGCCGTCACGCTCCTCGAGGCGCAGCCCCACGTCGGCGGCTACGCGGTCTCCTTCTCCCGCCAGGGGTGGTGCTTCGACCCCGCCCTGCACGTCACCGCGGCCGGCGGGGCGGGTCAGGAGTTCCGCCGCATGCTCGACGGTCTCGGCCTGGCGGACGCCGTGCGCTTCCTCCCGCTGCGCGAGGGGTTCCGGGTCCGTCTCGGCGACTTCGATTTCCCGCTCCCGAACGACTACGCGGCGCTCTTCGAACAGCTCGCCGACGCGTTCCCGCAGGAGCGCGACGGCCTGCGCCGATTTCGCCGCGACCTGGAGGAGCACGTGCGGGCGTACGCGCCGCTCTTCGACGCGGACGTCAGCAAGTGGCGCTCGGTGCCGGCCTTCCTGCCGCGGCTCCCCGCGTTCCTCAAGCATTCCGCGACCTCGACCAAGGACTACCTCGCGCGGTTCGTCCGCGACCCCCGGCTGGCGGCGCTGCTCTTCCAGTGCTCGGTCTTCATGGGGATCCCCGCCGACGAATTCCCCGCGGTCAACTTCATGATGATGTTTCACGTCCTCTTCGGCGGCGGCCTCTGCACCATCGCCGGGGGCGGGCAGAGCTTGAGCAGCGCCCTGGAGCGGCGGCTGCGGGAGCTCGGCGGTGAGATCGTCTGCCGGTGCCCCGTCGCACGCATCGAGCTTGCGGGCGGCAACGCCGTCGGCGTGCGCACCGTCGCCGGCGAGGTTCGCGCGGCGGACGCGGTGGTCGCTGGCGTCAGCCTGCCGACGCTCGCGCACGAGCTGGTCGGGGAGGAGCAGCTCCCTGCTGCGTGGCTCAAGGGGCTGGAAAAGCTGGTCCCTTCGCTGTCGGTGCTCGTGCTGAGCCTCGGGATCGACTGCGACCCGCGCGATCTCGGGATCGCCCATCACCTGACCATGGTCTTCCCGGACGCCGACATCGACGCCTGCATGCGGCGCCAGCGCGGCGGCCGCGCCGTCGAGGGGTTCTCGGTCACCGCCCACGCCGCGACCGAGCCGGGGATCGCCGCGCCGGAGCGCTCCACCGTGGTCGTGGCCGCCGGCACCAACCCCGACGCCTGGATCACCTTGGGCGAGGAGGAGTACCGCGCCGCGAAGCGGGAGACCACCGCGGCGCTCCTGGCGCAGCTCGAGAAGCTCTACCCGGGACTCGGCGCGCGGGTGCGGGTCACCGACCTGGCGACGCCGCGCACGATGCGCCGCTACACCGGCAACCCCGCCGGGGCGATCCTCGGCTACGCCTGCCGGATGGGCGTGCACCGGCCGCTGCTGGCCGCGAACAAGCTGCCGGTCGGACGGCTCGCGCTCGCCTCGGCCTGGACCGACAAGATGGGCGGCTTCCTCCAGGTCGTGAAGGCCGGCATCGCCGCCGGCGAGACCATCGCGAGGCAGCTGCGATGAACGGCGCCCCCGTCGCGGTGACCGGCCTGGGGCTGATGACCGGCCTCGGCCTCGATCTCGCGAGCAGCTGGGCCGGTCTTCTCGAAGGCAGGAACGCGGTCCGGCGCTTCTCGCTCTTCGACCCCGAGGGGCTGCCGACCCCCTTCGGCGTCGAGCTGCCGGAGGGCGCCGAGGAGCTGTTCGCGCGCCAGATCATGAAGCGCAGCCGCGACCAGATGACGCGCGGGACGATGCTTGCGCTGGCGACGGCGCAGATGGCGATTGCCGACGCGGGGCTCGAGGGCGCCGGCATCGACCGCGGCCGAGTGTGCGTGGTGCTCGGCACGACCGGGACGGGCTACACCGACCGCGCGGCGGAGGTCGATCAGCACCGCATCCTGCGCGGGATGTCGAACTCCCCGGCGGCCTGGGTCAGCCTGAAGTTCAAGTTCGCCGGGCCCTCGTTCGTCGTCGGCACGGCGTGCTCCTCCGGGGCGTACGCGCTGGCGGCGGCGCACTGGCTCATCTCCTCGGGCCAGGCCGATGCGGTGGTGACCGGGGCCGCGGACTCCTCGCTCAATCGTCTCGACGTCCAGGGGTTCTCATCCTTGATGGCGCTGGCCGAGGATCCGGGCGACATCGCGACCGCCTCGCGCCCCTTCGACCGCGGCCGCAGCGGCTTCGTG
>Ga0334722_10002361_pt1 | contig 21562 bp, 21 predicted proteins | sample C3_bottom_MG_FD_207210 | JGI IMG/M metagenome (GOLD analysis project Ga0334722, IMG submission 207210) | Sediment microbial communities from Yellowstone Lake, YNP, Wyoming, USA - C3_bottom | ecosystem: Environmental > Aquatic > Freshwater > Lake > Sediment | place: USA: Wyoming | collected... | reverse complement strand
CACGCTCTGGACAAATGGAACCGAAGAAAACTGCCCGAGCTTCTCCCGGAGGGACTTGATATGAACATCAACAAAATTGGTATTCGGGTTGAAGTCATAACCCCATATGTCGGACAGGATCTGGGCGCGGGAGATTACCTTCCCCCTGTTCTTCAGCAGATAGATCAGAATCGCATACTCCTTCGGCCTGAGCGCCACCTCGTCATCATTGATAAAAACACGGTGCGCGATCGTATCGACGCGGAGTTCATGATGGGTTATTTCAGTCAGCTTGTCCGGTTTGCGCCGCTGGAGGGCATGAATCCGCGCCAGGAACTCCTCAAAGGAAAATGGTTTGGTCATATAGTCATCAGCGCCGCTGTTGAGGCCGAGAACCTTGTCCCTGACCGAATCCTTTGCCGTCAGCATCAGGACAGGCGTCTGAATTGATTGCTCCCTGATCTTCCGGCAAAGCTCGATCCCGTTTATTCCGGGGAGCATCACATCCAGGATGAAGAGATCATACTGGCGCGCTGTTGCCAGCGCAAGCCCCTCTTCGCCGTTGACGGCAAGATCTACCGAGTAATGCTCCTCTTCAAGCCCTTTTTTGATAAAGCCTGCAACACCCTGCTCATCCTCAACAAGGAGAATATTCATTGTCCGTTTTCCTCCCGGCATCTCTTGATATACCTTAATTCTACCATATTCACCGGAGATGGGCATCAGTGAGGCCGCCAGATGAGAAACAGGGCATTGAGAAATCCGCCTGTTGCCTGAGGCTGTGCAACTGCATTATAATGAGCGCCTATGAAAGCGGGCATATCATCCTCCCTTCAGGTCTTCAACAGCCGCCGGATAGCGGTCATGATCCTGCTGGGTCTCTCGTCAGGTCTTCCCCTTGCCCTGACGAGCGGAACGCTCCAGGCCTGGATGGCGGTTGACGGGGTCAATCTTCGCACCATAGGGATCTTCTCCCTTGTCGGGCTTCCCTACACCCTGAAATTCCTCTGGTCCCCTCTTATGGACAGGTTCGCCCCCCCCTGGTTCAGGGCTCGTCTGGGCAGACGCCGGGGATGGATCCTCATTACCCAGTTTGTCCTGCTTGCGGGCATTTTCAGCATGGGACTGGTCCCCCCGAAGGAAGCCCCGGGGATCATGGCGGCGCTTGCGCTCTGCGTTGCATTTTTTTCCGCATCGCAGGACATTGTGGTGGATGCCTACCGGACAGACACGCTGAGAGAAAAAGAGCGCGGCATCGGCTCTGCAGTCTTTGTCACCGGATACCGGATCGGCATGATTTTTTCAGGTGCACTGGCAATGATCATGTCGGACAGGATTGGCTGGCAGTATACCTATTTTATCATGGCCGGCCTTATGACAATCGGCATGCTCACCACGTTGATAAGCCCTGAACCTGACTCAGTTCCGGTGCATCCCCGGAGCCTTCAGGAAGCGGTAACCGGTCCGTTGACAGATTTTTTCAGCAGGCAGTCTGCCATACTCATCCTGCTGCTTATTATTCTCTATAAGCTCGGGGATGCCTACGCAGGCACCATGACAACGGCATTTCTCCTCCGTGGGCTCGGCTTCAGTGCTACTGATGTTGGAACAGTCAACAAAGGACTCGGGCTGATATCGGTTATTGTCGGTGCAACGGCCGGCGGCACCCTCATGATACGCTTCGGCCTTTTCCGGTCACTCCTCATCTTCGGAATTCTCCAGGCTGTTTCGATCCTCTCGTTCGTCGTCCTCGCCGGAACAGGGAAGAGCTATCCGGTCATGATCTGGGCCGTTGCATTCGAAAACCTTACCGGCGGCATGGGCACCGCAGCCTTTGTCGCTCTCCTGATGACCTTATGCACGCAGCGGTACAGCGCCACACAGTTTGCACTGCTGTCGTCACTGGCTGCACTCGGGCGCGTCTTCATCACGCCGACCTCGGGATATGTCGTCGAATCGGTCGGATGGGCCTGGTTTTTTGTGATCGCCGCGCTGACGGCTGTGCCTGGATTACTCTTGTTAATCCTGCTGAAACGAAGCATTGAGGGACTGAAACAGGCTGAGGCCTGAGCCATATCACTGTGGTCTGAGGATGATAACCCCCGGCTTCCGGCTGACATACCCTCCGAAGTCCTCGTCCACAACCGTCCCGCATCGTACTGAGGCATGCCTGAAAAAGACATCAGTTCCTTCCCTGACGATGATGCCCACATGCGATACATCAAGTCCCGGTGCGTCAGAATAAATACCGGCATAATCCCCCGTAAGCAGCATCTCTGATGCGCACCGGTTCACCAGGACTGTGGGGATATATGTAATTTCCCGGACGACAGGAGCAATCCCGGGGATAAAAAGAGAGCCGTCCTGTTTCCTGTTGAGGAGCTTCTGCACCTGCCGGGATGCCGTGCCGCCAAGAGAGGCGGTAACATCACGGATGTATCCGGCATTGTATAACGCCCAGTCGGTAAAAAAATGATTCCGGTTCACAAAGGAGACAATTCCGTCCCGGTACCGGGTCCTTATGAGACAGTCGGTGAACTCATCAAAATTTGTCGCCTGCCGCAGCGCCTCGATATAATCGAGCAGCGTGAAACAGTCGACAGCCCCCAGGTCAACGACGAGTTGCTCGCTTTCCCCAGCGCTGCCGGTCAGCGTCGACGCCCGATAGGGGATGCCGAGGAACTGACGGGAGAGGAAGGCTATGCGGTCCCCGGAGACGGTGAGTTTTGAAGATACAGAAAGAACGCCCTCGATTTCAGAGCGGGAGAATCTGCCGGGTAAAAACTTCACCGTGTCCCGTATGTAAGGTCTGCAGCTTTCAGTCCTCGACCCAGTCCGCTACTTTATAGCCGGCCTTCACGATCGCAGCCTCAATATCCTTTTTCTGAAGCTTCGATTCTTCAAAACTGACTTGTGCCTGTCCGACCGTGACGTTCACCGACGTGATCCCGTTAAGCCCCTCAAGGGCCTTCTGCACCCTCATCGCGCAATGCTGACATGACATACCCAGAATTTTGATTATTGTGTCCGTCATAATTCCTCCTTTGCTTAATTATTTCTTTTCTATATAATAATGACAACGGGAACTGTTTTACAAAAGAACTTGATATGAAAAAACGAATCATAGCATTTCTATCCCTGCTCTTCGGGTTCTTCACCATAGGGGCTCTGATCTCAATACTTTATATCACCTATACCACCAGAGAACTCGAGAAGATTATAACACTGCATAGTGTCGAGATCCTCAGGCAGGACCTGCTCATCAAGATCCAGAACGTAGAACAGGACCTTCTGACGGTCCACACCGAACTGGGTAAAAAACTCGACACGGTCATTGCAAATGTAACGGACCTCGACAGGGCGATCAACAACTGTACCAGCTGTCATCACTCGCTGCCCGTCTCCCAGCAGCTGGAGTCGATCAAGGAGCATATCGGCCGTTTCGAAACATCTCTGAGCTACTACATAACCGCCTCCGCAGACGCCGAAAAGATCAGGACGCTCAAGATTGAAGCATATTCAACAGGATCTGAGCTTTCGAGCGTGGTTGCGGAGATGGCCTTCATCGCGAACAAGAAACTGCAGGAAAGAACAGGCACGGCCCTGACCGGAGTGAGGAGTGCACAGTGGATCCTGGTCGCCACGCTTATTGCGGCCTTCCTTATCGGGCTCTGGATAGCATCCACCCTGATCAGGAATGTGCTGCACCCGGTCAGTGAGCTCATAGACGTATCGAAGAATATAGCGTCCGGGAACCTGGGGTATACAACGGGATATACTGACAACACGGAATTCGGCCAGCTCGCAACGTCCATGAATGATATGAGCCTCTCTCTGCGCGACGGGAATGAAAAGGTCATCAGGCATCTGGACCGTCTTGCCGGACTATACAAGGTGACGCTGCCACTCCATTCTGCCTCGACCACTGAAGAGATATTCAAAGAGGTTTCGATCAGTGTAGCGAATCTGCTTGATGTCGATCAGTGCGGCCTTATGCTCCTTGACAGTTCAGGGGGCCTCGTGACGCATCGCCTCCCTGCCTTTGGCCTGACCGCCGAGGAGGTGCAGTGCATCAGCATCAGCAAGGAAGATATCCTGAAGCTGTACTTTGCAAATAACCGGAGACCCCTGATCGTCAATGCCCCTCAGGAAGACCCCGTCCTGTCAGGCTTGTTCGGAAACGGCAGCGTCCCGGTCAGGAGCATACTCCTGGGATGGATACGGCTTCAGGGAGAACTTGAGGGACTGATAAGGCTTGCAAACAAGCGGAACGGCAATTTTTCTGAAGAGTCGATCAGACTGGTCGGCATCATCTCGAATAACGTCTCTGTGGCAATAGAAAACGCCAAACTCTATGAGGATCTGAAGGCACAGATGCAGGAACTCCGCGAAACACAGGAGCAGCTGGTACAGGCTGCCAAACTTGCGGCAATCGGTGAACTTGCGTCAAATGTCGCACATGAAATCAACAATCCTCTGACCAGCATCATGGGATATGCAGAACTGATCCGAGAAGAGACAGACATCGACAGCATCATGCGTGACATAGATATCATAAGCAAGGAATCGCTCAGGGCAAGAAATATTGTCCAGCAGCTGCTTGAGTTTGCGAGGAAGAGGCCTCTTGAATTGCGGGAGATAAATCCCAACACCCTTTTGAAGGAAACCATTGAGCTCGTGAGGGTACAGCTCAAAAACGCCAGGATAAGAATTGTTGAAGAATACGGATCGCTGCCGTCAATCGTGGGGGATGCCAACCAGCTGAAGCAGGTCTTTCTGAATATTATCAACAATGCCGTCCACTCGATGTCCGACACCGGGGGGGTTTTGACGATTACAACAACCGGCTCGGAGAGCCACGTGCAGATAGCCATTAAGGACAATGGGCATGGGATACCGCCCGAGATTCTCCCCAAGATATTTGAACCTTTCTTCACGACAAAAAGAGATAAAGGTACCGGGCTCGGACTTTCGATAACCTATAAAATCATCCAGAGCCATAACGGGAGGATAGACATCAAAAGCGATGTCGGCGCCGGGACAACCTTCACGCTTGAACTCCCCCTGTATGTAGCAAAGAAGGGTCTCGCACCTGTCGGAATCTGAAGAGCTGCAGGAAACTCCGAAGAGGCGGTCACCCGGAAATCTTTACTACCGACCCGGCCAGGAGGTGGACTGTGAGCCTAAGTCATCGTCCCTCAGCGGCGTCCGGGTACGAAGGTTCGCACCCCGTCATTAATCGTCACATCGATCAGATATACCTGGTTTGTCCTTGTGACCTCTTCACCGGCAATGAATTTATTATAAAATAAGAAACGACCCGTTATTTTACCGCGCGAGAAAACAACTGGAAAAGATAGAACCACTTTGTTAAAATGAAAGACTCATTTTCAGGGGGTGTTTGATTATGGCATTAAAAGGCAGGGTTGCACTCATCACCGGAGGGGCCCGCGGCATCGGCAAGGCTATTGCAGAAAATTTTGCCCGGAAGGGCGCTGATCTCATCATCGCCGATATCTCATACGACAGCGCGGCTGAAACGGCAAAAGAACTTGCAGCCTCCGGGATAAAAACGTCGGCACTCAGGCTCGATGTCTCAAAGTCCGGCGACGTCGCAGCCGGCTTTGCGGAAATCATGAGCCAGTTCGGCAGACTTGATATCCTGGTCAACAACGCCGGCATTACGCGGGACGGGCTTCTGCTGAGAATGAAGGAGGAGGACTGGGATGCGGTCATCGGCATCAACCTCAAAGGGGTCTTCCTCTGCTCAAAAGAAGCAGTCAAGGTCATGGTCAAACAGAAGTACGGCAGGATCATCAACATCGCCTCGGTGGTCGCCTTCATGGGCAATCCCGGCCAGGCAAACTACAGTGCCTCCAAGGCAGGCATCGTCGGACTCACCAAAACAACCGCAAAAGAGTATGCGAGCCGCGGTATAACCGCTAACGCAGTGGCCCCGGGCTTCATTGCAACGGCCATGACTGATGCCCTTGCTGAAAATGTCAGGCAAGAAATGTTAAAATCTATACCTGCCGGAGCGTTCGGCACGGCAGGCGACGTGGCAAATGCCGTAGCCTTTTTCGCGTCGCCGGAGAGCAGCTATATAACCGGCCAGGTTATTCACGTCAATGGCGGTATGTATATGTGATTATCTGCGGCGCCGGTTTCGCAGGCCCGCAGATATGTTTTGTCAGATACGGTTATTCTGGAATGTTATTACGCAAAAAATTGATTAAACTGGGAGGTATGGAATGGTTGAAGAAAAAGTAAAAGAGATTATTGCAAAGCAGCTGGGTGTCAATGCGGCAGAGGTTGTCCCTGACGCCTCGTTTGTGGAAGACCTCGGGGCAGATTCACTCGACACCGTCGAACTGGTCATGGCCTTTGAGGAGACGTTCAATATAGAGATCCCTGACGAGGACGCAGAAAAGATCGCCAAGGTCAAAGACGCTGTCGAGTATATAAAGAACAAACAGGCTTAATGAACAAACGGAGAGTTGTTGTCACGGGGCTGGGGCTGATCACGCCCCTCGGCGTCGGCCTTGAAAAAAGCTGGGAAGGTCTTATCCAGGGCAAATCCGGGATAGGGAATATTACCTATTTTGACGCGTCGCTCTTCCCCACAAAAATCGCCGGGGAGGTCCACGACTTCAACCCTGAAGACTATATCGAGCCCAAAGAAGTCAAGAAGATGGACCGCTTCATACATTTTGGCGTGGCGACCTCGATGATGGCGGTACGGGATGCAGGACTGACGATAAACGCGCAGAATGCCGAACGGATTGGGGTCTGTGTCGGCGCCGGCATGGGCGGGCTCCCGATGATCGAGCACTACCACAAGGTCTTTCTCGAAAAAGGTGTCAGGAGAATAACGCCTTTTTTCATCCCGACCCTGATCATCAATATGGCAGCCGGACAGATATCGATCAAACATGGGGCAAAGGGCCCGAACCAGGCCCCTGCAACTGCCTGCGCAACCGGCACCCATGCAATCGGGGATGCCTTTAAGATTATACAGCGCGGCGATGCCGACGTCATGATCGCCGGGGGAACGGAGTCGTGCATCACCAACATGGGCGTAGGCGGCTTCAATGCGATGAAGGCCCTCTCCACGAGAAACAACGAACCTCAAAAGGCAAGCAGGCCCTTTGACAGGGACCGCGACGGCTTTGTCATGGGCGAGGGTTCGGGCATCGTCATCCTTGAGGCCCTTGACCATGCCCTTGCACGCGGAGCCCGTATTTATGCTGAATTGACCGGTTATGGCCTGACCGGTGACGCGTACCATATGACCTCGCCGGCTCCAGGCGGTGAAGGTGCTGCCCGGTGCATGGCAATGGCCATCCGCGATGCCGGAATTTCGCCGTCGGAAATCGACTATATCAATGCGCACGGCACCTCCACAAAACACGGAGATGAGCTCGAAACAACAGCTATCAAGACAATCTGCAAGGACCATGCTTACAAGCTTTCCGTCAGTTCAACAAAGTCGATGACAGGCCATCTGCTGGGAGCTGCAGGCGGGGTGGAGGCTGTTGTTTCAGTTATGAGCATTGTCCATGGCATTATCCCGCCGACGATCAATCTCGACAATCCTGATGAGGGGTGTGATCTCGATTATGTCCCCCATAAGGCAAAGAAGATTGAAGTCAACTGTGCCATGTCCAATTCGTTTGGCTTCGGCGGGACCAATGCCTGCCTCATCTTCAAACAATATACGCCCTGATCCACCCCTGATCTCCTTGACACATCCTTCCGGAATACCTGCAGTCGGAGAACTCGAAAAGAAAATAGGCCACTCGTTCAGAAACCGCGAACTCATTGTTGAGGCCCTTACCCACAAATCCTTTCACCACGAGCATGGCGGCGCGGCCCTTGCCTATAACGAACGACTGGAATTTCTCGGCGACGCGGTCCTCGGGCTGATCGTCGTAGAATATCTCTTTCTTCTGAAACAGAAATTCAATGAAGCTGAACTTGCCAAGATGAAATCATATCTTGTCTGTGAGGTCGTCCTTGCTGAAATAGCTGAAGCTCTCTCTCTCGGCAGCCACATTCTGCTTGGCAAAGGCGAAGAGGCGACCGGCGGACGAACAAAAAAATCCATCCTGTCCGATACCCTCGAGGCAGTGGTCGGCGCGGTCTTCCTCGATGGCGGTTTTGAGACGACGAGAAGCCTGGTGCTGGCCTTTTTCAGAGACAGGATCGACGCCGTCATCAAGACCGGGGATTTTTTTGATTACAAGACAACGCTCCAGGAAAAGACGCAGCTGCTGCACGGAGTCCTGCCGGAATACCGACTGGTAAAGCAGCACGGGGCAGACCACAAGCGGGTGTTTACCGTTTCGGTCTACCTCAACGGGGAAGAGCTCGGCACGGCATCAGGCCAAAGGAAAAAAGAGGCCGAGGCGCAGGCGGCAAAGATAGCGCTGCAGAAGATCGCAGCAGTATCCTGACAGGTCCGGTCCGATTTGCCCATCGTGAACCCGTGCGATGCGGGGTTCGGGGCACACGGGTGGAGGGGAACCTGTGACCCGCATTAGATCTTGTGCCCTGAGCACGTGATACGTTAATCTAAAACAGAAACAATCAAAAGCTGATCTCACGGAGTGGGCAGCTTCAAGGAGCCGATGATGAACCTTAACCGCATCTCACTACGATGGAAGATTGCCCTTCCCATTATCCTCGTCATTTCCATTGGTATTGTCTTCACCATTGTGGTAACCGGGATCAAGACAAAGGCCATTGTGCTTGCGGAAATAAAGAATTCTGCACTTGAGGGTTACCGGGATACCCTTCTGAATTCACTCACAACGATGATGATCACCGGGAACTACTTAGAGTCAAAAGGGCATTTCCTCGACCAGATGACTAAGATAGCCGACGTCAGGGTATTGAAGTCAAACTTCATTGATAAGGATTTCCCCGAGGCCGTCAAGGCCGGGGCCAACCTTGTCCCGGATGCGGTCGAGAAGGATGTGATGGAAAAGGGAGCGCCACAGATCCTCATCGAGGGAGAATATATTCGCGGGGTCTATCCCTATGTTGCCAGAGCGGATTTCATGGGAAAGAACTGCCTCACCTGCCACAATGTCAAGGACGGCGATGTTCTCGGTGCGGTCAGCATAAAGCTGCCGCTGTCGAAATCCTTCGGCAGAATACAGTCGCTGCAATATGTATATGCTGTTCTTGGTTTCGGCGGTATCATCGTCGTCATGCTTCTGGTCCTGGCGATCGTGAGTTTTTCGCTCAGGCCGCTGGCGAGATTCATGGATGAGTTACGGGAGATCAACAGCCGGTATTCCGGGGTGGAAATAGCACACCATGACGGGGATGAAGTCGTCCGGCTCGAAACAAACGTCAAGGACGTCATCAGCCACTTCACCACCATGGTAAACAAGATCATGATCGCATCCAGCAAATTTCTGCCTATCATCGATATCCTGAAGACCGTCATCGAGAAAGCCGCACATGGCGCCCAGAGCCAGTCTGCCCAGGCGACACAGATTGCCACAGCGGCTGAAGAGATGAGCCAGACCATAACCGATATCGCACGGAACGCTGCGACAGCTGCCGAGACTTCTGTCGGGGCACTTGATATAGCCTCAACAGGCAAGAAGATTGCTGACGGTTCTGTCGACGGTGTAAAGGAAGTCCATACGGCTACAGTGGAACTCTCGAAGATGATGGAAGAACTTAACCGCAGGGTAGGTGAGATCGGCGATATCGTGACCGTTATCAAGGACATCGCAGACCAGACAAACCTTCTTGCCCTGAACGCTGCCATCGAGGCGGCGCGGGCCGGAGAGCAGGGAAGGGGCTTTTCCGTTGTCGCCGATGAGGTGAGAAAGCTTGCGGAAAGAACAATCAAGGCGACCGACGAGATCTCCTCCCGGATCCAGGTAGTTCAGACAGAGACCAGGCATACGGCTACCTCAATGGCAAAGGCAACGGAAAAGTCGACGAAGACCGCAGAACATATCGGCAATGTCGGCGATTCACTTTTTTCAATATTGTCGGAGGTGCAGAAGGTAAAAGACGAGATCACCAAAATAGCCGTGGCCGTTGAGGAGCAGTCAGCAACAACCAGCGAAGTTGCCCAGAATATCGAAAGCACCTCATCCATAGCCCATGCTATCGAGGAGATGGCCGGCAAGGCAAACAAAGAGGTCATCCGGCTCTCTGAAGTTGCAGACGAACTGAGGGCGATCACCTCAGGCATCAAAACAAAGGGGGGGGCTATGGTCATGCTGGAACTGGCAAAGAGCGACCATAGAAATTTCGTCGGGAAGATCTCATCCTGCCTGCAGGGGGAAGTGGCGTTAAACCCTTCGACCTTGCCCGATCACCATACGTGCCGGTTCGGCAAATGGTATGACAAGGCCGGCAGTGACCTCTGCGGGAAGTCAGACCATTTCAGGGCAGTTGTCATCCCCCACGAAAAGATACACCAGTTGGCAAAGCAGGCAGTTGAGGCCCACAATGCAGGAAACAGGCAAAGGGCAGAAAAGATATACGAGGAAGTCGTTGCGGTTTCAGCGGAAATAGTGGATCTCGTGGACAAAATCAAGGCTGACTGCTCAGAGGAATCAGACGCATAAACAGCCCTTGCCGTTGATGAAGCAGGCTAATGAGGACATGGGGAGAAATGCGCGGGGGCAGATCCCCCTCCACTTTCTCCCGTGATTATGGTATAAATTTTCGGATTGCGTTCATCAGTTCATGCGGCTTGTATGGCTTGAAAATCCAGCCGCTGGCGCCGACAGCTTTTCCTTCTTTCACCTTTGCCTCCTGGGATATGGTCGACAGGACAATAATCGGCACATAGCGGTGTTCGGTATTGCTTCTGATATGCCTGATCAGCTCAATACCATCCATTTCGGGCATGTTGATATCGGTCACAACCAGGTCAATCTGTTTGCCGTCTATCTTCGAAAGTGCATCCTTGCCGTCAACCGCTTCGATCACCTCAAAACCCTCTTTTTTCAACGTCAGCGTATTCATCTGCCGCATGACTCCGGCATCATCAACAACCAGTATTGTCTTGCCCATCGTATCCTCCTGTGTTCTTTGACTGCCTAATCAGGGTGACGTCATTCCCGTGCTGGCCGGAATCCAGCGTATTGAGCATGTTCCGGATCCCCGGGCCAGGCCCGGGGATGACAATCTTATTTTTTGCGGAACGACACTCCCTAAAAATATATATCATATCCTCCATCAATGCAACACATCTTTCTGCGTCCAACACCCGTCAGGTCAAACGGAGAGATGCAGGTAACGGCCGAAAAAAAGCAGGGGAAATATCTTAATCTTCAGTATAATTCAGCTCCCGGGAAAAGGTCTCCTCCAGACCGTAAAGCGCAGAGAAGGCAATAGCCAGGCAGACGGTACCGACGATGATCGCACTCTGTATAATCCCCGTATATCTCGTCAACAGCTGAAAGAAAAAGGTGATCGGGATTACGGCGCCCCTGATGAAATTCGGCACGGTTGAGGCGACCGTCGCCCTCAGGTTTGTCCCGAACTGCTCGGCGGCGATCGTGATAAAGATCGCCCAGTATCCGACGGCAGCCCCTATCGCAAGACAGACAAGATAGAACTGTTGAGCGGTGACCCCGCGCTGCATAAAATAAAGCCCGGTCATGCCGCAGGTCAGAACGAGAAAAAGCAGGACGACCTTCTTCCTGCTCCCGAAATACTGGCTCAAAAAACCGCTGACAAAATCGCCGAAGACGAGCCCGATATAACAGAACATGACCGCCTCCCCTGCGTTGACCGTGCCTGACACAGAAAGTGCCCTTGCAAATTCCGGGGAGAAGGTAATCAGTATCCCGACGCAGAACCAGATCGGAAGCCCGATCAGCACAGACCGCAGATATTTCAGGAACCGCGCACGGCTGGTAAAAAGACTGATAAAATTACCCTTCCTGATATGTGCGTTCGAGGCCACCTCCCGGTACATGCCCGATTCGTAGACACTTAAACGGGTGACAAGGAGCAGCAGGCCGAGCCCGCCGCCCATAAAGTAGGCGATCCGCCAGTCAAAATTCTTCGCAACAATATTCGCCAGGATCGCACCGGTCACCCCGACCGAGGCAACCACCATCGTGCCGTACCCGCGCGACCTCTGGGGAAGGTTCTCCAGCACCAGCGTAATGCCCGCCCCTAGTTCGCCCGCCAGCCCGATGCCGGCAACAAACCGCCAGAAGGCATAGGCGCCGATCGAATCGATCATCCCGTTGGCAAAATTGGCTATTGAGTAGAGGAATATCGAACCGAAGAGGATCCTCACCCTTCCCTTCTTATCGCCGAGGATACCCCAGAAAATGCCGCCCAGGAGCATGCCGGCCATCTGCATATTCAGGAGGAAGACGCCTTTATCCAGCAGCAACTGCCCTTCAAGCCCGATCGCCTTGAGGCTCTGCACCCGCACGATACTGAAAAGGATCAGGTCATAGATGTCGACAAAATACCCCAGCGCAGAGACGATGACCGGGACCGTCAGTATGTCGCGAAGGACCGAATGTCTGTTGGCTTGGCTTTTCATCACCGTTATTTTCACCCTTTAGTGTACGGAAGATTCTCTTGAGTCTTCTCCGGAAAAATTCCATCGACGCGAACTTTCTAGTATACCTTATTGTTGCCTTGCCTTATAAATGTCCAATGCGGGAAAATATATGATGGATTTTTCGAACGGGGTGCCGGCCTACAGCCTCTTTGAGCTGAATGCAGCTGTCAGGGAAACCCTGGAACTGACATTCCCTGACGCCGTATGGGTTACCGGTGAAATAGCCGAGGCGCGCAGTAATCCAAAGGGGCATTGCTACCTTGAGCTGGTAGAGAAGCGGGACAACGCCATCATAGCCCAGATAAAGGCGAACATCTGGTCATATACCTATCGCAGTATCGCCCCCAGGTTCGAGAAGGCAACCGGTGAAAGGCTCAGGGCGGGCATGCAGGTACTGCTTTCGGTCAATGTGACGTTCCATGAAGTCTATGGCCTCAGCCTGAACATCAGGGACATCGATCCCACCTATTCCCTGGGAGAAATGGCCCGAAGGAAAAGGGAGACGATCGAGAGGCTGAAGAAGGAAGGGCTGACAGACCTGAATAAATCCCTGCCGCTGCCTCTGGTTCCCCAGAGGATAGCCGTCATATCCTCTGCAACAGCAGCAGGATACGGAGATTTCATCAAACACCTGACAAACAACCCCAACGGATACAGGATATACCAGGAGCTTTTTCAATCCACCCTGCAGGGGCAGGAGGCAGAGGCATCCATCCTTGCGTCATTGGCAGGCATCAGAAAAAAAATAGACAGATTTGATGCCGCGGTGATTATCCGTGGCGGGGGGTCGCAGCTGGATCTGAGCTGTTTTGACAGCTACAGCCTTGCGGCCGAGGTGGCAAGGTTTCCTATACCTGTCATCACGGGGATAGGCCATGAACGGGACGATACGGTCACCGACATCGTGGCACACACAAAGATGAAGACTCCGACAGCAGTCGCCGAGTTCCTGCTTTCAGGCATGAGGGATTTTGAGCAGAAGGTGCTGGTGGCACAGAGGAGACTGACTGAACTGGCAAAGGCTCTGCTCAGGGATGAGGGGCACCGGCTGAAGATATTGGCACAGCATATATCCTATCTGCTGGCAAAGAGATTCCATGATGAGCATAAAAGACTGGATGCCGCCACTCATGGTCTGAAGCAGGGGACAGACACCGTCATCAATGGCAACAGGAACAGGCTGACTCTGGACCGGACAAGGCTGGGTTCGGGCATCAGGGGCTCCCTCCAGGCAGAACAAAGCAGGCTGAAGCATCTGGAACAGGCAGTCCGGCTCCTCGATCCCCTGAATGTCCTGAAGCGCGGTTACAGCATAACGTACCACGGAAACAGGGCGGTAAAAGACGCAGGGGATATCGCAAAAGGCGACGTCATCATAACAAGACTTTATAACGGGTCTATCACAAGTACGGTGGAGGAAGAAGATGCGCAGCAGGGAACTGACTTATTCAAAGGCAATTAAAGAGCTTGAGACAATCGTGGGCGACATAGAATCCGGCGAGGTCGACGTCGATGTCCTGGCCGAGAAGGTCAAGAGATCGGCAGAACTGATAAAGTTCTGCAGTGACCGACTGAAAGGGACCCAGGATGCGGTCAGTAAGATACTGGTCGATATAAAGGACGACGATACCGCGGAGAAGAGTGCTGACTAGGGGCTGTGTTCGACAGAACCATACCATGACACTATGTTGACTAAGCAAAGTTGCTACTGTTAGTTTAATCAATGATAAGAGGCATGAAGATCCAGAGCGTAATGAGAATTTTCTTTCTTGCGTATTTTTTCATTTATGCCATATCCCCTCTTTCGCGCGTGCTCGCATCCACAAATGCCCCGGAATTGGTTTCGCCAGACACGGCAAATTCATCTGCACATAATTTACATATATTTTTGTGGGAAGTTATTTTCACGAGGCTGACTGATAGTAGTAACGCAGGTACTGAACAGGAAGACACGGGGGTCAGGGTTCTCATCAGAAAAGCCCGCGCAATTCTACCCGAAGGTAGCGGCAGACAAGGTAATTCTCAGGACAAGACATCTATTGCCGAATCCATATCTCCATACCCTGTTCAAACCCCGGCGGGATATTATATTGCAGATAAAAGTCGTAAGCCTGCAAATATAATAAGTCCTCTCTACTCCGGCAATTCTCCCCCTTATCCTGACTACTTGTCTTAATCACGAGTCGGTATTATCACCCAATTACTTCAGGCAGGACAGCAATAGCTGTCTATGATAAGCGGAACTGGCGCAGCTGCATTTGCTTGCTGCCAACTCATTGAGGGAGAATTAAATGAAAAAATTATTACTGATATTTATCGCTGCAGGAATCATCATGACAGGGTGTGCAAAAAAGGATACGATTAAACCGGAAGAGCAATCCGCCACCGGCAAGACTATTGCGGGGCAGGGGCAGACAGATGATAAACAGTCAGGGAAGCAAACGACGGTCCCCGTAGAAAAAGTCACTTCCCTGGACGCATCAGACAAAGACCAGGCAGTCTCCGACAGTGCGCTGAAGGCGCTCCAGGCAAAGGTGCAGGACATTTATTTTGATTTTGATAAGTATGACATCAGAAACTCTGACATCCCCATACTCAAAGAGGTTTCGAATCTGCTTATTCAAAATAAAAACATACGAGTAATCATCGAAGGGCACTGCGATGAAAGAGGCACCAACGAATATAACCTGGCCTTAGGCGACAGAAGAGCCAATTCTGTCAGGAAATATCTGATGTCACTTGCCGTTCCGTCAGCAAAAATGGATGCGATCAGCTACGGAGAGGAAAAACCGATTTGCAGACAGAGCACTGAAGAATGCTGGGCAAAAAACAGACGGGCGCATTTTGCATTAAGCAGAGGGGGGAAATAGAAAAAAGGTACAAGACCAGTTGAGACATCCAGGTCCCCTGTCAGGCAATCGATCAGGGGACCTGTTTCTAACGTGATGTTCTCAAAACAGAGGTATCAAAGGCATATCTTTCGGCCTCTCATTTCTCCCGTCTTTTTCCTCTGTTTTTGTGGGCCGTGACTTCCGGGTGAGACAGTACCACCCGGCACTTGCAACATTTTTTCCTTTCCCTCCCGGTTATCTGCTTCTCACCTTTCCCGTATGCCTTCAGAAAAGCCCCCCATTTCGTCTTCTTCACAAAATCGAGTTTCCCATATAGCGCTGATATCTTTTTCAGGGGGAAATAGATCGATACGCCGTTGGAGTGGCTAACGTCTGTACCTTTATACCCGGACGTTACGATCATACCATTATTCGTGAGGGCATTGAGAACTGCCGCGCAGGCAGCCCTGATCTTCTTATCAGACGTTCCCTCCTGCAGCAGACCGCAGAGGTCAACCAGGTCAACATAATCAGCCGTGTAATAGGACTGCACCCGACTGCGGGCGTCGGCAATGGACATCCTGAGCGCAGGGCTTGCAGGGCTGCCGGTCAGCGCCTGTGCCAGGGCATCCAGCGCCGTTGCTCCAGTTTGTACCTTTGTCAGGTCACAGGCGGATTGCGTCACATTGTCAGCGGCCCGGTAGGACTTTACGTATTTTTCGACGATCAGGGAAGACAGGGCATGCGGCGTCATGGAGGGATTTGCCGCAAGTGCCGACAGAATTGCATCGTAGGGCCAGCCGTCGCCGGGCTCGACCTCCTCTGACCCGACGCAATAAAGTGCCACATCCCTCATCTGGTACTGCACCTCGATCATGTTCATGAGGCATGCGTCCATACCGAGAATATCGATCTTCCTGCCGAGCTGCGCCGTGACCTCTGCAAAGACCCTCTTCATCTCGATATTATCGAGGAAGTCTTTGGCAGTATCGTCAAACGCAATTGCACGGGTTGTCAATGCCTTTTCGATCGTCGGACTGAAGACAGCCCGCTGCAGCCTGCCGCGTGTGACGGCCCGCGCAGTGCCAAAAGAGATCGAAGAGCCGAAGTCAGTGTCTGAAATAGTCGCCCCCCTGCGGACGATATCCCTTTTTAGAGACCGGCCCATCCGGTAGACATCTTCATCGTCCCACCCGCTTCCGTGGTTCCAGATAATTGCCATATAGTGCTCGGCAGGATATGTCTGCATGGTCCAGAGCATGAAGTCCCTGAGCACGGCGGGATCACCGGTATTCGTCTCGCCGAGATCGGCCACAACATCTGTTGTCAGCGCCCCCCCTTTTCGCAGGAAATATCTCTTCGTATGGCCCTTTGTCCCGAGCCTGTCGAACTGGGCCACCACAGCCATATCACTGTTCGAACCGGCCTTCTTCATCTCCGTCAGGTCTACAACACCGGCACCGTCAAGGTTATTGTCACCTGCAAGATAGACCATAACCGTCCATTTTCTGATATCGCCAGTTTTACCGCTTATGCTTCCGTTCCCCTTCCCCATCTGCAATCCCCCTTTAGTTCTGTCTTCATTTTCGAAATGTGCAAATATACTACTTGCGGCAGACGGAAAGACTCTGTCTGCAACTCCTTATAGTCATCTCATGTGGTCTGCCAGTCTTTTTTTTAAATTCATTTACCCTTGCATCTGCGTTTACGTGATTCAAAATCAGATCCTGTTGCATTGCAGAGTCTTTAAGGTGTCGCTGTCTGCCGTCATGCAACAGCACCTCCCTCATGTTCACCCTTTTTTTACGCGCCGCGAAATATGTATTCAGACTCCGGCCATCGGCTGTCGTGCTCTCTTCAGGCAATATCTCCCAGAGATGATGAGCATTAAAACAGTAGAGAGGCTCATACCTGAAGGGCCGTCCCGCACTGACCAGCGCATCCGCCTCCGGCATTCGAAGAGGAACATGGTCCAGCGTGCTTTCGAGGACACACCACCTTCCCTGTTCGTTTTTGTAGATTGGCCAGCAGTGGCCCCCCAGAGGCCTGTTGGTCCTGTCATGGGCTCTCCCCAGAACCACCCTGACACAAAAGGGGCTGATACCGCTGGCAATCAAAAGACTGGCAAGGAGAAAGCTGCTGTCTTCGCAGTCGCCCTTCCCGACCTGAAAGGTCTCGGGGGGAAAAAGCCAGAAGTCTCCTTTCTTGTATTCCGTGGTATCGTGGATGTACCGGATCCGCCGCGCAACAAAACGCCAGACGACCACGGCACGCCTGTCGAAGTCTCCTGGGTTTTTGGTGGCGGGAAGACGGTGATTTTTCCTGAGATCTCTCAGGATATCCTTCATGATGATATTGTCCCCGAAGGATATCCATTCACGGATGTCGGTGGTGATCGGTTGTCTGAGCCCGATTATGTAGCGTTTATTCTCAATAGCTGAATCATGGAGAATAAGGTCCCCGTCCCAGTTGTACCCCACGTGTATCCCTCCGGTCATCAAAAGGGGATGACAGATACTGCAGTCTGTCCGCGAAAAAAACTTGTCCCGATCCCGCATTGCACCCGCATCCCCGAAAAGTTACCTACAATAATAAATCCTTGTCCTTTTGTCAATCCTCACCGACCCTTCCCTGCCATGCACCTTGACACCTGAGTTTATCCATGATAAAAGTGAAGCAGGAGATTATCCCGATAAAGCAAACTTCTTGAGGTGGCACAACAAAATACATTTCCAGCAGAAAACGGAAAGAGGCAGCGAAGACCATGACAGGACATCGGGGTCAAAGGACATCGGACATGCCGACGAGTCCTGACTCAGGAGCGGGGGAGACAACCAGTTACTTCCAGGCACTTTTCAGTGCGCCGGATGCCAACCTTTATGGCTGGAGTCCCGTGCGTATCTATTCCGCGGGCATCGAACTGTTTCGGCAGAATGATTCCCCAACTGAGGTCTTTTTTATCGAAAGAGGGATCGTCAAGATAAGCTGTGCAGGTACGAACGGGAAAGAGGTGATCATAGGTCTGCGTCGCAGGAACTGGCTGCTGGGCGTGCCTCAGGCAATCACCGGAGATCTCTCCTCCGCCACCGCCACGACACTGACCCGCTGCGCCATGAGATGCATCTCTGCAGAGGCACTCGTGAGTAAGCTGACAAGAGACTTACCGTTATCTGTTGAACTCAATCGGCTGCTCAGTCGGGAGATTCGGGGTGATCTTGAAAAGATTGCCACTCTTGGGTGCATGCCAGCGACGGAACGATTGAAAGCCTTCTTGCATGAACTGCTTTCCGAAGAAGAGTTGGATGAACTCTGGAAGAAGGATAGACTCGAGTTGCCTCTCAAAAACGATGAACTCGCTCAGATAGTGGCAGTCACACAACAACACCTGTACCGCCTGCTGAAAGACCCCGACCTGCGGGCACATATAAAACAGAGCAAAAGGATTCTTACCATTAACGATCCGCTGGCCTTCATGGCCAAGGTCAGTCCTCAAAGCTGACGCCCCGAAACCCGGAGCTTTCCTAACAAATGTTCAGAAAGCATAACAAATGTGAATGACAAAACCGGCGGTTTCTGCCAATAATGAATCAAGGAGGAACAAATGGAGACTGAACCAGGGTATGGAAGAAGGTGAGGTCAATGAAAGGAACAGAGGTTCTGTTGATAGGCGTAATGGTGGCACTTGTCGCGTTAATGGTGCCATTCGTATCGCAGTCGGTTTATGCTGGCGATAGTGCCTATATCGAGCGGCTGGTTCCGGCTGAATCACAGGAAGTAGAGTCGGGCGGGGGCGAAACCCCTTTTGTACTGATGGCGCCAAGCGATTTTACCAATGACGCCGGTAATATCGAACGGTTGCTTCCGGCTGAATCAGAGAAAGTGGAAGCAGGTGCAGGAGAAACTTCCCCCATGCTGTGGCCTCCGATGGACTCGGCCGAGTTTACCCGTGACACCGGCCAGATCGAACGGCTGCTTCCCGCTGATTAGGCTCAAATTCAGGGATATAAGAAGTTGCTGTACGAAAATCATATGACTGGTTCGTCTCCATTTGTATCTTTCTGAAATAACTGTTTTGGCAACATTCCCTTTGCCCCTCCTCCGGGCACAGATCAAATTCCCCCCGCGTCCGGAGGCAGTCTCCTCGAAGATCACTCTTCCCTGCCGCAGGCCGGTTATGTCATAATAAGACATGTGGAAACGTATCCTGCCGTGCCTGGTTATTCTTATGACGGCATCGGTATCCGCTTTCGGCATGATGACCGAAGACATCATGATCCCGGCTGAAGGCTGCGGCTTATTAGGAAAGACAACCTGCCGTCTGGCCACGTACATTAATAAACCGCAGGATTTTGATCCGGCAAGAAAGTACCCGGTAGTCATCATCAGCCACGGGACTGCCACAGACCCTTATACAAGAACACACACCAGATTTGATTATATGTATGCAAGCGAGTATTTCCTTGATAAGGGGTTCGTCGCGGTTGTCCCCATGCGAAGGGGATATTCAGGATCAGATGGTGCATCAATTTCCGACAGTATCGGCCCCTGCAGCAACCCGGATTATTCTTCGTCCGCCCGGGAATCCTCCAGGGACATCGCTGCGATCATCAACTATGTCAAGGGCCTTCCCTATGTCGATTCGCAGCGCATCCTCCTTGTTGGGACATCCTCAGGAGGCTTCGCCTCACTGGCAGCTGCCAGCCTTAATGTTGAGGGAGTGATTGGGGCGATCAATTTTGCCGGAGGACAGGGAGGACTGAGTCGCAGTGAGCCCTATGGCCACGCCTGCCACGAGCAGAGACTCATAGATGTCATGGGCAGTTTTGGAAAGGCAAAGGTCCCCACCCTCTGGATCTATTCTGAAAACGACGCTTTTTTCGGGCCTGAATTGGCACAGGCAATGTTTGGGGAATTCCTCAAAAACGGGGGTAAGGGCAAGCTTGTGATAGCCCCTCCGTTCGGGCATGCATTACTGAGCCAGGAGGAGGGAATAAACATCTGGGCTCCTTATGGTGATGAGTTTTTATATGAACTGGGTGCGGGGCATGGCCTCAAGGTGGATCTGGAAAGGATTGTTGACTACTATCCGCCCAAAAAAGGAACTATCTAAGCAGATTGAATCCGGATGAGCGGCTCCTCTACGCCGCGCGTCAAATACGCGGGGTTGCAGCAATCTCCCTCAAGATACGGCTGACCGACCTGCCTGATGTCCACTCCCAGAAAACTGATGCAGGCAGAACACGATCCATGACAGTCCCTGCTCTGTCTGTCCCCTACAGCCAAATAAGCCCGACCGTCCCTGATCACGCATCGTATGTTCCCTATCCGGTCAATACCCATATTCACCTCCACCCATATAAATCTGCGGTATGTTCATGTGAGGTCCTCCCGGGAGATTACCGAGGGGATCACTCAGCCGCAATCAGCTTGATATATATGTAAAAAGTACATTCCATGCACGATGTGAGGGTTACAGCATGATCGCATCGAGCCACGTCGCCGCAGAGTGTCCCTGCAGTAAGCCAGCACCTTCGACCCGCCTGCTGCGTTACCGCCGGACAGGACAGATCCTTTTCCCGCCCGCACTTTATAAATTCCCAGCACTGCACCTTCAATGACTCCGGCAGTTCTACCCGGTTTCTGCCTGTCTTCAACATATCGATCCCCCTGACAACTTCGCTTGATGCCGTTGATTAGACTTAGCAAAATTCAGGCCAGAAAGACGATACCAGAAGTGACCGTTTTATAAGAATTTAGTCCCTTCATGTAAGAATACAATAAACCAACGAGTATTCAAACTTTGAAGAAACTATTCATTTTTTATATAAACATGCGTTTTTTTACCGGCCACTGTCCCTGGCTATATCCGCTTCAATGATATCCCTCAGGGTTCCGAGATATGGTTTACCTGTCGGCTTACCCCAGCGCTGAATTATCCAGACCAGGAACCTCAAAAATATATTGATGCCTGAATTTTCGACGGATATCGATTGCGTCAAAAAAGTTCCCCCGTCACGTTCCGATAATTCAATAAAAACTGTTCTTTACCGTTCATTATGTGTAGCTCCACATAAGAAACGTTATGTGTAGCTCACCGTTATGTGAAGTAGCTGGCTTAACTCCTTCTTAAATAAGTACTCTTCTAAAAAATACTTCACATAATAAGGCTGAGGTTTTAGATATA
>Ga0334722_10002360_pt1 | contig 21575 bp, 18 predicted proteins | sample C3_bottom_MG_FD_207210 | JGI IMG/M metagenome (GOLD analysis project Ga0334722, IMG submission 207210) | Sediment microbial communities from Yellowstone Lake, YNP, Wyoming, USA - C3_bottom | ecosystem: Environmental > Aquatic > Freshwater > Lake > Sediment | place: USA: Wyoming | collected... | reverse complement strand
AACCTGGAATGCGCTCTTCCGGTTGAGGGAAGACTGGATCAGGGATGCGGGGGAGAGCGATTTCTTCCATACGTTCTTCCGCCCTCTGACCGCGCCGGGAGTCGTCGCTTTCCTCGCCGTGATATGGCTTTCCTCCGGGGCGTGGAACCTGTTGTCGAGAAAACTGTGGATCCACGGCACCTGCAGGTCGTGCGGCGGCAGGGCCCTCGTGGTCCGCAGCAGGGAAGTATCCGATATTTGCGCCCCCTGCCGGGCGAAGATAGGCGCGGGAGCACGGCGGGGGGATGAGCGGACCAGGAGGATCCAGGGGATCGTCGCCCACCGCAGGTTTGTGAGGGCTGCATCCCTGGCTGTTCCGGGCGTCGGTGCGCTGTGGTCAGGAAAAGCGATCCGTACGCTTTTATACGGGATACTGCTTTCCCTTTCTCTCGCCGCCGTCAGTTGCTCGCTGGGCGGCGGGCGGGTGGGCGGCCCCATCATCGCGGAGCTTCAAAGGAGCGTATTGTCGCTGGCGATCGCCCTGGCAGCCCTGCTCTGGGCGGGCGGAGCGGCGTGGGGGATACGCTCTTTCGCCGTCCTTCAAAGGAACCAGAATGTCGCGGGAGAGCGGGTGTAGGCAATGCAGGGAAAGATAAGCGACTTCAGCATCCCGGACATATTCCAGCTCGTCGCCACCCAGGGGAAGAGCGGCTCGCTCTCCATCCGCGGATACGATGTCGAAACGGTGTTCCTCTTCTCGGAAGGGATGATCGTCGACGTGCATACGGACCGGCGCGCTCCTTCGGGGATGCTCGGGGCCATGTTGGTGGACGCCGGGCTTCTCACGCCGGAGCAGCTCCGCCGGTTTCTCGAGGCCCAGGAAAAAGGCGGCATGAAGCTGGGCGAAGCCCTCATGGAAAAGAGCCTGATCTCGGGGGATACGCTGGCCCGGTACCTCTCCCTCCAGATCAAGGAGAGCCTCTTCGAAACCTTGAAGCTCCAGGAAGGGGAATACCATTTCCAGGGGTTCGCGGTGCGGGCCCCGTCCTGGATGTCGACCCCCATTCGCGCCGACGTGCTGATGATGGAGGGGATGCAGTTCATCGACGAATACCAGACCTACCGTAAGAAATTCCCCCCCGACGATTTCCTGGCTGTCAGGACCCCGGGAGAAAAAGCGGATACGGCCGCCTTCTCCGATATGGAGCGACGGGTCTGGATCGCGCTCGATTTTTCGGCGGAGCCGCAACGGATCTTCCGGAAGGCCTGTCTTACATGGTTCGAGGGGGTCAAGGCGCTCTTCTCGCTGCTGGACCGGGGCTTAGTGGTGATAACGAGCGCGGAGGAGAAACAAGTCGACCCGGGACGGGCTGTTAGGGAGGAGAATGAGAAGAACCGGAGAATCGGGTTTCTGAGGGCGGCGGTATGGGCCGTCGGGGCCGCCGTGTCCGCCGCATGGATCTACTCGCTCCTTCTTTCCCCGGGGGCGACGGGCGCGTTCGCGAAATGGGTCAGGTTCTTCTGAAAAGAGGCGTGCGGGAGGCGCATGTTGACCGTGGATAACGGCAGGAACGAGATGAAGTTCGACGACGTAAAGGTGCTGCCGGACCTGTTCGGCAGGCATGACGAACACCTGAAGGTCATGGAGCTCGCTCTGGGCGTATCGATCCACCCGAAGGGGAACGAGGTGGTGGTGAACGGAGATCCTCTCCAGGTGGACCTCGCGGTCAAGGTCATCGAGGGGCTTTACCGCGTCCTTCGCAAGGGGATACCGATCACCTCCAGCGACGTGGCGTCCGCGGTCAGGATCGTAAGCTCCGACAGGAACGCCGACGTCGCCACGGTTTTCCAGGACGTGGTTTTCATGTCATCCCGAAGCAAGATCATCACGCCGAAGAGCGTCGCGCAGAAGAAGTACCTCGACGCCATCCGGGAAAACGACATCGTCTTCGGCGTGGGGCCCGCGGGCACGGGCAAGACGTTTCTGGCGATGGTGATGGCCGTCAGTTTCCTCATGCGGAAGGAGGTCAAGAGGATCATCCTTACCCGCCCTGCGGTCGAAGCCGGGGAAAAACTGGGTTTCCTTCCCGGGGACATGGCGGAGAAAGTGAATCCGTACCTCCGCCCGTTGCACGATGCCCTCTATACGATGCTCGAGTACGAGCAGGCCGCGAAGCTTATGGAACGCGGGTCGATCGAGGTGGCCCCGCTCGCTTTCATGCGCGGACGGACGCTGAACGATTCTTTCGTGGTGCTCGACGAGGCGCAGAACACGACTTCCGAGCAGATGAAGATGTTCCTCACGAGGATCGGCTTTAGCTCCAAGGCGGTGATCACGGGCGATATAACGCAGACCGACCTGCCGTCGGGTCGTGTTTCCGGCCTGAACGAAGCGTTGTCCATACTTGCGGGCGTCGGGGGGATACGGTTCTGCCACTTCACGGACATCGACGTGGTGCGCCACCCGATCGTCCAGGAAATCATAAAGGCATATGAGAGATACGAGAAACGGGGATAGCGCCATGCGGCCCGGGGAGGCCGCGAACGGGCGGCGAGGGCTTCTCCTGCGGGAAACCCTCATAGGGCTGGTGTCGGCCGCGGCGTTCGTCGTCCTGTTCTATCTTTGGGGCGAGGAGATGTTCCCCGTGACCGCGGGACGCCTGGGGGGCATATTCCCGTTCGTCGGCGCCGTGGCGCTTACGCTCGCGGTGGCCCTGTTTCTCACGGAATGGTTCGGATTCGCGCGGCGTGAGGTGAGCAAAGTCCGTCTTGCGGCCAGGGATTTTCTTTTCCTCTGCCTGCTGTCCCTGATTCTCTTATTCCTGGCGAAGGGGATAGTGGAGGTGCTCCCGTCCGTACCGAACGTCAACAGGGCGATTCCAGCGCGCCTCTACGTGTATCTGATACCGCTGCCCGCATTCGCCATGATCGTGCGGATCCTTCTGAATTCCGAGGTGGCGATCATCTTCACGGTCGCCGCGTCGGTGCTCTCGGCCGCCGCCGCCGGGGGAAGATGGCCCGCACTCCTGTTCCTGCTGCTGTCGGGAACGGCGGGCGCCTCGCGGTCCGGCAGGATCCAGGACCGGTACCGGATGCTGATGGTCGGCGTCCTCGCGTCTCCGATATGCGCGGCCGGCGCCGTCGCCCTGGAGCTTGCCTTCCACGGGTCTTCCGGGATCCTGTGGGCGGGAATCTTCGCCGGGATAAACGTGCTCGCCGCCGGGCCGATCGCGCTGGCGCTCCTGCCGATGGCGGAGTACGCCTTCGGCTACGCGAGCGATATCCGGCTCATGGAACTCGCCGGCACGGGCCACCCGCTTCTGAAGCGGCTTATGATCGAGGCGCCGGGGACATTCCACCACAGCGTCGTCGTGGGAACCCTCGCCGAAGCGGGCGCCTCGACGATCCACGCCAATCCCCTGCTGTGCCGCGTGGCGGCCCTGTTCCACGACGTGGGGAAGGTGTCCAAGCCGCAATATTTTTCCGAGAACCAGGCCGGGTTCGAAAACGTTCACGACGCGCTGTCGCCGGGAATGAGCAGGGTCGTCATCATCTCCCACGTCAAGGAGGGCCTGCGGCTTGCCAAGGAGTACCGCTTAGGCGACCGGATCGCGGAGATCATCGCGCAGCACCACGGGACAAGCTTCCTTTACTTTTTCCTCGACAAGGCGCAGCCGCAGATCCAGGAGCGCAGGGATTCGGAGGAGACCTTCAGGTATCCGGGCCCCAGGCCCAGGACGCGGGAGGCGGCGATAATCATGCTTGCCGATTCCGTGGAAGCGGCCTCCCGCAGCCTGAAAGATCCTTCGCAGGCGGAGCTCGAGGAGACCGTCATGCGGATAGTGAACCGCGCATATATGGACGGCCAGCTGAACGAGTGCGACATGACCCTGCGCGACCTTCACGCGGTGAGCCAGGCGTTCATGAAGGTCCTTTCCGCCGTGCTGCACGCCCGCGTGGATTACCCGGAGAGCGGGAAAGGGCCGTTGAGCCAGGTGCCTTGATTCACGCGAACAGCTTCTTCCGGATCAGCATCCGGCAGCATCCCAGGCCGGCCCCGTTCCATGGAGGGCGGCTCCGCGTCCTGGTCCGGAAGGCGCTTTCTTCGATCGCTCCCGAGACGGCGGACCTTCGGATTCTCGTGGTGGACGACCGCGAGATGAAGAAGTGGAACCTGGAATTCCTCGGACGTCCCCGGACCACCAACGTCATATCATTTCCCGAAGAAGACCTGCCGCGCACAGTGCCCGGGAAGCATGTGCACCCCTCCATGCTGGCCGGCGACATCCTCGTCTCCGCGCCCACCTGCCTCCGTCAAACGGCCGGATGGCCCGGATCGCCGGAAGAGCGGGTCCTCTATTTCATAATCCACGGGATTCTCCACCTTGCGGGATACGACCACGAGCGCGGCGCGTCGGATGCGCGGCGGATGCGCGCGGCCGAAGATGAGATATACCGCTCCGTCCTGGCGAAGTTATGAATCGGAGCGCTGAGTTGAAGATTCCGGCAGGCGCGTTGCCGTGGGCGCTGGGCGCGCTGTTCGCGGGCCTGTATGCCTTGGGTATGCCAGGATACGGGATCCCGACGCTTCCGTTCTTCTGCTGGATCCCGTTCTTCGTCCTCTCGCATTCCGCGTCGGATTCACGCCGGGCGGCGCTGCGCGGGTTCATGGCGGGCACCGCGACGAACCTTCTTCTCTTCTACTGGATCGCCTACACCGTCGCGGTTCCCGGCAAGCTGAGCTGGGCGCTGGGCTGCGTTGCGACATTTCTATCATCCGCATATATGGGCCTGTACTTTTCCGCCGCCGGGTATTTCCTGTTCCGCCTGAACCGCCTCTTCGGGACCGCCGGCCTCCTCGTTTTCCCCGTGGTCTGGGTCGGCCTCGAGTACGCACGGTCGGTCCTCTTCTCGGGGCTCCCATGGGTCCTGTACGGGTACAGTCTCGGGGAGAGCCCTATCCTCATGCAGGCGGCGGACCTCGCGGGAGTTTTCGGCCTGGGGTTCCTGCTGTCGGCAGCGAACGTGTGCCTGTACCTTGCGGGGGAGTCGATATCGCGTGGAGAGCGGCGAATAGCCGTGCTGCACGCGACGTTGGTCGCCGCCGTGACGGTCTTCCTTCTTGCGTACGGCTCCTACCGGTTGAACGAGTGGGGGAAGCACTCTTCTGGAGGCGGTATACGGGTAGGGATCGCACAGGGAGGGATCGACCAGTCGGTCAAGTGGGACCCCGGCTTTCAGCAGCATACGCTTGAGATATACGAGGCGTTGTCCCGCGAGGCGAAGTCGAGGGACGCGCAGGTGATCGTGTGGCCGGAAACCGCGGCCCCGTTCTTTTACTGGTGGGAGGCGGAGTTGAGCCGGGAGGTCGAACGGATGGCGTCGGAGAATGGCCTTCCGCTGATATTCGGCGCTCCGTGGTTCAGCCCTTCCGAGGGCGGCAGGTATTACAACAGCGTGTTCATCCTGGACAGCCAGGGGATACTCGGGGGACGTTACGATAAAAGGCACCTGGTTCCATTCGGCGAATACATCCCGGTGAAACAGGTCTTTTTCTTCGTGAAGAAGCTCACGGAAGGGGGAGAGGATTTCTCCGCAGGCACCGGGCCCGCCCTGTTTCCGGTCGCCGGTGGCCAGGTCGGCGCCTCGATATGCTACGAGGCGGTCTTTCCCGGGATCATACGCGATAGCGTTCTCGCGGGAGCGGGGTGGCTGGTCAACGTGACCAACGATTCATGGTTCGGGGACACCGTGGCCCCGCACCAGCACCTTGCCATGGCCAGGATGCGAGCGGTGGAGTTCCGGCGTCCGATGGCCCGGGCCGCCAACGCGGGGATAAGCGCCATCATCGACGAACGGGGGGAAGTGGTAGCAAGCATGGGTCTTTTCCGCGCCGGGACGGTGGTGGGCGAGATCTTTCCGGGAAAAGGGGAGACGCTGTACGCGAAAACAGGTGAAATCTTCGCAATATCCTGTACTATAATAACTTTTTTCATTCTGTGCATTCTTTTGCGAGGCGTAAATGGGATCAGGACAATTAGAGGAAAAATTCGCCGCGCTTGAATCGCGCCGCACGGCGCTCCGGGGCTATCTTTGAAGTAGACGTAAAGAAAGGCCGGTTGGCGCAGCTTGAAACCGAGGTTTCGCGGGAAGGTTTCTGGGATTCCCCGGAAAGCGCGGAGGCTCTCCTAAAGGAACGTAAGGGTCTCGAAACGTTTCTTTCCAAGTGGTCCGGCCTCGAGGGATCGATCGAGGACCTGCGAGCCTGCATCGACCTGCATGACGAGTCCGGAGACGCCTCCCTGCTTCCCGAGATCGACCAGCATGCCGGGGATGTCGCACGTGAGCTCGACGAGATCGAGCTCGACAGGATGCTCTCCGGCAACGACGACGAACGGAACGCCATCCTCACGATACACGCCGGCGCCGGTGGGACCGAATCCCAGGACTGGGCCGAGATGCTCCTCCGGATGTACCTTCGGTTCGCCGACAGGACGGGGTTCGAGATGGAGATGCTCGAACGGCAGGAAGGTGAGGAGGCAGGCATCAAGAGCGCCACGATCCTTTTCAAGGGAGATCACCCGTACGGCTACATGAAGGCGGAAATGGGGGTCCACCGGCTGGTGCGGATCTCTCCGTTCGACGCCAACAAGCGCAGGCACACCTCCTTCGCGTCCGTTTTCGTTTCTCCGGAGATCGACGACACGGTGGAGATACTGATCAACGAATCCGACCTCCGGATCGATACCCTGCGTTCCGGCGGAGCCGGAGGCCAGCACGTGAACAAGGTCGAATCGGCCGTCCGCATCACCCATAACCCCACAGGCCTCACCGTGCTGTGCCAGCAGGAGCGGTCGCAGCACAAGAACAAGGCGATGGCGATGAAGATCCTGCGGTCCAAGCTCTACGAGCTGGAGATGCGGCAGCGCGCCGAGAAGGCGACCGAAGCGCACAAGGCGAAGAAGGACATCGCCTGGGGATCTCAGATCCGCTCGTACGTGCTGGCGCCGTACCGGATGGTGAAGGACCATCGGACCGGTTGGGAGACGGGGAACGTGGACGCCGTCCTCGACGGAGACCTGAAGGAGTTCATCCGGCGGTTCCTGCTCGCCGGGGGGCAGGGAGAGGAAAGAGGAGGGGCAGCGTGAACGAGGATTGGAACGACCTGATCCGCGAAAGGATCCGCAAGGGGGAGGAGATCCGGAACGGCGGAGGGAACCCCTACCCCAACGACCAGAAGGTCGGCTGGACCGCGGCCGCCGCATGCCGCGCGGCGGAAGGGGTGAACGGCGACGAGCTTGCGGGGAAGAAGATCCGCGTCGATATCGCGGGACGAATCGTCGCTTCCCGCGGGTTCGGCAAGGCGGCGTTCGTCGTTATCGCCGACCGGACGGGGAAGCTGCAGGCATATGTGCGGAAGGACAAGGTGGGGAGCGAGGCATACGACATGTTCATCAAGACCACCGAGGTCGGCGACATAGCGTGGTGCGAGGGGACGCTTTTCATCACGCGTACGGGGGAGCTGACGGTCGAGGCGGAGCGGATCCGCCTCCTTTCGAAGGCGATAAGGCCGCTCCCCGAGAAGTGGCACGGGCTGCAGGATGTGGAGACACGCTACCGTCAGCGGTACGTGGACCTTATCGTGAATGAAAAAGTCAGGGAGGTGTTCAGGCGGCGTGCGGAGATCATCGCATGGATCCGCTCCTTCCTTTCGGAGCGGGAATTCATCGAAGTTGAAACTCCGATGATGCAGCCGATGGCGGGTGGAGCGGCCGCCAAGCCTTTCGTGACGCACCACAACGCCCTGGACATGGATCTTTACCTGAGGATCGCTCCCGAGCTGTACCTCAAGCGCCTCCTGGTGGGAGGGTTCGAGCGCGTCTTCGAGATAAACAGGAATTTCCGGAACGAGGGGATCTCCACGCAGCACAACCCCGAGTTCACGATGGTCGAATTCTACCAGGCGTACGCGACTTACGAAGACCTGATGAAGCTGACCGAGGAAATGGTCTCCGGCCTCGCCCTCTCTTTATTCGGAACCACGGAGCTGTCCTACCAGGGGGAAAAGATCGACTTCGCCCCTCCGTGGGAGAGGATCACAGTGTCGGCGGCGGTCGCCCGGTACGCGGACGTGCCGCAGGACCGCTTGGCCGACGTGGAATTCCTCCGCGAGCTGGCCGGCTCCGCCGGCGTCGCCGTCAAGAAGGATTGGAGCCCCGGCAAGATCCTTATCGGGATCTTCGAGGAGGTGGCCGAACGTAAAATCAGGGGGCCCGCCTTCGTTACGGAGTACCCCATCGAAGTGTCCCCGCTGTCGCGGAGGAACGACCTGCGGCCCGGCATCGTCGACCGGTTCGAATTGATCGTGCTGGGCAGGGAGATCGCGAACGCATTTTCGGAGCTTAACGATCCCCTGGACCAGAGGAAGCGGTTCGAGGAGCAGCTTCGCCTAAGGGAGGGAGGGGACGAGGAGGCGCACGCGATGGACGAGGATTTCCTTCGCGCGCTGGAGCACGGGATGCCGCCCGCGGCGGGGGAGGGCATCGGGATAGATCGGCTGGTCATGCTGTTCACGGACTCGCCTTCCATCCGCGACGTGATCCTGTTCCCGCAATTGCGGAAAGAGGGGTAGCCCCGTTTTGAAGCTTCCGGTCGAATGGTACATCGCCATGAAATACCTCATGGCCAAGCGGAAGCAGACGTTCATTTCCATCATCACGATCATTTCGGTCGCGGGGGTGGCGGTGGGCGTGACGGCGCTGATCATCGTCCTCTCCGTGATGAGCGGGTTCGAGAAGGAGCTAAAGGACCGGATCCTGGGAGCGACGGCCCACATCCATGTGACCAGCCTCGACGGAAGCGTCGCCGACCCGTATCCGCTGGCGGACCGGATAAAGCAGATTCAAGGCGTCGTCGGGACGAGCCCGTACATCATTTCGCACATGATGATCTCCTCGGGGAAGCAATCGTCCGGGGGGGTCCTGCGAGGCGTGGATCCGGCCACGGTGGGGGACGTCACGCGTCTTCCGCGCGATATACGCGTCGGGAGCATCGAGGCGCTGAGCCGCGATATTCCTGGCGGCGTTCCGGGAGCGATTCTGGGAAGGGAGCTGGCGGGCAACCTCGGGGTGACCGTCGGGGAGGTCGTCGAAATACTGGTTCCCGGCGGCAACCTGACGCCGCTGGGGTCTTTTCCGCGCGTCCTGCGCTTCAAGGTGGTCGGGATCTTCGAATCCGGGATGTATGAATACGATACCACCTTCGCCTATATTTCTTTCGAGACGGCCGGCAGGCTTCTCGGCATGGAAGGAAGGGGCACGGGGATAGAAGTTAAGGTGAAAGACATTTACGCCGCCGGGGCGACGGCCGCGCGGATACGCTCCGACCTCGGGTATCCCTACTGGGCGAAGGACTGGATGCAGAGCAACCGGAACCTTTTCTCCGCGCTGAAGCTCGAGAAGGTCGTGATGTTCATCATCCTGGCGCTCATAGTCTTGGTCGCCGCGTTCAATATAATAAGCACCCTCATAATGGTCGTGATGGAGAAGACCCGTGACATCGCGGTCCTCATGACGATGGGGGCGACTCGCAAGACTATCCGCAGGGTTTTCGCGCTTGAAGGACTGCTGATTGGCGTGACCGGGACGATCCTCGGCACCGGGCTGGGGGTGTTCCTCTGCGATCTGCTCCGCAGGTACGAGTTCATCCGGCTGCCGAGCGATGTCTACTACATATCCACTCTTCCGGTATTGCTGGACCCCGCGAACATCCTGCTGGTCAGCGGAAGCTCCGTCCTGATATGCTTCTTGGCGACCCTGTACCCGTCGAGACAGGCCGCCCGCATAGAGCCGGCCGAGGCGATCAGGTATGAATAAGGGCGCCTTCATCCGCGTCGAAGGGCTTCGGAAATCCTTTCCGAAACGCGGCGGGGCGCTCGAGGTTCTGAAGGGGATCGACCTCTCTGTGGAGCGAGGGGAAACTCTCGGGGTGGTTGGAATATCGGGGGCGGGGAAGACCACGCTCCTCCAGATAATCGGCACGCTTGACAGGGCGACATCGGGGTCGGTCTCCTGCGACGGACGGGAGCTGACATCGTTGAGGGAAGACGAGCTGGCGGAGTTCCGCAACCGGACGATCGGCTTCGTATTCCAGTTCCATCACCTTCTGCCTGAGTTCGACGCCAGGGAGAACGTGATGCTTCCCCGCCTGATCTCCGGGGAGAGCCGGATCGAGGCAGGGGAAAAGGCCGATGCTCTTCTTTCCGAGGTCGGGCTTTCGGAGCGGATTACGCATCGCATCGGAGAGCTTTCCGGGGGGGAGCAGCAGCGCGTCGCGATATGCCGCGCACTGGCCATGGAACCCGCTCTGCTGCTTGCCGACGAGCCGACGGGGAACCTGGATAAGGAAACCGCCGGGGGAGTGATAAACCTGCTGATGGACCTCAACAGGAGACGGGGGCTCACATTGGTGATGGTGACGCATAACGAGGAGCTTGCAGGCCGGCTTGACCGGGTCATCCGGATAGACGACGGCAGGGTCGTCCTGTGACGCCTCGGGTGAAGGCGTCGGTTTTTTTCGCGGCGGCGTGGCTGCTGGCGTGGTCGCTCGCGGGCGGCGCGCTGGCCGAGAACTTCCGCGTGGTGGCCATCGACATCCAGGGCGTTAGGAGGGTCGGTCCGGACTCGATCCGCCAGGCGATGTCCACCAAGGCCGGCGGGGAGTTCGATCTCTCGAAGATCCGCGAAGACGTCAAGGCGGTCTACCGGATGGGATATTTCGTCGACGTCAAGTTCGACGCCGAGGAGGTTCCGGGAGGATACCGCCTCACTATCATCGTGACCGAGAAGCCCATCGTCTCCTCGGTCAAGATAGAGGGGAACAAGGAAGTCGAATCGGCCGACGTGCGTGCGGCGGTCACCGTCAAGGAGCGTTCGCTGTTCAACGAGGACCAGGTGAAGGAGTCGACGCTCAAGGTCCTGGAGGTTTACCAGAACAAGGGGTTTTTCGACACGAAGGTCGACTCGAAGGTGGAGGAGGACCCCGACGGCTCGATCCGCGTTGCGTTCCGCGTGACCGAAGGGGAAAAACTGAAGATCGTCAGGATACGCATCGAGGGAAACCTCTATTTCAAGGAGAAAGCAGTTCTGAAGGTCATGGACACGAAGAAGGAGGGGTTCTTCTCCTTCCTCACCGAGTCGGGGACGTTCAAGAAGGACGTCCTGGAGAACGATATCCGCAAGATAGAGGCGCTCTACCAGAACGCCGGGTTCCTCGATTCCAAGATTTCCAATCCGGTCACCAAGCGCGGGACGAAGGGCCTTGAAGTAACGATCAACGTGTTCGAGGGACGCCAGTACCGCGTAGGGGAGATCCGGTTCGCGGGAGTGAGCGATATCCCGGAAGAGGAACTGCGGAAAACCGTGAAGCTCAAGCAGGGCGAGATATTCAACCGCGAAACGCTTCTGGGCGACCTTCTCGAGCTGACCACCCGCCAGAACGACAAGGGGTACGCGCAGGCGCTCGTCTCCCCGCTCGTGGAGAAGCGTAAGGACTACCCCGTGGCGGATGTGACCTTCAAAACGGATCGCGGAGGGATATTCCATTTCGGGAAGGTGGAGATCACCGGCAACGTCAAGACGCATGACCGGATCATCCGCAGGGAGCTTGAAGTCAGGGACGGGCAGCTCTACACCGCAACCGGGCTCAAGGACAGCAAGGATAACCTTAACCGCGTTTCCTATTTCAAGGACATAAAGATCACCACGACGCCAGCCAAGACCCCTGCGGAAATGGACGTGAAGGTGGACATCCAGGAGGGTCCCACCGGGACCCTGTCCGGCGGAGCGGGATACAGCTCCCTGGACAAGATTTTCGGGGTGGTCCAGCTCACCGAGAACAACCTGTTCGGCAGGGGCTGGAAGGCATCCTTGAGCACGCAGTTCGGCGCGCGCAGGACCGTCTATCAGCTGAATTTCAGGGATCCGCACCTATTCGATACGGACTACAGCCTCCTCCTGAGCGCATACAAAACAGACGTCAGGTACGAGGATTTCCGCCGAAGGGCGAGCGGTGGGACGATCGGCCTCGGCTACCAGTTCTCGAAGTTCGTGGGCGCCAGCCTCTCGCTGCGCGTCGACGAGACCCAGATCACGGATATGGGCGCCGCCGTTTCGTCGATATTGAAGGATGAGTTCAGCAAGGGGTGGCAGAAAACCCACAGCCTCTCGACGACCGTCACGCGGAACACGACGGATAAACCGCTGGATCCCTCAAAAGGGTCGGTCCAGTCGGTGACGCTGGAGTATGCGGGCGGTCCGCTGGGAGGGGACAGCGATTTCGTGAAGTATTTCCTCAACGCGAAGATTTATCGCCCTCTTTGGGCGCCCGCGGTCATAAGCGCCAACTTCCTGTGGGGGCACACCGTTTCCACTGTTGGGGGGAGGGTGCCGATCTTCGAGAGGTACTTCCTGGGAGGGCCGTACAGCATCCGCGGCTTCAAGTCCCGAACGGTATCCCCCAAGGACCCGAACACGGGCGAGCTGATCGGAGGGAACAAAGAGCTGTTCATGAATGTCGAATACATAGTCCCCATCGTCGCCGAGTACGGCTTCAAGGCCGTGTTCTTTTTCGATACGGGGAATGCATACCGCCAGAGCGACTGGCCATGGGAAGGGCAACCGCTGAAAACCGCCGCGGGGGCGGGGCTGCGGTGGTATTCGCCGATGGGGCCATTGCGGTTCGAATGGGGATGGAACCTGAATCCGAAGCCTGGCGAGGACAAGATGGTGGCCGAGTTCACGATCGGGACCGTATTTTAATCAGGGAGGAACGAGATGAGAAACTGCAAGACATTGATCATGGCTGTGGTTATGGCGGCGGCGCTGGTCTTCGCGGGCGTCGCGAGCGCGGATGGGTTGAAAGTCGCGGTGATCGACATCAACAGGATACTGAACGAGTCCGAGGCGGGTAAGGTCGCGAAGAAGAAGATCGAGGGGCGTTACGAGGAACTGAAGAAGAAGGTCGAGGAGAAACAGGAAGAGGCGAAAAAACTGAAGGACGAGATCGATAAGCAGAAGATAATTCTCGGGAAGGAAAAACTGAAGGAAAAGGAAGATTCGCTGAACGCCAAGATAGGGGAACTGCGCCAGATGACCCAGGAAGCTGAGAAGGAGATGCAGACCCGCCAGGGGGAGCTTACGCAGGATGTGCTCAAGTCCATAAAGGTGAAACTTGAAAAGCTGGTGACGGACGAGAAGATCGATCTCGTGCTGGACCAGGCGCAGGGAGGCGTCGTGCATTTCAACCCTTCCATCGACCTGACAGCCCGCGTTCTGGACCTTGTGAACAAGGAGAAGTAGGTGGGAATCGAGTTCCGCCTGTCCGTTCTGGCGGAGCGCATAGGGGCGATCCTTCAGGGGGATGACGCCGTCGTGACCGGGGTGGCTCCCATAGTGGAGGCCGGGCCGGGTCAGGTGACGTTCATCGCGAACCCGAAATACGCCCGATTCGCCATGGAGACGAAGGCGTCCGCGATCGTCGCGAAGAGCCGCGTGGAGGGTTCCCGCGCGGCCTTTATCCTGTCCGAAGACCCGGTCCTCGCGTTCGCCCGTTTGGTCGAGCTGTTTCATCCCCACGCGCCACACCCCTCCGGTATTTCCGGATCGGCGAGCGTCCACCGGGGCGCCCGGCTGGGCAGGGATGTGAGCGTGGCCCCTTTCGCGGTGATAGAAGACGGAGCCGTGATCGGCGACCGTACCGTGGTTTTCCCGGGTGTCTTCGTCGGGGAAGACGTGTCCGTCGGCGACGATTGCGTGCTGCACCCGAATGTCGTCATCTACCGGGGCGTCCGTTTGGGGTCACGCGTGATTCTCCACGCCGGGTGCGTGATCGGGGCCGACGGGTTCGGATACATTCCTTCCCCGGACGGCTTGAGGAAGATACCCCAGGTCGGGACGGTCGAGATCGGGGACGACGTGGAAATTGGCGCCAACACCGCTGTGGATCGCGCGGCGCTCGGCGTGACGAGGATCGGGCGGGGGACCAAGATCGACAATCTCGTCCAGATCGCGCACAACGTGGAGATAGGTACGGATACGGCTATCGCGTCCCAGGCCGGAATCTCCGGCAGCGTCAGGATCGGCAGCCGGGTGATGATAGGCGGGCAGGCGGGGCTTGCGGACCATCTCGAGGTGGAGGACGGAATCATGCTGGGGGCGAAGACCGGCGTGGCGGGCACGCTCAAGATGTCGGAGTCCAGGGTATGGTCCGGCACCCCGGCGATGCCGCACTCGACGTGGCTTAAAATGTCGGCTTTGCTGCCGAAGCTTCCCGATCTGTTCCGCCGTGTGAGGAAACTGGAGGAGAGTAATAAACCGAAGGGAGAGGAATGAGATGTTCACGATCCAGGAGATCATGGACCTCCTGCCGCATCGATACCCGTTCCTTCTCGTCGACAAGATCGTCGAGTGGGTTCCGGGACGTCTGATCGTCGGCATCAAGAATGTCACCATAAACGAGCCGTTTTTCGCCGGCCACTTCCCTGGTCACCCCATCATGCCCGGAGTCCTGATAGTCGAGGCGATGGCGCAGACCGGTGGGATAGGGGTGCTGAAAGAGCTGGGAGGGGAGAAGAAGCTGGCGTACTTCGCGGGCATCGACAACTGCCGTTTCCGGCGTCCGGTGTTCCCCGGCGATCAGCTTGTGATGAAGGTGACGATCACGGCCCACAAGGGACCTGTGTGGAAGATGCACGGAGAAGCGCGAGTCGGCGACGCCCTCGTGGCTGAAGCCGATCTGACTGCGACGATACGGGACGCATTGGCCGAAAAGGTCAAGGGAGGGGCGGCGGAATGATTCATCCGACGGCCATCATCGATCCCGATGCGCAGCTTGGGCAGGAGGTCGTGGTCGGGCCCTACACGGTGATCGGGCCGAAGGTGACGATCGGCGACCGGTGCAGGATAGAATCCCACGTCCAGATCGAGTCGCACGTCCGCATGGGGAACGGCATCCGCGTCTCCTCGTTCGCGTCGCTGGGCGCGCCGCCGCAGGATATAAAATACAAGGGTGAAGACACCTGGGTGGAAATAGGCGAAGGGGCCATTATCCGGGAATACGTGACGGTGAACCGGGCGACGCCGCACGCGTCCGGGGTCACACGCGTCGGCAGCGGCGCGATGCTCATGGCCTATTGCCACGTGGCTCACGATTGCAGGATCGGCAACAAGGTGGTGATAGCGAACGGGACCATGCTCGCAGGGCACGTCGAGATCGGCGATTCGGCCGTCGTGGGCGGCATGGTCGGCGTGCACCAGTTCGTCCGGATAGGGGAATACGCGATGGTCGGCGGGATGTCCGCGGTCGCTCAGGATATCCCGCCGTTCGTGATCGCCGCGGTGGGGCGGGAACGCAAGGGTTCTTCACTCTTCGGGCTCAACCTGATCGGTCTCAAGCGGAACCGTTTTTCCGCCGAGGCCATTTCCGCGTTGAAGAAGGCCTACCAGATCCTGTTCCGGTCGGGGGCGCCGATGGGGGAGGCCGTTTCAAGGGTGGAGGCGGAAGTGGAGCTTATTCCGGAGGTGAAGCGGCTTCTGGAGTTCATCAAGGCCAGCAAGCGCGGAGTTACACGCTAAAGGGGGAGGTGCGCGTTGAAGGTGAGCGGACCTCTCAGGGTAGGGGTTATAGGCGTCGGTTACCTTGGCCGGCTGCACGCGCAGAAGCTCTCGTCTTTCCCCGACATCCGTTTCGTCGGCGTGTGCGATGCGAACGCCGCGCACGGGGAAGCGGTCGCGCGGGATTTCGGCACGGCGCATTTCGGGAAGCGCAGCCGCCTTCTCGCGGAATCGGACGCGGTGTGCATCGCGGTTCCCACGACGGCGCATTACCGCGTGGCGATGGACGCGATGAGGGCCGGGGTTCATATCCTCCTCGAAAAGCCGATAACCGCGAACCTGCGCCAGGCGCGCGCGCTCGTGCGTGAGGCAGCGGAGCGAAAGCTGGTTTTCCAGATCGGCCACGTCGAGAGGTTCAACCCCGCGATGCGGCATGCCGCCTCCCTTATCAAGGAGCCGCGGTTCATCGAGTGTCACCGCATGGGGCCGTTCGGAATGCGCGGGACGGACGTAGACGTCGTCCTCGACCTGATGATCCACGACATCGACCTGATCCTTTCATTCGTGAAGTCCCCGGTGGTCCGCATCCAGGCCGTCGGCGTCCCGGTGCTTTCCCCCAACGTCGATATAGCCAACGCTCGGGTCGAATTCGCCGACGGGTGCATCGCCAACATCACGGCCAGCAGGGTCTCGTCGAAGAAGCAGAGGAAAATACGCGTCTTCCAGGAAGACGGCTACATCTCGATTGATTTCCTTGAACGTAAAATCCAGGTCGTCCGCAGGGCCTTTCCGCACGGGCATGACAACCCGCCCGAGATCGCCGCAGAAACGCATGAAGCAGGAGAAGGCGGGGATTCGCTGCGGGACGAGATACGGTCCTTTATAGATTGCGTCATCGGAGGCAATGCGCCCGTGGTTTCCGGCGTGGAGGGGCTTGCCGCGCTGGAGCTGGCTTTCCGTGTCAACCGGAAGATGAGGAAACATTGACCCTCGGTCACAAGACGCTTTTCATGATCTGCGGCGAGGCATCGGGGGAGGCGTACGCGGCCGGCGTCGCGAAGGTATTCCGCCGCCGCTACCCGGACGCCCCGATGGAGGGGATAGGAAGCAGGCGCCTGGCGGCCGAGGGGGTCCGGATCCTTCAGGACTACGGTGGGATCTCGGTGGTGGGGATCACGGAAGCGGCGCGGCATATCCCTGCGCTTGTCTCGGCGTTGCGCCGGGCCGTACGGGGCGCCACGAGCCCGGACGTCGGAGCGCTATTGCTCGTGGATTTCCCCGATTTCAACTTCCGGGTCGGAAGGAAGGCGCACGCGAGGAATATACCGGTGATCTACTACGTTCCGCCCCAGCTGTGGGCGTGGAGAAGGGAGAGGGCGAGGAAGCTGGCATCCTTCACGAAAGGGGTGGTGGTCCTCTTTCCGTTCGAGGAGCCGATCCTCAAAGGGTACGGGGTGAACGCCCGCTTCGCCGGGCACCCGCTGCTGGACGAGCTCGGCCCCTGGCTTGACGCGCCCCCCGATCCCGCGCGATTCGGAATCCCGGCCGACAAGAGGCTGGTAGGGCTCCTGCCGGGCAGCCGGCATGGCGAGATACGAGCGCATATGCCCGTCCTCAAGCAAGCCGCGCTGCTGATCGCCCGTGAGTTCCCCGACGTCCATTTCGCGGTTCCTCTCGCAACGCCTGCGTTGCGCGGCGCCGTGGAGAGCGAGCTTATGGGGAGCGGGCTGCCTGTGGCCTTGGTCGAAGGCGACCGCCACCTCCTGTTCAGGGGGATGACGGCGGCCGTGGCCGCCTCCGGCACAGTGACACTCGAGCTGGCGCTTCTCGGCGTTCCTTCCGTGATCGTATACCGCATGTCGGCGGTCAGCTACCATGTCGCGAAGAGCATGGTGAAGGTGTCCTCCGTAGGGCTTCCTAACCTGGTGGAAGGCAAGCCGTTCCTGCCGGAGCTCATACAGTCGGAGTGCAGGCCGTATCGCATCGCAGAGGAGCTTGGCCTCCTGCTTGGGGACGAATCGCACAGGGCGGACCTGGCGGCACGCTGCGCGTCGCTTCGGGGAAAACTTGCGGGGCCCGGCCCGGCGGAGGCGGTCGTGGACATGCTGGCAAGCGAAGCGGGAGGGGCATGGGGATGAGCATATACAAGCGGATGCTGGAATACGTCCGCCCTTACTCGCTCCGCCTGTTGATCGCCATGGCGTTCATGGTCGTCATATCCGCGCTCCAGGGGGCGATCGCCTTCCTCGTCAAGCCGGTTCTCGACGACATCTTCATCAAAAAAGACGCCTCGATGCTTTCGTTCATTCCAATCGTCATCCTCGCGGTATTCATACTGAGGGCGGTTTTCGAATTCCTTCAGGCCTACATGATGAGCGGCGTGGGCCAGCGCGTGATTCGGGACATCCGGGAACACCTGTACAGGCACCTGCAATCCCTGTCGTTGTCCTTCTTCTCCCGGAACCCGACGGGCGTCCTGATGTCGCGCGTGATGAGCGACGTCTGGCTCATGCAGGGAGCTATCACGGACGCCGCCACCGGGCTGATCAAGGATTGCTTCACAGGCTTCTTCCTGGTCTGCATCGTCTTCTACAGGGACTGGAAGATGGCGCTCGTGTCGATGGTGGTGTTTCCCCTGGCGTTCTGGCCGATCGCGCGCTTCGGGCGGAAGCTGCGGAGAACGAGCCTCAGGACGCAGGAGGTCATGGGAGGCCTCACGTCGCACCTTCAGGAGACGATAAGCGGCGCCAAGCTGGTCAAGGCGTTCGGAGCGGAGGAATACGAAACGGAACGCTTCGCGTCGATAAACGCGGCCCTGTTCCGGCTGAACATGAAGATCGTAAAGGTGCAGTCCATCGCCTCTCCGCTTTCGGGGACCTTCGGGGGGATCGGGGCGGCCGCGGTGATCTTCTACGGCGGCTACAGCGTGGTCCGTGGCGACAGCACGCCCGGAAACTTCTTTTCCTTCATGACGGCGCTGTTCATGGCGTACGAGCCGATCAAGCGCCTTTCGAGAATAAACAACGTGATCCAGCAAGGGATCGCGGCGGCCACCCGCGTGTTCGAGGTTCTGGACACGATGCCCGAAGTGGAGGAGAAGGAAAACGCCCCGTCGCTTCCGACCGTGGCGCACGATGTCGAGTTCGAGCACGTGGATTTCCGTTACCATACGGATGGGGAGTACATCCTCAAAGACATCGGTCTCCGGGTGCCCGCGGGCAATATGGTGGCGATAGTCGGATCCAGCGGCGCCGGGAAGACCACCCTCGTCGATCTGATTCCGCGTTTCTACGATCCCCAGAACGGCGCCATCCGCATCGACGGCGTGGACATCAGGGACGTATCCCTCTCGTCGCTGCGCTCGCAGATAGGCATCGTCAGCCAGCACACGATCCTTTTCAACGACACGGTCCGGGCCAACATCTCGTACGGCATGCCTGACGCGCCGATGGAAAAGATCGAGGAAGCCGCCCGGCTTGCGAACGCCCACGGTTTCATCTCAAAAATGCGCGAAGGATACGACACGGAAATAGGAGAGCAGGGCTTGAAGCTTTCCGGCGGCGAGAGGCAGCGGATGGCCATCGCGCGCGCTCTGCTCAAGGACGCGCCGATCCTGATACTCGACGAGGCCACCTCCGCCCTCGACTCGGAGTCCGAGGCCATAGTCCAGGAAGCGCTGGACACGCTGATGCGCGGACGGACCACCTTCGTGATCGCGCACCGGCTCTCGACGGTCAGGAACGCGGACATGGTCCTGGTGGTCGAGGAGGGGCGGATCGTGGAGAGGGGGAGCCACGAGGAGCTTCTCTCCACGGAAACCAGGTACAGATCGTTCTACCTTAAACAGTTCGAGGAGCGGAAGTCCGGGGCCCCGTCCGGCGCCGGGCAGGCATGATCGCTCCATGAAGGCGTTTCGCCCGCGAGGCGGGTCACACCTCCTGTACAACATCGCGCTTGGAGGCGCGCTTCTCGTCTGTTCTCCCGTATGGATTCCGTGGGCGATGATGTCGCCGAAACGGAGGAGGAATTTCCCGGACCGGCTCGGGTTGCGGCTCCCGTACATACCCGCGTCCTCCGGCGGGAAAAGGGTCTGGATACACGCCGTGTCGGTGGGAGAGACGCTTTCCGCCGCGCCGCTGATCAGAAAGTTGCGCGAACGGATCCCCGACGCGGAGATAATGTTGTCGACCGTCACGATCACGGGACAGGAAACCGCCGGCAAGGTGCTCGGTGCGGAGACGGCCGCGAGGTTCTATTTCCCTTTCGATCTTCCCGGGATCGCCGGTAAATTCCTGGACCGCCTGCGCCCGGACGCCGTGGTGATCCTCGAGACCGAGATCTGGCCTAACTTCCTCGCGGAGTGCCACGGGCGCGGGATACCCGCCATGATCGTCAACGGAAGGATCTCCGGGCGCTCCTTCGGGGGATATGCCCGGTTCCGGTTCTTTTTTTCCCGCGTGCTCGCCTGCCTGACGGCGATAACGGCCCAGACAAAGGAAGATGCGGGAAGGTTCCTGGCCCTCGGGGCGGACCCTTCGGCTGTGACCGTGACCGGGAACATGAAGTTCGACGTTGCCCAGCCGGCGGCGGCCCATACGCCTCTGCTCGCCCTGTTGACGGGAGAAAAGAGTTCCGCGGGGACGAAATGGCTGATAGCCGGCTCCACCCACGAAGGAGAGGAAGAGGCGGTGCTTCGCGCCCTCGGCGAGGCGAGGTCCTTGAACGATTCCGTGAAGCTTCTGCTGGCGCCTCGGCACCCGGAACGGTTCGACGCGATTGAAGAGCTCTGCCGCAGGAAAGGATGGGAGGTGGAGCGCAGGACCCGGATCGCGGAAGGGTTCAAAGGAATTCTTCCCCCTGTGATCCTGCTGGACACGATGGGCGAGCTGTCGTCGGCCTACGCCGCTGCCGACATCGCGTTCGTGGGCGGGAGCCTCGTTCCGAAGGGCGGGCATAACATTCTCGAACCCGCGCTGTTCGGCGTTCCCGCCATCGTGGGCCCGCACATGGAGAATTTCCGGGAGATAGCCGAAATATTCAGGGAAGCCCGCGCCATCCGCCAGGTCAGGAGCGCATCCGAGCTTTCCTCCGTCCTTGTCCGATGGGCTGCCGACCCTTCCGTGGAAAACGAAACGGGGAGAAGGGCAAGGGAGCTTTTGGCGGCGTTCAGGGGAGCGACCGAAAGGAATGTCGAGGTGATCGAACGGGAACTTCAACGCGGCCGGAGGAAGACAGGTTGATAGGGCCGTTCGCGACGATAAGAAGGTCTTTGTACGGCTCGGGGATCCTTCGAAGGGAATCCCTTCCGCGCCCTGTGGTAAGCGTGGGAAATCTTGCCGTCGGAGGATCCGGCAAGACGCCGCACGTGCAGTTCCTCGCATCCTGGATATCGGGTATGGGGATGAAAGTGGCGATCCTTTCGAGAGGATACGGACGCAGAACCAGGGGCGTCGTCTGGGTTTCACGCGGAATCGGTCCTGTGGTCACCTCTGAAGAAGGGGGTGACGAGCCGGTTCTTCTCGCCTCCTCGCTTCCAGGCGTTCCCGTGCTTGTGGGAGAGTCGCGCGCGGAGGCGGGCAGGGAGTGCCTCCGTTCCATGGACGTTGACGCGTTTCTGCTTGACGACGGGTTTCAGCATCTTCCTTTGCGACGGGATGCGGATCTCCTGCTGGTGGAGGCGGAACGAGGGCTCGGGAACCGTCTCACGCTTCCGTTCGGCCCTCTCCGCGAGTCGGTCGACGCCGCGCGCCATGCGGACGCACTCGTAGTCACGAAGTGCGCGGGAATATCGCAGGGGGAAAAGGCGGCCGCCGCGGTTCCCTTGCCCGTCGGGCGCCCGAGGGCGTTCACCCGCCTTGTCGTCAGGGCCGTCGTGGATCGTGAAGGCCGCGAGTCGCCGATCTCCCTCGCGGGAGAAGAGGTGGTGGCTTTTTCCGGGCTGGCACGGAACGGGCAGTTCGCGGATACGTTGCGCCAATGCGGCTG
>Ga0334722_10002359_pt1 | contig 21585 bp, 17 predicted proteins | sample C3_bottom_MG_FD_207210 | JGI IMG/M metagenome (GOLD analysis project Ga0334722, IMG submission 207210) | Sediment microbial communities from Yellowstone Lake, YNP, Wyoming, USA - C3_bottom | ecosystem: Environmental > Aquatic > Freshwater > Lake > Sediment | place: USA: Wyoming | collected... | reverse complement strand
CCATGCGCACGTCGGAAGACTATCAGCCCCTCGTGACCGCGCTCAAACGGGCCGGGAACATCCTGCCGAAGAAATTCGAGGGGTCCGTGAAGAAAAGTCTTCTCAAGGAAGACGCGGAAAAGGCGCTATATGCGGCCTACGCCGAGATCAAGGACAGGGTAAAGGACAAGACAACAAAGCTCGACTTCCGGGGCGCGCTTGCGGACATCGCTTCGCTCAGGAAGACGGTTGACGCCTTTTTCGACAAGGTGCTGGTGATGGACAAGGACGCTGACGTGAAGAACAACAGGCTGGCGCTTCTTGCCGGCATCACCGGATTGTTTTCGGGGATCGCTGATTTTTCGCGGCTTTCGCTGAGCGCGGAGGAAAAATAACGGAAGTCAGGAGCCAGGGGTCAACAGCTGCATGCAAACTTCTGACTTCTGATTTCTAAATTCTGACGACTCATTTTCAGGGAGGATTGTTCTATGGCTACGGGGAAGAAATACATTTATTTTTTCGGTAACGGAAAGGCCGACGGGTCAGGGACGATGAAAGACCTGCTCGGAGGCAAGGGCGCGGGACTCGCCGAGATGACGAACGCGGGCGTTCCGGTCCCTCCCGGGTTCACCATCACGACCGAGGTCTGCAATGTGTTCTACGAAATAGGGAACCGGGTTCCCGAAGGTCTTGACGCAGATATGCGCGTGTATATGAAGAAGATGGAGGACGCGCTGGCGGGCAAGTTCATATTCGGAAACGTGGATCGGCCGCTCCTGGTGTCAGTGCGCTCAGGATCAAAATTCTCCATGCCCGGCATGATGGACACGGTCCTGAACCTGGGGCTCAACGACCGGACCATCCAGGGCGTGATCCGCATGTCCGGCAATGAGCGGTTCGCCTGGGACGCCTACCGCCGCTTTATTCAGATGTTCGGCAACGTGGTGATGGGCATTGAAAAAGATGTATTAGAACACATCAAACACGAGATAAAAAAGAAGAAGAAAGTACACCTCGATATCGATCTGACGGCCGCCGACCTGAAGACGCTCGTGGACAAGTTCAAGGCAAGGGTGAAACAGGTCATGAAGCGTGAGTTCCCGCAGGACCCGTGGGAGCAACTCACTATGGCCCGTGACGCCGTTTTCGGTTCCTGGAACAACCCCCGCGCCATCACCTACCGCAGGCTGAACGACATTCCCGGAACACTCGGCACGGCGGTGAACGTGCAGGCCATGGTATTCGGCAACATGGGCGACACCTCTGCGACGGGCGTGGGCTTCACCAGAAACCCTTCAACCGGGGGCAAGGAATTTTACGGCGAGTATCTGACGAATGCACAGGGCGAAGACGTGGTGGCCGGCATACGAACGCCGCATCCGATCACCGACCTTAACAAGGAAATGCCCGCGGTGTACCGTCAACTCCGCGATATCACGAACAAGCTTGAACTGCATTACCGTGATATACAGGACTTTGAATTCACGGTGCAGGAAGGCACGCTTTACATGCTCCAGACCCGCACCGGCAAACGCACGGCCCATGCGGCGGTAAAGATAGCGGTGGATATGGTCGCCGAAGGTCTTATTTCCAAGGAAGAGGCGGTGCTCCGCGTTGAGCCGGCGTCGCTCGATCAGCTCCTCCATCCCATCATCGACCCCAAGGCTAAAATACAAGTTATCGCCAAAGGGCTTCCCGCATCTCCGGGCGCCGCATCGGGAAAAGTAGTATTCACCGCTGATGAAGCTGTGAAACAGGCGAAGAAGGGCATTGTAATCCTGGTCAGGCCGGAAACTACGCCTGACGACATCCACGGCATGGACGCGGCCAAGGGCATTCTCACGGCGCGCGGCGGCATGACGTCGCACGCGGCGGTTGTTGCGCGCGGCATGGGCAAGCCCTGCGTCGCGGGCTGCGAAACCATCAAGGTTGACCTTAAGGCGGAAAAGTTCACGGTCAACGGCGTAACGGTCAAGCTGGGAGACTTTATCACGATCGACGGCGGCACCGGACGCGTGATCCTCGGCAAGGTCCCGACCGTGGAGCCCACGGTGAGCGGCGATTTCGGCACGCTGATGAAATGGGCGGACGAGGTCCGCACGATGGGTGTGCGCGCCAACGCGGACATTCCCCGAGACGCCAAAATGGCGATGAAATTCGGCGCGGAGGGCATCGGGCTCTGCCGCACCGAGCACATGTTTTTTGCCGCGGACCGGCTGCCGATCGTGCAGCAGATGATCCTCGCCAATGACACCGAGGCTCGTGAGAAAGCGCTGTCCAAGCTGCTTCCTATGCAGCGTTCCGATTTCAAGGGCCTTTTCGAGACCATGGGTGGTTTCCCCGTTACGATCCGTCTCCTGGACCCGCCGCTTCATGAATTTCTTCCCAAACGTGAAGAGCTTATGGTGGAGGTTGCGGTGATGCAGGCGAAGAGGGCGCCGAAAGCGTCCATATCGAAGAAGGAGAAGCTCCTTCATCGCGTTGAAGAGCTGCACGAGCTGAACCCGATGCTCGGCCATCGCGGCTGCCGCCTCGGCATCGTATACCCCGAGATCACGCGGATGCAGACGCGGGCCATTATCGAGGCCGCCTGTGAGCTCGCCAAGAAGGGCAAGAAGATCGTGCCCGAGATCATGGTCCCCCTCGTGGGCATTAAAAAGGAATTCCAGAACCAGAAAGAACTCATCAAAACAACCGCTGAAGAGGTGATGAAGAAGAAGGGTGTGAAGATCGAGTACCTTGTCGGGACCATGATCGAGCTGCCGCGCGCGGCGTTGATCGCGGATAAGATCGCTGAAGAGGCGGAGTTCTTCTCCTTCGGCACGAACGATCTGACGCAGACCACCTATGGTTTCAGCCGCGATGACGCGGGTAAATTCATCACTCACTATACCGAGAACAACATTATGGAGAAGGACCCGTTCCAGACACTGGACCAGGAAGGCGTGGGCCAGCTCGTGAAGATGGGCGTGACCAAGGGTCGCTCCACAAGGCCGAACCTGAAGGTGGGCATCTGCGGCGAGCACGGCGGAGACCCGGCTTCCGTGGAGTTCTGCTGCAAGGCAGGGCTCAACTACGTGAGCTGCTCGCCATACCGGGTGCCGATCGCGCGGCTTGCCGCGGCGCACGCCAAGCTCAAGGAAAAGGGCGTGGGCGGGTCGGGGACGAAGTAAAAGAAATGCTCTGCAAACAATGAGAAGGGCGGCGAAAGCCGCCCTTTTTGTCTGTACAAGATCTTTAAACAAGAACACTGAGTTACGAAGTTTCTTTCGTTCGTCATTCCTCGCGGACGCGGGAATTCAGAGGCCTTTAATCATGGGGAAATGTTTAGCCGCGAAATTTCATTCACCCTCGCCCCTTGCGGGAGAGGGCTGGGTGAGGGGGGGGCCGCAGGCTTCAATAGAGCTAAAGTCAGCCTTGACTGATATATTACTGTATCATATCAAACGGCAAAAGATTTCAAGCGACGCGGAATTGTGGAGGTGAAGTTGCCATGATACATAATGATGAGCAATTACTCAAGGCCCAACAAGGTGTAATCAACCTGGAAAAGATTCTCATGGAGGCCCGTAAGGTTCATTCCGAGAAGGAATATCGTGCGATGTCGGAATCGATATTGCTGGAAATCCAGCAGCGTGAGCAGTATATCCTGGCATATTTGAGCAAAACGAAAGCAGAGGTGTCCGTTGGCTGACGTGGGGAGAGAGAAGATGGCTGGCCTGAGAAAATACATCCATGACCGCAAAAAGCGCGACAAGGCTTTTGCGGGAAATTATGAAGAGGGATACGAGCGGATTAAGGCGGCTGCAATGCAGCGTGAGACCGGAGATATGTTCGTTACGAAATTTATTGAACAGAATACATTGCTGATAAGGGAATTCGACAAATATATTCTCGAACACCCGGAGTTCGCCGAGAAAATACCCGACAATGCTTTAGTGGTCATGCAGATCGAAGGGGATGAAGAATTCAATCGATGGGCCAGACAGACGTCGCACAGTGCAGCCGAAATGGAGACGCCGGTGGTCTATGTCATCGTTGCCGAGCTGAAGCCGGTGCGCTCAAGGATCGAAAAGTTAAAGCTTGAACTGGTCGCATAGCCCGGAAAGCATAGATAGAACCAACCGTTCCAATCGTCCCCTTGATCGTAACAGTAGGACCAAACGGTCATCACGATCAACTTGCCAATCGAATTGAGATCGCATTTTGACATCACCCGATTATCCCCATCTTTTTTTTACCCCGTAGCAGCTCGCGCGGATACAATGTATCAAACGGCAAAGGTATGAGGCCTGGTGATCCGTGAAACGAGATTGACGGTACGCGGATTCGGGGCTGGACATTTAGTGCCGGTTGTAGTAATGTTTTGAAATACTTGCCCCGTTGGAGATTCACGATCGTTCGTTATCAAGTACAATGCGATGTCGCTGATTCAACATGATGTTATCTCACTATTGGCACACACAAAATCTCTAACGGGGTGAAGGATTAATGGCTGTCGGGGAGGGGCATGGCTGAGAAACGAGAACATTGCTATCCTGTATGCGGCATTCAAACGCGATATGAACGATAACCTTATCGAAATAATTCTCGCAATACCTTCTGAGACGCGCACTGTTGAATTCAAACGTCTCGGCACCAGGAACGAGGGTATCGATAAGGTATTGCAGTCCATTGTAGCAATGGCCAACACCGATGGCGGCCACTTGATACTCGGAATAGATGATCCTCAAAAGACCAAGCTCAAGGGACTCGAAAGAATATTCGGGATCGAAGAAAACCTGCAAATATACGATGAGATCGGGCAGACAGTAAAAAAAATCACGCCGCCGATAACCGGGATATGGCCGCCTGTATTGATCGAGGTCCCTGGCCGCAATGTTCGAGTCGGTATGATCGCAGTGCCGAAGATGGGGGACAGCTACCGGTCGATCGAGAGCCACGTGTACATCCGGCAAGAGCAGGGAAACAAGCGGTTGTCTCCCCAGGAGATCGTTCACCTCGCGTATGTAAAAGGTTTTGAGCGGGCCGATAAAGAATTGGTCCCCGTGGACCTCGGTCTTCTCAAGACGCCCTATTTCGAATCGTGGAGAAAAAAACGGGGCATTGCTGAAGATGCGATCGATATCGTGTTAGAAAAGACCGGCCTGGCGAGAAAGAACGGGTCAGGTCAATTATGCCCCACCCGTGCGGCCGTACTTCTGTTCGCGGAATATCCAAACGATCTTCTCGACACGAAATGCACAATACGCGTCTTTCAATACGAAGGCAGACTGGAAACCATCAAAGAGACACTCAATCTCATCGGAGTTCCCAAAACGATAAACGGCCCGGTCATCAGGCAGATCGCGGAAGCGCATGAACACGTTTTGAATCTGCTTCGGAGCGGGATGCGCGTTTCCTCCGGATTTGTGACAAAGTACAGGATCCCGGAGCGCGCCGTTAAAGAGGCGATCACCAATGCGGTCATTCATCGTGACTACCATACCAAACGGGATATTGAGATAAAGATCTTCGAAGACAGGGTCGAGGTGGAAAGCCCGGGCCTGTTCCCGTTCAACATCACGCCTTCCAATATCGGCATCGAGCGCGCGCACGGCTATCGGAACGACCTTCTGATCAAGCACCTTCGCGAATTTCCTGAACCGCCCAACCTGGACCAGAATGAAGGTGTACGGGCGATGCGGCAAACCATGAGCGATGCCACGCTCTATCCTCCGATCTTTTTCACCTATCCGCATTTGCAGGACGCTGTACGCGTTGTGCTGCTGAACGAGCACGCTCCGAGCGAATGGGATAAGGTCTCTCATTATCTGAACACGAACAAATATATCGGCAACAAAGAGGCGAGGGAGATCCTGCATCTTGGCGATACGGTCAAGGTATCGAAGCTGTTCAATCGATGGGTCAAGCAAGGGCTCTTGACAAAGATTGTTCCGAAAACAGGAGCCAAGAAGAATGTACGGTATAGGCTCCCAGCTTCTGACGAGTCGGCTTATTTACTTTGACTGAAAGTAAACAAAAGTATACCCCTGTTTTATTAAGGGGTTAAAGGTGCTTTAATTGCCGCGGAAGTCTTTAACATGTTCTAAAAGGGAGGGGCATGGTTGATTTAGAGTCAATCCAGAAGAAGATCATAGCATTCCGGAACGAGCGTGATTGGGCGCAATTTCACGATCCCAAGAACCTCGCCGAAGCACTCTCCATTGAAGCGGGGGAACTGCTTGAAAACTTCCTCTGGAAGACGACCGAGCAGTCCCGCAATCTTTCACCCGAAGAACTCAAGAACGTAAAAGAAGAACTGGCCGATATTTTCATCTTCCTCACCTATCTTAGCGAGGAATATAAGATCGACTTGATTGCAGCAGTGGAGAATAAGATAGCGGTGAATGAAGTGAAGTACCCGGTGGAGAAGGCAAAAGGGTCGAGCCGAAAATATACAGCGTTGTAATGCATCGCGGAGAAATATGAGCAACAGTGCACCCATACTAGAAGGTCAACTCGTCATTGGTCCCCTATTCAATGAGCCCATGCGGATCGAGACTGTTAGAGAGCAAGGCAATGAGGCTTGGGTGTTGGGGCTGGTTGGCGAGCGGACGCACCAATTCCGCCGTGTCACACTTACAAAGAAGGAGCTATCAGGTCTCACTATCCTCGATTCAATGCCGAAGTATGACGGCGACGGCAATCTGCTCCGCCTTGGACTCCAGGCGTACTTCCTTGGCATCGCCTACGAATTTGATCCCTATTTTGGCCTCTCGATCTCCCGCGTTGATCCTCTTCCACACCAGCTTGAAGCCGTTTATGACTATCTCCTGAAGCTTGCTAGGGTGAGGTTTCTTCTTGCTGATGACGCTGGGGCGGGCAAGACCATTATGGCCGGGCTCCTTATCCGTGAACTGAAGCTGCGGGGATTGGCTGAGCGGATTCTCATCATATGTCCGTCCAACCTGACATTCCAGTGGGAAAGGGAACTGAAGGACAAGTTCGAGGAACGGTTCAAGAGAATCATTGGAGCTGACCTTAATTCCTACAGCATGAACCAGTGGATTGAGAACAAGCAGATTATCACATCCCTTGATTTGGCAAAGCGCGAGCAGGTTCTTCCCGGCCTTCGCCAGGCTGAATGGGATCTCGTTATCATTGACGAGGCCCACAGGATGTCTGCTTCCGATCCCGAGCATAAGACACAACGATATCGCCTTGGCGAGCTTATCCGTGATTCATCATCTCACATCCTGCTTCTTACCGCGACGCCTCACAGAGGTGATCCTGCTAATTTCAGTTTTTTCCTCCAACTCCTGGATGAGGATGCCTTTGCAGATGTTCGATCGATCCGCGAGGCAATGGACAACCGACGTGCTCCTTTTTACCTTCGCAGAACCAAAGAGGCCATGGTCTACTTCCCGGAACGCCAAGAAGATGGGACATGGGTAGCACGGAAAATATTCACGAAGCGGATTCCCCATACCGTTCAATTTAACATCGACGGTCCTGAGGACCAACTTTACCGGGATGTGACCCGGTACGTTAAACAGCAGAGTGCCAGGGCAGCGGCTCAGGGCGAAGATCCACGATCCCGTGCTGTCGGCTTCTTGATGTCCCTTTATCAAAGACGTCTGGCTTCTAGTACCTATGCCATGCGCCACTCACTTCAAAACCGTATAAAGAGGCTTCAGGATGGACTCCAGTATGCACAGGAAACGGCAAAGAATGCTCCGATTGATCTTCCAACCGAAGAGGAAATTGAAGAGATGGAGGACTCGGAGCGCGAGAAGATAGAGTCCATCATTGAGGCCATCTCCGTCTCGCGTAACGCCAATGAAATTAAGGACGAGGTGGAGCAGCTGGCTGTCTTGGCAAAACAGGCAAAGGCTGTAGAAGATTCGGGAGCCGAGGCGAAGCTGTCTAAACTCAAGGAGCTTCTCCAAAAAGAAGGCTTCTTCGACCACCCGGATAAACGTCTGCTCCTGTTTACTGAATTCAAGGATACGCTGCAATACCTGGTTGAGCGTCTCAAGAGCTGGGGCTTCAGTGTCGGCTTTATTCATGGTGGGATGAAGCCCGGCAGTCGGAATGAAGCGGGTTCCCGTCTCCATGCTGAGGGACAGTTCTGGGCAGGGGAAACCCAGATTTTGGTGGCTACTGAAGCGGCTGGTGAAGGTATCAACCTTCACTGCTGCTATATGCTATTCAATTATGATATTCCCTGGAACCCCAATCGGCTTGAGCAGCGGATGGGCCGTATCCATCGCTATGGTCAGAAGAAAGATTGCCTAATCTTCAACTTTGTGGCTGCCAACACCATCGAAGGACGGGTGCTCCAGAAGCTCCATGAGAAGCTCCAAGAAATTCGAGATGCTCTTGATGACGATGCAGTATTTAATGTTATCGGCGAGATACTGCCATCCGCTCACGTTGAGCGGGTACTCAGAGCGTTCTATTCTGGAGAACTCGGTGAGGAAGACCTGGAAGACCGGCTTCTTAAAGATGTGAAGGAGGAGAAGTTCCGCGCCATATGCCAGAATGCGCTGGAAGGTCTCGCTTCCAAGAAATTGAATCTCAATATGCTGGTAGAACGCAGGGCACTTGCCCAGGAACGCAGGGTCGTACCTGAATCAATTGCCCGCTTCATGAAGGAAGCATCCAGCCGGGTACCATTCAACCTAAAACCTGTGCCCAGCCTGCCCCATACCTTTGAACCTGCGGCAACGCCTTCAGCACTTCGTCGTTATGAGATGGAGCCGGACTGGAAGCTTGCTTCTTTGGCAAACAGGTATCCTCGCTTTTCGACTGACCGGAAGACGGCAGAGGAAAATAGTCTTGAGTGGGTGACCCCAGGTCATCCATTATTTGAGGCCCTACGCCGACATGCTTTAAACGCTGCCCATGGTGTCTTCAACCAGGGTGCTTGTTTTTATTCCCTGAACCAGGATTCCCCGGCACGGTTAGATTTCTATCGGGCACGAGTTGTGGACGGTTTGGGCCAGGTGATCCACGAACGGTTATTCGCCATTCAGCTCACGGATGGGGAAGAACCCAAACTGTATGATCCAGGTGTTTTGGGTAACCTGCAACCAACATCTCCGCCAAACCCGATTCCGTCAGTGGCCACACTTCCGGAACCTCATTCATGGCTGCATGAACATGCCCTTCGACCATTCATGGATGAGGTAGGGAAGGAACGGCAATCAGAGGTTGAACGGATATCGCATCATGTGGAAATATCCCTGACGGAATTAATCCACAAAGCAGATGAACTGATCGGACGCTTTGCCGAAGCTGCTGTGCGGGGAGATGAAGGGGCCAAAGGATTACTGGCTCAGGCAGAGTCAAGACACCATGAATTACTTCAACGCAGAGAGCGTCGTCGATATGAATTGGAACGCCAGCGGGCTCTGAGCCTTCAGGCTGTCACGCGAATAGCCAGTGTTCTCATCATGCCTCATCCCGAGGGAGCAAAACCTGAAGTACGGCGCTTGCGGCCTGACGCGGAAGTAGAGGCCACTGCTATGCGCGTGGCAATAGAGCACGAAGAGAAGCAAGGTCGCCAAGTGTTCGATGTGCATGAGAAGAACCTGGGTTATGACATCACCAGTCTGGATATCAATTCCGGTGAACTTCGCCTTATTGAAGTAAAAGGTATTGGAGATGTGACAGGAAATATTCTGCTTACGCCGAATGAACGGAGAGTGGCCGAAGACCGTAGAGATTGTTTCTGGCTCTATGTTGTGACCAATTGTAATAAAGAGCCGCAGCTTCAGGAGCCGATTAATGACCCTGCTCGGTTCCCATGGCATGAGGTTAAGAAGGTTCAGCATTATTGGCTCGAAGTCAATGCCATGACGAAGCCGATGAGGGTGAGAGAAGAGCAAAAGCCTTATGACGGTAAAGCATAACATTGCCGCAAGCTGTGGCAGAATTCCTAAATGGCCTAAGTTTTAGGAGAAAAGATGAATGGATAGGCAACCGAGCATTACCAACGTTAATGACAATAAATTGATAGAGGCCATTCATAAGGCTAGGCATCGCCTCATTTTTTTGGCACCAGGTGTAAATCAAGACATAGCTGCGGCACTGACTGATGCTTGGAAACGGTTGAGCACGGAAGCTGTCTCAGTCATATTGGATGTTGACCCGGAAGTTTGCCGCTTGGGTTATGGAACATTAGATGGGCTGAAGACGCTGAGAGATGCAGCTTCACGGATGGGAGCGCTTGTGTGCCATCAGCCAGGAGTCAGACTTGGGCTTCTTGTCAGCGACGACACTACCTTTGTCTATAGTCCCACTCCTCTTCTTATTGAGGCCGGCTCAAAACAATCAACACAGCCCAATGCAATTATCCTGGATGCACTACCAAAGCATGTAGCACGCGATATCGGTCTCGGCGATATCCCCAATCTCGAACGTGTAATAGGACTTGACCCTGTCAAACCTCATCAAATAGATGAACTTGCTCAAGACCTCGCCGCAGCGCCACCGGTAAAGTTCGACCTTGCCCGTCAAGTGCGCGTCTTCACCTCTCGCTTCCAGTTTGTAGAACTCGAGATGACAGGGTGTTATATATCCCAGAAGAAAGTTCCTATCCCCAGTAGTTTAATGGGCCTTGCAAATAAAAATGACATTGAATCGCAATTCCATGCGCATTTTAATCTCGTGAATAGTGGAAGTATAGAAGTGAGGCATGGCGGCACAGTCTTTACTGAAAAAAGTCTCAGAAAGAAGAAGCATCAAATTGTAAAGGACTATCTCATTTCATTAACAGGCTACGGTAATGTTGTACGGCGAGCAAATAAAGAGAAGCTGAAAGCGGCTGTTGATGAATTGTGTGAGGACATTTATGTCTTCAGTGAGGGAATTAAGGATGTTCTCCAGTCACATATGGACAACAATGCGGAGGCCCTTGTAGACGCACTCTTGCCTTCTGTAAAACAGAACCCGCCCAAAGAATACGAAAAAATATATGGTCCAAGTATTCCCGACAATCAGCTAAAGACATTATTGAGCAAAGACATAAAAGCCGCTTTTGGTAAAGCAGAGAATCTTGTGCAAGATATGCGGGTAGCTCTTGTATTTAAAGATGTTGCTTATGAATCTTTAATAGACAAAAAGTTTCTTGAAGTGGCACGTGCAGCCATGCCGGGAATTGCATTCTTACATGACGAGTATGATGCTGCAAAAGCATCTGGAGCGAAATAAGGATCTATGATCCCCAAAGAATGTAAACGCCTCGCGGAAGTTGATTTCCCGATTGCAGTGGTGAGCAAGCACTCGGCACGGGAGAAGTCTATCCGGCATGGACATCCGAGCACACTTCATCTCTGGTGGGCGCGGCGACCGTTGGCTGCATGTAGGGCCATGTTGCTGGGTCTGCTGCTGCCCGATCCATGCGACGAATACTGTCCCAACAGCTTCAAGCAAGAGGCAAGACAGCTTTTGCGCAAAGTTCCAGGGAAGCTGGGCACATCAGACAAGGATTTGCAACAGGTGTTGCTTAAGTTCATCGGTAATTTTGCGAACTGGGACCTTTCGACGAACGCGACATATCTCGAAGTATCGCGCGGACTTGTTAAGGCAGCCCATCCAGAAAAGACACCGCTCGTGGTCGATCCTTTTGCCGGCGGTGGCTCCATACCGCTCGAAGCGCTTCGACTCGGCTGCGACGCTTTTGCAAGCGATTTGAATCCTGTGGCCTGCTTTGTTGAAAAGGTAATGCTTGAGGATATCCCTCGCTATGGTCCTGCATTGGCCGAGGAATTACGCAAGGCGGGGGCAGAGATTAAGGCAGCGGCAGAAAAGGAATTAGCTGAATTCTATCCGCCTGATGCGGATGGTTCAAGACCTATTGCTTACCTTTGGGCGCGGACAGTCAAATGCGAATCGCCGAACTGTGGCGCGGAAATCCCGTTGCTTCGCTCATTCTGGCTATCTAAGAAAGCAGGACGCAAGCGGGCGTTACGATACGAAGTTGTAAGGTCAAAAGGGAAAACGCCGCGACTCGTGTTTGTAATATGCGAGCCGAAGAAAGATAAAGAAGTACCGGTCGGAACGGTTGCTAGGGCAAAGGCAACCTGTCTTTGCTGTAATTCTGTGCTATCGCCCGAACGGGTAAGAGCACAGCTCAGCGTACAAAAGGGCGGTGCTGACGTTATCTTCGATAGAAGTGGAAATCGTATTGGTGGCACACGACTGCTCGCTGTGGTAACGATCCACTCCGGTATTCAGGGGCGTAAATATCGTATCGCTACAGATGGTGACTACCTTGCTGTCTGGAATGCGCATAAGCGTTTGAAACAAATTCTTGATACGTGGGCGCGAGGTGGCAAAAATGTGCCATGTCCCGTGCCGGATGAACCACTTCCTTGGAAACACGGCCATCGTGCAGTAGGTTCTCCGCGTGTCTACGGCATGACGCAGTGGGGCGATCTTTTTGCAATGCGGCAGAAGGTAGCATTGATAGAATTGCAGAGATGTATTGGTGGCTTCAGCGAACATCTCCTCCCGTTTTTGGCCCTTGCACTCAATCGCGTTGTTATGAGTGATATGTCGTGTACGAGATGGAATTCCACTGCGGAGAAAATGCAGCATACATTTGGCCGTCAAGCATTGCCAATGGTCTGGGATTTTGCGGAGGTTGCGCCACTCGCCGCGGCTCCCGGCAACTGGCAAAGTGGGTATATGATTATTGCTGATATTATCGCAAATATGCCCTCCCCTTTTAAAATTGGGCAAATCCAGCTAGCCGATGCCGCTGAATCGCCGTTACCCGAAGAATCAGCTGACGTGTGGTTCACAGACCCACCCTACTACGATGCCGTGCCTTACGCTGATCTCTCGGACTTCTTTTTCGTCTGGCTCAAGCGTACTCTGCCTGGTCATATGCTGTTACGCGATCCATTCAATTCAACAAATCCATCGACACCAAAAGAAAAAGAACTGACTGTAACAACAGTTGACAAACATGACAGTCAACCTAAGACAAAAGATTTTTTTGAATCGGGGATGTTTGCAGTATTCGCTGAAGGCAGCCGCGTACTATGTGAGGATGGTATCGGTTCCGTTGTTTTTGCCCACAAAACCACCGAGGGATGGGAAGCACTACTTTCTGGCATGATCCAGGGGGGGCTGACGATTACAGCTTCTTGGCCTATAACTACAGAAATGGCTAGCAGACTGAACGCGATGGACACTGCCGCCCTTGCCACTAGCGTTCATCTTGTTTGCCGACCACGAATTAAGGATGAAATTGGTGATTGGGGAGAGGTTCTGCGTGAGCTTCCGAAGCGCGTGGGTGATTGGATAGAACGATTGCAAACAGAGCATGTACGCGGGGCTGACCTTGTGTTTGCTTGCATAGGCCCAGCGCTAGAAATATTCAGCCGGTATTCTCGTGTGGAGACTTCGGAAGGGAAAGAAGTTCCTCTTGCCGAGTATCTTGCGAAGGTATGGGAAGTTGTCGGGCGCACTGCGTTGGAGCATGTACTCGGGACAGCCGAGGCGAAGGCGCGAAATGGCATGGCTGGGGCTTTGGAAGAGGACGCGCGGTTGACCGCACTTTTTCTATGGACGCTTCAAAGTACCGATGGCGATGGATCAGATGAGAGTGAGTCTGATGAGGAACGCACTGACGAGGACGAGGAGGCCGGTGGAGCAAAAGGTAAAAAAGGTGGCTACAGCCTGATTTACGATATCGCACGACGGTTTGCCCAGCCTCTCGGAATCCACTTGGAAAAATGGGAAGGCAGGATCATTGAGACATCCAAAGGGGTTGTTCGGCTCTTGCCTGTGCATGAGCGGGCAAAACAGCTTTTCGGCGAAGAAGGTGTGAAGGCTGTTGGCGAGCAGATGAAATACAAACGGGCGGAGTCGTTGCAGATGGCTCTCTTTGCTTATGCTGAATTGCCATCTACGGATGAAGAAGCAAAGCTGGGTGGAAAGAAGAAAACGAAGATTGAGATTTCCGATGATGTCGCTGAGGCTCGTAAGATTGATGCCACGACGCTGGATCGGGTTCATGCGGCAATGCTTCTCCAGGCCGGAGGGCAGGCCAATGCGCTCAGGGCGCTGCTAAAGGCGGAACAGGAGCGTGGTCAAGACTTCCTTCGATTGGCCAATGCGCTATCTGCGCTATATCCGCGTACAAGTGAAGAAAAACGACTTCTTGACGCAATGCTCTTAGCTGTGCCAAGATAAAAAGGAGGGGCAACCACCTATGCACATGATGTTTGTTGATGAATCAGGCGATCCCGGGTATCCCAGAGGTGGCAACTGGAGCGAATGGGGCGGTAGTACTCACTTCGCCCGAGTAGGGGTAATTATTCATGGTTGGAAATGGAAAACTTGGAATGATCGACTGTTAGCCTTTAAAAATAGCCGAGGGCTAACTTGGGATGATGAAATAAAGGCGTCAAATCTACGTCGGGGTGAAGGATGTTTCGCCGGGTGGAACCAGAATCAACGTAATTTGTTTTTAAATGACTTAATTGTCATGATTGGCGGTAACACCGATATCACTCTGATCGGCGTAGTTATTGATAAGCGTCGTGTCGATACCTCCAAGTGCGACAGACTTGTAAAGCCGGAAGTCAGGACACTGGAGCTTTTGTTAGAACGTTATAATTATTTCCTTGCTGCCCAAAAAGATAAGTCAGGAATCGTCGTATTAGACCCGACTAAGGAACAAAGTGACGACAATATTCGGTATTTTCAATCCTTTCTAACAGCCCAGTCGGGCAATCTTCAGCCACTGCACATCGTTGAAAGCACTTTCTTTGCTAAATCGCATACTTCAACAATGATCCAAGTTTCCGATATATGCACCAATGTATTTTACCGGGAAATGAGTCGAGGGATAAATTCTCATGAGTTTAGGGCGTTGCATCCAAGGTTTTGGAGAAAAGGTACGCGAGTGAAAGGCTACGGCATCAAGGAATGGCCATAAAAAAAGCGGCCAAGGAGGTTTTCACCCCACCAGTCGCACACTCGCGGCTGACTTGGTCGCATGAATATAATAACAAATCACACAAATTTGTGCAAGAGGAAAATATATGGAGCCATGGTATAAAGTAGTAACGCCGCGGAAAGAGGTACGGGAGGGAAGGTCATTCAATCCCGACGAATTTGCCATTGCCCTTGAGCAAGTTGTGGCAAAGACTGCGCCGGAAGATTACCGTGATCCTGATAAGTTCTTCAGCCGAACATTTTTCTCGCGTGCGCTTACTGAGCATACGGGCATGGTCCTGCGCCGCTTGGCTGGGGAGACCACGAATACAGCTCCGGTGCTTACGCTCATTACCCAGTTTGGCGGCGGTAAGACGCATACTTTGACGACGCTTTATCATCTGGTTAACAGTGGTGCAAAAGCTGATAAATTTACCGGTGTTCCTGAACTTCTCAAGCAAGCCGGTTTGCCTTCGGTTCCGAAAGCCAAGGTCGCAGTCTTTGTTGGGAATGCCTGGGACCCAAAAGAAGGGCACGAAACGCCCTGGATTGATCTTGCCCGTCAGCTTGCTGGCGATAAAGGCGTTGCCGCTCTTGGCCCTGCAGCCAGAACCTCACCACCCGGAACAGAGGTGCTCGGCAAGGTATTTGAAGCTGCCGGCGGGTCTGTCCTGGTCCTGTTTGACGAAGTCCTTAATTTCATGAACCGGCATAAGAACATGGCTGAATCGTTCCATTCGTTCATTCAGAACCTTACCGTTGCCATGACCGGCGCGCACAGAAGCGCGGCTGTTATCAGTCTTCCCCGCAGCCAGGTTGAGATGACGGAACAGGATATGGTATGGCAGGAAAAGATAACCAAGGTCGTGCGGCGTGTGGCAAAAGACCTCATCGTATTGGACGAGGCGGAGATATCGGAGGTCATCCGGCGACGTCTTTTTGAAAACCTCGGCAATGAGCGTATACGGAAAAATGTAGCAAAGACATATGCTGACTGGTGTTTCGAGAGACGTGCGCAACTTCCGCCGGAATGGACTGCGGTCGATACCGCTACAAGTGAGTCAAAAGCGCGTGAATCACTTCAAAAACGCTTTGAGGATTGCTATCCGTTCCATCCCGCAACCTTGTCGGTGTTTCAGCGGAAGTGGCAGACCGTGACTCAGTACCAACAGACGCGTGGCACCCTTGCCATGCTGGCCCAATGGGTTGCATGGGCGCAGAAGGATGGCTTTCAAAAAGCCAGAACAGAACCGCTTATCACCTTGGGCTCTGCACCGCTCGATGTGTCGGAGTTCCGCAGTATCGTTCTTGGCCAACTCGGAGAATCGAGGTTAGTGCCTGCCATCGATACTGATATCTGTGGACAGCATGCGCATGCACGCGCCATGGATGCGGATACAAAAGGGACTCTCCGGGATATCCACCGCAGAGTGGCAATCGCGATCCTTTTTGAGTCGTCAGGAGGCCAAGTTGACAAGGTTGCACATCTGCCGGAACTCCGCTTTGCCCTGGGTGAGCCTGATATTGACACGACATCGATAGACACTGCCGCACACGCTCTTGAATCCAAGGCATATTATATTCGTAAGGTCGGATCTGATGGTTTGCGTATCGGCTATCAACCGACGCTGAAGAAGGTTGTAAGCGACCGGCGCGCATCATTGGACGAAGAGGGTGATATTCAGCCTGCTATGCAGACTATGGTCAGGAGTGAGTTTGACCGGGGGCGGAACCTCCCCTGGGTGCTCTTTCCGAACGATGGAGCAGAAGTTCAGGATTCCCCCAGATTGACCTTAGTATTAATGGACCCTAAGACGGAATGGGAGGGTAACGGAGGTTTACGTAAAAAGATCGCCGAGTGGACGAAGCAGCGCGGGAGCTCACCGAGGCTGTATCCTGGATCGATCGTCTGGTGCTTTAAAAAGCCCGGTCGCGAACTTCACGATAAAATAGAAATGATGCTGGCTTGGAGACGGGTGAAGCAGGAAATCGATGACGGTAGCCTTGGCGGTGATTTTGATCGGTCAGATAAAGCTGAACTGCATGCCAAAGTTAGAGACGCTGAAGAGACGGCCAAAGATGAAGTCTGGGCCTGTTATCGTTATGCTGTTCTATTCGACCAGGAGACGAAGGATGCGTTGAAGGTAATAGACCTTGGTGCAGGACACTCCAGTGCAACGGAGACCCTTGGCGGGCGTGTCATTGCGGCACTAAAGGCAGAGGGCTTGCTGAATGAAGCCGTAGGCGCTGGCTATCTTGAGCGGAAATGGCCACCGGCACTGAAGGAGTCTGGTGCATGGCCGCTCGCCAGTCTGCGACAGAGCTTTTTGAATGGCACATTGCCTCGATTGGTTGATCCGGATACTGTGCTCCGTAACAAGATAGTAGAATTCGTGGAACAGGGAGAAATGGGGTTGGGTTCCGGTCAAAAGTCGGATGGAACCTATGAACGGATCTGGTTCAATGAATCAGTAACTATAGACGAAGTAACTTTTGACTCCGGCATATTCCTGCTGGCCAAAAAGAAAGCCCAGCAGTTGAGGAGTAGTCCATCCATTCCCGCTGGACCACAGCCGGAACCAGTCCCATCTGCCCCACCTGAACCAGGTCCTGTGCCGCAGCCGGAACCTTCTGCAACCATGCTAACACTTCGGTTGTCCGGCATTGTCACACCTGAGGTCTGGAACCGTCTCGGGATCAAGCTCCTTCCGAAGCTGCGCAGTGGAAGCGATCTGAAGCTGGGTGTTGATTTCTCGGTAAAGGTCAATGCACAATATGCGAGCAACACCGAAGCGGAACTCCGGCAGATTATCCAGGAGTTAGGATTGGAAGGGCAGATCAGGGTTGAACGACAATAGGGCTTATGCACTCCCACGATATGTCGGCTATAGACCATGAGTGAAATAATAATCTACGAAGACGCTGACGGGCAGAGCGCGGTTCAGGTTCGGCTGGAGGGTGAGACGGTATGGCTGGCGCAAAAGCAGATGGCTGACCTGTTCGAGAGCAGTACTGATAATATCGGTCTACACCTGAAAAATGTATATGCAGAAGGCGAATTGTCCGAATCAGCAACTGCCGAGGATTACTCGGTAGTTCAAACCGAGGGAAAGCGACAGATTTCCAGGACCATCAAGCACTTTAACCTTGACGCCATTATTTCAGTGGGCTACCGCGTCAATTCAAAGCGCGGTGTTCGTTTTCGTCAATGGGCCACCAACGTGCTGCGCAGGCATATTCTTCAGGGATACACGCTTAATCAGTCCCGCCTGGCTGAACTTGGGATCACAGAAGCTCAGCAAGCGCTGGAACTGCTCACCCGGACAATTCATGCCAATGCCCTGGTGAACGATACCGGCAAGGAAGTGCTGGCACTGATCGCGGGTTATGCGAAAACATGGCGGCTGCTGCTGCAATACGATGAGCAGGAGATACCGCTTCCGCCGGGATGCAGGCCGGCTCAGGGTGTGCTCTCCAACGAGAAGGCGAGGATCGCAATTCACGCTAAGCTCATTGACATTGTTTAACCGTTTTGTTAATATGCATTAACGGAGCGATTCTATGACTAAGACGGTGAATGCCATATATGAAGACGGGGTATTTAAGCCCGTCAAAAAGGTACAACTCCCCGAGCATGAACGATTTCGGCTTACCATTTCTCCGCTTGAGGAGGGCGAGTCTGAGATTAAGAAAACCGTTACAATGCAGAAGCGGGCTCTCAAGAAGCTTATCGGCATAGGGAGCAGCGGGTCATCGGATGGCAGCGTCAATCACGACAAATACCTCTACACAAAGGACTGGTAATTGTTCAGAAACTTTGTATGTGTTGACACCAGCGCGCGGTATGCCCTGTTCGATAAGGACGACAGCGAACACGAAGCGGCTAAGCATTTCCAGCAGATAAACCACTCTCCTTTTCTCACCACCGACTATATTATAGATGAAACCCTGACTTTGGTGCGCGTTCGTCTGGGCCACAGAAGGGCTGTGGAAATAGGAAAGCAATTCCTTGGTCAAGCCTTGGCTCATTTTATTGCGGTAACCTCTGAAGACCGGGCGGCAGCCTGGAAGATCTTTCAACGCTATGAGGATAAGATGTTCAGCTTTACCGATTGCACTACTTTTGCGGTTATGGAACGGTTGGGTGTTGTAACAGCCTTTTCTTTTGACGGGCATTTCAGGCAATACGGCAAGATTACATGCACTCCATAGCTGAACTCAGCTTATAGTCCGCTTTCAAGAATAATAAGGCGTATGTCTCAATATTCCCTCGACGAAAAATACATGCGCATGGCGCTTCGCCTGGCTGAGAAGGCAAGAGGCCGGACGAGCCCGAACCCGATGGTCGGCGCTGTCGTTGTGAAGAATGGCAGGGTCATCGCCAGCGGGTACCATAAAAAGGCCGGCGAGCCCCATGCGGAGGCGATTGCGCTTAAAAAGGCCGGGACAAAAGCCAAGGGCGCGACGCTCTATGTGACCCTCGAACCGTGCACCCATACGAACAAACGCACACCGCCTTGTACCCCTCTCGTCATGCAGAGCGGCGTGAAACGGGTCGTGGTCGCCATGATCGACCCGAATCCGCGTGTTTCAGGCGGAGGCATCAAGACTCTGCGAAGGTCGGGCATCGACGTTATGACCGGAGTACTGGAAGACGAAGCGAAGAAATTGAACGAGGCCTTTGTCAAGCACGTCACCACCGGCATGCCTTTTGTCACACTCAAGATCGCGCAGACGCTCGATGGCAGGATTGCGACAGCTTCCGGTGAATCTAAATGGATCACCGGAGCAAAAGCGCGTGAGGAAGGTCACCGCCTTCGCGCTATCAATGATGCGATCCTTGTCGGGATCAATACGGTACTGAAAGACGATCCGTCTCTGACGGCGCGGATCCCGGGCGGCCGGGACCCCATCCGCATTATCGTTGATTCAAAACTCCGGACCCCGTCGAAAGCGAAAGTCATTACTCAGAAATCATCGGCGAAAACGTATATTGCCACACTGGAATCCATGCCGAAAGACAAGCTCGTGGAGCTTCTGGATGCGGGTGTGGAAATACTGTTAGCCAGGGGGAGTAAAGGAGGCGTGGACCTGAAAAATCTCATGAGAATGCTGGGCAGCTTCGGAATTATGTCCGTGCTTATCGAAGGCGGGGCCACGGTGAATGCCTCCGCGTTGAAAGCGGGGCTCGTGGACAAGGTGGCGATGTTTATAGCTCCGATGCTCATGACCGGAACGAACTCTCTCTGCGCTATCGGTGGCGTTTCGCCGAAAACGCTTGGCCGGGCAATAAAACTTCATCAGGTGACAACGCGTTTTGTCGGCCAGGATCTGATGCTCGAAGGGTATGTCCGGTAGGCGGTTTCCCGCATTTCACATGCTGTGGATGAGGTAGAGGAGGAGAAAGACGCCGATCGCAAGGATGGAAATGGCAAGCATTACACTTAGAACAACCGATGGTTTATAGGTATCTTCATCGATCTGACGTTCGAGGGTCTTGTATCTGATGAAGGCTAGCAGGCCCATCACAAGCCCGAGCCCCACGAGAGTAATCCCCACCGCGGATGAATAATCTTGCGGAGGGGGTGAAACCTCTTTGCCGAAGTAGTACCCGAGTTGCTTCACAAAAAGGGAGAATTTCTCGACCACGAACCCGAAGGCCATGATCGCTATGCTCGTCCGTATCCAGGCGAGGAACGTCCGTTCGTTCGCCATGTGGACGCGGCGGTTGCGGATTTTGGAAGGCTTTTTTTCTTCAGGAATGTCCTGCATGGTTTCCGGTCCTTTCCGCGTCAACCTTCCATCAGTTTGAACACGCCGCTCCTGATCATCTTTACGGCGATGGCGGCCAGCAGCAGTGCGGCCACCTTAGCAAAGGCGCGGGAGCCGCTGATGCCGATGAGTTTGATGATCCGGTCCGCCTGGGAAAAGATGATCCAGGCAAGCAGAATGTTCGCGATGAGCGACAGGATGACGGGAGCATATCCGTAGCTGCCGACGAGCATAAGGGTCGTGGTGAGGGTGGCCGGGCCGGCGATGAGAGGCGTGCCGAGCGGCACCACGCCGAGAGTCGGGTTGATGAGAGATTTTTTCTCACCTGCTTGAACGATATCGAGGATGGCGATGATGAGGAGCACGATTCCGCCTGCGATCATAAAATCCTCGACCAATATTCCGAGAGCCTGGAATATCGCCCTGCCTATCAGCACAAAGCCGATGGTTATAAGGAACGCGGTGAGGATGGACTGCCGCACGATATGCTTGCGCTCATTTTTTTTCAGCCCCTCCGTCATGGCCACGTAGAGCGGAAGGACGCCGGGCGCATCCAGTGCAACCATGATTGGAATAAGAGTGATCAGGAATGGTTTCAACATATCCATGCGCTGTACGGCTCCACAAAATAACATGTTTCTTCTTTCTGCAAGGAGTATAGCCGATATTATCCGGGCTGTCCAGCAGCCCTTTTTTGGCTTTTTATTATTCAAAATCCTCTTGATGGATCGTCGTGAAAAGTATATACTACGCAAAAAATTGCGGAGAACAGTGGGAAAGGGGAGCTGCATATGCTGATTGATGCGCGCGGGAAAGGGTGCCCCACGCCGGTGATAATGGCCGAGGAGGCGCTTTCAAAAGTGACCGAAGGCGCTGTCGAGGTCCTCGTAGGCA
>Ga0334722_10002357_pt1 | contig 21594 bp, 20 predicted proteins | sample C3_bottom_MG_FD_207210 | JGI IMG/M metagenome (GOLD analysis project Ga0334722, IMG submission 207210) | Sediment microbial communities from Yellowstone Lake, YNP, Wyoming, USA - C3_bottom | ecosystem: Environmental > Aquatic > Freshwater > Lake > Sediment | place: USA: Wyoming | collected... | reverse complement strand
GGCGAGCGCTGCCATGGCTGCGGCTAGCGCGCGCCAGGTCGCAAGAGTGTCGGCGTAGAAAGGTAAAAGCATCGCAAACAGGTAGACGAGCAGATGGTCCCTGTGGTCCTCCGCGACACCAACAACGAGTTCCCGGTTCTCGTGATTTTTCTTCGCCGACGCGATCCGCAGCCACAGAAAGGCATTGGGTACTACAACCATTAGTGTGCAAAACGTCAGGAAATAGGTGTCCGGAATGATGGTGGTCCCGCGAATCGCCCACAGAATGAACAGTGGGGATACGCTGCTGAGCACCATCAGCAAGCGCGCCATCTTCAGACCCTCGTCGTGGCCCCTTGCGGTCACTTCGCGCTTCCCCCGACGATCTCGCCCAACAGTCCCTCAGTCTCCTTCTCCAGCGCCAGGATGTCGGCGCGGATATCTTCGAGCGAACGCAGCGGCTGCGGCTTGTAGAAGTAGCGCGTAAAGCTGACCTCGTAGCCGGTCTTGACGCTTTCCGGGTCATACCAGGCATCGGCAGCATGGGGCAGCACCTCGCGGCGCAGAAAGGCTTCGATGCCGCCCTCTTCGATCAGCGGCACCTGCTCGGTGTCGCGCAGTTCGCTGTCTGGCTCATATTCGACTATGCACTTCTTGCCACCGATGGTGGCAGGGAACAGGCCGCGCAGCGGGTCGGGATCGGGCTGCGCCTTGCCGGGCTTGTGGATCTTCTTGATGACGGAGGGAGCTGTTTCGTCTACCTTGCATTCCGCCTTGAGCGCCTTGATCTCCTTCGGGCTGTAGGCCTGCTCGGAGTCGATACCCATCAGGCGCAGCGGGCGCTCGACGGTGACCTTCCAGTAGCCGAAGGCGGCGTTGGGGAAGATCTTCGATTGCTCGGTCTCCTTGAACGCAAGGAAGGTGTCGCAGATGCGGGCGATATCCTCGTCGGCCAGCTCGCAGTTCTTCTTGCCCAGGTTCTTGCGCAACGGTTTGAACCACTGCGTGGCGTCGATCAGCTGCACTTTGCCTTTTCGATGCGCCGGCTTGCGATTGCTTAGCACCCAAATGTATGTGGCGATGCCGGTGTTGTAGAACATGTTGAGCGGCAGTGCGACGATGGCCTCCAACCAATCGCTCTCGATAATCCAGCGGCGGATGTTGCTTTCACCTTGACCGGCGTCGCCGGTGAAGAGCGATGAGCCGTTGTGCACCTCGGCGATACGACTGCCGAGCTTGGTGCCGTGCTTCATCTTCGACAGCATATTGGCCAGGAACAACATTTGGCCGTCGCTGGAACGAGTGAGCAATGAATACTCTGCATCCCCGGCGTGTTCGATAATGAAGCGCGGGTTCTTGATGCCGTCCTTACCGCCCATGCGCTCCAGATCGCTTTTCCAGCTCTTGCCGTAGGGCGGATTGCTGAGCATGAAGTCGAATTCGCGCGACGGGAAGGCGTCGTTGGCGAGCGTGGAGTGTTCCGGGCCGCCGACGAGATTGTCCGCGGCATCGCCTTCGCCCTTGAGCAGCAAGTCCGCCTTGGCGATGGCGTAGGTTTCGGCGTTGATTTCCTGCCCATACAAGTGCGTCGCGACCTGTTTGCCGTGCTCCGTCGCCAATTGCTGCAGCGTTTCTTCTGCCACCGTCAACATGCCGCCGGTGCCGCATGCGCCGTCGTACAGCAGGTACGTGCCCGACTCGATCTTGTCGGCAATGGGCAGGAATATCAGCCGCGCCATCAGCTTGACCGCGTCGCGCGGCGTCCAGTGTTCGCCGGCCTCTTCGTTGTTTTCTTCGTTGAAGCGGCGGACCAGTTCCTCGAAGATGGTGCCTATCGCGTGGTTGTCGAGACCGGGTTGCTTCACCGAGCCGTCGCCATTCATCACGGGCTTGGGTCCGAGGTTGATGTCCGGCGACAGCAGCTTCTCGATCAGCGTGCCAAGAGCATCGGCTTTGGACAGACGCGGGATCTGATTGCGGAACTCAAAATTCTCCAGGATCTCCTGCACGTTCGGAGAAAAGCCATCGAGGTAAGCCTCGAAGTCCGCTTTGAGCGCCTGTTGACTGGCGCGGTTCTTCAAATCGCGAAGGGTGAACTTGGACGTGTTGTAAAACGACTGCCCGGCTGCCTGCCGTAGCGCCTGATCCTGGTTGGTAATTTTGGCCTTGTCGAGCGAGGCCTTCATGTCTAAGACCGCCTGCTTGGTGGACTCCAGCACGGCGTCCAGACGGCGCAATACGGTCATCGGCAGGATGACGTCGCGGTACTTGCCGCGCACATAGAGGTCGCGCAACACATCGTCCGCAATGCCCCAAATGAAGTTGGCGATCCAGTTGAGCTGGCTTGGTTCCATGTTCAATTCTTGTTATCCGCGAGCCGCGTGTGCTCAGGGTATTGGTGAGGGTTTAGCGATACATCTTTCAATTGAGCCGAAACCTTACGCCGAACACCGAAGAAAAGCCATTCCACCGATGGACAATACCCCCGAAACGCCCGTCCCTATTGGCTCATCGAGCTTTACCACACTTTAGCAGCGATCATTTCCCATCAAAAGACACCGAGGGCCAAGCCGGCTGCGATCGCCGCGCCGATTTCTTCACATGCCCTCAAGTCGGCCGGCCCTATCTGTTTCTGTCGCAGAATCTCCTCCGGCGACTGGGCGTGGGTGCAGACGATCAGGGCAGACGCGACGGCTTTCAGGCGCCAGCCGGTGGCGATGCGCTCGATTTGCCGCGCAGCGTTCTGGCCGTCGCTGCCGGCGCAGATCAGGCTGGCATAAGGGCGACCGTTGATCCGGTCAAGCGCGGCGTAATAAGTGCGATCAAAAAAATCCTTCATCATTCCGGAAATGGCAGCAAGGTTTTCCGGCGTCGCAAAGATGTAGCCGTCCGCCTCCAGGACATCGTCCGCTCCGGCATCGGGCGCGTGCAGTAGCCTGACCTGCAGCGATGTTTCCGTAGCCGCGCCGGCCGCCGCCGCCTGCGCCATTTGCAGCGTGCCGCCGGTCATCGAGTGGTACACGATCAGCAGGGTCTTCATCTCGGTCGGCGCGGATCTGCGGCCTTAACTCGAAACGTTTGAACTTGCGTCCACGCTGCCGCGCGTTACGTCGCGGCGCACGATCCGGCCTGGAAGAAACGCCTGAGCCAGGCTGTTGTAGGCGGCTTCGGCAGCAACGCGGTTGTCCTGGCTGTAGTTGCAAACGTAGAGGTCGAAGGTCACGGCACCAAGTTCCGGCCAGGTGTGCACGGCGAGGTGGGACTCGGCCAGCACCACCGCGCCGGTGGCGCCGGCCGGCGTCTCGGGCGTACCAAAGCCATGGAACACCTGGCCCACCACGCTCAAGCCCGCCGTTGCGCACGCGGCCAGACACAGGCGCCGCACTGCCGCGGGATCGTGCATGGCGTCGGCGCCGCAGGCGCAGGCGTGGAATTCGGCGAGTATGTGCAAGCCCTTCATGCCGGTAGCAATCTTATGCCAAAGACGAACTGTGGCGCACGCCCAGTCGGCGCAGCGTCGCTTCTGCCGCGCGCACGCCCTGATAGTTCGCCTCTTCGAACAGCGACAGGCCGGACAGGTCGGCGTGGGCGAACTGAACCCGCCCCCAGCCCTGCGCCAGCGCCACGCGCCCGGGCGCGCCGATCACGCCCGGCACCGGCCGTATCATGGCGTGGCCGTTGCGGAACACGTCGAGCCGCCGCGTCAGGCGCGGCAGGTCCGCATGCACGCGCGCGAGTTCGGCGAGGATCGCGCTCGCCCACTCCTCGCGGCTCGCCGTCATCAGCCGCTGCCGTGCCACCTGCGGCTCAGTGTCGGAAAGGGCGTGATAGTAGGTAAGCACGCTGGGGCCGATGTCTCGCTGCAGGCGCTGGTGCGTCGCCACCACGTAACCGAGGCCGGCGCTGCCATAGATCACATTGTCCCAGGCGAGCGCGGCGCCGGCCCCGTCCGCCGGCATCGCCTCCAGCGTCAGGTTAGCCACCAGCCAGGGCGCGTAGCTGCCTGCGCGCGCGGTGGACGCAATGGCCGGCGGCAAGGCTTCGGCGATATGCGGCAGCAGGAACAGCGGCGAACTCCAGATCGCGCGGCCGGCTTCGACGCGCACTGCGCGATTCTCCCTTGAAAGCCAGACATCGGCCGTCACGCCCTGCCTGTGCTGCGACAGGCGAAATACCGTGGCGCCCGAAAGCAGCTTCTCTCCGAGGCGCGCGGCGAGCGCCTTCACGATCCAGCCGTTGCCCGAGGGCGCGGTCAGCACCGCGTCGGATGCCGCGTTCGCGGCCACGCCGGTGCGGCAGGCGAAATAGTGCAGGCCGGCCCAGGCCGAGGCCGCGGCGTAATTGGTGCCATAGTCGTCGCGGCAGGCGTAGTTCACGTACCAGTGCAGACCCGGCGCGTCGTAGCCGTTTTCGAGCAGCCAAGTACGCATGGTGATGCGGTCCAGGGCGCGCCACTTCGCCTCGCGCGAGGAAAGCGCGACGGGCAATGCGAATGCGTACCTGCCCGAAGCGTCCCGTGTTTCCTTGAGTTCCGCCATGTGCGCCTGGAAACGCGCCATCTGCGCGCGCTCCGCGGCACCCACTCCGACGCGCGGCATCAGCCCTTCGTGCCAGAAGCCGTCCTTGTAGAGCCGCTCCTGCGGCGCGTGGCACAGCAGCAGTTCGTCGTACACCGGCCGTGCCGCGCGCGGATCTCCCTGCAGCGCGCCGAGGTCGGCGAGCAGTTCACGCACCGCCGTCGACTCGCGCGTGGGCAGCGGCAGATAGTGGCCGCCGAAGGGATAGGCGGAAACCGTGTTTTCGCCAGAGCGCGAATTGCCGCCGGGCTCTGGCTCCATCTCGGTGACGAGGAACTCGTCAAACCCCGCGGCCTGCAATTTCCACGCGGCGGAGAGCCCGGCAATGCCCGCTCCGATCACCAGCACCGGCGCCTTGCGCACTTCGATCGGCGCGGCGAAGTCGCGGCCCTGCAGCCGGTGGCCGAGGTCGAGCCCGCTGCCCCGCAGTTCGCCAGCGGGCAGGGTTGCGGTTTCAGGCGGCGCGCAGGCGAGGAGCGGCGCGCAGGCCGCGGCAGCAAGGAAGTCGCGGCGTTTCATCGCTGCACGTTGCGCCACTCCGCCTCGAAGGTGCGCACCAGCGACTGGTCGTTGAGGCGATTGGGTTCCGCGTCCACGCGCGCCATGTCGGCGGGAAAGCGCAGCAGCGTGGCCATGGTTTCGGGGTTGAGGAAGCGCGTCGGAACGGGGTACTGTGCCGGCGGCACATAGGGTGTACGCCCGGCGAGGATAAAACCCCACTCGCCGAAGCTGGGCACCAGGGCGTGATAGGGCGCGACCTGAAAACCGGTGTGTTCGAGTGTCGTCACCACCGACCAAAAGGAGCGGCGCGCGTAGAAGGGCGAGGTCGCCTGCACCACCACGAGGCCGCGCGGCGCGAGGTGCTTCTCCAGCAGTCGGTAGAATCCGGTCGAATAAAGCTTGCCAATGGCGTAACTGGTCGGATCGGGAAAGTCGGCGACGACGAAGTCGAACACCTCGGCGCTGTCCTCCAGCCAGCGGGCGGCATCGGCGTTCACCACTTTCACCCGCGGCGAGTTGAGGCTGTCTGCGTTCAAGCCTTTCAGCAGCGGCGCCGTGGAAAACAGCCGTGTCATGGCCGGATCGAGGTCGACCAGGGTCACCGACTCCACCTGCGGATACTTGAGGATTTCGCGCACCGCCAGCCCGTCGCCGCCGCCGAGCACCAGCACGCGCTTGGCGCCGGGCAAGGCGGCGAGCCCCGGATGCACCAGCGCCTCGTGATAGCGGTATTCATCGCGCGAGGAGAACTGCAGGTTCTGATTCAGGAACAGGCGGATGTCGTCGCGCCAGCGCGTCACCACCAGGCGCTGGTAGGGCGTGGTCTCGGCGTGCACGATATCGTCGGCGTAGATCCAACCTTCGGCAATGGTGGTGATCTGGCCGGCGCCGGCGAGCCCGGCGACAATCAGGCCGACCGAGCCTAAGGCCGAAAGACGCAACCCGGGACGGCGCGCCAGGCGGTCGCGGAACAGGTACAGGGCCCATAGGGCGACGAGGACATTGAGCAGGCCGAACAAGAGCCCGGTGCGCACCAGGCCGAGATGCGGGGCAAGGACCAGGGGAAACAGGATGGAGACGGCGAGTGCGCCGAGGTAGTCGAAGGAAAGCACGCGCGAAACCAATTCGCTGAACTCGAGCTCGCGCCTGAGGATGCGCATTACCAGTGGAATTTCCAGTCCGACCAGCACGCCGACCGCGAACACCGCAAGATAGAGCAGCACGCGGAACGGTCCGGCATTGGCGGCAAACGCGAGGAACAGTCCCGCCGCGGCGAAGCCGCCGAGCAGCCCGACGGCGATCTCGATCTGGACGAAGCGCGCCACCAGATCGCGCTGGATGTATCTGGACAGCCAGGAGCCGACGCCCATCGCGAACAGGTAGGCGCCGATGACGGTGGAGAACTGGGTAACGGAATCCCCGAGCAGGTAGCTCGCCAGCGCGCCCGCGATCAGCTCATAGGCGAGCCCGCAGGCGGCGACGACAAATACCGAGGCGAGCAGCGCAATCTGCAGGCGCGGCGCTTCGGCTGCGGCCGGCGCCGCGGCGACGCGATGTTCCACTCAATGGATCGCGGCGGCGACGATGATGGCGATGCCGAGGCACATCGCCGCGACCACGAGCGCCAGCGGCTGGTTCTTTTTCTCGATCAGCTCGCGCCAAAGATCGTAGGGCGTGATCTTGTCTATGATCAGAAACGAGATCCAGAACATAACCACGCCGAGTATGGAATACAACAGCGAATCGAAAAACACCTGCGGCTTGAAGAAATCCATCATGGCGGGCACTCCTGTTGTTGACGCTTCACTTGTGGTAGGTATCGCGGCTCATTTGCCGGTTTGGCTGCTTCGCGGCGACATCGTCGAACAGGCCGACGCCGCGATACTGCGCATAGGAAAACAGGCTCAGCGCGAGGATGCCGAAGATCAGGTAGAAGCGCGACATGTCAGTCCTCCGACTCCGCGTAACTTGACAGATCCTCGTCAGCTTCCTCGGGCGCGTGATCGCTCTCCGCCCAACGCTGTTTTTCGAAGCTGCGGTAGCGCATGAAGGTATAGATCGGAAACGCCAGCAGCACTGCGAACAGGAGGAAGAACGGAGACCAGGGCGGCGAGGGGTTAGGCACCACCTTTACGCGCGAGGTTACCAGCCGGGTCATGGGCCCCAACTCGGCGTCGCCGGCGAGGACGTATTTTCCCGCCGGCAACGAGGTAAATGCTACCGTACCCCTGAGCGACCCCTCGCTCCAGTGTTCGGTCCACCTGCCATCCTCGTCCACGCCCTCGGCAATACCGTAGTAGTAGCTGAACTCCCGCCCCGCCTCCCAGGCCTCCCCTGTGTCCTGGTTGACCAGGGTCAGATCCAGAGCGACCCAGTCGTTATCGATGTTGGTTTGCACCTCCACTTCCAGCCGCGGTGTCGCGGAGGCCAGGCGGAACTCGCTCGTTAGCTGCGTTTCGTCGTTGCCGCGGATGAATTCCATGGGTTCGTTCAGCAGCGGCGTCGACGTGCGCATGCCCAAGCCCCAATGCACCACCAGCGCGAGGAGCAGGAACTTCCAAGCCCAGCTCCACAATGAGTCGTTGCTCTTTTCGTATGGGTTAAGCTGATTGGCAAAAATGCCCTTCGCCTCGGGCAGCCTGGCGGCGATCTTGAAGGCCTGCTCCACCTCCTCCCGCTGCAGGTATTCGGACAGGGTAAACGTCTGCTCGGACTCGGTCACCTCGCGCGAGAGCATGCGCGGTGGCTCGACGTAGTCGGCGACCTTGGCGGTTTCATCGACCCGTACGCGCCAGGGAAACTCGCCGATGACATAATCGACGTAGGCTTCGTAACTCTGGAAGTGCTTGAATTTGGTCTTGTCGTGCTCGAAGCCGCCGTTGAACCAGCGCGGCACCGAGGGCAGGACCCGCGCGAGATTCCAGTGGCCCAGATACTCGCTGAGCCAGAGCAGCCGGTGGTCGCGCCCGAGCAGCACGTATTCGCTCCAGCGGTAGACCAGCTTGTCCACGGTCATGCGGAGACGCATGAAACCGATGATCTCGACCTCCTCGCCGCGCAGTTTGCCCTGCGCGCCAAGTGGCAGCAGGGGCTCGACCTTGAATTCGAGCGAGGCCTGCGCAAGCATCTTGACGGTCTCATTGCTCGTGTCCAGGACCGCGCCGCAGCTCGGGCAGCCAACGCTGGCGATCTTCTCGTGCTTGATCGAGAGCGGCGCCGCGCACGAGGGGCAGTTGAATGCGCGCGCCTTGATGGTGGGATCGGCGATCGGGATTCCCTGGCGCAGGTTTGCCCAGTCGAAGCTCCCAAATTCGACGCTCTCGCCGATGAACGCCAGCGGCTTGGACGCATCGTCGCTGTAATCGAGCGTCGCGAACCCGCCAGCCTCGTCGCGCAGATCGACGACCGGCGCGGGGTAGCCGGCGCCGACCTTGAAGGGCAGTTCGCCCGCGCCAGCGACGCACTCGGCACTGAGGATGTTGGTGACGTTGTAGCGGCGGCCGCCGACGGACAGTTCCTGGCCGATCTGCAGCGCTGAGAAGGGCGGCGGAGTTTGCGGTCGTCCGACGGGCAGCGACATCACATACTCCCCGCCGGATTCCGACAGCCAGCCGCTCTTGCCGTCATCGAATAGCAAGTGCCACTCGTTCCACAGTCCTTGCTCCCAGCGCAGCTGGATGCGCCCGATCAGCGCGAAGTGGACTCCCTTCCAGCGGCCTTCGGAACCGATCTGCAGCGGGCTGCGGTCCTCGACGAGGTCCGCCATCTTGCCGAGATTGGCCAGCTCCTGGCCGTCGCGGACGAGCGTGCTCTGGCAGTAGCTGCAGACGGCGAGGATCGAGGCGACGGACTTGAACTCAACCGGCGCCCCGCAGGACGTGCAGCGGGCAGTGCGGCCCATGGGTTGGAGCCGGCCGCGCTCAGACCAGTTTCTTCATCAATTCGGCTTTCTTGGCCTCGAACTCTTCCTTGGTGAGGATCCCTTTCTCGACCAGCCCGTGCAGTTTCTCCAGCGTGGCCACGATTTGATCCGGCGTCGCCGCCGCGGCCGGCGACGCGGCGGCGGCGGCTTGTGGATTGAGCGACTGCGCCATGGTCTGCGCCACCTGCTGGCCGACGCCGAAACCCACGCCCACGCCTGCGCCCAAACCCGCGAGCCCGCCTTCGTTCTGCGCCGCCAGCGGAATCGCATTGGCCACCTGATACTGCGTGTAGCCCTGCATGCCGCCCATCATGTTGACGCCGATGCGCGCATCGAGCATCTTCTGCAGTTCCTCGGGCAGCGAAATGTTCTGCACCACCAGGCTGTCGAGCGCGAGCCCGTATTGCTTGAACAGGGGATCGAGCTTCGCCGTGAGGGCGTTGCCAAACTCGAGCTGGTTGCTGGCCATGTCGATGAAGGGCACGCCTGACTCGCCGAAAATATCGGAGATGTTGCCGACGATGGTGTTGCGCAACTGACCTTCGAGCTGCTCGGTGGTGTAACGCTCGACGGTACCGGACACGGCGGTGTGGAACGCCTTGGGATCGACGAGGTGGAAGGCGTAGATGCCGAAGGCGCGCAGGCGCACCATGCCGAAGTCCTTGTCGCGCACGGTGACCGGATTCGGCGTTCCCCACTTGCGATCGAGCTTTTGGCGGGTACTGAAAAAATAGACGTCGGACTTGAACGGCGACTCGAACAGCTTGTCCCAGTTCTTCAGGTAGGTCAGCACCGGCAGGGTCTGCGTCGTCAACTTGTACAGGCCGGGACTGAAGACGTCGGCAATCTGCCCCTCATTCACGAACACCGCCATCTGCGACTCGCGCACCGTCAGAGAGGCGCCGTTCTGGATCTCCATTTCCTGCATCGGAAAGCGCCAGGCCATGGTCTCTCCGCCGTCGTCGGCATCCTCCGTCCATTGAATGATGTCGATGAATTGTTTCTTGATGAAATCCATCAGCGCCATGACAGTCTCCCCGTTGTTGAAGCGGTTATCTTAGGCTGCGTCGAATGGGCTGTCTATTGGATCGGATCATCGGGCCGGACCGGGCGAAAGCCGGTGCCGCCTAGGGCGATTCCTGCGCCCCATTCCTTGTATACGGTCCGGGGCCCGGCAATCACGGTGCGATGGCGCACGGATGTGCTGATTGCCACGTGCTTCAATAGTGGCGCACTATTTCGACTATCCCACGTTCACCTGAGGAGCACATGACAACCATCGATGGCTCGACCGGCACTCCGGTCCCCGTCCCGCGCGACGGCCTGATCACCCTGACACACGTGATCTACGCGCTGCACGCCTTCAGCGCCCTCACCGGCTTGCTCAGCTCGGCGCTGATCGTGACCGCGTTCCTGAGCGGCTGGCCGTCGATCATTGCGGTGATCCTGAATTACGCCAAGCGCGCAGACGTGCGCGATACCTGGCTCGATTCCCACTTCAGCTGGCAGATCCGCACGTTCTGGTTCGCTTTTCTATGGCTGCTGGCCGGCTGGGTCGTGTTCGTCACGCTGATCGGCATTCCGGTTGCGATCGTCATCTGGATCGTTACCGGCCTGTGGGTGCTCTATCGCATTGCGCGCGGCTGGCTTGCCCTGAACGCGCGCAAAGCCCTGCCGCAGTAGCGCCTGCGCGGCTCCAGCGGCCGCCAGGGCCGCGGCGCGGATGCGGCAGGCGCATACGAAAAACAGGCGGCGCGTGCGCCCGTATATGATTGATAACGCCCGTCAATTTTGTATCGCAGCGGCGTGCCTGCATAGAAACAATGTACTTCGGGCGCAGCGCTAGTCACGTTCTGCGCCTGTCGCTCGCCGCGAAATGCGCGGATAACACGCTGAGATTATTCATAAATCAATGCCAGCTGGGCCGACTGGCACGGCCGATGCTTATGAGGAGACAGGCACCCAAACAAATAACCAGCGGAGAACATCATGAGCACCTGCACCTACAACCCGACAGTTGAAATCGGTCTGCTTCCCAACATCAACGCAGCCACGATCGTCAAACGCGCGAAGAACGTCGCCCTGTTCCTGGTCGCCCCCTTCATCGGCCTCGTCTACCTCATCGCCTTCCCGGTCGTCGGACTCGGAATGCTGGCCTGGATCGCCGCGAAGGCAGTGATGAAAAGCGAAACAGCGCGGCCGCTCGCACTCGTAATCGCAGCGCCGGTGATCGCACTCGCGTTCGTGACCGTCGGCCCGATCGTCGCACTGGGTGCGCTCGCGTCGATCGGAGCGAAAACGCTGTTGAAAGCGTAAGGCACGACGCGCGGCGCAGTTCCGATTCCGCATCGCGCGCGTGAAAGCGGTTCGGGCGGCTGACGCCCAAAATCAGAGGGCGGGTTCCCTGCGGATCCCGCCCTCTGATTTTGGGGCATGACGCGGGCGTTACTTCGCTTCTTTGTCCTTATTGTCAGGGGTCACCGCATCGACCACCGCACCGACCGCCTTGGCACCCACTTTAACCGTGGTCGCGACGACGCCGACCGCAGCCGCCCCCACCCCGACCACCGCGTCTCCGACCGCAACGACCGCGCAGCCGCCAAGCAGCGGAACCAGTAACAGACCCGCGCCCCTGAAGACACGAACCCCCATGGGCTTGCTCTTCAGGGATTTCCGGGAATTCCATGCGCGCCTCCGGGAGTCGATCAGGCGCATCTACTTCACGATTTCCAGAAGCTCGATCTCAAACGCCAATATGGCGTCGGCGGGGATGGTACCCGGAACGCCGCGGCTGCCATAAGCCAGATTGGACGGGCATACCAGCTTCGCCTTGCCGCCCACCTTCATGGTTTGCACGCCTTCGGTCCAGCAGGGAATCACACGATTCAGCGGAAACGTGGCCGCCTGGCCTCGCTTGTACGAACTATCGAACTCCTTGCCGTCGATCAGCGTTCCTCGGTAGTGCACTTTCACCACATCCGAAGATTTCGGGCTCGCCCCCGAGCCCTCCTTCATGGTGGTAATCACGATGCCGGAGGCGGTTTTCTCTTCTTTCGCATCGGCGGCGCAGGCATCGATTGCCAATATCATCAGTGCGCAAGTCGCGGTGAGGATGATTTTTTTCATCTTGATCCTTCATCTAGTGTGCAAACAAGCATCGATCCGGATTTATTATACGATCATCGGATCCGCCTTGGGCCTGTTAGCATTCAACCGCATGAGCCGCCTACTTGAACAACTGAAGAACGCCGAACGCAAGCGTCGCGCATCGCAGCTGCCAGGCACCGAGGCCACGGAGGCGGCCCAGACCTCGCCGGAACCGGCACAGGCGGAGCAGGCGCCCGGCGGCGCGGTCGAAAAGATCGGTGCGGAACAAGCGCGGCTAAAGCACCTGGCGCTTGAGGAGGCCAGGCGGCGCGAACAAGCCGAGCGCGCGCTTCGCAGGGCGGCGGAAGACCGCGTCCAGGAAGAGTCTGACGCGCTTGCCATGGCCCGGGAACAAGCGCAGATCGAGGCGGAGGCCGCAGCGCAGATCGAGTCTCGCCTGCGCGCCGAGCAGGAAGCCCAGGCGAAGGCGGCGCTGCGGCGTGAAGCCGAGCTGCAGTTGCTAGCCCAGGCGCAGCAGCGGCTCGCGCTGGAGCAGTCCTTGATGGAGCAAATCGAGCGGCGGCGCGAAGAAACGGTGCGTGCGAACGAGGCGGCGGCGAAGCGCCAGGGTGCCGAGGAGCAGGCGAAGTCTGCAGCCGACGCGAGGTTTGCGGCCGAACTCGAGGCCGAAGAACGTGCCCGCGAACTCGCCGCGGTCGAGCGTGGCGTGAGCAGCGTGGAACAAGAACGGATCGAGGCGGAACGCTCTGCGGAGCAGGCGGCGCTGTCCCGCGCGGACGCGGAGGCCGCCCGGGAGGCGGCAATGCGCATGCGCGCCGAAGCAGAAGCTGCGAAGCGCGCGCAGGATCTCGCTGATGCCGAGGCCGCGGCAAAGCGACGCGCGCAGCACGTGATCGCGGACGAGCAGCGCGCGGAGCATGCAGCGACAGCGCGCGCAAAGACCGAAGCGCTCGCGCTGGCCGCGGTTCGCGAGCGCGCGGCAGCGGAAGAAGCGCTTGCCGTCGCTGCCGCCACGCGCGCCAAGGCGGAAGCCGTTGCAGCGGCCTTGGCGCAACAACGCCATTCGGCGGAGACGGCGCTTACCGGTGCTGCAGAGGGCCGCGCGCAATCGGAGCGGGAACAGGAAGCCGCCGCGCACGCGCGCGCCGAGGCCGAGAAGTGCGCCGTCGATCAGGTACGCAAGCGCGCGGAGGCAGATGCGGCGGCGGCCGAGGCGGCGGCAAACCGCAGGCTGGCCGACGAGGAAGCCGCGCGGCGCGCGCCGGAAAGCGCGGAAATCGAAGAGAAGGCAAGGCAGAGCGCACAACTGCGAATGGCGGAGGAATTGCGCGCAGAGGAGGCGGCGCGGGCGCGAGCCAAGGCCGCGTTGGACGCCGCGGCGCTGGCACATGAGCGCCAGGGGGCCGAGGCTGCGCTAGCCCAGGCGGCGGAACGCCGCGCGCGCGCGCAGCGCGAACAGGAAGCCGCGGAGCGCGGGCGCGCACACGCCGAGAAGCTCTGCGCCGAGCAGGCGCGCCGGCGCGCAGTGGCCGATGCGGAGGCGACCCAGGCGACCGCAAGCCGCATTCTGGCAGAGCAGGCGACGGCGAAGCTTGCGCGCGACAGCGCGGAAGCCGAGGGCAGGGCGACGCAGAGCGCACAGCTGCGAACGGCGGAAGAGCGGCGCGCAGAAATCGCAGCCAAGGCGCGCTCGGAAGCCGAAGCGCGTGCACTCTTGGCAAACCGTGAACGCGAAACCGCGGAGCAGGTGCTGGGCGCCGCCGCCGCTGCGCGAGCCGCAGCCGAAGCCGAAGCCGAAGCGCTGGTGCTCGAGCGCGAGCAGCTTGACGCTGCGACGGCCGCTGCGGCGGCAGAGCGCATGCGCGCCGACGAGGCGGCCGCGCAGCGCGCGCAACAACGCATCGAGTCCGAGGCTCAGGCGCGCCAGCGGGCCGAGGACGGAATCGTGCTTGAACAGCGCGCCGAACAGGCGGCGCGAGCGCGCGCAGAAGCCGAAGCGCAGGCGGCCGCCAGAATGCGCGAGCGCGCGACCCTGGAGCAAGCGCTGGCCGCTGCGGCGGTGGAACGCGCCGACGCCGAAGCGGCGGCGGAGACGATCGCGCGCGAGCATGCCGAGGAAGAGCGCCGTTTGCACGCGGCGGCGCAGGCGCGCATCGCGGCGGAAGAACACGCGCAACAGCTTGCCGAGGAGAGCGCGCGCGCCGAGGCCGTCGCAACCGAGGCCGCGCGTCAGCGCGCCCAGAGCGAAGCCGAGATGTGCGCGGCGACGCAGCGGCGCGAAGCAGAAGAGCAAGCGGCGGCGTTGCAAGCGCGCGTGCGCGAAGCCGCCGAGCGCGAAGCACAGAAAATGGCGCAACAGCGCGCCGAACGGGAGCGGGCGCTGCAACTCGCTGCCGAGGAGCGCGAGGCCGCGGAACTCGCTGCAAACGAGGCGGCCGCGGCAACGGCGCACGCGGAAGCCGAAGCGCTGCAGGCGGCGAACGCGGCGCTTGCGGCGATGGAGCGCGAACGAAGCCAGGCCGATGCGCGCGCAACGATCGAGCGCCGGACCGAGGATGTCGCCAGGGCAAGGCTGGAATCGGCGCAACGGCTCACCGAAATTGAAAAGAGGAAGACGCTCGCGGCGCAAGCGGCGCTCCGCTCGGCGGCGGAACGGGCGCGGCTAGAGCGCGAGCAAGCGTCGGTTGCCGAGCAGCGGCGCGCGCAGGCAGCCAGTGCACACAGGCAGCTTACGATTGCCCGAGTCGGCGTCCGCTTGCGCCGGGTATCCAGGCCGTCGGCGCTCGCCGCACTTGCCTTTGCGTTCGGTTTCGGAACCAGCGCGCTGTTGTTCTATTCGGAAACGCAGAACGACGAAACATTGCGCGGCGGGATGACGAGCATCGAGTCCGGATCGACTGCGGTGAAGCGCAAGCCAGAGCGTGCGCTTGCGCTGAAAATGGACGCCGATTACGCGGGATTTGCCGACCGCGTGCGCCGCAGCGCCAAATCACGATAAAGCGATGATGCGATCCGGGTGCTCCGGCTGGCAGGCTGTTGAAATTCGCTTCCCGACTGTAACATGCGGTGCGTAGACGAACCCGTCTCGGAAAGAAGCGAATTTCGGCAGCCCCCGAAATGGGGGATCGAAAAGAGGGTGTTCCCCCTTTTTCAACACCCGGCTAGCGCGCAAAGCGCAGACAGAGCTGCAACAGTTCGTCCCAAACATCGCCGCGGGCGAGGCCTTTGACCGTGCGGTCGATGCGCGCGGCGTGGCGCAGCGCCTGGCCCAGCGCTGCGGACTTGATCCGGCGCGCGGCCTCGTTTACCAGGCGCTGTCGCGCCTCGCCCCAGACGCGGTTGTTGCGGTAAAGTTGCTGCAGGTTTTCGCCCAGAACCATGCCGGCTTGCACCTTGGCCACGGCGCGAATCTCTTCGGCCAATACCCATAGAATCTTGGGCGGCGCCTCACCTTCGCTTTTCAGTCCGTCGAGCATGCGCGCCAGGCGTACCGTGTCGCCTGCGAGCATCGCCTCGTTCAATTTGAAGGCGTCGTAACGCGCGACGTTGAGCACGGCGCTGCATACCGGGTCGAAGGCAAGGTCCCCCGGCGGGAACAACAGGCCCAGCTTCTGAATCTCCTGGTGCGCGGCCAGAAGATTGCCTTCGACGCTGTCGGCGAGGAATCGCAGTGTCGCCGCATCGGCTTTCTGATGTTGCCGCGCCAGGCGCGTGGCGATCCACCGCGGCAACTGCGCGCGGTCGATCTGGAAGGTGCTGATCAGCGACCCTTTTTGAGTCAGTGCCCGGAACCAGGCCGTGTCCTGCGTCTTGCGGTCCAGGCGCGGCAGCGTCACGATGGTGAGCACATCGGGTGCCAGCGCTGCACAGTATTGCACGATCGCGGGCCCGCCCTCGGTGCCGGGCTTGCCACTAGGAATGCGCAGTTCGATCAGTTTCTTCGACGAGAACAGCGACAGGCTCGCGCCGCTGACCACCAATTGCTTCCAGTCGAAACCCCTCTCCGCGGTGAGCACTTCGCGCTCCAGATAGCCTTTCGCGCGAGCCGCCGCCCTGATCGCGTCGACAGCCTCCAGCGACTGCAAGGGTTCGTCGCCATGAATGATGTAAAGGGCGTCCAGGCCGCGGGACAGATGGCGCTCGAGTTCGTCAGCGCGCAGTTGCATCGTTTGGTTCGGCTTGCAGCGCGACCGGCGTTGCGGGCGCAGAGGACAGGCGGCGCAGAATCTGCTGCACCATGTCGCTTTGCATGTCACGGTAGAGCAGCAGCTCCTCCGATTCCTTGGCCAGTACCTGCGCATCGTTGAAGGAGATATCGCGCGTGATCCGGATTTCGCTTTGCGGCAGGTAATCGCGACCCTTGGAATCCGAAACGCGAAAGCTCAGGCGATAACGCAGCTGGAATTCACGCACCCGGCCGGAGGTATCGAACGAAAGAATGGTCTTGCTGCGGTCTTCGGCGCTGACGCTCAGGATCGCCTGCGCCTGCGCCGGATCGTTCACCAGCTTGGTACGGGTGCCGGCAATGATATTGCGCTTCAACTCCGTGCCCAACTGCGAGATTGCAGGGACGGCAACGTACAGGGTCTCGAACGGCAGGCTCGCCTGACCGCGCAACTGAAAACCGCAGGACGCCGTAAGCCAGGCTAATGCGAGAACGGCCAAAACGCGCATAGGCGCTCCGTAGGTGTTGTGTGCGAGGGGCAGGAGCCGACGCTGCGCGCCGCCTCCTCTTTTCTTGCGCAGTTCAAACTACCACATTCACCAGACGGCCGGGCACGACGACGATTTTCTTCACCGCCAGTCCGGCGATGAATTTCTGCACTTGCTCGTTCGCGAGCGCGGCCGCTTCGACCGCATCCCTGCCGGCGGCCTTGGCGACGCGGATATTGCCGCGCAGCTTGCCGTTGACCTGCACCACCAGGTCGATTTCATCCTGTTCCAGCGCTGCCGGGTCGGGCTCGGGCCAGGAAGCGTGGAGTATGTCCGCGCCATAGCCGAGCTCGCGCCACAGTTCGTGCGTGATATGCGGCGCGATCGGCGCGAGCACTCGGAGCAGGATGGACATGCCCTCGACCACGGTAGCGCCGACCGGGGCGCCGGCCGCGCCGGAGACACGCTCCAGTGCGTTCAGGATCTTCATGCAGGCCGAGGCGACCGTGTTGAACTGATGCTTGCCCAGATCGTAGTTCGCCTGCTTCAGCGTCAGATGGATTTCCCGGCGCGCGTCCCGGTGCTGCGGCGCAATTCCGCTGCAAGCGGCGGGGCTCGACTTCGGATCGCCCACGCCTTTGACCAGTTCGTCCCGGTGCTCGTAGGCAAATGCCCACAATCGCTTCAGGAAGCGGAACGCGCCCTGCACACCGGAGTCGGACCACTCCAGCGTCTGCTCGGGCGGGCTGGCGAACATCATGAAAAAGCGCGCGGTGTCGGCACCGTAGGTTTCGATCAGCGCTTGCGGATCGACGCCGTTGTTCTTCGATTTGGACATGGTGCCAATGCCGCCGGAGTCCACCGCCTCGCCGTCGGCCTTGAGCAAAGCCTGCGTGCGCTGTCCCTTGTCGTCCAGCTTCCACTCGATCTCGGCCGGATTGTAATAGCTGATGCGCCCGGCGCCGGTCTTGCGCAAGAAAATCTCGTTCAGCACCATGCCCTGGGTAAGCAGGTTCGCGAACGGCTCGTCGAATTCGACCAGTTTCAAGTCGCGCATCACCTTGGTCCAGAAGCGCGAGTACAAGAGGTGCAGGATGGCATGCTCGATGCCGCCGATATACTGGTCCACCGGCAGCCAATAGTTGACGCGCTCGTCCACCATCTGCGGCGCGCCGGGACAGGCGTAGCGGATGTAATACCAGGATGAATCGACGAAGGTGTCCATGGTGTCGGTCTCGCGCCGCGCCGGCTTGCCGCAGCGCGGGCAGGCGCAGTCGCGAAAGGCGCGGTGCTTGGCGAGCGGATTGCCCGAGCCGTCTGGCACCAGGTCTTCGGGCAGCGTCACCGGCAAATCCTTTTCCGGCACCGGCACCGCGCCGCAGGCGCCGCAGTGGATGATGGGAATCGGCGTGCCCCAGTAGCGCTGGCGCGAGATGCCCCAGTCGCGCAGGCGCCAGATCACCTGTTTGTCGCCGAGGCCCTTGGCGCGCAGGTCGACGGCGATGGCATCTACCGCAGCTTCGTAGTCGAGGCCGTCGTATTTGCCCGAGTTGATGCACGTGCCGTAGTCGGCGTACTCGGGCCGCCACGGCTCAGGCACGGTGTCGCCCGCCGGGTGACGGATTACGCATTTGATCGGCAGTCCGTACTTGAGGGCGAACGCGTAGTCGCGCTCGTCATGCCCCGGCACGCCCATCACCGCGCCTTCGCCATAGCTCATCAGTACGTAATTTCCGACCCAGACCGGGATTTGTTCGCCCGAGACCGGATGCGTCACCGTGAGGCCGGTGGGCACGCCTTTCTTTTCCTGCAGCGCGAGATCGGCTTCCTGCACCCCGCCGCGCTTGCACTCGTCGATGAATGCCGCCAGCTGCGGATTGCCTTTCGCCGCATAGGTCGCGAGCGCGTGCTCCGCCGCCACGGCACAGAAGGTCACCCCCATCAGCGTATCCACGCGCGTGGTGAAAACCTTGAGCAGTTTCTGTTCGCCGGCAATCGTGTAGGGAAAGCCGAAATTCACGCCGTGGCTCTTGCCGATCCAGTTGGCCTGCATGGTCTTCACCCGCTCCGGCCAGCCGGGCAGCTTGCCCAGATCGGCCAGCAACTCGTCGGCGAACGCGGTGATCTTCATATAGTACATCGGGATCTCGCGCTTTTCCACCAGCGCGCCGGTGCGCCAGCCGCGACCGTCGATGACCTGCTCGTTGGCGAGTACGGTCTGGTCCACCGGGTCCCAGTTGACCGTGCCGGTCTTGAGGTACATCAAGCCTTGTTCCAGCATGCGCAGGAACAGCCACTGATTCCACTTGTAATACTCAGGCTTGCAGGTGGTGACTTCACGCGACCAGTCCAAGGCAAAGCCCAGCGACTGCAGCTGCTTTTTCATGTAGGCGATGTTGTCGTAGGTCCACTTGGCCGGAGGTACGCTGTTGGCCATCGCGGCGTTCTCGGCCGGCAACCCGAACGCATCCCAGCCCATCGGTTGCAGCACGTTGTAGCCGCGCATGCGGTGGAAGCGCGTGAGCGCGTCGCCTATGGTGTAGTTTCTGACGTGACCCATGTGCAGCTTGCCCGACGGATAAGGGAACATCGACAGGCAATAGTATTTCGGGCGGCCGCCTGTTCCCGCGGGCTCCTCCTTGGCGAGGAATGCCTGGCTGTTCTCCCAATGTTCCTGGGCGGCGCGTTCTATGGTCTTGGCCTGATACTGGGCTTGCATGGGAGATTCGATAGATGACAAACTTCGCATTATACAAGGCTGCCACTCGATCCAGACTAAACCGGTCCAGGAAGTGTCGAAATGCTCCGGGAGGAATGCACAATGACCATCAAGACGCTTTCCCTTTGCTTTGCGGGCGCAGCGCTGCTGGCAAGCCAGCTCGCAGCGGCAGCGATGCCAAATGCGGTAGTCGAGGCGGTACAGATGCCGGCCTGGGTGGAGCGCGGCGGCGCGAGCATCCCGCTCGCCCCGGGTATGGAACTGCAGCGCGCAGACCAGTTGCGCACCGGCGCCAACGCAAAGCTGCTGCTGAAGTTGGGCGAAGGCTCTCTGGTGAAACTGGGCGAGAGCGGAATGCTCAGGCTTGATCGGCTGGCCGATGGCAATGACAAAGTCTTTACCGCGGCGCTGAACGTGCTTCAGGGGGCGTTTCGATTCACCACCACGGCGTTGAAAATACAACGCAGGCGCAACATCAATATCACGATCGCCACCGTAACCGCGGGCATACGCGGGACCGACGTCTGGGGCAAGGCTGCCGCCGACCGCGACATCGTCTGCCTGATCGAGGGCAGGATCGAGGTGCAGTGCGGGCAGGATCAGCCGATTCTGATGGCGCAACCGATGTCCTTTTACATCGCCCCCAGAAACGCGCCGCCGCTGCCGGTGGCGCCGGTCGACCCCGAGCAGTTGCGGCAATGGGCAGCCGAGACCGAGATCGAATCGGGTCAAGGCGCCGTGCGCCGCGGCGGCAGGTGGAAAGTCGTCGTCGCGAGCGTCGACACCCAGGAGGAGGCACTGAAGCTGTACGACGCATTACGCGCTGCGGGTTATGCGGCCGGGATCCGTCCGGCGATTGCGGGCGAAAAGCGTATCTATAACGTGCGCTTGACGCATCTACGTTCCAAGGCTGACGCCGAGGCGCTGGCCGGCGCGCTGCGCGGCAAGATGGGGGTGGCTGAGCCCAAAGTGTCCTTGTAGGGCAACTTCGATGTTTCCTCGTCCTGCCGACGGCAGTCGGCCCCTCGCCAGCAGCCGGTCCAGGCATTCATGGTCCTGTCGTTCATGGTCCTTGTCCGCTTCCGGAAAGTCCTGATATAATTCGTGGTTTTCCGCCCCAAAGAATAGCCGGAGCATTGATGCCAACTGTACGAGTCAAGGAAAACGAACCGTTTGAAGTGGCGCTGCGCCGGTTCAAACGCACGATCGAGAAGACCGGGCTGCTGACCGAACTGCGCGCGCGCGAGTTCTACGAAAAGCCCACCGCCGAGCGCAAGCGCAAGCTTGCCGCCGCCGTCAAGCGCCACTACAAGCGCATCCGCAGCCAGCAACTCCCGCCCAAGCTGTTCTAGCTCGCGTCGTGCGGCAGCCAGGCGGCGACGGCCGAGCCCGTTCCCGCCTGAGCGATCGCCCACGGCAACTGCGCAGATGCCGCTCAAGGCAAAAATCACCGAAGACATGAAGAGCGCGATGCGCGCCAAGGATGCGCCGCGCCTGTCGGCGATCCGCCTGCTCCTGGCAGCGATGAAACAGCGCGAGGTCGACGAGCGCATCGAACTCGCCGATGCCGACATCCTTGCCATCATCGAAAAGATGCTGAAGCAGCGCCGCGACTCGGTGACCCAATACGAGGCAGGCAATCGGCAGGATCTGGCCGACGTGGAAATATTCGAAATCGAAGTCCTCTCGGCCTACCTGCCGCAGCAGCTTGCGGAGACGGAAATCGCCGGCGAAGTCGCCGCCGCAGTCTCGGCAGCCGGCGCCAAGGGCATGCAGGATATGGGCAAGGTCATGGCGATCCTCAAACCCAAGCTTGCCGGCCGCGCCGACATGGCCAAGGTGTCCGCACTGGTGAAAGCCAAGCTCAGCGCGTAGCGCTTTCGACTTGCGTTCCGGCCGAAATGGCCTATAAAGAACAGATGTTACTTGGCGCGGATGCCGGGGAAAGTTTTCTCAGGCCCTCGACTACAGCCCCCAGCCGCGCGTGATTCCTGATTCCTTCAAACGCGATTTGCTCAATCGCGTCGATATCGTCGACATCATCCAGCGTCATCTTCAGCTGAAAAAAGCGGGCGCCAATTTCAGCGCCTGCTGTCCTTTCCACAACGAAAAATCACCCTCGTTCACCGTCAGCC
>Ga0334722_10002356_pt1 | contig 21599 bp, 25 predicted proteins | sample C3_bottom_MG_FD_207210 | JGI IMG/M metagenome (GOLD analysis project Ga0334722, IMG submission 207210) | Sediment microbial communities from Yellowstone Lake, YNP, Wyoming, USA - C3_bottom | ecosystem: Environmental > Aquatic > Freshwater > Lake > Sediment | place: USA: Wyoming | collected... | reverse complement strand
CAGGAGACCAAGACCACTCTGTGCCAGATCGAGAAATTCATAGGATAAGAGGAGAAAATCATGGCCAGGATGAAATTTATTTGTGACGCCGAGCGTTGCATCGAATGCAACGGCTGCGTGACTGCCTGCAAGCAGGAGAACGAGGTGCCCTGGGGCGTGAACCGGCGCCGCGTGGTGACCCTCAACGATGGCGTGCCCGGGGAGAAGTCGATCTCGGTCGCCTGCATGCATTGCTCGGACGCGCCGTGCATGGCCGTATGTCCGGTGGATTGCTTCTACCGCACCGAGGAAGGCGTGGTGCTGCACGACAAGGACATGTGCATAGGCTGCGGTTACTGTTTCTATGCCTGCCCGTTCGGCGCGCCGCAGTTCCCGCAGGCGGGCGCCTTCGGCATGCGCGGCAAAATGGACAAATGCACCTTCTGCGCCGGCGGTCCGGAAAAGGACAACTCCAGGGAAGAGTTCAGCAAGTACGGCTCCAACCGCCTGTCGCAGGGCAAGCTTCCGGCCTGCGCGGAAATGTGCTCGACCAAGGCGCTGCTCGGCGGCGACGGCGATGTCATCGCCGACATTTTCCGCAACCGCGCGCTGAAGCGCGGCAAGGGCGCGGAAGTGTGGGGCTGGGGCACGGCTTACGGCAAACCCGATAATCCACAGCAGCAGGCACCGAAAGGACCCAAATCATGATCAGCGCACGTCAACGCATCGCTGCCCTTGCCGCCCTGATCGCGCTGGCCGGCCTTGCCGGCTGCGGCGAGCGGGAACAGGTCGTCGTATATCAGCAGGGCAAGTACCAGGGCAAGCCCGATACCAAGCCCGCGGACAACGACCCCGCCGCCAGCCTGTATACCACGTCCAAATGGACCAAGGGCGACAAGAGCAGTTGGGAAGCCGCCATCAAGGCGCGCAACCAAAACCAGAACGAATACGCGCGCGTCAACTAAGGAGGAGCCATGCGAACAGCTTTTGCGGGACCGCGGTATCTCCTCCTAGGGCTGATGCTTTTGCTGCCCGCGCTCGCCGGGACCGCCTACGCGCAGGCGAAGGACGGGCCGGCGCAGGACAGCCGGATGACGGAGAGTCAGGCCCAGCGCCAGCAGGCGCAGCCGGGCAACAATGCGCCGACCTGGCGCGAAGTGCGTTCGGGCAAAGAGGAGTACACCGCGGTGAAGGGGCGCGAAACCGGCGTCCTGGTTCAGACCGAAGGCGAGACCTGGCGCAAGCTGCGGAACGGTCCGATCAGCTTTTACGGTGGCTGGCTGCTGGTGCTGGGATTGATTACGCTAGCGGTGTTCTACAAGGTGCGCGGGCCGATGACCTTGCACAGCCCTCCCAGCGGGAAAATGATAGAGCGCTTCTCCAGTTTCGAGCGCATCGCGCACTGGAGCCTGGCGATCAGTTTCTGCATCCTCGCCGCGAGCGGCATGATCATGCTGTTCGGCAAGCACGTGCTGCTGCCAGTGATCGGCCACACGCTGTTCGGCTGGCTCGCCACGCTGGGGAAGAACCTGCACAACTTCGTCGGGCCGGTATTCATGTTCAGCATCCTGGTGTTCGTGGTGAACTTCATTCGCGATAATTTTCCGCGTGCCTACGATTTCACCTGGCTCGCCAAAGGCGGCGGCGTGCTGTCCAATGAAATCGTGCCCTGCGGTCGCTTCAACGCCGGGGAAAAGATCTGGTTCTGGGGCGGGGTGATCGGCCTGGGCGCGGTTTCCAGCGCGAGCGGCCTGGTGCTCGATTTCCCGAACTTCGATCAGACGCGCTCGACGATGATGACCGCCAATGTCGTGCATGTGATCTCTGCGATCTGGTTCATCAGCTGGTCATTCACGCATATTTATCTGGGCACCGTGGGAACCACCGGCGCCTACGAGGGGATGCGCACCGGCTACGTCGACGAAACCTATGCGCGCGAGCACGCGCAATACTGGTATGAGGACGTCAAGTCCGGCAGGAGAGCGCTGCCCTCGGGCGAGCCGGGCGCAGCCGATGCGGCCACCGCACCGCCACAGGTCCAACATTGAGGAGACGGAGATGAACACCGGAAAATTGCTTGCCGCCGGAATGCTGGCTTTCGCCTTGAGCGCCGGGCTGGCCGAGGCCAAGATTCCCGCTGCGCCCATGGACGACGCGGCCAAGGCTAAGGCGGAAGAGGCCAAAGCCAAGGCTGCCGAAGGCGCGAAGAAAGAAGCCGAGCTGTTGGCGAAAGCCCAGGACCGCGTGGTCGATCGCTACAAGAAGGGGCAGGGCAAGGGTGCTATGCCTGCGGCCGGGGCCGCGAAACAGGCAGCGCCGCCTGCCAAAAAGTAGTCCGGCACGCACTCGACAAAAGGGGCGCCACGGCGTCCCTTTTGTCGTTGCTGGAACGGCAACATTGGCGAATGCCAGGTACGGCCGAATGTTCAGGGTTTCGGCGCGACCGGCGCAATGGGCGCAATGGGCGCTATGGGGGCAATGGGCGCTATGGGGGGAATGGGCGCAATGGGCGCAATGGGCGCAACAGGCTCTGATTGCGGGTTGCGGCGCATGGCTTTGGGGGCGGCTCGAAGCAAATCGGCGACCCAGGCCTGCCCCATGTTTCGGCTAAGCGGTTCGAGGTGCGGGTAGTCTTGGACCAGCAATGGCTCCGCATTATGCGCAGTGATCATCACCGCATAGTTGAATGCGCGATATGCAGGGTCGAGAAAAAGGGATTTCAGATTTGGATGCGCCAAGACCGCGACGGCTGCGTTGAGCAGGTCTGTGGGCACGGTTGCCAACGCTCCGGTGAGCAGCGAGGCGTCCTCGTTCGCCGTCATGCCGACGTTGAATACGCCGATTTCACGCAGCATCAAGTCGACGTCGGCATGCCGTTTGGCAAGGAAGATTTTGCGTTCGGCAGGCGTCGGCTTCGCTGTCGCCCTATTTCGTGCGGAGGGCCGCGCCTTGGCGGAACCGGATCTGGAGGGAATGTCGCTGGCGGACACGGCATATGGCAGCAACAGAGACGCCGCGGCGCCATGCGGTAGTTTGGCGAACAGGCCGCGCGCGTACCAATCCGCTGCGGCAGCGGCCACCCGTGCGCGAACCTCCAGATAGCGGGTAAAGCTGGGTTCACGCATCCGGGCAAGGAGCTGCGCGGACTTGGAGCACTCGAAAGGGAATTGGCCTTCGAACGCATAACGGGTCGAGGACAAGAAAGGAAGCTGCGTGGCTGCCGCGCCGGAAATCGTTGCGCTGCGGGCCGCCGCCTCCATCAGCCGCAACCGCGAGGCCGCGGTGGCTCCGGCCCATTTGGCTGCGCCCTCTTTGGACTGGAGGTATAGCGCAAGTTGGTCAAGTTGTCTTTTGGCAAACAGAAAACCGCGAAGTTCGGCGATGCCGCGCTCGGCCACGGGAGCGAACGCCGTGCGCTCGGCGGGGCCGCAAAGAGGCGCCTCGGCAGCGGCGGCCTGGGCGACGGCGGCTGCACAACAGCAGGCAGCCGCAAAAACAACCGAGCGAAATGCGATCAACGGCATTGGTGGTCTCGAATAGATCAGTACGCGATGGCGTTGCGCATGCCCTTGCCCTCAAACATCGATCTGCCGCAACGCACGCGGCGCGACCGAGTCGTGGCGATGCGCTCGCCGCATCGGGCGCTCAAATTCCCTGCACCAGCAGCGCCTTGAATTTCGCCGCTCCCGCGCGTTTTGCGATCGCGACCTTGTATTCGGGCGAGGTGTAGAAGGCCTTCGCCTTCTCCATGGAATCGAATTCGACGATCGTCAGTCGCCGCGGTTTCCATTCTCCCTCGAGCACCTCGTAGGCGCCGCCGCGAATCAGATAGCGTCCGCCGTACTTGGCGATCGCTGCCGGCGCGAGCTTCTTGTATTCCTCGAACTGCGCCGGGTTGGTCACGTCGATGTCCACCACCAAGTATGCTGCCATCGTCTGCTCCCCTCGATTCGTTCAAAAAACCCAAGTGTAAGCCAATCCCGCCGCGGCACAAGCCAGGATCACCGGGATAATGCCGGCTTGGTACCTGAACAGGGCGATGAACGCGATCAAGCCGATGATGGCGGGGAACCACTCGAAGTTGCCGCCAAAGCCGGCCGGCCACAGCACATGCCAGGCAAAGAACACGGCGAGATTGAGGATCACGCCGACCACCGCTGCTGTGATGCCGGTAAGCGGCGCGGTGAAATTGAGGTCGCCGTGCGTCGCCTCCACCAGCGGCCCGCCGATGAGGATGAACAGATACGAGGGGAGAAACGTGAAGAAGGTCGCGACGGCACCGCCGGCCACGCCCGCCCAGAGTAGCGAAGCGGCGTCGGCTCCGAACAGATGCTTGGTCCAGCCGCCGACGAAGCCGACATAGGTCACGATCATGATCAGCGGCCCGGGGGTGGTCTCGCCCAGCGCGAGGCCGTCTATCATCTGCGCTGGGCTGAGCCAGCCATAGGTTTCCACGCCGCCCTGATAAACGTAGGGCAGGACGGCGTAGGCGCCGCCGAAGGTCAGCAGCGCCGCCTTGGTGAAGAACCATCCGATCTGCGTCAGCGTGCCTTCCCAGCCGTAGCTTGCGTAGAGCGCAGCCATCGCGCCGGCCCAGAGCGCGAGGCCCACGACGCTGTAGCCGATCAGGCGCGACCAGGCGAAGCGCGCGTGCGCGGGCGTCGGCGTGTCGTCGTCGATGATCGCCGCGCCATAGCGCCTGCCGGCTGCGCCGTGTCCGCCGCCGGTGACGAATTGGGCCGGCGCCAGACGCCCGCCGGCCATGCCGATGACGCCCGCCGCCAGCACGATATAGGGAAACGGAAGCTTGAACGCGAAAATGGCGACGAAGGCCGCGGCGCTGATCGTCCACAGCGTGGCGTTCTTGAGCGCGCGCGAGCCGATGCGGTAGGCGGCGAAGACCACGATCGCGGTCACCGCCGGTTTGATGCCGTAGAGGATGCCGGCAACGAGTGGAACTTTGCCGAAGGCGAGATAGATCCAGGTGAGCGCCATCAGGATGAACATGGAAGGCAGCACGAACAGCACGCCCGCGACGAGGCCGCCGCGGCTGCGGTGCATCATCCAGCCGATGTAGGTGGCGAGCTGCGTGGCTTCGGGTCCGGGCAGCAGCATGCAGTAATTGAGCGCGTGCAGAAAGCGCTTTTCCGAGATCCAGCGCCGCGTTTCCACCAGATCCTGGTGCATCATCGCGATCTGCCCGGTGGGGCCGCCGAAGCTGACGAAACCGAGCTTGAGCCAGTACCAGAAGGCCTGCCCCAGGCTCACCGGCGCGGGGGCTTGCTGCGCGTCCCGGGTCATGATTGCTGCCGGAACACGAGGTTGGCGGCTTCCGCGCGCAAATGGCGCGGCAGTTCGGCGATTGAATGGCTGGAGACCAAGGTGTCCATGAGCGTCCTCGCGAATTGCAGAAGTCGCAGAACTTGGACGGGACACCGTCTGACCGGGAGTCTGCATTTCCCGACGCGGGAAATATACCGTCTCCGCCTGGGGCGCGCAATGGACAGCAAGCGCGCATTACAAAACGAGGGGATATCCCCCAAGGGGACTTCCTTCGGGGCGCATCCCCTCGTGCTCCCCTAAATCAGGGGCCATTTCGGTAATTCTGAAATGGCCTGTAAGCACATTGGCGGGCGAGGGCGGACGCTTGCGGAGCGGCTGATCCAGGATCTGCGCCGCGAACTCTGGCATGATTGCGCTTTAGCCGCGCGCGGTGCCTAAGCGGTATGGACATCTTCTGATCAGGACCGGACAGTGAAAAGAATCGGCAGCATCCTCGTCGCCAATCGCAGCGAAATCGCCATACGCGTGATGCGCGCGGCCGCAGAGATGGGCATCCGGACTGTGGCCGTGTTCTCGGCGGAAGACCGCTTTGCCCTGCACCGCTCCAAGGCAGACGAGGGCTATCAGGTCGGCGCCGGCAAGAAGCCGGTCGCCGCGTATCTGGATATCGGCGACATCATCCGCGTCGCGCGCGAGGCACAAGTCGATGCAATCCACCCCGGCTACGGTTTCCTGTCCGAGAACCCGGAATTTGCCGAGGCCTGTGCGCAGGCCGGAATCGTTTTCATCGGGCCGCGCCCGGAAGTGATGCGTACGCTCGGCAACAAAGTGAGCGCGCGCGAGCTGGCGCTGTCGGCCGGCGTGCCGGTGATGCCGGCCACGGGGGCCTTGCCGCAGGATCTCGATGCAGCGAAGCGCCAGGTCGCCGCCGTCGGCTATCCGGTGATGCTCAAGGCCAGCTGGGGCGGCGGCGGGCGCGGCATGCGCGTGGTCGAAGCCGAATCGCAGCTCGCGGCTGCAATGGAAGCAGGACGGCGCGAAGCGCTGGCCGCGTTCGGCAACGACGAGGTGTATGTGGAAAAGCTGGTCGAGCGCGCGCGCCACGTGGAAGTGCAGGTGCTCGGCGACCTGCACGGCAACCTGGTGCACCTGTACGAGCGCGACTGCACCGTGCAGCGGCGCAACCAGAAGGTGGTCGAGCGCGCCCCGGCGCCTTACCTGTCCGCGGAGCTGCGCCACGAGCTGTGTCGCTCGGCGCTCGCGATCGCGCGCGCGGCCGCCTACACGCATGCCGGCACGGTGGAATTCCTGATGGACGCCGACAGCGGCCGCTATTATTTCATCGAGGTCAATCCGCGCATCCAGGTCGAGCACACCGTCACCGAAGCCATCACCGGCGTCGACATCGTCAAGGCGCAGATCCGCATCAGCGAAGGCGCGCGCATCGGCGAGCCCGATGCCTTCGTTCCGCGGCAGGAGGACATCCGGTGCAACGGCCACGCGCTGCAATGCCGGGTGACGACCGAAGACCCCGAAAACGGCTTCACTCCGGACTACGGCCGCATCACCGCTTATCGCAGCGCGGCGGGCTTCGGCATCCGCTTGGACGGCGGCACCGCCTATTCGGGCGCGGTGATCACCCCGTTTTACGACTCGCTGCTGGTCAAAGTCACGGCCTGGGGACATACCGCGGACGAGGCGATTTCGCGCATGGGCCGGGCGCTGCGCGAATTCCGCGTGCGCGGCCTGGCGACGAATCTGCAGTTCCTGGAAAACGTCATCGCCCACCCGCAATTCGTCCGCGGCGAGTGCACCACGCGCTTCATCGACCAGACGCCGGAACTGCTGCTGATGCAGCAGCGGCGCGACCGCGCGACCAAGCTGCTGCAATTCATCGGCGACGTGGTGATCAACGGCAATGCGGAGATGAAGGGCCGCAAGCCGGCCGAAGGCACACCGGCAAAACCGCGCAAGCCGGCTTGCGATCTGGCGGCGACTATCCCCGCGGGTTCGCGCGATCGCCTGCGCGAGCTCGGCCCCGAGCGCTTTGCGCGCCGGATGCGCGACGAGCCGCGCCTGCTCATCACCGATACCACCATGCGCGACGCGCATCAGTCGCTGTTCGCCACCCGCATGCGCAGCCACGACATGCTCGAGATCGCGCCGCATTACGCGCGCCTGGTCCCGGAGCTGCTGTCGCTCGAGTGCTGGGGCGGGGCGACCTTCGATGTGGCGATGCGTTTTCTGCGGGAAGACCCATGGGAGCGGCTGGCGGCATTGCGCAGCCGGGTACCGAACATCCTGCTGCAGATGCTGTTGCGCGCCTCCAACGCCGTGGGTTACAGCAACTACCCGGACAACGCGGTGCGCTATTTCGTCGCGGAGGCCGCTCGCGGCGGCGTCGACCTGTTTCGCATCTTCGACTCTCTCAATCTGGTGGCCAATATGCGCGTCGCGATCGACGCGGTGCGCGAGAGCGGCGCGCTGTGCGAGGCGGCGATCTGCTATACGGGCGACCTCTTCGATGCAGCGCGTTCCAAGTACAACCTCGACTACTACGTCGAACTGGCCAAGGAACTCGAGCGCGCCGGCGCCCACATCCTCGGCATCAAGGACATGGCGGGCGTGTGCCGGCCGCGCGCGGCGCGCCTGCTGGTCGAGACCCTGCGGCGCGAAGTCGGACTGCCGATTCATTTTCACACTCACGACACCAGCGGCATTTCCGCGGCGAGCGTGCTTGCGGCCGTCGATGCCGGGGTCGACGCGGTCGACTGTGCCTTCGATGCGATGAGCGGACTGACTTCGCAACCCAGCCTGGGCGCGATTGCCGCGGCGCTCGCCGGCAGCGAGCGCGATACCGGCCTTGACGCGGAACATCTGCGCGGACTGTCGCATTATTGGGAAGGCGTGCGCCGCTACTACAGCGCGTTCGAGGCGGACATGCGCGCGGGCACCAGCGGCGTTTATCTCCACGAGATGCCGGGCGGGCAATACACCAATTTGCGCGAGCAGGCGCGGGCGCTCGGCCTCGCGCAACGCTGGGAGCAGGTGGAGCAGTGCTACGCGCAGGTGAACCTGCTGTTTGGCGACATCATCAAGGTGACGCCGACCTCCAAGGTGGTGGGCGATCTGGCGCTGTTCATGGTGTCGCACGGCTTAAGCGAAGAGGACGTGCGCAACCCGGCCAAGGCGATTGCCTTTCCCGATTCCGTGGTCGCATTATTTCGCGGCGAGGTCGGCATCCCGCCGGGTGGTTTCCCCGCCGAACTCAGCCGCAAGATCCTGCACGGCAAGCCGCCGCTGGAGGGCCGGCAGGGAGAACTCCTGCCGCCGGTGGACTTCGCAGCGACGCGCGCCGAGGCGGCAGCGGCGATCGGGCGCACGCTGAATGATCAGGAACTCGCGTCCTATCTCATGTATCCGAAGGTGTTCCAGGATTTTGCGCGCCACCGCGGTGCCTACGATGACGTGAGCGTGATCCCGACACCGGTGTTTTTCGGCGGGCTGCGCGATGGTGAGGAGACCGAGGTCGAGATCGCGCGCGGCAAGACCCTGCTGATCCGACTGCAGGGCCGCTCCGAGCCGGATGATGAGGGGCACTGCAAGCTGTTCTTCGAACTCAACGGCCAGCCCCGCGTCGTGCGCGTGGCCAAGGCCGGATTGGCGAAGATGGAAGCGCGGCCCAAGATCGACGATCGCAATCCCAACCATGTCGGTGCGCCCATGCCCGGGACCGTGGTGATGGTGGCGGTCGAACCGGGGCAGCAGGTGGTGAAAGGCGATCCCTTATTGTCCCTGGAAGCGATGAAAATGGAGACCCTGCTGCGCGCCGAGCGCGACGCCACGGTCAAGCAGGTGCTGGTCAAGCCGGGTCATACGGTCGTGGCCAAGGATCTGCTGATCGTGCTCGAATGACGGCGCCGCTCAAGGCTCTGCTGTGATTTCGGACTGGCCTCGCCACCTACTATTCAGGCGCTGAATCGGTTCAGCGCCCGGTCACCAGCAGCTCAGTCGACGGCGACCATCACGCTGCTCGCCTTGATGACCGCATAGGCTTTCTTGCCTTTCTTGAGCTTCAGCGCCTTCGCCGAGGGCGTGCTGATCACGGCGACGATTTCTATTCCCGGCGCGACGCGTAGCACCACTTCGGCGCTGACCGGGCCCAGGATGACGTTCTTGACCGTGCCTTTGACGGTGTTTCTCGCGCTGATCTTCATCGCACTCTCCCTAGGTTGAACGCGCTACGGCCGGGGCGGCACGCCGCGTCGGCAGTACATCGTTAACGTCGTAAGACTTTCCGGTGATAGCCGTGCCGTATCCGGGCATGGCAGACAGGATTTCGCGCAATTCCGGACCGCGCAATAGTTCAATGAACCGTGTCTGCAGGGGCTCGTCCATGGCATCGCTGCGGCAGGCGAGGTAGTAGCGCTCGGTTAAGAGCGGGATGAAATCCAGGCCGTAGTGAGCGGCTGCCGCGCGAATGCCGTAGCCGACGTCCGCCATGCCGCCCGCCACCGTGGCGGCAATTGCGAGATGGGTAAATTCCTCCATGTAGTAACCGTCTATGTCAGTCGGATCGATACCGGCGCCGGAAAGCAGCTCATCGAATTCGACGCGGCTGCCCGAATCGCGCTGGCGATTAATGAGGCGCACGTCAAATCTCGTCAGATCGCTGAGGTCGTGTATGCCTTTTGGATTTCCTTTGGCCACCATCAAGCCCTGGGTGCGCGTCGCCAACCCAATCAGCTGGTGCTGGCGCGGCTCGAGGTAGCGGCGGAATTTGGCCGTCGCGGCCGGTTCCATGCCTTCAGCGATATGAAACCCGGCAACACTGCACTGGCCTTTTGAAAATGCAGCCAGGCTGTCAAGACTGCCGACGAATCGCAGATCGAGTTTCAAGCCATCGGCACGCGCCAATTGGTCGCGCAACTGTGCGAGGGCAAGATCGTGGCTGGCACAGATCGCAAGCCGGGATGCACTCGTTTCCATGACGCGCGACAGCACAGCCTGGATCTCCAATCCTACGCACTCCAGTTCAGGCGCCAGCCGCGCCTGTACCAGCTGCTCGGCCCACAGCAATTTCTGCCCGAACTCAGTCAGTTCGGCGCCGCGCCCGCGGTTCAATTTGACCAGAGGCTTGCCGAACATGCGCTCCCATTTGCCCATCAGACCCCATACATGCCGGTACGAAAGGCGCACTGTCCGCGCCGCTCCAGCCAGCGAGCCGACCGAGTGGATGGCATACAGCACGCGAAACAGTATCGGCTCGACTCCCTGTCCGGCGCCAGGCTGAAGCTGCCACTCGTATTGAAGCTTGACTCGAATCATTATGTAGTCCCGTTCATATTTGGAGTTGACCAACAATCGAATACCATTTGCCAAGTTAGCAGATATTGGGAGAAATTTCGATCATGCGTCGAATATTTGTAGCCTGCGCGCTCAGCGCATTGACCTTGGTCGCGATGGGCTCGGCCGTCGCGCGCGACATCAGGATGGCGACCACTACCAGCACCGATAACTCCGGACTGCTCAAGGTGTTGTTGCCGATATATGAAGCGAAATGCAATTGCAAGGTACAGGTCATTTCGGTGGGTTCCGGCAAAGCGATGGAATTGGGCAAAAACGGCGATGTCGACGTGGTGCTGGTTCACGCGCGCGAGTCGGAAGACAAATTCATCGCCGAAGGCCATGGCGTCAATCGCAGGGACGTGATGTACAACGACTTCATCCTGGTCGGCCCCCAATCCGATCCCGCCGGCATGAAGAAACAGAAAAGCATCATCGATGCATTCAGGCAACTCGGAGCAGGCAAAAGCCGCTTCATTTCGCGCGGCGATAATTCGGGTACGGACCAGATGGAAAAAAGCTACTGGAAGCAGGCCGACGTCGTGCCCAAGGGCGCCTGGTTCGTCTCCGCCGGCCTCGGCATGGGCGAGGTGCTGACCATGGCGGGCGAGATGCAGGGCTACACCCTGTCCGATCGCGCCACCTACGGGGCTTACCGCGACAAGACGGGGCTGGAAATTGTGGTCGCAGGCGATCCGAAGATGTTCAACCCCTATGGCATTATCGCCGTCAATCCGAAGAAATATCCGACCATCAACTACGATGGCGCCATGGATTTGATCGCATGGATCACTGCGCCGGAAGGGCAGAAAGCGATTGCCGCATTCAAAGTGAATGGCGAACAGCTGTTTTTCCCCAGTGCCGGCAAGTAGGTCAGTCTGTTATCCTTGAATGCCATCGATGTCGGCGTTATATTCCGCGAAACATAACGATGCCTGGCATGCACCATTACATCTCCTGTTTGCGCAGCGTATGCCGCATCGCTACTGCGCTCGGCTTGGCGTTGCTGGCGCAATCGCTGCCAGCCGCGGAGCTCAAATTGGCGGCGACGCATACACTGGTAGATTCGGGTCTGCTGAATACGCTGATCCCCGCATTTGAAGCGAGGTCGGGCATCAAGGTCCGATTGGCCATCGGCGGCACCGGACAGGTGATCAGGCTGGCCGCGAACGGCGACGTGGATGCGGTCCTGTCGCATGTCAAGGCGGAAGAAGAAAAGCTGGTAACGTCCGGCGCGGGGTTGAAGCGCTACGCTGTAGCCTATAACGATTTCTTCATCGCCGGACCGCCGCAGGACCCGGCGCGCATCCGCGGCATCAAGGACGCGGTCGAGGTGGTGCGCAGGATCCATGATGCCAAGGCGCGCTTCATATCCCGCGGCGACGAGTCCGGAACGCATGTCAAAGAACGGGAGCTATGGCGGGCTGCCGGGCTGGAACCCAAGTGGGCAGGCTATCTGTCGGCGGGTGCGGGCATGGGCAGCGTATTGATGATGGCCGGCGAGATGCAGGCGTATACGCTTTGCGACCGCGCGACGTTTGCCGCCTTTCGCGCAAGAACCGGCCTCGAAATGCTGGCCGCCGGCGATCCGCGGCTGTACAACGAATACGGCGTCGTCGCGGTAAACCCGGCTCGGTTTCCCGGGATCAATGCCGACACTGCCGCCCAATTCGTCTCCTGGTTGACATCGGTTGAGGTGCAAGGGCTGATCACGAGTTTTCGCATCGGCGGGCAGCAGGTGTTCTTTATTCCGGCGAAGGCGCGCTAGACCATCGATGGATATCCTCGGGTCGACGCGCCAGGCATTCGCTCTGCTGCTCTCCGGCGACGCCGAGCTCTGGACCATCATCTGGATTTCTCTGCGGGTATCGCTCGTCGCGCTTGCGGCAGCGACCCCTCCCGCGGTGGTCCTCGGCTACGCCTTGGCGCAGAAGCGCTTTCCCGGGCGACGCATCCTGGTCGTTCTGATCCAGGGTCTGCTGTCTTTCCCCACGGTCGTGGTCGGACTGATCCTATACATTCTGCTCACGCGCCAGGGACCGCTGGGTTCCTGGCATCTGCTGTTCACGCAAGGGGCGATGATCATGGGCCAGGCCGTCATCGCGTTCCCGGTATTGACCGCGTTTGCGCTGGCGGCGGTGCAGGGCGCCGATCCGCGCGCGCACGAAACCGCGGTGAGCCTGGGCGCGTCGCCTTTGCGCGCGACGCTGACGACGCTACTGGAAGTGCGATTCGCCGTGGTGGCGGGCATATTCAACGGCTTCGGCCGGGTGATTTCAGAGGTCGGCTGCGCCATGATGGTGGGCGGCAATATCGCCGGAGTCACGCGCAATATTCCAACTGCCATTGCCCTCGAAACCAGCAAGGGCGATTTCGCGCAGGGCATCGCGCTGGGTGTGGTGCTGATGTTGTTCGCCCTGGGGATCAGCATCGCCCTTGGCCTGCTGCAAGGCAGGGGCGGGCTCAAGTGAGCGCTCTGCTGTCGTTCCGTCACCTGCGCAAGTCCTTCGGCGAGCGCGAGCTGCTCGACGCCGGTCCGTTTGCCATCGGCGAGGGCGAGGCGTATGTCATCACCGGCGACAATGGTTCGGGCAAAACGACGCTGCTGCGCATCCTGGCGGGACTCGAGGAGGGCGAGATTGCGGGCTTCGAGTTTCATGGCCTACCGCTCGACCACGGCAGCCTGCCGGATGCGGTGCGCCACGACATCGTCTACGTGCACCAGCACCCCTATCTGTTTCATACCACGATAATGCATAACATCGGCTATGGGCTGGCGGCGCGCGGAATACACGGAACTGAACGCCGGCGCCTGGCGGAGGAGGCCATCGCCTGGGCCGGCGTCGACCACCTGCGCGCCATCTATCCGCCCAAACTCTCCGGCGGCGAGAAGCAGCGCGTGGCGCTGGCGCGCGCCAAGGTGCTCAGGCCGCGCCTGTTTCTCCTCGACGAACCGACCGCCAACCTCGACGGCGAGGCGCGGGGCCAGGCGATTGCCTTGATCAGGCAACTGGTGCAGGACCAGAGCAGTCTGCTGATCGCCTGCCACGACCGCGAACTGATCGAACTGCCGGGCATGCGGCGCTTTCACCTGGAGGGCGGCAAGCTGACCCAGGTATGACCCCTGCACCGGTTCGATCCAGTCCGGAATGGGCGGGAGAAGCTGCTAAAATGTCCAGTTCGATCAACAGTGCCGACCACGGTTCCGGGGCGGCTCGAGCGTATTGACTGCGATGAAGATTTTCGGCTTTGCCGGCTGGTCCGGTAGCGGCAAAACCACCCTGATCGAGCAGGTGATTCCGCGCTTCGTGCATGCCGGATTGAAGGTATCCTTGATCAAGCACGCGCACCATCGCTTCGACGTCGACCACCGGGGCAAGGATTCCTACCGCGTTCGCGAGGCAGGCTGCAGCGAAGTGCTGGTCACCTCGGGACAGCGCTGGGCGTTGATGCACGAGATGCGCGGCGAGGCGGAGGGAACGCTGGAACGCCAGATCGCGCGCATGTCGCCCTGCGACCTGCTCCTGATCGAAGGCTACAAGTACTATCCCCTGCCGAAGCTGGAAATCTATCGTGCGGCCAACGGGAAACCTTTGCTCTGTACCGAGGACAAACACATCGTGGCGCTGGCCACGGACACGCCGGTCCAATCCGGCTTGCCGCAGTTTGGTCTGGAGGATTACGATGCGATTGCCGACTTCGTGCTAGCCACCGTGGAACTGAATCGATGAAACCAAGCATGCTGTCCGTCGACGAGGCGCTCGCTTTTCTGCTCGCGGGCGCGAGGCCCGTGGCCGAAACGGAGACGCTCGCCACGCTCGCCGTGACTGGCCGCGTGTTGGCGCAGGCGCAATATTCCACCCTCACCGTGCCCGCGGTGGACAATACGTCCATGGATGGCTACGCCGTCTATGCCGCGGATTGCGCCTCCGGCGAGGCGCGCCTGCCGGTGTCGCAGCGTATCCCGGCCGGCAGCGTGCCGCAGCCGCTCGCGCGCGGAACGGCGGCTCGCATCTTTACCGGGGCGCCGATTCCGCCCGGTGCGGACGCGGTGGTGATGCAGGAGCAGTGCGAACAGGACGGCGACGCAGTCGTGGTGAAGCACAAGCCGCAGGCGGGCGAATGGGTGCGGCGCACGGGCGAGGACATTCGCGCCGACAGCGAAATTCTCCGGGCTGGCATGAAACTGCGGCCGCAGGACACCGGCCTTGCAGCCTCCGTCGGGATTGCCGCGCTGCCCGTGCATCGGCGGCTGAAAGTCGCGGTGTTCTTCACCGGCGACGAACTGGTGATGCCGGGTGAGCCGTTGCCGCCGGGCCGCATCTATAACTCCAATCGGTTTACCCTGAACGGCCTGCTGCAAATGCTGGGCTGCGAAGTCACCGATTACGGCATCGTGCCCGACAAGTTGGGGGCAACGCGCACGGTGCTGCGCCAGGCCGCCGCAAGCAACGACCTCATCGTCACCTCCGGCGGCGTATCGGTTGGAGAGGAAGACCACATCAAGCCCGCGGTCGAAGCGGAGGGCAAGCTCAGTATGTGGAAAATCGCAGTCAAACCGGGCAGGCCGCTGGCATTCGGGGAAGTCAATGCCGACACGGGGCGCAAAGCGCATTTCATCGGCCTGCCCGGAAACCCGGTGTCAAGCTTCGTGACCTTTCTCGTATTTGTCCGGCCGTTCATTTTGCGCTGCCAGGGTGTCACCGGATCGCGCCGCTGAGTTATCCGCTGCGCGCCGATTTCGACTGGGTGAAGCCCGATCCGCGGCGCGAGTTCCTGCGCTCGAGGTTAAACCCGGCCGGCGGGCTCGATCTGTTCGCCAACCAGAGTTCCGCCGTGCTCAGTTCGGCCGTGTGGGGCGACGGTTTCATCGACAATCCGGCCAGGCAGAGCATACGCAGCGGCGACGTGGTCAAATTTCTTCCCTTCTCGGAGCTATTTCAGTGAGCATCAGGATTCTCTACTTTGCCAGGCTGCGCGAAGAAATGGGCATAGCCCAGGAACTGTTCGAATTGCCGCCCGAGGTCAGCGACGTGAACAGCCTGCGCGCGCATTTGGCCGCGCGCGGCGGGGCTTCGGCCGCGGCGTTCGGCGCGGCCAAGGCGGTGCGCGTCTCGGTCAACCAGGACCTCGCGCGCAACGATACGCCGGTGAAAGCGGGCGACGAGATCGCGTTCTTCCCGCCGGTGACCGGCGGCTGACATGTCGGTGCGGGTGCAGCGGGAGGATTTCGATATCGGCGCGGAGATTGCCGCGTTTCGGCGCGGCGATTCCGGGATCGGCGCCATCGCCAGTTTCATCGGCTTGGTGCGCGACGTGAATGACGGCGATACGATTGCGGGCATGACGCTGGAGCACTATCCGGGCATGACCGAAAAGGCGCTCGCCGGCATTGTCGACGCAGCAAAGGGCCGCTGGGACATCATCGACGCGCTGGTGATCCACCGCGTCGGCGAGCTGAAGCCGCTGGATCAGATCGTGCTGGTGGTGGTGGCGGGCGCGCACCGCGGCGCGGCGTTTGCCGCCTGCGAGTTCATCATGGATTATCTCAAGACGCAGGCGCCGTTCTGGAAAAAAGAACAGACCGCGCAGGGCGCGCGCTGGGTTGAGGCGCGCGCATCGGACGATCAGGCGGCCGAGCGCTGGATCGACCCGCAGAAGAAATAGTAGGCAGCGCTACCCGCCGAAAGGTTTATTCAGTATCATGGTTCCAGTCTCAAGGAGATGGCATTCCTCCTTTAACCGCCGCAAGGCTGATGATGCCTACTTAACCGCCGGAGCGATGGCGGCTGTGTAGGCGCACTTCCTTTGCCTGCCTCGCCGCTCTCGTTCTCCTGCAGTCTTCAATAACAACAAGGGGACAACAGGTGTCCTTTTCTGGAATGATCGCCGTCGGCGGCGGCGCCGCTGCGGGTGCCTGGCTGCGCTGGTGGCTGGGGATGCTGCTCAATCCGATTTTTCCCACTGTGCCTCTCGGCACGCTGGCGGCCAATCTGCTCGGCGGCTGGCTGATGGGTCTGGCGATGGGTTTTCTGTCCCACTACGAAAGTCTGACGCCGGAAATGCGCCTGCTGCTGACAACCGGATTCCTCGGCGGGCTGACGACCTTTTCCACGTTTTCGGCCGAGACCGCGACGCTGATTTCCCACGAGCAGTACGGATGGACCGCCGCCATCGTCGCTGCGCACGTCATCGGTTCGGTGCTGATGACGCTCGCCGGAATGGCGATGATAGGCATGGTGCTGAGGCGTTGAATGAATGTGCGCGGCGCTGCAGTCACGGCAGTGATTGCGACAAGCGGGCGAAGTCGATCTAGGAGCGAGCATGGCCAAAGGAACCTATCTCAAATTCTACGTGCATGAAAACAGAAAACACCATCACATACTGCTGTACCAATGGTTGCTGGAACAGGCGAAGAAGATCGGTATACCAGGCGGCTCGGCATTTCGCTCCATTGCCGGTTACGGCCATAACGGTATCCTGCACGAACAGCATTTTTTCGAGCTGGCGGGTGATCTGACCATCGAGGTCGAATTCATGCTGAGCGAACAGGATGCCGAGAAATTTCTCCAATTTGTGAAAGGCGAGGGCATCCATCTCTTTTACGCCAAGTTGCCCGCCGAATTCGGACTGATCGAAGGGAAGTATTGAACCGGGCCTGACATGAATATTCGCTAAAGGGAGGTCGCAGTGACCGAAATCTGGGCATTGGCAGCGCTGTGGCTGGGGCTGGCACTGGTGGCCACCCTGGTGTCGATCTGGTTGCGGGTGGCGACCGCCTTGTCCGAAATCGTGGTGGGCACCATCGCGCAGCTCTTTATCGGCGCGCTGGTCGGCACCTCGGTCCTGGGTGCGGACCAGACCTGGATCAAGTTTCTTTCCGGCACCGGCGCCATCGTCCTCACGTTTCTCGCCGGTGCCGAACTCGATCCGGTAGTGTTCCGCAGAAACTGGAAGGAAGCCGTGGCGGTCGGATCGGTGAGTTTCCTGCTCCCGTTCCTGGGCTGCGCCGCCGCCGCGCGCTATCTGCTCGGCTGGGAGCCGCTGCCGAGCTGGCTTGCAGGCATCGCCATGTCGACCACTTCGGTCGCAGTCGTCTATGCAGTCATGCTCGAGTTCGGATTCAACGCGACCGATTATGGCAAGACGGTGCTGGCCGCGTGTTTCATCACGGACCTGGGCACGGTGGTCGGCCTCGGCCTCATCTTCGCGCCGTTCACCCTGAAAACGCTGCTGTTCGTAGGCGCGATGCTGGTGCTCGCGTTCGTGCTGCCCTGGCTCACGCCGCGCTTTTTCAAGCGCTACGGCGGCAGGCCATCGGAACTGGAGGCGAAATACCTGCTGCTGTGCCTGTTTGGTATGGGTGCCCTTGCGACCTGGGCGGACAGCGAAGCCGTGCTGCCGGCCTATCTGATGGGCATGGTCCTCGCCGGGACGGTAGGCAAGGACCACGTTCTCGTGCGGCGCCTGCGCACGCTGACTTTCGGGCTGTTGACGCCGTTCTATTTCATCCGCGCCGGAGCGTTCGTCTCGGTGCCTGCGCTCGTTGCGGCTCCCGCTGCATTTCTGGTGATGCTGCTGATGAAGGTGGCGGCGAAGATCGTGGGCGTGTTCCCCGTCACCAAGATGTTCGGTGCGCCGTTCAAAGAAGGGATGTACACCACGCTGCTCATGTCCACCGGCCTGACGTTCGGAACCATTTCGGCGCTGTTCGGCCTGTCGCACGAGATCATCGACCAGGCGCAGTATTCGGCGCTGGTTGCCGCCGTCATTGCCAGCGCGGTGGTGCCGACCGTGATCGCCAATGCCTTCTTCATGCCGCGGCACCTGCTGAAGGATGTGCCGGCGACCGTTGCGCAGACTGCGGGGCATGAAGGCGCGACCGCCCCTATCGTTGGCGCGAATCGAGGAGCCCAGTCATGATCGAGAAGATTCTGCTCGCCTACGACGGATCCGAACCGGCGAAAAAGGCGCTCGCCACGGCACTCGATCTTGCCCGGAATTATCAGGCGGAATTGTACGTTCTCACCGTCGCCCAGCCGCCCGATTTCGGCGAGGATGTCGAGACTGAGGCGATCATCGAGAATTCCCGCAACTGGCACCAGCGCATTCTTACGCCGGTCAGGCATGCCGTCGCCACGAGCGGCGTCAAGGCTCAGTTCGAAGTGGCTGTCGGGCATCCGGCGGAACAGATCATCTATCACGGCGATCGCTACCAGGTCGACTTGATCGTCCTCGGTCATCGCGGCAAATCGCTGTTCCGGCGCCTGTTGCTGGGATCGGTGTCGAAACAGGTGGTGCAGTATGCGGATCGCACGGTGCTGGTGGTGCGATAGGGTGCTTGAATCCGCGGTCGTTCGCAGCTGTTTCCGTTTCATCGGCGGGTTGTCGTTTCCGGCAGCGGAAGTGCATAATGATGGCTTGGTTCCATGCGAAACAGAAGAAGAAGGGGAGAAATGAAGAATTCCAAGTGTCTTTTGGCGGCATTGATGTTTGCTGTTCCGTTCACGTGTTTTGCCCAGACACCGGACGGCAAATATATCGGTTGGAGCGCCGGGCAGTCGATGACCAAGTTCGACTCCACTAACAATTCCTTCGGCGTGGCAAACCTGAGCGAGAGTTTCGACAAGACGGAATCGGGCGTAAAGCTCTTTGCCGGCTACAACTTCAACAGGACCTGGGCGCTGGAAGGCGGATATGCCGGATTGGGCACGCCGAAAATCAACTACACCGGCACCGGGATCCTGGCGGGAACGGCTGGGCGCGCGAACATCAAGAATACCGCCTGGTTCCTGGCCGGAAAAGGCACGCTGCCGATTTCGAACGCCTTTGCCGTCTTCGCCAAACTCGGCGTAAGCGGAAACAAATCGGACTTCACCGCAACCACGAACAACGCCGCGGTCAATACCGCGGCGGAAATGCCGATCAACAAGAACAAGGTTCGCATCTCGCCGCTCGTCGGTGTCGGCGCCGAGTACCGGCTCTCGGAGAAATTTCGCTTGCGCGCCGAGTACGAGGATTTCGGCAGCTTCAACACCGATATGGATGCCGGACACACCAAGGCCAGCCTCTGGTCCGTCGGCGTGACCTACTCCTTTTGAGAGTCCGTATCAATACGTGAGGATGCGGGTGGAACTGCAACAGTGCCACCCCTTTCCCGGTCCCTCGCGCAAGCCTGGATCGCGCCATGGCAACAGGGCTCTTGCCTAGCGTTTCAAGCGACAGTTCTTATCGAGGCGGTTTGGCAGCGCGACCATCCAGACTGCTTGAAAATTCACCGTCTGGCCCCATTTGTGAAGCAATGATATTTGGGAGCCAACCATGCGATTAGACAAACTCACCACCAAATTCCAGCAGGCGCTCGCGGATGCGCAGAGCCTGGCCGTGGGCAACGACAACTCCTATATTGAGCCGATCCATCTCCTGAGCGCCCTGATCGCGCAGGAGGACGGCGGCACGGCGTCGTTGTTTGCGCGCGCCGGGATCAATGTGGGCCGGCTGCGCGACGCCCTCAAGGGCGCAATCGGGCGCCTGCCCAAGGTGGAAGGAACAGGCGGCGAGGTGCAGATCTCGCGCGAACTGACCAACCTGCTCAATCTGACAGACAAGGAAGCGCAGAAACGCGGCGACCAGTTCATTGCTTCGGAGATGTTCGTCCTCGCCCTGGCCGAAGACAAAGGCGAAGCCGGCCGCCTGCTGAAGGAGGCGGGCGGCAGCAAGAAAGCGCTGGAGCAGGCGGTTAGTGCCCTGCGCGGCACGGAGAGCGTGTCCAGCCCGGAGGCCGAAGGCAGCCGCGAGGCGCTGAAAAAATACACCCTGGATCTGACCGAGCGCGCCCGCGCGGGCAAGCTCGACCCGGTGATCGGTCGCGACGACGAGATCCGCCGCGTGATCCAGATCCTGCAGCGGCGCACCAAGAACAACCCGGTGCTGATCGGCGAGCCCGGCGTCGGCAAGACCGCCATCGTCGAAGGCCTGGCGCAGCGCATCGTCAACGGCGAAGTGCCGGAAACCCTGAAGGGGAAGCGCGTGCTCTCGCTCGACATGGCGGCTCTGCTCGCCGGCACCAAGTACCGCGGCGAGTTCGAGGAGCGCCTGAAGGCGGTGTTAAAGGAGTTGTCTCAGGACCAGGGCCAGACCATCGTCTTCATCGACGAGTTGCACACCATGGTCGGGGCGGGCAAGACCGAAGGCTCGATGGACGCCGGCAATATGCTCAAGCCCGCGCTCGCTCGCGGCGAACTGCACTGCGTCGGCGCCACCACCCTGGACGAATACCGCAAGTATGTGGAGAAGGATGCGGCGCTGGAACGGCGCTTCCAGAAAGTGCAGGTGGGCGAGCCCAGCGTCGAAGACACCATTGCGATTCTTCGCGGGCTGCAGGAGAAGTACGAGGTGCACCATGGCGTCGACATCACCGACCCGGCGATCGTCGCCGCGGCCGAACTGTCGCATCGCTATATCACCGACCGTTTCCTGCCGGACAAGGCGATCGACCTGATCGACGAGGCCGCGGCGCGCATCAAGATGGAAATCGATTCCAAGCCGGAAGTCATGGACAAGCTCGACCGGCGCCTGATCCAGCTCAAGATCGAGCGCGAAGCGGTGAAGAAAGAAAAGGACGAGGCGTCAAAAAAACGCATGGCGCTGATCGAGGCCGAAATCAAAAACCTCGGGCGCGAGTACGCCGATCTGGAAGAAGTGTGGAAATCGGAAAAGGCCGAGGTGCAGGGCTCGCAGCACATCAAGGAAGAACTGGAAAAGCTCAAGCTCGAGATGGAAGCGGCCAAGCGCAAGGGCGACTGGCAGCGCATGTCGGAATTGCAGTACGGCCGCATTCCACAGCTCGAAGCGCAATTGAAGAAAGAGGAAAAGCCGGCCGCGAAGCCGGGCAAGGCGCGTCTGCTGCGCACCGAAGTCGGTGCCGAGGAGATCGCCGAAGTGGTGTCGCGCGCGACCGGCATCCCGGTGTCGAAAATGATGCAGGGCGA
>Ga0334722_10002355_pt1 | contig 21601 bp, 24 predicted proteins | sample C3_bottom_MG_FD_207210 | JGI IMG/M metagenome (GOLD analysis project Ga0334722, IMG submission 207210) | Sediment microbial communities from Yellowstone Lake, YNP, Wyoming, USA - C3_bottom | ecosystem: Environmental > Aquatic > Freshwater > Lake > Sediment | place: USA: Wyoming | collected... | reverse complement strand
GAACTTGATCGTCCAGTCGAGCACTTCCTGGTTCGCCAGGCCGTGCAGCGGGCCCGCGAGGCCGTTCAGGCCGGCCGAGTAGGCGTAGTAGGGATCCGACAGCGCGGAGTGCACGAGGTGCGTCGTGTGCGCGGAGACGTTGCCCGACTCGTGGTCGGAGTGCAGGATGAAGTACATCCGCGCCACGTCCTTGTACTGCTCGCTCTGGCCGATCATGTGGGCGAAATTCGCGCCCATGTCGAGCTTCGGATCGATCTGGCCCTGCTTGTCGCCGCGGTACTTCAGGTTGTAGATGAAGGCGGCCACGATGGCGATGCGGGCGACGATGTCGGAGGCGTCTTCGTAGACGTACTCCCACGCCGACATCTTGTTGAACTTGCCCGAGTTGTAGAAATTCTTGAACTTCGAGTCCTTCTGCATCGCGAGCAGCCCGACCGACAGCATCACCATCGGGTGGCTGTCGCGCGGCAGCGCGCGGATCGCGTCGAACACGTACTGCGGAACGGTCTGGCGGACCTTCCACTCCGCCACGACTTCGTCGACCTGCGCCTGCGTCGGCACTTCGCCGGTCAGCAGGAAGTACCAGAACGACTCGACCGTCGGGTACGTCGAGCCTGGGGCCTTGGGCAGCGCCGCGAACGTCTCCGGGATGGTCTTGCCGCGGAAGCGGATGCCTTCCTGGGGATCCAGGTAGGAAATATCCGTCACGAGGCAACGGATGTCACGGGCGCCGCCAATCGCCTGGTCGATGGTGACCTGGTCGATGACGATCTTGGCAAACTCCTTCGTGAGTTTGGTGGTTCTCGGTCGGAACTCCTCGATCTTCTGTTTGAGCGTCTCTTTTAAGGCCATGCTGATTCACTCCTTCGGGCTGGATAAGAAGGGGATAAGGGCGTCCGCAGGGGCGACCCGATAATACCCCAGAAGAGGGCTTCCAGGCAGCGTAAATGGCGGAAAACGGCCTTCGTTTGCGGGCATCTGACGGTGGGTGAGCCGGGACCCTTCGACGGGCCGGCGCCCCCCGGGCCGGGTGGCGTATGATGGCGGTGGAAGCTGTCCTTCCTGGGGAGAATCTGCGATGACGAAGAACTGTGGCACCACCGACCGCATCATCCGCGCCGTGGCAGGCGCCGCGCTGATCGTCTGGGCGCTCGCCGGTGGGCCCGTGTGGGCCTGGATTGGCGTTGTGCCGCTGGCCACGGCCGCCGTCGCGTGGTGCCCGCTCTACATCCCTCTGGGAATATCAACGACCAGGAAGTGATGGCGCAGGCCGGCTGAGGCCTGGGATTCTCAGGCTCCAGCGGCTGCGCTGCCTACTCCAGGCGGAACTCCCACAAGCAGTGCCCCGCGGCCTCCGGGTCGGGCGGGCAGGAGACGCACGTCGTCCGGATGCGCGGGTCGACCGTGCGCGCAAACACGTCGAACTCGACAACGCCGACCGGCTTGCACGCGAAGTCGGGCAACCCCTTGCGGTGGCGCGTCTGCTGGACGCGGCACTCAACCATCGAGAATCGGAGCGCCGCACCGTCAGCGGTTCGCTCGAACCGGTACGGGTTGATGAAGCTGTACATCCGGAACGCCAGCGCACGCTGGAGCGCGTCAAGGCCGCCGTTCGGCGGAATCCCGAACGCCGCCATGATGCGTTTCGCCTCCGCCGCGGCAAACCGCCGCCACGATTCGGTGTCGAGTTCAACCGCCGTGTCCATGCCGTAGCGCTCTTCGGCCGCGAGAAACCAGCAGCCGTCGTGCGCGAGCCAGTTCTTGCTGAAGACGTCGAGTGCCATCAGCAGCCCGGCGCGATCGAGCGAAGCGAACGCACCGGCCCCGGAGGCCCGATCCGGCGTGCGGAACACGGTGACGCGATGCGAATGGCCTTCCGTCACGCGTGCCTCCGTGGCGCCGAGCGCAGCCAGATACCCTCGCGCCCAGTCAATCGTGACGGGTCCCTCCGGATGGTCGTGTCCCTCTGCGGCATGCACGCGGGCCACCATTGCAAACCCGTCCGGCGAGAAGTCCGCCAGGATGATCGTCCCGCCCGGCTTCACGACACGCACCGCCTCCGCGAGCACCGGTGCACCGGCCTCGAGGTGGTGCAGGACATCGATGGCCACGGCACACCCGAAGTGCCCGTCCGGATACGGCAGGCGGGCGGCGTCGGCCTGCACGTAGCGGATCCGCGAAGCTCCGTCCGCGTCGCCGGTAAGGGCCGCGGCCACCTGCTGGTCGTCTGGATTCAGGTCGATGCTGACGACGGCCAGGCCCCGGTGCGCCAATGCGCGCGCGGTGATCCCCATGCCCGACCCGATGTCGAGCGCCGGCCCGTCGAGCGTGCCGGCCTGTTCGAGAATGAAGCGCGGGGCGCCGAGACGGTCGTACCCCGCCGCGGCGAACTCCGCCGTTCGCCGATGGAAACGGGTCTTTTGTGCTTGTCTGTCCGCGTGAGTCAACACAACAGGGCTCCCTTGACGATCTCAGTTCCACACGGGCAGCATGCACCGCTTCGTGCGCCGGCGAAGCAGTCCTTCGAAATCCCTCACTGAACCTCGCATGACCGCCGACTTGCCATCATGGCACGTCAGGCAGGCGCCCACCTGCAGGATCTTCCGCTGCTCCTCGACCGTAAACGGACGGACATCGTCTCGGGTCGATGTCAGGCCTTCGCGCGTGGCGAGGAACGGAATCCAGGCGTCGGCCGGAAGTCCATCCCAGGGCGTTGGCGCCGACGCCGGCACGAACGTCCATCGCCCGCCCCGTGGTTCGGCGACGTACCGCAGCCGCCCGGTCCCGTACCCGATGGCGACAGGGTCGTTGTGGCACGAGACGCACGACCGCGCTTCCCGTCGCGTGGTGTGTGGCTCGACCCGGGCGTACAGCCGCCGGAATGTCGCGACGCCCGCCGCGCCGGTCGATCCGCTTCGTTCGATCGTGAGGATCATGCCGGGAACGAACGTGTCGATGACATCCTGGCGCGAGGCACCGCCCACCAGAGTGCGGACACCGAGGGTCGGCGGCGCCGCGGCATACGGGCCCGCCTCCTCGCGCCAGGCGCCGCGGACCTCGGTACCGGCTGACCAGTCATACGCGCGCCCGGCAGCTTCGAACGTGGTGTGGCAGGTCGGACAGCGCGGGGCCCAGGCGGTGTGACAGCTGCCGCACGACAGGCGCCGGTGTCCCTGGCCTTCGCTGCAGATCGGCGCGCCCGGCTTCAACTCGCGGCGGTCGCCCGTGCGCTTCCGAATGAGCCGCAGGGGTTCCGTCGCGTTCCCGCCGACATTGACCATCACGTCTCCGCCGCGCGTGCGGCCGAACACGGCGGGTTGAGGGGCAGGCCAGTTCCGGAGCGCTACGAGCCGCCGCGACTCCGGGTCGATCTGCGCCGCCGGCACCCGCGGGATCGCGCCGCCGGACCGAACGTGGCAGTCCTCGCATGTCACTCGCACCTGATCGCTCTTGCGCGCGTGGCGTGTCCCATCGCCCATGACTTCGATGGACGAGTGGCAGTCGATGCAGTCCATGCCGCGCTGCTGGTGGATATCGGGGATTACCCGCTCGAACACGCGTTCGTCGGCGAGGACGCGCAGCGCGGGGGGCTCGCCGGCGACGGGATTCGTCCGGGTCGCCGGCGGAGCGTACCGCTCGTGCCAGCCTTCGTAGTTCGTCGAAATGCGGCCGGACCGGCTGTGACAGCCGAAACACTGGCCATTGCCGATGTCAATCGACACTGCCGGATGAACCCGAGGCGCGTCAGCGGCGGGCCCTTGCCGTGCCGCCTCGTACCGATGCAGCGCCGCTGCCGCGGCCTGTGAATAGGACAGGTGACACGCGTTGCATCCGCCGCCCCGCGCGTCTTCGCCGTTCGGTCCCAGCGTCGTCTTGTTCTGTCCCAGATGGCACGAGGCGCACAACTGACGCAGATGCGTGTCTGCCGGCGTCTGGCCCAGGCCTGCCACCTCGTCACGAGGCGTGGACGCGGGAGCGCCATTCTCGCCGAACACCCGCCGATCGACCGCCACGACACCGCTCATCGTCGCCATGACTGACCGTTCCACCCGCGGCACGATTGACGCGTGACAGGCGGGCTGACCGCACGTTCGCCCGGCGGTCGCCAGATTGCCCGGGATCAGGAGCATCCCGCGATGGGCCCGTCCCTTGTCGATCGAGAACACGTCGCCGCCGTGGCACGAGGCGCATCCAATCGCATCCGGGCGATGGGCGTTGCCGAGCCCCGAGACGTTGCCGTGGCACACGAGGCAGCCCTCTGGCCGATCGAGGACCACCGGCAGGCGGGCAGGCAGCACCGGCGGCGCACCGTCGGGCACCCTGAAGACGTAGCTAAGCCTCAGCGATCCGGTGCCGGGCGTCGACCACGGAGCCCACGTCCAGTTCTCCCCGCGCATGAACGCCCCGACGGCACAGAGGCTCCCGTAGCCTGCCAGCACGACGACCAAGGCGACCTTGACGTGCCGGGACGCCCGCGGCGCCAGCCACCGGATGGCGGCCAGTGCCGCAAGCAGGGACGCCCCCGCTCCGACTGCCGCGAGCGGCCACGGCGTCCAGTGGAGGATCTCCTGCAGGCCGAGAAAGTACCATGGCCCTTTGGTGACGGGGTCGAGACCGTCGTGAAGCCCGGGTGAGACGACGAGCGCCAGCGCACCGCTGACCAGCAAAGCGGCCAGCAGGCTCGCCGGCCGCGGCCACAGGCGGCGCGCGTGCTCCACCACGAACAACCACACCGCGATCGTGGCGGTGGCCACGTGCTGAACGTAAACGACGTTCAGCCGATCGGCCACGCCGAAGAGGAGTGTGGCGGCCAGTGTGCCGACGACGGGAATCTGCGACGTGGCTTCGACCAGGATCCGGAGCGCCTGCCGGCTCTCGCTGTCACCGCGCAGCAGGAAGCCGGAGAGCATCAGGAACACGACCAGCGGCAGCGTCGCGATCACGCGGATCCATGTTCCGGGCGCCAGGCGGGACTCCGTACCCGCGCGCAAATGGTCCCATGCGTGCCACAGCGTCAGGATCAGGCAGAGCTGGCTCGACCAGTAGTGCAGATTCCGCAGAAACGTGGAGGCCGGACTCGACAACAGGAGTGTCGCGATCGAGAGGCTCGCGTTGCCGCTGTCGTACGGGACGGCCAGCGCGACGCCCGAGAGCGCTGCGACGCCGAACGCCGCCACCGCCAGGTAGCCAATCGTGCCCCAGGGTGTCGCACGCATGGGCCCGGCCACGGTGACCGCCCCGTCAGGAGGCATGGGCTGTCCACCCGCCGGTCGCCGAATCGGGAACGAGGCGCAGCGGTGCGAGCGGCCGGCGTGCGGGTCCGGCAGCCACGCTGCCGTCAGCCCGGTAGCGGGATCCGTGGCACGGGCAGATCGCTTCGTCTGCGGATGTCCGATCGATCCTGCAGCCCATGTGCGTGCATTGCGACGAGAATGCGCGAATCTCGCCGTTGGCCGAGCGGTAGACAATCGCGGAATCCACGATCGACAGGCCCGCCGGCACATCCGGCGGGATCGTCACGCTCGCCGGAACGGCCGCAGCCCGGGTGCGCCGCAGCACGGCGACCACCGCCCAAACAAACGGAACCGCGGCGAGCCAGCCCGCCACGCGCTGGACGAATCGGCGGCGTGTCAGGCTCGTCCCCATCGTCGCCGATTACTCGCGGCCAGGCCGGACGCGCGCGATGTCGGTTTGAGCGAAGGCATCGCCCGTGAACAGCAGCGGCTCTCCCGATGCTGTCGCGACCGCGTAGGAAAAGCAGTCGCCGAGATTCAGGCCGGCCGCATGCCGTCCTCTCCCGAACCGCCGCCAGGCATCGCGGGCGATTTCGAGATGCTCGGCAGTGACCGCGACGGCCGTGATTCCGGCCCTGTGCAGCAGCAGGTCGAACTCGCGCCCCGCCGCCGCTCCTAGGCGGGCCTCGACGAGGATGGCGGCCTCGACGCACGACGCCGCGGACATCAGCCGCGTGGGGTCGTTGTCGATGGCGGCCTCGATGCCGTCCGCTTCGGGCTCATTGAAGAGCAATGCGAGGATGGCGGACGTGTCGATGACCATCAGCGCGGCACCCCGCGTTCGTCGTAGCCGAGGATCTCGTCGTCGCTGCGGTGGTCCTTGATGGGGAGTGCCGCGCAACGCCGGCGGATGGCGCGGATCTCGTCTCGCAGATGAACGCCGCGAACGCGGCCCTGTTCGCGCTGGAGGCGCTCGCGCAGGGCAACGATGATGGTCTCCGTGAGGCCCTCACCAGTTCGAGCGGCGAGCTCGCGCGCGAGGCGGTCTGCCTCCGGGTGCTTGATGCTCAGGGCCATATAGACATATAGAAATATGTCATGAATATATACTAATGGCAAGAACTTGTGCGATCACAAGACGAGCGGCACGCCCTAGGACCCAGTCAACTTCGCGTGCAGTGCCGTCAAGCGCGTTCGGTACGCCGTTCTAAACGCCTCCTCGTCGCTCGCCAGCGGCTTGACGGGGATAAGGTCCTCGACCTCCGCTTCGCTGGCGAACTGGGGGTCCATCAGCGTCCGAATTGTGCCGTTCACCATCGATTGCAGCCCGGCCCGCGCATCCGTTTCTGCCAGGCCGAACGACCGGGAGAGTGAGAGGAGTTCCGCGAACTGGAACCACAGATACGTCGGCCCCATTGCCGTCAGGATTGCATAGGCCTCCAGCGTCGATTCCTCAACCTCCGGGCACGCGCCCAGCGGCGCGAGCAGTTCCATCAGCGGGCGTCTGGCCTCGGCAGGGACTGACGCCGCAAAGGCCAGCGGGTTGTAGCCGGCACCCGTGATGGAAGGCGCGTTTGGAATGACGCGCGCGAGTTGGCCGCGCCCGCCGAGGAGCGCACTCATCTGGCCGAGCGTCACCTTTGGCGCGAGTGATACGACAATCGCATCGGAAGCCACCACGGTCTTGATTTCGCCCAGACCAGCGGCCATGGCCGGCGGATGCAGTGCGACAAACACCACGTCCTGCCTCGCGGGCGCGTGGTTGTCTCCGGGTGCGACCTCGATGGACGGGAACCGGCGCTTCAGGTCGTCCAGCGTGGTGGTGCTCGTGTCGCTGACGATGATCCGGGAAGGGAGGGCATGGGCTCTGGACCAACCGCCGAGCATGATGCGGACAATCCGGCCGCCGCCGACGAACCCCACCCGCGCCTCTGCGTGAATCATGTTGTCCTCCGAACGGGGGCTGATGACCAGTCGGGGGCGGAACGTCGATGTCCTCGTCTACGGTCGACGGCTGTCTGTGTCATCGGGCGCGAAGACCACAGCCAGTCGTCGCCGCAGTTCGTCGCGGACGCGCCGGAACGCGTCGGCCTTCTCGGTTTCAGAGCCGTCCACTCCGGCAGGGTCCGGCAGTCCCCAGTGCAGGCGGTGCGCGCGACCCAGGAACACGGGGCACTCTTCCTCGCCGCAGAGTGTGATGACGGTGTCGACCGCTGCCGCCGGAATCCCGGAGACGTCCTTGGCCCGGTGATGCGAGATGTCGATGCCGATCTCCGCCAGCGCCGCGACGGCCTCGGGACGCACGCGGGTCGGTTGTGAACCGGCCGACCAGACGGTGACGCCCGGCGGAGCCAGGAAGCGCGCGATGCCCTCCGCCATCTGGCTCCGCGCGGAGTTGGCCACGCACAAGAAGAGCAGGCCTCGCGGAGAGAGGGCACGAAGCACGGCCGCCTCGACCAGCCACTCCGGCGGGATTCCTGAGCGTCCCTCATGTGTCCGGCAGCAGAGCCGGCCGTCGACCGTCGTCCTGCCCTCGAGATCCCGCCCGTTCACGCGGATCGACGGCGAGTCGGAGAACCCGCGCGCCGCCGCGCGTTCGGGCGAGTCGACGTCTACACGATCGACGGTGATGCCTGGGCCGAGTCGCTCCGCGACCGCCCGCACGAGCAGCAGCGCGGCGCCCGCATGCGGACATCCATCGGACACCAGCACCTCAAGCCGGACCGTCTCTTCCGTCTTCATGCGCCAGCCCGAACGAAATACCGCCGCCCGAACCACAGCGACACGTTGACCAGGGCGATGAGGGCGGGCACCTCGACCAGGGGACCGATGACCGCGGCGAACGCGGCTCCGTGGTTGATGCCGAACGTCCCGACGGCCACGGCAATCGCCAGTTCGAAGTTGTTCGACGCGGCCGTAAACGACAGCGTCGCCGACTGGCTGTAGTTCGCCCCGACGGCCTTGCTCATGGCGAACGACACGACGAACATCACCACGAAGTAGATCAGGAGCGGGATCGCGATCCGGATCACGTCGAACGGCAACTGGACGATCGTTTCGCCCTTCAGCGAGAACATCACGACGATGGTGAAGAGCAGGGCGACGAGCGTGATCGGGCTGATCTTCGGGATGAACCGCTGGTGGTACCAGGTCTTTCCCCTGAGCCGGATCAGCGTGAATCGGGTCAGCACGCCGGCGATAAACGGGATGCCGAGGTAGATGAACACGCTCCGGGCGATCTCACCGATCGTGATGGTGACGGCCACGCCCTGGAGGCCGAACCAGGCCGGCGCCACCGTGATGAACAGCCAGGCGTACAGGGAGAAGAAGAGCACCTGGAACACGGAGTTGAATGCCACGAGCCCGGCGCAGTACTCGGTGTCGCCCTTCGCCAGTTCGTTCCACACGATGACCATGGCGATGCAGCGTGCCAGCCCGATCAGGATCAGGCCGATCATGTACTCCGGCTTGTCGCGCAGGAAGACGACCGCGAGCGCAAACATCAGGATGGGGCCGACGATCCAGTTCTGCACGAGCGAGAGCGCCAGGACCTTCCCGTTGCGGAACACCTGCCCCATCTCCTCGTAGCGGACCTTGGCGAGCGGCGGGTACATCATCAGGATGAGGCCGACGGCCAGCGGGATCGAGGTCGTGCCGACGCTGAAACGATTCAGGAGCGGCACGACGCCGGGAAAGACGTAGCCCCCGGCCACGCCTGCCGCCATCGCCAGGAAGATCCAGAGGGTGAGATAGCGGTCGAGAAACGACAACTTCCCGCCGACGCCTGCATGTGCGGTCGTCATGCGTGCCTCCGGGCGGTTGAAAGCGCACGATGCGGATGTTTCGACGCGGGCGCGGTCGCGCCGCCGGCGGCCTTCGGCGCGAAGCCCGTGCTGCAGAGTGTCTCGAGGGGGATCTTGCGCAACGCACGCACGGCCTGCACATCGGCGTCCAGCTGGTCATCGGCTTCGGCCAGGCGCAGCGCCTGGCCGGCCATGTCGGCGAGCACTCCTTCGGCGACCAGGTGATAGCGCACCCACTTGCCGGACTTGCGCTCCGTGACGAAGCCGGCGCGCCGCAGATCGCCGAGGTGCGACGACACCGTGGAGGCGGCAAGTCCGAGCACGGCGGTCACCTGGCAGACGCACAGGTCGCCTGCCCGCAACATGGCCAGCATGCGCAGCCGGCCCGGGTGCGCCAGCGCCTTCACCGCGTCAACGACCGCCGGAAGTGTGGTCCGCGTCGCCTGAGTCATCATCTCGCTCCCTCCGAAACGGCTACTGGAGCCACGCCCTGACTTCGTCGGCCTTCGGAATCCGCCCGGACAGCTTGATCACGCCGTCGATGCTCACGGCCGGGGTGGCCAGCACGCCGGCTGCCGCCATCGCCTGGTAGTCGGTGACCTTCTGCAGGTCTGCATCGTGCTGCAATTCCGCCAGCACATGGCGGACGACGCGCTCCGTTTCGTGGCAGCGCGCACAGCCGGGACCGTAGACCGTGATCACCATGGATGAGTCCTCTCAGAAGACGGCATTGAACGCGTAACCCACCAGCAGGATTCCCGTTCCCACCACGCCGAGGAAGACGGCGAGGAGCTGGGGACGCAGCACGTTCCGCAGGATGATCGTCTCCGGCAGCGACAGCCCGATCACCGCCATCATGAACGCCAGCACGGTGCCGAGCGCCGCGCCTTTCGCCAGCAGTGCCTGCACCACCGGAATGATGCCTGCGGCATTGGAGTACATGGGGATGCCGATCAACACGGCCAGCGGAACGGCCCACCAGACGCCCTTGCCCATCAGGCTCGCCATGAAGTTCTCGGGCACATAGCCGTGTATGCCGGCCCCCACGGCGATGCCCGCCAGCACGTACGGCCACACCCGGCCGACAATGTCGCGGACAGCCGCCGCGCCCGCGCGCAGGCGATCCGCCCAGGACGAGGGCCCGTCGGGCTCGCCGGCCGTCGCGGACTGAACGCCGAACACCCAGGGCTCAACGAACCGCTCGAGCTTGAGCCGGCCGATCGTCCATCCGGAGACGATGGCGACGAGCAGTCCCATGCTCATGTAGAGGGCGGCCACCTTCCAGCCCAGCAGACCGAACAGCAGCACGAGCGCGACCTCGTTGACCATGGGTGCCGATACGAGGAACGAGAAGGTGACGCCGAGCGGGACGCCCGCGGTGACGAAGCCGATGAAGAGGGGCACCGCCGAGCACGAACAGAACGGCGTGACCGTGCCGAGCAGCGCCGCCAGGACGTTGCCCGCCGATTCCCGCCGGCCGGCGAGCATTCGCCTCGTGCGCTCGGGCGTGAAGAAGGAGCGGACGATGCCGACGCCGAACACGACGAGCACCAGCAGCATCAGCACCTTCGGCGCCTCGAAGACGAAGAACTCGACCGCCGAGGCCGCGCGAGTGCCGGGCGGGAGGCCGGCGAGCGCGTAGGTGATCCAGCGGGCCAGGCGCGCGAGGCTGGCGTAGACCGCGGTCCACGCGACGGCGGCGGCCAGCCCGGCGAGCGCGTACGACCGGACGCGGCGGGTGTCCACGGCCCGGAGTGTACTACATTTCGATATATGTCGATATGACGACGTGACTGTCCGGGCCGGCGCAGTGCTCCAACCGAACCGACTACCGATATAATCGGAAATAGGGTGCCCCGCGGGCGGGACCGCACCCCGCAAGGAGACACGCGCACGTATGGGCGATGCAGGCGAAGGACTCGTCGACGCAAACTCGCGGCTCGAAGAACGCATGGACGAGATCCGCGAGAGCCGGCGGCTGGCCAGGGAAACCGGCCCGCGCGTCGATCCCGAACGGCTGCGCGCGATCGAGTCGCTGCGCCTGGCCAAGGCCGACATGGAGCGCCAGCTCGGCGCCGTCACCCACGAGGCGCGGCGCCAGCAACTGACGCACGCCCTCGCCGAAATCGAACGCCGTCTCGCGGATTTGCAGCAAGGCACCTGACAGAAGGACATCCATGGCTATCGATCCATCCCACCTGCGGCGCGGCGCCTCACCCGACCTGAACAAGCCGCCGGTTCCGGGCGTCAAGAACGTGATTGCCGTCGGCGCGGGCAAGGGCGGCGTCGGCAAGACCACGGTGTCGGTGAACCTGGCCCTCGCCCTGGCGAAACTGGGCAACCGCGTGGGCATCATCGACGGCGACATCTACGGGCCCAACGTGCCGATCATGCTCGGCATCAAGGGGCAGCTCAACAGCGACGGCGAGAAGATCCTGCCGGCGGAGAAGTACGACCTGCAGGTCGTGTCGATGGGATTCCTGGCGACCGACGATGCCCCGGTGATCTGGCGCGGGCCGATGCTGCACAGCGCGATCAACCAGTTCTTCCGCGAGGTGCGGTGGGACAACCTCGACTACCTCGTGATCGACCTGCCCCCGGGCACCGGCGACGTGGTGCTCAGCCTCAGCCAGACGGTGCCTGTCACGGGCGCCATCGTCGTCACCACGCCGCAGCAGGTCGCCCTCTCGGATACGAGGCGGGCGGTGGCGATGTATCAGAAGCTCGAGATCCCGATCCTGGGCCTCGTCGAGAACATGAGCCACTACGTCTGCCCCTCATGCCGCCACGAAGCCGATATCTTCGGCAGCGGGGGAGGCGAGCGTCTGGCAGAGGAGATGCACCTGCCGTTCCTCGGGCGGGTGCCGATTTCGGAGCCGCTCAGGATTGGCGGCGACACGGGCCGGCCAATCGTGCTCACGGACCCGACGTCAGCGGCGGCCGAAGCGTTCGTGGCCGCCGCCGAGCGGGCCGCTGCGCAGGTGAAGATTCAAACGGTCAAGCGGCCGCCCGTAATCGTCCTGCGCCCCGTGAACTGACGGCCGGCGCGTGAGCCCGGCTCACCGCCGAAGCGCCCGCGGGCTGCGAGCCGCCCGCGGCCGTCCGGGCGTCCGAGCCCACCAGCGATTCCAGCTGGGCGACCAGGTCCATCGCCGTCTGGGCGTGCGCATTCAGTTCCTCGGCCGCGGCCGCGCCTTCCTCGGCGTGCGCCGCCGTTTCCTGCGTCACGCGTTCCATCTGGCTGACCGACTGCGTGATGTGGTCGATGCCCTGGGTCTGCTGCTGGCTTGCCGCGCTGACATCGTCGATCAGGCCTTTGGCCCGGACCGAGCTCTCCGTGATGGACGTCATGACGCCCACGACCGCGTCGACCTTGGTGGCGCCGGTGCGGGCGCTCGTCGCAGAGTTCTCGACCAGCAGCGCCGTGTCCTTGGCAGCCTGAGCCGACCGCTGCGCCAGGTTTCGGACCTCCTCGGCGACCACGGCAAATCCCATCCCCGCCTCGCCGGCCCGCGCGGCTTCGACCGCGGCGTTCAGCGCCAGGATGTTGGTCTGGAAGGCGATTTCGTCGATGGTCTTGATGATCTTCGTCACCTGGCTGCTGGAGTCCCGGATCTCGCGCATCGACGCCACGAGGTCCGTGAGCGCCGCGTTGGCGCCGCCCACCAGCCGCTCGGTTTCGGCCACGCGCCCCGCCGCTGCCTGCGAGTTCTCGGCGTTGCGGCGCGTCATTGACGCCACCTCTTCCATCGACGCCGAGGTTTCCTCCAGCGACGCCGCCTGCGTGGTGGCTCCCTTCGACAGCGTGCCCGAGGAGCCCGCCACCTGGCCGGCCGCCGCCACGACCTCTCCGGCGGTCAGCCTGAGCCTCGACGCGACGTCACCCAGCGTCACGCGGATGCTCCGCACAATCCACCACCCGCCGCCGAACGCGGCCAGGGCCGCCAGCGTCACGCCGACCAGTATCCACCAGCTGCGTCCGTAGTCGGCCGCGGCGGCGCTCCTGGTCGAGGCCAGCGTGTTCGCCTGAGCCGTCTCAATGGCCGCCGCCAGGCCTTCCATCCGGCCGGCAAAAACATTGGCCTTGTCGGTGGCATCGGCCGCCTCGAGCGCCTCGCCTTTCTGTGCGTGGCTCTTGACGAGATCGAGACTCTCTTTCCACTGTGAGATCAACGACTGCATCTCCGCGCACTTGGCGCGGGTGATCTGGTCGGTCGCCGCCCGTTCCAGATCCGACCGGGAGGCGTTCAGGTCGGCAAACGTCGCATCCAGCTGGCTGGCGGCCACGGCCGTCCCCTTGGCGTCCGATTTCGCGGTCAGGATGACGACGCGGCCCATGCCCGCCTCGAGCGCCGATACGAGATGCCGGATCCGGCCCGACTGCGCCACGCCCGTCGCGGTCACAGAGGCAACGCGATCGACCTGACCATTGAGTCCGGCCATGGTCCACAAGCTGATACCGCCCATGACCACGAGGACGGCGAACATCAAGGCGAACGTGGCCAGAAGCTTCGTGGCGATGTTGATACGCATGATTGGTCCCCCGATCTCGAACGCGCCGGCTACGACTTGGCCATCGTGATCTTGATGGGATCGGTGCGTTCGAGTTCGCGTTCGACCGTCGCCCTCAAGCGCTTGGGCCCGAAGCCGGGCTTGAGGAACGTGACGAGCCATTCACCCTTGCCCACCCCGCCGAGGGTCCACTTGCCTGACGCGTCCGTTGTGGTCTCGATCAGGTTGCCGGCCGACGTCGCGGTCCGGACGATCACATCGGCAACGGCGTTGCCGGACTCGTCCAGCACGACCCCTTGAAGGCGGCCCATGCCGCGCGTCTGCGCCGAAGCCGCCGTTGCCAGGCACATCACCGCCGCACACAGCACGACCAGTCTGAGGGTCTTCATGTTTTCCTCCAGGATATGGCGTTCGGCGGCAAGCGGGGGCTTGGCCGGCGCCGGGCTTAGGCAGGTAATCGGCCCGGTCACGGCGAACTTGAATCCCAGGAAGAAAAAAGGAAGCGGCCCGGAACCCCTTGGAGTCCCGGGCCGGTTGAGAGGCAATCGGGCCGGCGGCGCGGAGCCGCCAGCCTGGAATGCTAGCGGCTGCCGAATCTGATGGCGACCGAACCGGTGACGCCCTGCAGGTCCCGGTTCATGCTGTCGGCACCAGTGATGAGCCGGTAGCTGACGCCTGCCGCCACGCCAAACCGGCGCGTGATGCGGAAGAACAGCTGCAGTTCCGGCTCCGCGATCAGAAACCGTGTCCGTCCGTCCCACTCCCGGAAGCCCATGCCGTACCGGCGGAACGACGACACATCCCCCGGGAGTTCGTTTGCCGCGTACGTCATCCAGTTCGGCGTGGCCGAACCGCCGCCGAGCAGCGCCGACAGCGTCACGTCCACGGGCCCGGAGCCCTTGAACGTCCATCCCGCCACCAGGCCGCCGTAGTCGAACTCAAACCCGGGATCCGCATTCGCCTGCCAGTAGCCGCCCATCCCGATGAACAGATGGTCGTCGAGCAGGATGCCGGCCGTGCCGCCGGTCAGCGTGCCATCACGGCCGTTGACGCGGCCGAACTTGACCTCCGGCGACAGCACGAACGCGTTGTGAACCTGCGAAACCTTCATCGGACCCGACGGTTGAGGATCGGGTGCCGGTTGTGCGGCGGCGGGGGAGGACGCCACCAGCACGGCCAGCAGGACGGTCGCGGCGAACAGGACTGTGTGCTTCATCGCGACGGCCTCCTACTTGTCGTCCTGCCCGGCCAGGCTCACGTTGAGCGGCGTCTTCTCGCCGTTGCGGATTTCCACCGGGGCCTTGAACGTGCGGAAGCCTTCCTTCCGGACTTCGACCTGGTGCGATCCGGCCGGCAGGTACACCGTCAGCCGATCGGCGCCCGTCGTTTGCCACGCTTCGCCATCGATCAGGATCTGTGCATCCGCCGGCTGCACTCGAATCACGAGCTGGCCGTAGTCACGGGCCTGGATCGAGGCCGGCGGCACGGGCTTCTCCGCGATTGGCTGCAGTTGACCCGGGACCGGCGGCGCCTCCGGCTGATCCGGCGGCGGCAGCTGCGGCTGCGGCGGACCCGGGCGGATCGGTCCGAACGGCCGACCCGGACCGAACGGCCGCACACCCCGCGAGCGAACCGCATCATCCATCTGCCCTGGCGGCGGGAGCGGCCGCGGATCCTGCTGCTCGCCCTGTCCAAGCTGGACCATGTCGTACTTGAGCTTCAGCGTCGAGCCATCCTGGACCAGCACGTGCTGGACAACGGTCTTGTACCCCGGCAGCCACAGCGTGATCGTGTGATTCCCGGAGGCCACGTCGAGACTCTGCAGGAACCCGTTGAAATCGTCGACGATGCCCGTGTACCGCCCGTCAACGAAGACCTCGGCCTTCTTCGGCCGGACATCCAGCTTCAGTGAGCCGCGGTCACCGTCGTAGAACTGCCCGTAGTAGCCGTCGTACCAGTACGGGCCGTACCAGAACGGGGCATAGCCGAACGGGAACCAGAGGCGCGGATAGGACCACCAGAGGCTGTCGTAGTACGGCATGCCCCATGTGGTGTTGATGTAGACGTTTGGACGCGACGGCCCGGGCCGGTTGGGCGCCGGACGGTACTGGGGCTGGCCGCCAGAACCGGGCTGGCCGCCGCCCGGCCGGCCAGGCGTTCCTCGCGGCTGGAACTGCCCGCCACTGCCGCCGCCGGGGCCTCGTCCGCCTCCGCCTCCGCCTCCGCCCCGGCCGCCCCGCTGCGCGTCAGCAACCGGCGGAAGAAGCAGGCAGACGCTCGCCACGAGGGCGGCCGCCATCATGATGTTCTTGGGTCGCATAGGTCATCTCCAGTGCGCTGGCTATCACAGTCGCGTATGCAATGGCGGTACCCGGGGCGACTACGCTCATTGTGGCGAAATCCGGCCAAAAAGCCAAGTTCGCCCGCCGCTGGCCGGCCCCCGGTGTCACCGGGGCAGGAACGACTGTCGCCCCCCGGTGACGCCCCGATTGACTTGGCTGCCGCCGGTCCACTACCGTTCAGGCCGGGACCTGATTCGTGACGACCTCTTCATCCGCCCTCGATCCGCAACCCGGCCAGCCGTACCGCGTCGACGAAGTGCTCGGGATCTACCCGGCTGTGAGAGAGGAGCACGTCCGTGAACTCCAGAAGCAGCGGCTGATCGAAGTGGTGAACGACGATCAGGGCCATCGCGTGGTCTCGTTTGCGCACCTGCTCGTCATCCGGCGGCTGCACGGCGAACTGACGCGAGGCGCGTCGTTTCGCGCGGTGCTGCGCGCCATCAAGGCCGCCCACGCCGGGCAGCTCGCGCTCGACTTCCGGAAGGACTCGAGCCCCGCCACCGTCGTCGCGCTCGCGCAGCCGCCGGTGGTCGTGCAGGTCCGCGCCAGCCTCGACGCGCAGGCCGCCCCGGCTGCCGGCCAGGAGCCGGTCGTGGATGCCGTGCTGGCCGAAGAGTATTTCGGCGAGGCGTCGGCGCTCGACGACGGCACAGCGGCCAACCAGGATCGCGCGGCCGCCGCGTACCGCAAGGCGCTCGAATTCGATCCGCAGCTCGTGCCCGCCATCATCAACCTGGCCAACATCCACTACGCGCGCGACGAACTGATCGAGGCCCAGGCGCTCTACGAACATGCCATCGGGATTGAACCGTCGGCGTTCGAGGGGCACTTCAACCTCGGGAACATCCACCACGATCTCGGCCGGTTCGCTGATGCCGACCGCTGCTATCGCCGGGCGCTCGCCATCAGTCCGGGCAGCGCCGAAGCGCACCTCTACCTGGCGGTCGTGCTGGAGAAGAGCGACAGGCCGGCCGACGCCCGGGCGCACTGGCGCCACTACCGGCGTCTCGCACCTGACGGCGATTGGGCGGATCTCGCGCGGGAGTTCTGCGACCAGGAATCCTGAAGCGTTAGTAGTACCGGCTGTCCTGGTACGTCTGCGGGGGGCGCTTGCGGGGCGTGCGGCGGACCTTGTAGTACTCGCAGTCAGGGCACCACGCCGTGGCATCGAAGCCCGTGGTGCCCGCCATGGGCTGGACGTCCCGGTGTGTGCAGTGCTCGGGCACGCCACTGTCCGGAGCCTGCCGCCACCGGCACGACTGGAACCGCTGCACCGCCGGAGGCAATTCCTGCGCCGGAACGGCCGGAACGGCCGGAGCGTCCGGTATCTCGGTCTGAGGGGCGACCGCACCGGGCGAATCGAACTCTGAACCTGCCATATCCAACGATTCTAGTTCGGTCCTCTGCAAAAACCTAGCCTGACGGGATCTTGCGTGGTTTTACTGGCGTTTTCGCGGGTCAGGCGGGCCGAGAGTCCGGACTGGGCCTGCCTCATCCAGCCCGGCACCTCGGACAGCGCTCGAATCGATACAAAACGGGTGCCACGACCGCAGATCAGCCTGGCGTCCACGCGGCCCACCGCCGGTGTCAGGTTCGCTTCTTCCTGCCCATCATCCCGTCGACACTCCAGCGGCCCGCGCCCCTGGCGGCGATGAAGAGGAAGACGAAGCAGTAGAGCACCGCAAGCTCACCCTTGTTCCGGATAGGCCAGACGCCCCCGGGCGCATGCACGGTGAAGTAGGCGACCGCCATCTGGCCGCTTGTGACGAAGGCGGCGTAGCTGACCCACAGCCCAAGCGCCACGAGAAGGCCGCCTGCGAATTCGATCACCCCGGCGGCGAGCATCGGGGGATTGGAGAGCTGGCTCTCTCCCCCGAGCACCCCAAAGAGCTTCTGGGCCCCGTGGCACGCGAAGAGCAGTCCAATCACCAGGCGCATGAGGGCGTAGAGCAACTCCGAATACTTGCCGAGCCAGCGATTCATCGGGCGTCTCCCTTCTGGCAGCACTTCAACTCCGGCACGACGAGGCCCTCGCCCCGTCAGGATTCCAGCAGTTCGCGTGCGGCGGCGATGGCGTCGTCCAGGTTGGCAACCGAACCGTCGAGCTGCCGCTCGTAGACGGCTTTCACGATGCGGCCGACCGCCGGGCCCGGAACCAGCCCGAGTTCGAGAACATGGCGGCCCTTGAGGATTGGCTCCGGCGGCCGGTGCTCGACGCCGAGCGAGCGGGCACGGCCCAGGAACCAGTCCATGGCCGAACAGTCGAACACCCCCGTGCGGCCGGCGCAGTCGGCGCGCGCGAGCCGCGCGAGCAGTTCGAGATCGACCTTCTGCGCCAGCCGGCGGAACGCGCCGTCGCCAACCGGCGTCGGCGCCTTGTGCCACATGCCTGGCGCGAGGTGGTACGCGACCAGCCCGGCGACGTGGCGGCGGACATCGAAGCCGTCGAGCGTGTGCACGTTCAGGCGGTCGAGCGCGGCCATCGCGAGCGGCACCCCGACGGGCTCGTGGTTCGGCGATCGAATCCGCCCGTCGATGAACGCGGTGGTCGCCGGCTTGCCGAAGTCGTGGCAGACGGCGCCGAGCATCACGGTGAGGCCGCGGGCGCGATCGAGGTCGTCGACGGCGGCGCGGGCGTGATCGATCACCAGGAGCGTGTGCACCCAGACGTCGCCTTCCGGGTGCCACTCGGGCTCCTGCGGGCATCCGGCCAGGGCGGCCATTTCCGGCAGCAGGCGATCGAAGACGCCGAGATCGCGGCCGAGTTCAAAGCCAATCGACGGCCGGCGCGCGGCGAGAAGGAGCTTCTCGAATTCGCCGAAGACGCGTTCGGCCGGCAGATCGTCCAGCGGGATCGCCCGGCAGACGGCCCGGGTCGCATCGTCCATCACCAGGTCGAACCGCGCGGCGATCTGCAGGGCGCGCAGGACGCGCAGGCTGTCGTCACCGAACGTCGCGGCGTCCACCGCGCGCAGGCGCCGGCGCGCGAGGTCGTCCCGGCCGCCGAACGGATCGAGATACTCGCCGGTGAGCGGATCACAGAGGATGGCGTTGACCGTGAAGTCGCGACGGCGCGTGGCGTCGGCGACCGGCATGTGCGGGTCGCCCTCGACATCGAACCCGCGGTGGCCGGCGCCGGCCTTCGACTCGCGCCGGGGCAGCGCCACGTCGACGTCGCCGATCTTGAAGACCGTGAACTGTTCGCCGACGGCGTCCACGCGGCCGAAGCGTTCGAGCAGGGCCCGGAGATCCGTCGCCGGGACGCCATACACTTCGAGATCCAGGTCCTTCGACGGGCGGCCGATCAGCTGATCGCGGACCCAGCCGCCGACCACGAAGGCCCGGCCGCGCGCGTCGCGGACGGCGCGCGCGATCCGGAGCGCGAGATCGGGGAGTGCCGGCGGCACCGCGTTCATGGCGGACCCATCGGAGCGCGTGCCGCCGATGCGGCTAGCGCTCGCCGAAGATGCCCTTGAGCACGAATCCGACGTTGGCCGGCCGTTCGCCGAGCCGGCGCATGAAGTACGGGAACCACTGCTTGCCGAACGGGACGTAGACGCGCATGCGGTAGCCGTCCCTGACGAGCCCGGCCTGCAGGTCCCGGCGGATGCCGTAGAGCATCTGGAACTCGAACTTGTCCTTCGGGATCTTCTGCTCGGCGGCGTAGGCCTTGGCGGCCTCGATGATCTTCGGGTCGTGCGTCGCGAGGCCCGGATACACGCCCTCGCTCATCAGCCGCTTCATGATGCGGATGTAGGCCGTGTCGACGTCGGCCTTGGCCTGGTGCGCCAGCGCCGGCGGTTCCTTGTACGCGCCCTTGACGAGGCGCACGCGGATACCGTGCTGGCACATGAACGTCGAGTCGTCTTCGCTGCGGAAGACGGCCGACTGCAGCGCGGTCCCCGTGTTGCGGAAGCCCTCGTTCCACAGCGTCATGAACACGTCGAACGTCTTCTGGATGTACGGCGTGTTCTCGATGTCCACCCGCACGAAGACGTCGTGCGGCTTGGCGGCCGCGAAGATCCGCCGGAGGTTGGCCGTGCAGAGCGCCGGGTCGATGTCGAGCCCGAGCTGCGTCAGCTTGACCGACACGTTGCGATCCACGCCCGCCTCGACCACGCGGCCGACCAGCGCGACGATGCCGTCGGTGGCCGCATTGGCCTCGGCCGCCGTGGTCACGCTCTCGCCCAGCTGATCGAGCGTCAGCAGGAACCCCTGGGCCTGCAGCGCGCGGGCCGCCTCCATCGCCTCGTCCATCGTCTCTCCGGCGATGAACCGGCGGCCGAAACTCGCGGGTTTCGCCATCCCGTAGCGGAAGGCGAGATGCTCGATGGACTTGCTGCGGGCGAGGGCGTGGAAGAAGGATTTCGACAAAGCGTCCAGCATGATTACGTCCTGTCCGGGGCAGATGAACACAAGTGCTGAATCGACCGGGAATAATACCGAAGCAGGCCGCGGTCGCGCACGCGAATTCGGCTGGCCTCCACCCGGAGGCAGCCGTTCCAGCGGAGCGCGCGCAATCCCTCGTGGACCACCTGGTGCGCGTCACGTTCCGCGAGGTTGGCTCCGGAGGCGGCCAGCGAGCCGACGAGGTCGCCGACGCGCCGCTCGAGGTCGGCGCGCGTCAGCGACGGCTCCATCGCCGTCGCCACCAGGGCGCTCGGCAGCACCTTGTAGAGCCGCCCGATCGCGTCCCGCGTGCGATGGGCCAGGTCGAGGACGTCGCGCCGCGACTCGTGATTGTAGCCGGCCAGCGGGATCGGTTCGCCGAACGTCACGAACACCCGCGTGCCGAATCCGATTCCCAGCGTCAGCATCTCGATCAGTTCCCAGCTGAACCGGCGCTGGCGGCGCTTGACGCCCTGCCGGGCCAGCGCGCGGTCCTCCAGGACCAGGTCGTACGCGATCGCCACCGGCATCACGACGACGTTCGGCAGTTCGGCCTGCATGGCGGCGTGCAGCAGGCCGGTCTTCGGCGGCTTCAGTTCGCCGCTGTACGACCGCCCGCCCTCGATGTACACGAACATGTCGCGCCGGCTGAGCAGTTCCGCCACCCACGCCTTCAGCGTCACCAGGTACACCGGGTCCTTGGTGTTCCGCCGAACGGGGATGGCGCCCGTCACGTGCCGGTGCAGCAGGCCCAGCGGCCCGCCGAACAGGTTGATGCCGGCCGCCGTCAGCGGCGGGCGGATGCCATTGTCGTCGAGGACGATGGGCTGGACCACGTAGTCGACGTGGCTGCGGTGGTTCGAGGCGTAGATCACCCGGGTGTCGCGTGTCGCCGCCTTCGGCCGATCGATGTGCTCGACGTGGCGCTTGATGTTGCGCAGGAGCAGCTTGAGCGGGAGGCGCAGCGACCGGTACAGCCCGTAGCGCTGCCGCGTATGCAGTTCGTTGATGTAGGCGTGCACCTGCTTGACGGCTTGCGGGTCCGGATGCCCGTCCGCGCCCTCCAGCAGCCGCACGACGTCCTCACGGGCCAGGACCGCCTGTGTGAGTTCGTCGATGTGCCGGCCGTATGCCATGTATGCTCGACCCCGAATCAGCCGCGCGGCGAGCCGCCGCCGTGATCGATGTCCCGGCAGATGGCGTCGGTGAACTCCGTCGTCGTCGACGCCCCGCCGAGATCGCGGGTGCGGACCCGCCCCTCCGCCAGCACGCGCGTCAGGGCCCCCATCACGGCATCCGCCCGCCCGTCTTCGCCGATGTG
>Ga0334722_10002354_pt1 | contig 21603 bp, 17 predicted proteins | sample C3_bottom_MG_FD_207210 | JGI IMG/M metagenome (GOLD analysis project Ga0334722, IMG submission 207210) | Sediment microbial communities from Yellowstone Lake, YNP, Wyoming, USA - C3_bottom | ecosystem: Environmental > Aquatic > Freshwater > Lake > Sediment | place: USA: Wyoming | collected... | reverse complement strand
AGTCCAACAATCACTTCGCCGAACTCCTGTTCCGCAACGCGGCGCGCAGCGTCGGCGTCATCGGGTCCGCCGAGAACGCCAATACCCTGCTGCGCCGCTTCCTGTACGAGAAGGCGCACGTCGCGCCCACCGACGTGTACGCCGCGGACGGCAGCGGCCTGTCCACCGCCGACCGCGTGACGCCGCGCGCGATGGTCCAACTGCTTGGCTACGCCGCCAAGGCCCCGTGGCGCGACGTGCTCGAACAGTCGCTCCCCGTGGCCGGGCGCACCGAAACACTCCGCCGGCGCATGAAGTACACGCCCGCCATGGGCAACCTGCGCGCGAAGACGGGCACCACGAACGACGTCGCGTCGCTCGGCGGGTATGTGACGTCGCGCGACGGCGAACTGCTGGCGTTCTCGTTTATCTACAACGGCAACGACCGGTGGCGCGCGAAGGCGGCAATGGACGCGATGGGAGCGACGCTGGCGAACTACCAGCGATAGAGGACGAGGAGTCCGGGTTGCGAATGCGGACTGCGAATCCGGATTCCGATTCACGATTGCCACGCACGAAAGAGCCCCGGGGCCAGCAGTGGCTCCGGGGCCTTCGTCAATCGAGTTCCGGAATCATGATCGCCGCAATCGGAATCCGGATTCCTCGTCCTCAATCAGTAGTCAATGTCGTAGATATCCACGACCATTCGTGTCCTCGTGTCGATCACGAGCACCGTGTTTCCGTAGAGCCGCCGCTCGAGGTACCAAGGCAGTTCGCCAAGTTCGAGCTCAAGATCATACGGAAGCGGCGCCAGCTGCATGAAGACCGCCAACGACAGCGAGAGGCCCGGCCGGAACGCATAGCGGATGCCGCCATAGCCGGCGCCGTAGTAGCCGTACGCGGCGAGCCGTGCGGGCGGCAGCGCACGGAACCACGCGGTGATGGCGAAGACGTCGCGCGAACGGAAATCGCGGTCTCCATAGCGATAGTGGCCGCCGCCATACCGTGGCGGCATCACACGCGGTTCATACCGTGGCGCAGGGCGGCGATCATAACGGTCAATCACCACAGGCGCGCGCACCGTCACGCGCGCGTCGTCGTGTCGGTCTCCCCAACCGCGGCGCTCCTCGCGTCCGCCAGCACGCGGGTCCACCCGAGCCGGCCCGCGGTCGTAGCCGCGCGGATCTGGCCGCGCGGTCGCGCGATTCTCATTGCGCGGTGCGTTGTTGCGCGGCGCGTTGTCGCGTCGGTCGTTCGTGGCCTCCGTGCGATTGTTCCCTCGTCCATCGCCGTTGCGCTGTTCCACGCGAGCGCGGTCAAAACCATACCGGCCATTCTGGGCGAGGAGGGGAACGCTCACGGCCAGCGCCCCAAGCGCTACTGCCGTACGAAGCACGCCCATCATTCCTCCCTGAGGGTTCTGAGCCCTCTACCCCCAGGTTAAGGGGAGGGTCCCGTCCGGTGTGCGCGGTTTGTGCGGCCTGCGGCTATCTCGCGTCGCCGCGCCAGATTACGCCGCGCCGCAGGTCCACGGTCCAGCGATGCCCGCGCAGCGCGGCGCGGCCCGCGGGTGACGCGATCGGAACGATGGCCTCGCCGGTGCGCGCCGCGATGCGAACGCCCGGAAACCCAAGCACCATTGGAATGGAATCACCCGTTGACGGGGCATCGAAACGACCGGCGCGCCGCAGGGTCACGGTGCCCGCGCGCCCGTCGACCGTGGGCGCCAGCCACGCGAACACATCAAACCCGAGGCGCGCCCGCCCGGCGTCGAGCGAAGCATCAACGCGCACTGGCACATCGCGCAGCGTCAGGCCACCGAGCGAGCATTCCTGCAGCACGCCGATCGGGCTGCGCCGCTCCATGCCAACCACATCCACTAATCCGGCGCCCCTCGCCAGACCGGCCAGCACGATGCCTTCCTCTTGCGGGTCCACTTCGGCCCACACCGTGTCCGCCCCGAGGACGAGCGGGACGCGGCCGAGCGCGCCGAGTTCAAGCGGCGCGAACGGCACGACGACGGAATCCGGCCCTGACACGCTCGTGGGCCGATCGGCGAGCGCGCGGACGCGCGCCTTTTCGTCGGCGCTCAATGGCGAGTCCGGCAATGCCGCCAATGACGGCCAGTCGCGCAACCACGTGTAGATGCGCGCGAGCCGCGCGCCAATTGCCCGGGCATCACCGCCGAACAGCCGCGCCTCCTCGAGCAGCACGGCGCCCGAGCGCAGTTGGCCGCGCGCCGCCAGCCATTCGCCCAGCGCCGCGCGCGCCGCCGGATCACGCGGCGCGCGGCGCGATGCATCGTACAACCGCCGTTCCAGCGCGCCGAGATCCGCGGCGCCGGCGACGACGTCCGTCGCGGGGCGCGCCGCTCGTCCGCCCTGCGCTTCCACGCGCGCGAACGGCAGGGTTAGCACGAGCGAGCAGGCCGCGCGCACGAGCAGCCCGGCACCGCCATTCTGGATCATCGGGCCGTGCACACCGCGAGCAACAGCTGCGACGGATCGCATCGCACGGATCGCGGCGCGCCATCAAACGTCCCCGGCAGCGCAATTGACTGAACCGGCAGCGCGTCAACAGGCACGCGCGCGACGTGCCGAGTGCCCGACGCCTCAATGATCTCGATGGGCATGGTGAGGCGATACGCGCCGAAGGTGCCCGATTGGTCCACCTGCATCGTGACGCGTTTCGTGACGCGGTCCCAGGCGAAGGCCGTTTGCAGTTCCGCCCACCCTGGCCGCCGCAGCCATTGATCGAAGAACCAGCCGAGCGGTCGCCCCGCGGCTGCCTCAACGGCGCGCTGCAGATCCTGCGTCAGCGCGTTGCCGTGGCGATGCGTCGCGTAATACTGGCGCAGCCCCCGTATGAAGGCGCTGTCGCCAATCTCCTCGCGCAGCATGTGCAGGACGAGCCCGCCCTTCGGGTACGAGTTGTCGTTGAGCAGGTCGTTGGGATCAGTGGTCACGCTGTCAATTACGGCGTTTGTCGTGACCACCTTGGCGTGCAGCACCGTTTCGCGCATGCGTGATACTTCTCGTGCGTACGCCGTGTCGCCGTGCGCGTGCTGCGTCCACAGGGCGGCAAGGAAGGTTGCGAATCCTTCGCTCAGCCACACGTGCGCCCACTCGCGCTCCGTGACTGCGTCGCCGAACCACTGGTGCGCCGTCTCGTGCGCAATGAGCCCTTCGTCAATGCCGTTCGGCCGGCGGAAGCCGCGGTCGAAGTAGAAGATGGCCGACGGATTTTCCATGCCGCCGTAGCGCGTTGACGACTGCAGATGGCCGAGTTTTTCGTACGGATACGCGCCGAAAGTCTTCGCGAAGAACTCAACGATCGCGCCGGCGCGCGCGAACTGGCCCGGCACGTTGGCCCGCACGTCAGCGCTGAACCAGACCGCCTGCGGCACGCAGCCGCCGTCTTCCGCGAGACCGCACGCCGTGCGGCCGAGGTCGAGCATCGCCAGGGGGCCCGCGGCAATCACCATGCCGTAGGTCGGAATCGGCCGGTCCTCGCGCCATGTCGTGACGCGACGACCGCTGGAGTCACGCCGGGATTCAACGAGCGCGCCATTCGCCACGACGGTACGCTCCACCGGCGCCGTCACCGCGAACGTGACTCGCGCCTTGGCGGATGGGCGGTCAACGCTCGCCAGCCAGAAGCGTGCACGGTTGGGAAAGTTGTCCCCGAAGGCCTGCCAGCGCCCGTGCTCATCAGCGCTGATAATGAGTCCGTCGCGCGGCTCGCCATTGTAGTCAATGACGATGCACGGTGTCTCGTTCGGATGCGCGGCGGCCGAACCGGCGCTCGTGCCGTGGACGGCGACCTTCAGCAGACCGGGCGCACGAGCGAAGTGCGCCGCTTCGCGGGCGTCCCCGCACCCGAGCTGAACGGCGCTCACGCGCATCGCATCGTCGAGGTCGAACGCCAGCGTGTCAGCCGTCGGCCGTTCAGCGAGCTGCACCATCGCGCGCACTGTCAGGTGCTTGCCCGTATCCGGCAGCGTGATGGCGTACGAGTAGCGCTCGACGATCGGCGCGCGCGCGGCGGGCGGCGCGGACGCCGCTGGCTGGGACGCTGCCGTCGCCGGTCCCCAGACCGTCCCGGCAACGATCAAGGGCGCGATGAACGCGCGAAGCACTCGCTGTGTCGTCCGGTTCATCGCGCCCGTCCTCTTCGCCTGTTCCGCGTCACCGCACGCTCGCGTGCGATACCCGCCTAGCGCCCGAATAGTTTCCCGAGCACGCCGCCGGCGCCGCCGCCCGCCGCGGCGCTGAGCTCCGTCGCAAACTCCACCGCCGTCGGATACCGGTCGTCCGCGTTCCGGGCCATGCCCTTGTTCAGCACCTTGTCGACCGCCTCGGGAATGTCGGGGCGCCGCGTGCGGATTGAGATGGGCTCGTTGCGCAGCCGGGCGATCATCATCTCCTGCTGGTTCTTCCCCTCGAACGGCAGCTTGCCGGTGAGCATCTCGTACGTCATCAGCGTGAGCGAATAGACGTCGGTGCGCGGGTCGAGCGGCTTGCCGCGCAGCTGCTCGGGGCTCATGAACTCCGGCGTGCCGAGGATGATGCCGGTCGCCGTGAGCTTCTCGAGCTCGGCGCCAGCGCGGCGTTCCTTCGCGAGCCCGAAGTCCATCACGACCGCCTTCTCCGTGCCATCCGGATTCCTGGTGATCATGATGTTCTCGGGCTTCAGGTCGCGGTGGATGATCTTCAGGTCATGCGCCACTTGAAGCCCGGCCGCGATCTGTTGCACGAACGGAACGACTTCGGCCAGCGCGAGCGGTCCCTTGCGGTTGTTGCGGTCGCTGAGGATCTCGCCTTGCACAAACGGCATCACCACGTACACGATGCCATCTTCGGTTTCGCCGAGCCGCACGATGTGACACACATTCGGGTGCTCGAGCCGCATGCCGAGCGCCGCCTCGCGCCGCAGGCGCGCCATGGCATTGCCGTCCTTCACCAGCGACGGCGAAAGCACCTTGATGGCGTACTGTTCCTTTGTCGAAATATCCTCGCCGAGGTAGACATACGACATGCCACCCTCGCCGAGCTTCTTGACGATGTTGTAGCGGCCTTCGAGGACCGAGCCCGCGAGGGCCGCCGGATTGAACTGCTTGGGCACGCCGACGGGCGGGGTCATGGCGCGGGGCGTCGTGCTCGAGCCCGATCCGGCACTCGCGGCAGGCGGCGCGGCCGGCGCGGTGGCGTGCGCCTGCAGCCGCGTGCCGTCCTTGGTGCAGAACTTCGCATCGTCGGGGTACAGAGTGCCGCAAGCTGGGCAACGCATGCTCATAGGCAAACCCGGTTGCGCCCTTCGGCCTTGGCGCGGTACAGCGCCTCGTCCGCCCGGGCAAAGAGGTCGTCCACCGTGGAGACCGTTGTGGACGGATACGAACTGACGCCGACGCTTGCCGTCAACCGGAGCGGCTCGACGAGCGACGCGGCAAACGGCGTCGCGGCCACGTGCTCCCGGATGCGTTCCGCAAAGATCGTGGCACCGGCGAGCGAGGTTTCCGGCAAGACCACCACAAATTCCTCGCCGCCATAGCGCGCCACGACGTCCACGCTGCGGACCTCGTTCTGGAGCAGCGTCGCGACTTCACGAAGCACTTCGTCGCCAACGAGATGCCCGTGCGTGTCGTTGACGAGCTTGAAGTGGTCGAGGTCTACCATCAGCAGCGTCAGCACGGCGTCGTAGCGCCGCGCGCGCTCCAATTCGGACGCCAGGCGCACCGTCAGGGCGCGGCGGTTCATCACCTGCGTGAGCGGATCGGTGTGCGCAAGCACTTCGAGGCGCGCATTGTCCGCCTTCGTGGTTTCGATCACCTGCGCGCGGTGTATCGCCGCAACCGCGGCCTTGATCACCGAGTCCGCGAACTCCACGTCCTCGTTGGTGAGCGGCGGCTCATTCACCATGCGCCGCAGGAAGAACACGCCGGCCTGCACCTTGCCCAAGGTGAACGGCAGCGCGATCACGCTGCGAATCGGCACCTGCGTGCCGTTGGCCGCCCACTCACGCCGCAGGTCTTCGTACAGCGGGCTGATGTGCAGGTCCTCGACCAGCACCGGATGCCCGTGCTCGAGCGCGGCGCGAATCTCCGGATAGCCGTCGAGGTCGATCTCGTAGTTCCGGAGCGCCGGGTTGTCGAACGCGGTCGCGACGACGCCCACACGGTCGCCTGGACGCGCGAGGATGACCGAGCACCGGGAGAGCTCGAGCGCGCGCGCCACACGGCGAGCGAGGATGTGGTAGATCTCGTCCGACGACAGATCGCCCGTGACTTCATGCAGAATGTCCACGAGCTTGCGACGGTTCTCGGAATCTTCGCGCACGCGGTCGAGTTCTTCTTCCGCGTTGCGCAACGTCGCCTGCGTCGCGCGCAGCAGCGCCTGGGCGCGCAAGTGCGCCTGCACGCGCGCCACCAGCTCGCGCGGACGGAACGGCTTCTTGAGCACGTCCACCGCGCCCAGTCCGAGCGCGAGTTCCGTCATCTCGTCGGGCAGCCGCGCCGCGACCACTATCACCGGCACATCGCGCGTCGCGTCCGCCGCCTTCAGCTCCTGCAGCAGTTGCGCGCCGTCGCCGTCCGGCAGCGCGGCGTCGAGCAGCAGCAGGTCGGGCGACCAATCCACCAGCGCTGCCCGCATCGTGGCCGCATCCTCCGCCTCGCGTACCTGGCAGCCGGCGTCGCCGAGCGCCGACGCGAGCGCCTGTCGCACGACGGCATCGTCATCCACCACGAGCACGCGCGCGTCAGTCATGGCCGAGGAGCTCCTGCAGGCCGTCCCACTCGATGTTGCCGCCGCTCAGCACGCACACGGTATTGCCACGCGCCTGCACCCGACCCGCCTGCAACGCCGCCACGGTAATTGCGCCGCTCGGCTCGGTCACCAGCTTGTGACGGTCGAGCAGCAGGCGCATGGCATCGCGGAGCGCCGCGTCGGGCACGGTGACAACTTCGTCAAGCAGCGCGTTGAGAATCGCGAAATTGCGCGTGCCGATCTTCACCGCCAGCAAGCCGTCCGCGAGCCCGGTGGGATTGGCGGGGATGGTGACCGGCTTACCCGCCTCGCGAGCCCGCGTGAGCTTGGGCGAACCTTCCGGCTCAACACCAACGACACGCGCCGAGGGCACGAGCGCCTTGACTGCCAGCGCGACGCCCGCGGCGAGGCCACCGCCGCCGACCTGCACGAGGACCGTGCCGACGTTCGGCCAATCGTCCGCGATCTCCAAACCCACCGTGCCCTGCCCCGCGATGATCCGGTGGTCATCGAACGGCGGAACGAACGTGAGCCCCTCGGTGGCCTGGAGTTCCTCGGCTTTCGCCAACCGCTCCGCGGTCGTCGTGCCAACGTAGAAGCAGCGGGCCCCGAGCCGCTCCACGCCGTCGCGCTTGGCGCGCGGCACGTTGGTCGGCATGACGATGGTGGACTTCACCCCGAACATGGACGCCGCCAGCGCCACGGCCAGGCCGTGGTTGCCGCTCGACCCGGTGACGACGCCGCGGGCGCGATCGGCCTCGCTGAGTTGCGCAAGGTATGTGTACGCCCCGCGGAACTTGAACGCCCCGCCGCGCTGCAGTTGTTCCGGCTTGAGCAGCACACGCGCGCCGCTCTGGGCCGACAGCGGTTCCGACATCAAGAGCGGCGTGCGGACGGCGACGCCGCGCAGGCCATCGGCCGCGCGGCGTACGTCATCGATTCCCACGTGTGACGGCTCAGCCGTCAGCGGCGGTAGGTCAGTCACACGCGTCTCCCGGACGCGCGCCGTCAGCGCGCGGCGGAATCCCAGCGCGCGATGGTCGCGCCCTTGGCCTGAAGCTCCATCGAGATCAACGACACCGCGGGCGAGCGCGCATCATCGCGCCGGCCCACGACAAACCGTGCCATCAGCGTCATCGGTGCATTCAGCACGTCAACGGAGCGCGCCGTGGCGCGTGCGACACGCCACAGATCGGTGCCGTCGTACGACATGCCAGAGTCCGGGCTGCACCAGAAGTACGGCCGCGTATAGCACGCCACGCTCAGCCGCGCGCCGTCGGCCGCCGCAAAGGAGCGCACAGCCGGCAGGGCGATGGGATCAACCGTGAAGTCGACGACTTCCCGGTCCGCGTCGTACTTCACGCTCTTCACGGGGATGGACACGACGTACGTGCGCGTGTTCCGCGCGTAGAACTCCGACTCGCGGCGCTGGAAGGCAGCGAACGCCTGCGCTACGCGCGCCTGATACTCGGCCGTGCTCTCGTAGGGATCGCGCGCCACGTCGGGCATTTTCGCGTTCGACACGTCGAGCGCCGCTGCCACGATGGCATTCAACCGTTCGGTGAACTGCGACGGCGTTACCGCCTCGGTGACGCCCGCGTCCGCCACGCCGCCTGCCGCGCGCGTCGAGGCGAGCGCCAGGCCGCTCGACGGGGCGCGGGCTGGCATCTCCAGCACGGTGGGCACCGCGGCGGCGGCCGGACGCCGCGCGATCGTGCGGCGTGCCGGCGGGGCTGCGGGCGTCGTCGGCTTGACCGCTGGCGCCTGCGTGACCGTCATCTGCGGGGTCGTCGCCGTCGGCGCCGCCGGCGGCGCCGCCTTCGGCTCCGTCCTCGCGGGCGCGGCAGCCGCCTGCTTGCCTTGCACGGACTCCGAGCAGAACGGACGGTCCTCCGCCGCGCCGCCGCTTCCCGGCTGCGACACGACGATGAAGCACGTCGTGGGCTGCAGGACCGGATGCGTTGCATTGGCCGCCCACGAGCGGGCCGACGCGTAGGCCATCGTGATGTTCGCGCCGCTCGCGGGCGTGAAGCCGAGCGCGCGCAGGTCGGTCGTGAACGTCCGGTTCTTGTCGAACCAGCCGCGCTCGAGCTCGGCGAGGCGCGTCAGATCCGCCTTCACCGCATCGCCAACCTTCGCCTTGTCGCCGCCCTGCGCGCGGAGCGCGGCCGCCAAGCCGAGGAGCGCAACGACACCGAGTGCCGCGCGGGCCATGCCGCGTGCCATCCGTGAAGTGCTACTGCCTCGCGTGTGAGTGGAACCGCGGGACTCAAGCGCCATATGAACGAATCTCCAACTATAAATGGAGAAGGTGCCGCGAAGGGGGGGTGCGGAAGACACCGTGGATCGCGACTAATCTGCGCTGGCGCAATGGGTTCCGCAACGTGCGGCTTGGCCGCGCTACTCGGGGCGCCGCCGTTCGCCGGACGGGCGACGGGCTTGCTCGTCCTCGTGGAGCATCTGGCTGACCGCCTGACGGGTGCGTTCCCTCACCGCTTCCGGCCCCTGTTCGCGCGCCAGATGCGTCACGTCGCTGGGCGACATCCCGAGGGTGCGGGCCAGCAGCCGCCGGGCCGCGCGCACGTCCGGAAGCGCCGACAGCCGGCCGCGCAGTTGAGAGCCGCCGCGCGCCAGGACCCGCGTCACGACGTTGAGCACACGGGCGATGTCCACCAGCGTGGACGGCGCGACACCGACCTTCGCCAGTTCGCGATGCAACGCGAACCGCGAGCTTTCGTGCTTCTTCGCCGCCCACGCACTCACCGAGAGGTCGGCGCTGTCGTTCAGCAGCAACTCCTCGAGAAACTGGTGCAGACTCTCCGGCGCGCTGTCGTGCGCCAGCCGCAGCGCTTCCACCTTGCGCCGGGCACGATCGCTGTGCAGGCCCCATGCGGCGACGAGCGCGTCGAGTCGCTCGGTATCGGCGTAAATGATGTCTTCGACCTGCCCCGAACTGATTAAGCGGTCGCGCTGCTGCCAGGCTGGCTCGCGCGTGGTCGTCACGATCACGATCGGCGCGGCCGTCTCCCCGAGCGCGTGGCGCAGTCGCGCGGGAAGCCGCGCGTCGGCGTAGGGCGGCACGCCGTGCACCAGCACCAGATGTGCCGGACGCTGCAGCAGCGAGAGCAGTTCATGCTCGCTCCCCGCGAACTGCACCGGCGCAATGGACGCCAGCGCGTCGCGAAGCCGCACCTTCATCGCGACGTGATCCGAGAGAATGTTGACGGGTCGTGCTGCGTCTGACGACTGCATGGTGCCACGCATCCCGCGATCGAGGAATGACGTGAGCCGGGGGCTGCAACGTCGGAACGTCGCCTACGGATGCACACGAGGGTGCCCGCCACCGGCTCCAGCCGCATCAGTCCGGATGATGTGGTGACATTGTATGACACATCATCCCGGTGCGCCAGCACAACGCCTACACCGACCCGCACCGATGGCACGGCCCCGTGCGCCCGATGCAACGACGGGCGCCCCGGCCCGGGACGCCCGTCGTCCTTCCGCCTGCTCCCGTCACCCTACGCTTCTTCTTCGCCGCGCTCGGAGAGTTCCATCTGCGACTCGGCGGTGCCCTCGTCGCCGGCGTCCACCACGTCCTTGTCCTCGGCCACCAACCGCGCGATCGCGGCCACGACGTCGCCCATGTCGAGCTTCTTGAGCTGCACGCCCTGCGCGACGCGCCCGGTTTCGCGGATGTCCTTCACCGCGCACCGCAGGGTCTGGCCCCCGCGCGTGATCAGCATCATCTCGTCTTCGGGCAGCACTTCGAGCAGGCCCACCACGTCGCCCGTGCGCTCGGTGCGCTTGACGGTCAGGATGCCCTTGCCGCCGCGTCCCTGCACGCGGTACTCGTCAATGTGGGTGAGCTTGCCGAGGCCGTGTTCGGTGACCACGAGGAGCGACGCCTCGCGGCGAACGACCACCATGCCCACCACCTGGTCGCCGGCGCCAAGGCTGATGCCCTTCACGCCAGTCGTATCGCGGCCCATCGCACGCGCATCCTGCTCGTGGAACCGGATGCTCAGGCCGTGGCGGGTCACGAGCACGACATCGTTGGAGCCGCTCGTGATCTGCACGTCGATCAGTTCGTCGCCCTCATCGATCTTGATCGCCTTGATGCCGGTGCTGCGCACGTTGGCGTACTCGCTCAGCGCCGTCTTCTTCACCGTGCCGTCGCGCGTGCAGAACAGCAGGTATTCGTCCTCGCTGAACTTCTTCACCTGCACGACCGCCGACACCGTCGTCTCGGCCGTCACGTTGATGAGGTTCGGGATCGGCTTGCCGCGCGCTGCGCGCCCGCCTTCCGGGATTTCGTGCACCTTCAGCCAGAAGCACCGCCCGTCATTGGTGAACACGAGCAGGTAATCGTGCGTCTTGGCGGTGAAGAAGTGCTCGACGAAATCCTCCGTCTTGAGCTCGGCGCCCTTCACGCCCTGGCCGCCGCGCTTCTGCTTGCGGTACGTCGCGATGGACGTGCGCTTGATGTAGCCGGCGTGCGAGATGGTGACGAGCACCTCCTCGTTGGCGATGAGGTCTTCGATCGAGAACTCGCCCTCGTCGGCGATGATCGCCGTGCGCCGGTCATCACCGTACGTCTCGGCGACCTTGGTGAGCTCGTCCTTCATGAGCCGCATGCGCGCCGGCTTGCTCTCGAGGAGTGCGCTCAGCTCCTTGATGATCGCGTGCACTTCCTTGAGCTCTTCCTCCAGCTTCTCGCGCTCGAGGCCCGTGAGCTTGGCGAGGCGCATGTTGAGGATCGCCTCGGCCTGCTTCTCCGAGAGCTTGAAGCGCTTCTGCAGCTCGGCCGCGGCCGACTCCGTGTCCTCGGCGGCGCGGATGACCTTGATGACCGCGTCAATGTTGTCGACCGCAATCTTGAGGCCTTCGAGGATGTGCTCCCGCTCGCGCGCCTTGTCGAGGTCGAACTGCGTCCGCCGGACGATGACGTCGTGCCGGTGGTGGATGAAGTGCAGCAGCGCCTCGCGCATCCCCATGACGCGGGGGACGAGGCGCTTGGTGACGGGATCGGGCACCAGGGCGAGCATGATGACGCCGAACGTCTGCTGCATCGCCGTGTGCTTGTACAGCTGGTTGAGCACCACGCGCGGAATGGCGTCGCGCCGCAGCTCGATGACGATGCGGATGCCGTCGCGGTCCGATTCGTCGCGCAGATCGGCGATTCCCTCGAGCTTCTTGTCGCGCGTGAGCTCGGCGATTTCCTTGACCAGGTTCGCCTTGTTCACCTGATACGGCAGCTCGGTGACGACGATCTGCTGCTTGTTGCTGCTCTCTTTTTCCTCGATGACGGCGCGCGCGCGCATAATGATCTTGCCGCGTCCGGTCTCGATGTACTCCTTGATGCCCTCGCGCCCGTAGATGAAGGCGCCGGTCGGGAAATCCGGCCCTTTGATGAGCTGCCGCAGCGTCGCGGCGTCGGTGGACGGGTCGTCGATGAGGGTCAGCAGCGCAGCGACGGTCTCCCGCATGTTGTGCGGCGGGATGTTCGTCGCCATGCCGACCGCGATGCCCGCCGAGCCGTTGACGATGAGGTTCGGGATGCCCGACGGCAACACCGTCGGCTCCTCAAGCCGGTCGTCAAAATTCGGCGCAAAGCCGACCGTGTTCTTGTCGATGTCGGTCAGCATCTCCACCGCGACGCGCGTCAGGCGCGCCTCGGTGTACCGGTACGCCGCCGCCGGGTCGCCGTCCACGGAGCCGAAGTTCCCCTGCCCGTCCACCAGCGGATAGCGCAGCGAGAAGTCCTGCACCATGCGCACGAGCGCGTCATACACGGACTGGTCGCCGTGCGGGTGGTACTTGCCGAGCACGTCACCGACCACGGTCGCCGACTTCTTGTACGCGCGCCCCGGCACCAGGCCGAGTTCGTTCATGGCGTACAGCACGCGGCGGTGCACCGGCTTGAGGCCGTCGCGCACGTCCGGGAGTGCGCGCGACACGATTACGCTCATCGAGTAGTTGATGAACGACTCTTTGATCTCATCGTCGATGAGCCGCGGGAGGATCCGCTCGCGGTTATTCGGTGCGGTCATGGGCCGTGCCAGGGGGGTGGAAAAGGGCCAGCAACCAATCGTGAAAATTTACCGAAGCGACGAAAGAAAAGCAACAGCAAATTAAGGTCGCAACCCCTTTTCCAGCAACAACTTGCGCGCGAGCATTTTTCGGCCGCCCCACCACGTGATTCCCGACCAGCGTGAACACTTCGCGTGTGTGGCCGCAGAAACGCAAAACGGCGGCCTTAGGCGCCCGCCGTTTCGGTACCGCGCAATGCGTCTCGGCCGCCGGTTGAGGGGTCGCGATGGCGGGCCGAACTATGCGCCGGTCGGCGGCGGCGTCACCGTCGAGTTGCTCGCCGGGGCGCCGCGCGCTGGCGCCGAGTTCTCATCGAGCACTTCCGCCTCTTCCGCTTCCACCTCGCGTTCGATCGCTTCCCGCTCCGCCCTGTACCGCTCATACCAGGCGCGAGTCACTTCGCCGGCGAGCTCGCGGTTGCCAAGTCCGAACGAAAGCGCCAGCGCCAAGGCGATGGCGCCGAAGATGATCGCGAACGCGGTCGTGACGATCTCGGTGGCGACCCCCAGCTCCTGCAGCGCCATGAACACGGCGAGAAGCACCACGCCGCCCTTGCCCACGCGGGCGAGCGTCGGCCCGCCGTGCAGCGACACCGTGCTCGCGCCAATGAGTCCGCCGACGAAATCGCCCAGCACGATACCGACGATCACGATCACGATGGCCGCCACAACGCTCGGGACGTAGCCGACGAGTTCGCTGAACAGTGACGCGAGTGAATCGAGGCCCAGCGCGTTCGCCGCAAGGAGCATCGCACTGAACATCACCACCCAGAACAGCAGGTTGGCAATGGCCAGCGTCGGGTTGAGATGCGCGCCGACGCGGTCGAGCGGCACGACGCCGCCCTTCTTCAGCACATCGTTGAGGTGCACGCGGCGCAGGGCGCGGGCGGCGCCTTTCTGCACGAGTTTGGCCAGCAGGTAGCCAGCCAACAGCACCACCGCCGCGCCGAACAGGGCCGGGATGTATTCCCAGAACTGGGCGAAGCTGTCCTGAAGGCGTTCGAGGAAGTTCACGTCGAAGGGACTCTTTAAGGGTCCCCGTAATCTACTAGAACGAAACGCGCACGAGCGAATGCGTGCCGGGGACTCGTGCCGCGGCGAGGGCAAGCGCCTGCGGGGTCACGGTCAGCCGGTCACTGATCCGCCGGCCCGTATCGGGACGGCGGCCCATCCAGCGCTCTGCCATGAAGACGCCGCCCGCCGCGCCCGCCGCGCCGAGCGCGGCAGTCGCCGCGTTGAACCGCGCACTCGCCCCGACGAGTACCGCGACGCCGCCACCCATGAGCGCACCGGCCCCCGCCGCGACTCCGACGAGTGCGGCTTCGCCGGGCGAGTGGTCGAACCGGCTCACGAGAAGTCGGTCGCCGAGCAGCAAGCCAGCGAGTGCGCCTCCTTCAACCGCAAGTGTCGTCGTCTTGCGTCCGGGATGTCCATTCGCGATGAAGGCGCCGCCCGCGACGGCGCCGATCGCTGCTGACGTCCAGAGGGTCTGCACGTCACCCACCGTCACCTGATATGGGGCGTACTGTCCGTACATCGCGCCGAGTTGCAGGCCGGCGAGCGCCGTGGCGGCGCCGGCGCCAAGTCGCGCGCGATCATTGCTGCGATTCTCCTGCACTGCATAGCTCGTGGCGAGCGCCATGCCCGCCGCCATGTCGGAGGCCGTGAAGGCGGCAACCGCTGCCCCCGGCGTGAGTCGCCGGCCCAGCGTGAGCGCCCACGCCGTGCCGAGCGTGGATCCGACGAACATCCCCGGCGCGAGCCGGTGGTCGCCAGTGGCGGCGTAGTTCACTGCGGCGCCGACCGCGGCGCCCTGCAGCGGGGCGGCGAGCGCCAGCATCTCGGTGCGCTTGCTGATCGGCCAGTCGCGGGAGATCTCGGCCGCGGCGAAGAACGTGCCGCCAAGCATCACCACGTAGGCGGCGGCCCACGTCACCGGTTTGTTCGCGACGGTGGCGGCGAACGACGGCGCGTAGAGCGCTGCGCCGAGCAGCGTCTGCGTGCGCACAAATGACGAATTCACGAGGCGCTTCACGGCGGTGACGCCGGTGTCGCGTACCGGCGAGTACGCGGGGCGCGCGGTGGTTGCACGGCGCACCGTGTCGGCGAGTTCGAGGCGCGGCTTGGGCGCGCCCGCGGGTTCTTGCGCGCCAAGCGGCAGGGCGAGCACGCACAACAGGGAGACAATGAATCGCATGCGGAGTCTGTGGAGGGTCGTTCTTAAGACTCCCAACCCAGGCGACTTGTTTCGTCTCGCGGCACAGCCGTCGCCGCGTGCCTGCCCGCTAGTTGCGCGTGCCGCGGCGCACGTCGAACAGCGCGGAGCGCCGGCACTGCGGGCAGATGAGCCACTCGCGCGCCCGCGCGTAGCCAAGCCCGAAGCTCCCGCCACCGATGTTTCGCTTCGTCATCGCGACGTCGCATCGCGGACATCGCACGGCGCTGCCTTCGGCGAACGCCTCGCGCAAGGCGCGTTGCTCCGCCGCCGTGTACTGCGCGCGCTCGCGCGGCGCGCCCATCAACGGCCGATGTCCAGCACGACCTTGCCGAACTGCTGGCCCGACTGCAGGTGGGCGAGTGCATCGCGGCCGCGGTCGAGCGGAAACGTGGAATCCACGGGAAGCGACAGCCGGCCGGCGATCAGCATTGAGACCGCACCGTCGAAATCGGCATCGCTGCCCATGGTCGAGCCCATGATGTTCCACTGATTCCAGAAAAGTCGCCTGACGTCCGTCTTGAGTTCGGGCCCGGACGTTCCACCACAGGTCACGAGACGTCCCGCGCGCCCGAGCGCGAGAAGCGACTGCTCCCACGTCGCCGCACCGACGCTGTCCACCACGACGTCCACGCCGCGCTTTCCGGTGCGCGCGCGAATTTCGCGCCCCACCTCGACGCCCGTGTGGTTGATCGTCTCGTCGGCGCCCATCGTGCGGGCGCGCGCAAGCTTTTCGTCGGAGCCCGACGTCACCCACACGCGCGCGCCGCGCGCCTTGGCGATGAGCAAGGCGGCCTGCGCCACCCCGCCGCCAATGCCCCAGATCAGCACCTCGTCGCCCGAGCGCACCTGCGCGCGCTTCACGAGCATCCGCCACGCGGTCATCGCGGCGAGTCCGAACGCCGACGCCGATGCATCCGATACGCTCGACGGAATGGCGCGGACGTTGGTCGCGGGCACGACGAGTTCTTCCGCGAATGTTCCCGGCAGGTGCTCGCCGAGTACCCGGAATTTGACGCACAGGGGATGCTCGCCGGCGCGGCAGTGCACGCACTCGCGGCATGAAAGTCCCGGGTTCACCACGACGCGATCGCCTGGCCGCACCGCCGTCACATCGGGCGACGTCTCCTCGACCACGCCCCACCCGTCGGCGCCGATCACCCACGGCGGCGTGATGCGCATGCTGGGCAGCCCGCGGATGGTGAAGAGATCGAGGTGGTTCAGCGGCGCGGCGCGAACGCGAATGCGGACATGCCCCACGGCCGGGAGCGCCGGCGGCGTGACGTCCGTGCGGTACTCGACGCAGTCGAGGGAGCCAGTGGTCGAGATCGTGAGCGCGCGCATCGAACGGCAGTAGGGAGATGGAAGAGGGGAGATTGAAAACGAGAGAGCTGTTCGCTCGCAGCGCCGCCGGCGCGCCGACTGAGCGCGTACGCGGCGACGCCCGAATATATTAGGTCGGCGGGAGTGAGCGACGCAGCCGCGCGCGTCCCCTGTCTCCCATCACCCATCTCCCATCTGCCGTTCAACCATGCGTATCCGCGTTCCTCCCCTCGGCGAGTCCATCACCGAAGCCACGATTTCGCGCTGGCTCAAGCGCGAAGGCGAGGCCGTCAGTATCGGCGATACTCTGGTTGAGCTCGAGACCGACAAGATCACCGTCGAGGTGCCCGCGATGGCTGGCGGCGTGCTCGCGCGGCGTTCGAAGCTCGAAGGTGAGGTCGTGAAAGTGGGCGACGAACTGGGCGACGTGGACGAAAGCGGTGTCGCGACGGTGGCACCAGCTGCTCCCGCGCCGGCTGCTCCCGCGCCGGCCCCAGTGCTCGCGCCAGCGCCGGTCGCCGGCGTGCGAGCGGCGCCGAGTGCGGTGCGCCTCGCCGCGGAATCCGCGGTTGATCTGTCCACAGTCGCCGGCACGGGGCGCGGTGGCGTTGTGAGCAAGCCCGACGTCATCGCCGCGCTGAGCGCCGCGCCCGCACCACCGATGGCGGTGGTGGCTGCGGCGGTCGCGCCGACCGCGGCGGTCGTACCGCCGATGTCATCGTCGTTCGCGGTTCCGGCCCCGACCGCTGGCGTGCGCGAGACGCGCGAGAAGATGAGCACGCGCCGCAAGCGGATTGCCGAGAACCTGCTCCAGGCGCAGCATGCGACGGCGCACCTGACGACCTTCAACGAAATCGACATGAGCGCGATCATTGCGCTCCGCGAACGGATGAAGGAGAAAGTCGAGAAGGAGCATGGCCTGAAGCTCAGCTTCATGCCGTTCTTCGCGAAGGCGTCGTGCCTCGCGCTCAAGGCCTTCCCGACGGTGAACGCGCAGGTGGACGGCGACGCGATCCTCTACAAGCACTACGTCAACCTGGGCATCGCGGTCGCGAGCGATGCGGGCTTGGTGGTGCCCAACATCAAGGACGCGGACCGCAAGAGCATTCTCGACTTGCAGCGCGACATTGCGGCCATCGCCAAGAAGGCGCGCGACGGCAAGCTGACGATGGACGACCTCACCGGCGGATCGTTCACGATCACGAACGGTGGCGTGTTCGGTTCGCTGATCTCGACGCCGATCATCAACTTCCCGCAGGTCGGCATTCTCGGGCTGCACAAAACGCAGGACCGCCCCGTCGCGGTGAACGGCAAGGTCGAAATCCGCCCGATGATGTACATCGCGCTGTCCTACGATCACCGCGTGATTGACGGACAGCAGGCCGTGCTCTTCCTCGTGAAGGTCAAGGAGTTGATGGAAGACCCGGCCTCGATGCTGATCGAGTAGGCCGGCTCAGCGCACGCGCAGGATCGCAATCATCGCCCGGAGCCAGAACGGTTCCGGGCGTTCGTGCACGCGCCATACCCCCACAAGCCCGCCCAGCGCATCGGCGGCGGCCAGCCGAAATGCGGCGGCGCCACGCCACGGTATTCGCGCCAGCGCGGTCAGCAGGCTTCGCACGGCCGAACGCACCTCGCGGATCCGGCTAGGACGCTCGGCGTCGCTCATTCCGAACACTTCGACTTGGCACGGCAGTGCCGATTCGCGAAGGCCGAACGCGAGGCGGCAGAGATAGCCGAGCTCGAGCCGGGACACCGTGACCTCGTGTCGTAGCGCAAGCATTGGGCTCGACCCTGCGGCCCCGCCCAACTGGACCGCGGTCCACAGCAACTGCGCATCCTCGCCGCGGATGACCAAAGCCTTCGAGCGTTCGACGGCGCGATACGCGCCGGTGCGAACACGCCGTGCGTACTCGCGCGCCGGCGCTTGGGACATCACCATGCCGACACCGCTCGCATAGCAGCTCGGCCACCCGCGCTCGCGGGCCCACGCGGTGTCCACGCGGTCCCGCTCCTGGAAGAATGCCGTCCGCCACCTCGCGTCAAGCCAGCGCGGTGGCGCACCGCCGGTCCACCCGAGCGTTACCCGGCCAGGCCCCCAGCAATGCACCTCAGGATGCGCCTGCCGAAGCGCGAGCGCCGCCTCCAGGTAGTCCGGCGCCGGCACGCAGTCGTCGTCGAGCACGATCAGAATCTCCCCCGACGACTCTTCAATCGAGCGGGCGCGCGCGCCGGAAATCCTCGGCGAGGAATCCTCGACGATGCGGAGCCACGCAATGCGCGCCTGTGCCGCCGTCATCACGTCACGGCCGCGGACTGGAACCTGACTGTTGTGGTCAACGACGATCCACTCACGGGTCCAGCCCGAGGGGACGCGAAGCGCCTCGACCGCCCGCACCAGTTGCTCGAGCAGCGCGGGATTCGGGTCTCTCGTGCACGTGAGCAGCGAAAACGTTCCCATGCGTCACCAATCTGGATCAGCGGCGGGTCCGAAGCCACCGCTCCAGCCGTCGTGGTGCGCGCGTAGATTTCACCGGCGAACTTCGAACCCATAGATCCCCATGTCTTCGCCCCATACCCCTGACGTCCTCGTCATCGGCGGCGGCCCCGGCGGCTACGTCGCCTCGATTCGCGCCGCGCAACTCGGCTTGTCCGCCGTCTGCGTCGAGATGGACCGCACGCTCGGCGGCACCTGCGTGAACGTCGGCTGCATTCCCTCGAAAGCGCTGCTCAGTTCGTCGGAGCACTTTGAGTTTGCGCGCCTCCACGCCGCCGAGCACGGCATTGACTATCACGACGTCACGTTCGACCTCGCCCGCATGATGCAGCGGAAGGACGACGTCGTGGCGCAGAACACCAAGGGCGTCGAGTTCCTGTTCAAGAAGAACAAGGTGGAGTGGGCCAAGGGCTTCGGCACGCTCAGGGCGGGCAATGTCGTCGAGGTGAAGGCGGACGACGGCACCATCACGACGTACACGCCCAAGCACGTGATACTCGCCACCGGTTCCGTCCCCGTCGAGTTGCCGTTCCTCAAGTTCGACGAGGAGCGCATCGTGTCGAACGTCGGGGCGCTGAAGCTCCACGAAGTGCCCAAGCATCTCATCGTCATCGGTGGCGGCGTCATTGGCCTCGAACTGGGCTCCGTGTGGCGCCGGCTGGGCGCCAAGGTGACGGTGATCGAGTTCATGCCGACGATTCTCCCCGGCAACGACGACGACATCACGAAGGAAGCGACGCGAATCTTCAAGAAGCAGGGGATGGAGATCCACACCGGCACCAAGGTCACCGGCGGGCGCCGCGATGGCGACCAGGTGATCGTCGAGGTCGAGGAACACGGGACGCCAGCGACGTTCACCGCCGACTGTGTGCTGGTGTCAATCGGTCGCAAGCCGGCGTTGTTTGGAGTGGACGCAGCCGCGCTTGGCCTGGCGCTCGGAAAGCGCGGTGAGATCGTGGTGGACGATCACATGCGGACGAATCTCCCCAACGTCTTTGCCATTGGCGACGCGGTGGGCGGCAAGCTACTCGCCCACAAGGCCGAGGAAGAAGGCGTGATCGCCGCCGAGGTGATTGCGGGCAAGAAAGTGCACATGCACTACCACAACATGCCCGGCGTCGTTTACACATGGCCGGAGGTTGCGACCTGTGGACAGACGGAGGCGGAGGTCAAGGCGAGCGGCCGCGCGTATCGCGTGGGCAAGTTCCCCTTCACCGCGAACGGCCGCGCGCGCTCGATGGCCGAGACGAACGGCTTCGTGAAGTTCATCGTCGACGCGACGACGGACGAGATCCTCGGCTGCCACATGATTGGCGCGAATGTGAGCGACCTGTTGAGCGAGGTCGTGCTCGCGATGGAGTACCGCGGCACGGCCGAGGATATCGGCGCCACGGTGCACAGCCATCCGACGCTGGGCGAAGTCGTCAAGGAAGCGGCGCTCGGGGCGCTCGGCCGAGCGATACACATCTAGGCTGGGCGCGCCAGGCGCAACAGCAGCGGGGCCCTCTCTCGAGATGCCTTACTCCAGCATCACGAGAGAGGGCCCCGCTGCCGTCGCGCTCTCTGCGTACAGGCTACACGTGATAGCGCTCGGCGAGCACGTTTGCGTGATGCAGCGCGTGGCCGGCCGTGATCCAGGCGAGGGCGCGCACGCTGATCTCCTTGCCGCTCGCGGTGCCACGGCGCGTCCATGCCGCTTCAGGGATCCAGCGCAGCAAGGCGAGCGTCGCGCCGCGCACGGCGGCGAACTCACCCAGGAGCGTGTCGAGCGCACGGTCATTCGCCGCTGACTCGACGGCATATGCGTTTTCGTCAAACGACGCCAGCGGCGTCGCGTCGCCACGGGCGATGCGCAACAGGCGATAGGTGAAGATCCGCTCCGCGTCGGTGATGTGGCAGATGACCTCTTTCACCGACCACTTGCCGGGCGCATACGCGAACATCGCCTGCTCGTCGCTCAGCCCTTTGAGCCGAGCGAGAAATGCCTCGGCGTGCTCGGCGAGGGTGCGCGTCACGTCGCCCGAGGGGACGGCGGCCACGTAGCCGGCGTAAAAGGGAGCGAATTCCTCGGCTGACGGGCGAATCGAAGCGGCGTTGCTCATCAAATCTCCCTCTGAAGGACCCCTTTTTCGGGGCAAATTGGCTGTAGGGGTTTCGTGAGGAAATGCCTCACAAACTTTCCATAATTGCACCCCATTCCGCGCTGCATCGCCGATCTAGACATTCCCTGTGCAACCGGGAGCGCGCTGAACGAGATCGGCGATGCACCGGTGAATATATCTGGAACGCAGGGTCGCCTCGAGCGACCCAGCGTGTCGCGGTAGGAACAGCGGGGGGCGCGTTCAGTGCGCCGGGGGGCCGTCACTGGCTCGTCAACCGCTGCCCTACCGCGACTCGCGTTAAGGACACGGCGCGCTACCGCGCGCGCAACGTCACTTCACGCCGCACGTAGCCGTCGGCATCGGCTCCCTGAGCAGGCATCGGGATTTGCACGTGCGTCGCATGTTGGCTGAAGCGCTTGAGCGGCGTGTCGAGCGACTTCCACGCGTTCTCCATGCCGCGATCAATGGTGAGATCGGCGTCACCCGTCAGCCCGCTGCCGCGCGACGCCCGCACCCACACAGACACCGTCGTGCCGGCCAGCGCTTCGATCGTGAGGCGGTAGTTCGCAGCGTCCACGTGTTCCGCAACAATACGCGGATGCGTTGAACGCGCGCCGATCACGGCGTCGTCCGG
>Ga0334722_10002352_pt1 | contig 21606 bp, 16 predicted proteins | sample C3_bottom_MG_FD_207210 | JGI IMG/M metagenome (GOLD analysis project Ga0334722, IMG submission 207210) | Sediment microbial communities from Yellowstone Lake, YNP, Wyoming, USA - C3_bottom | ecosystem: Environmental > Aquatic > Freshwater > Lake > Sediment | place: USA: Wyoming | collected... | reverse complement strand
CTGCGGGAGGAACGTGATGTTGAACCCGATGAAGAGCAGCCAGAAGGTCCACTTCCCGAGCCGGTCGTCGAGCATCCGCCCGAAGATCTTCGGCCACCAGTAGAAGAGGCCGCCGAGGATCCCGAAGATCGCGCCGCCGAAGAGCACGTAGTGGAAGTGCGCGACCACGAAGTACGTGTCGTGCACCTGCCAGTCGACCGGGAACGCGGCGAGATAGATCCCCGAGAGCCCGCCGATCGTGAAGATCGAGAGGAAGCCGAGCGCGAACAGCATCGGCGTGTCGAGCGAGATGTTCCCGCGCCACAGCGTGGCCAGCCAGTTGAAGATCTTCATGCCCGTCGGGATGGCGATCGCCATCGAGCTGAGCATGAAGAACGCGTTCAGGTAGTTCGGGAGCCCGACCGTGAACATGTGGTGTGCCCACACGAGCATGGAGAAGAACCCGATCGCCACCGTCGAGAGCGCGATCGCCTTGTAGCCGAAGATCGGCTTCCGCGAGAAGACGGGGAGGATCTCCGAGATGATCCCCATGGCGGGCAGGATCATGATGTAGACCTCGGGGTGCCCGAAGAACCAGAACGCGTGCTGGTAGAGGATCGGCCCTCCGTGCGACGGGGCGAAGAAGTGCGTTCCCGCCTGCCGGTCGAGCAGCATCATCGTCACGCCCGCCGCGATCGTCGGCAGCACCAGCACGAGCAGCCACGCGAACACCTCGATCGACCAGACGAAGAGCGGGATGCGCATCCAGGTCATCCCCGGCGCGCGCATGTTGTGGATCGTGGCGATGAAGTTGATCGCCCCGATCAGCGACGAGATCCCGAGCATGTGCAGCGAGAGGATCCACAGGTCCTGGCCGTGCCCGGCTGTCTGGGTCGCGAGCGGCACGTAGCTCGTCCAGCCCGCCTGCGCCGCCCCGCCCTCGGCCAGGAATGAGAGCATGAGCACGCTGCCGCCGAACAGATAGAGCCAATACGAGAGCGCGTTCAGCCGAGGGAACGCCATGTCGGGCGCGCCGATCATCACCGGCACGAGGAAATTGGCGAGGCCGGCGAGCACCGGCACGACGACGAGGAAGATCATCGTCGTCCCGTGGATCGTGACGAGCTGGTTGTAGTCGTTGCCGGTGACGATCGTCTGATCGGGTGCGATCAGCTGCGTACGGATCAGCTCGGCCATGATCCCGCCGGCGACGAAGAAGAGCCCCGCTGTCGCGATGTAGAGGATCCCGATCCGCTTGTGGTCGACCGTGACCAGCCAGCTCGCCACCTTGCCGCGCTGCCACTGCGGGACCGAAGCCGTTTCGGCGCTCCTAACTGCCAAAACGCTCCTTCAGGTAGGCGGAGAGGGCGTCGCGCTGCTCCTGGCTCCACTCGCGGCCGACGGCAGGCATCTGCCCCTTCCCGCTGCGGAGGAGTGTCGTAAGGGCGGTCACGTTCTGAAGCGTCGTCGAGCTTGCGATCTGCGGTCCGGTCAACCCCTGGCCTCCGAGGCCGTGGCACTTGGCACAGGCGCCCGTCCATTCCTCCCGGCCGAGGCTGTCCTTGGCCGTGCCGCTCGCCTGCTGCTGCGCCCGCCGGGAGACCCACTGCTCGAACTGGGCGCGCGGCATCACTTCGACGGTCATCAGCATCGCGGTGTGCTCGACCCCGCAGAGCTCCGCGCAGCGGCCGCCGTAGATCCCCAGCTTCGTAGCGGTGAACCACGTGTGGTTGAGTCGCCCCGGGATGGCGTCGATCTTGCCGCCGAGCGCGGGGATCCACCACGAGTGGATGACGTCCCAGTCCGGTGCCGTCACGGTCAAGCCGACGGGCTCGCCGACGGGCACACGCAGCCGGTCGATCGCGATCGCGCCGTTCGGGTACGTGAACTGCCAGAAGAACTGCTTTCCTCCGACCATCACCTCGAGGCGCCCGGCGGCTGCGTTCGCGCTCGGCACGTTCTTGATGCTCGGCAGCTTGACGAAGACGAACGTCGCCACCGCGACGAGAATCACAACGGGGATCGTCGTCCAGAGGCTCTCGAGCTTCGTCGAGCCGTAGATCTGCGGCCCTTCGGCGTCGCGTGCGCGCCGGCGGCGGTAGCGGAAGACGAACGCCACGAGCAGCCCTTCGACGCCGACGAGGACGAAGAGGATGAAAGCCGTGATGAACCACCACGCGTCCGTGATGCTGTCCGCGTTCGGCGAGTTCGGCGTGACGGGCGCCAAGCCGCCGTTGCCTGCGAGTGCCGGCGTGGCCACGGAGAGCGCAGCAAGGAGAGCACCGACGACGACGGGAGACAGCTTGCGCACGGGCTCATGCATTCTATGAAGGTGGCCGATGAGGTGCGCAGACGTACCCTCGCTCGCCTTCCCGGCGACGTGACCCGTCCGTTCGAGGTCTTCGTGAACGGGGTCGTGCAGCAGGAAGGGGTCGACTACGAGGTGATGGGGGGCGTCCTACTGTTCGAGCGCGAGCTGCGCTCGGAGGGCAAGCTCGGCTTCTGGCGCTGGACGGCGATCTTCGTCGGCATGGCAGGGACGTACCGGCAGAACGACTCGGTCGACGTCGCGTACACCGTGAACGGCCGCAAGGTCGTCGCGACCAAGCTGCCACTCGAGGCCGCGTAAGACCGGTTTCATCCAGCCCTCGACGCGCGCAGCAGTGTCGTCGGCACGCGCTCCGGCAGTACCGTCCTTGCGCCAAGTCCGCTCTTTGCGCGGTCAGGAATCCGCGAGGATTCCTGACCTGCGCACGCGCCCGGAGGGGGCCTTCAGGGATCTTCGCGCGGTTGGGATCCGCGGCTACGCGGATCCCAACCCTGCGCCTGACAAGCACCGGTAACGTGCGCCGACGTGTCGGAGCTCGACAACAGCATTCAGGTCGAGAAGCTCGTTCGGAACTTCAAGAACTTGCGGGCGGTCGACGGGATCGACCTGCACGTGGACCCAGGCGAGATCTACGGCTTCCTCGGCCCGAATGGAGCAGGCAAGTCGACGACCGTCCTCATGCTGACCACCCTGCTGCCGCCCACGTCGGGCATGGCTCGAGTTGCCGGCCACGACGTCGTCCGCGACGGTCCGAAAGTGCGAGCGGCGATCGGTGCCGCGCTCCAAGAGGCAGCGCTCGACCCGCTCCTGACCGGTCGCGATCATCTGCGTCTCCAGGCGACGCTGCAGGGTATCCCGAGGCACGAGCGCCGCTCGCGTTGCGACGAGCTGCTGGAGCGCGTCGGCCTGGCCGATGCGGCCGATCGCAAGGTGCGCGGCTACTCCGGAGGGATGAAGCGCCGTCTCGATCTTGCGCTGGCGCTCGTGCACCGGCCGCGTATCGTGTTCCTCGACGAACCCACGACCGGCCTCGACATCCAGAGCCGCACGGCCCTCTGGCAGGAGGTGGCGCGCCTCGCGCGAGACGAGGGCGTCACCGTCTTTCTCACGACGCAGTACCTGGAGGAGGCCGACGTGCTCGCCGACAGGGTTGGGATCATCGACCACGGCCGCATCGTCGCTGAGGGCACGCCCGCGGCTCTCAAGGCGGAGATCGGGCGGCCGAGCATTCACGCGAGACCGGTGACCGACGCGGACGGCGATCGAATCGTGGGCGTGCTCGAGCGGTTCGGCGAGCCGGTCGCGGGGGGGACGCGGGATATCGCCGTACGGCTGCGGGACGGAACTGCCGGGCTCGCGGAGGTGGTCCGGGCGCTCGACGCTGAAAGCCTTGCCGTGGTGGATCTCGAGCTGCGGCAGCCGACGCTGGACGACGTCTTCCTCGCCAAGACCGGTCGCTCGCTCGAGGGTGCAAGTGACGAGGAGGAGAGCGCGACCGACACTGTCGCGCGACGTTGAGCACGACCCTGACCAGCCAGGTGGGCGCGGTCGCTCGGCGCTCGGTGACACGGACGCTGCGACAACCTGCGAGCGCGATCCCACCGCTCGTCTTCCCGGTCGCGCTGCTGGCGGTCAACGCCGGCGGCCTGAAGGCGTCGACGCAACTGCCCGGGTTCCCCACGGACTCGTTCCTCGCGTTCGCTCTCGCTGTGCCCTTCATCCAGGGCGCGCTGTTTTCGACGATGAACGCCGGCACCGACCTCGCACGTGACATCCAGACCGGGTTTCTCAACCGGCTCTCGCTGACCTCGATCCGGGGGTCGGCCCTCCTGGCAGGTCAGCTCGCCGGTATCGTCGCGCTCGGCCTCTTCCAGGCCATGTTCTACATCGCCGTCGGCCTGATCATCGGCGTTGACTTCCAGTCGGGCGTCGGAGGCATCCTCGTCCTGCTCGTCTTCGCAGCGGGCGTCTCGCTGGGCTTTGGCGCGCTCGGCTGCTTCATGGCGCTTCGAACCGGTTCCGGCGAGGCGATCCAGGGGCTCTTCCCGCTGCTCTTCGTCTTCCTGTTCATCTCGTCGATGAACACGCCGCGCGACCTGATCGGCGTCGACTGGTTCCGCTACGCGGCGACGGCGAACCCCGTCTCGTACCTGATCGAGTGCGTCCGCAGCCTCATCATCAGCGGGTGGGACGGGGAGGCGCTCGCGCTCGGCTTCGGGGTCGCCGCGGCGATCGTTCTCGTCTCAGTCCCGCTCTCTGCGTGGGCTCTGCGAAGGAGACTGGCCCGATGAGGCTGTGGCCTGTCGTGAGCGGGGTGGCGTGGCGGACGCTGAAGAACGTGTTGACGACGCCGTCGCTTCTCTTGCCTTCGCTGATCTTCCCGCTCTTCTTCTTCATCGCCTTCGCGGGAGGTCTCTCACAGGTCAGCGAGGTGCCGGGTTTCGACTATCCACTGGGCTACACATCGTTCCAGTTCGTCTTCGTGCTGCTTCAGTCGGCGGCGTTCGGTGGGGTCTTCACCGGATTCGGCGTGGCTCGCGACTTCGAGTACGGCTTTGCGCGGCGCCTGCTCCTCGCCGCACCGAACAGAAGTGGGATCGTGATCGGCTACGCCCTCGCCGCTCTCGCGCGGTGGGCGATCACAGCCACGATGCTCACCGTCGTCGCGCTTGTCGCCGGGATGCAGGTTGGCGGTGACGGAGTCGATCTCGTCGGACTCTACGGGCTCGCTGTGCTCGTCAACGCGGCTGGCTTTCTCTGGTCCTGCGGGATCGCGATGCGCCTACGCACGATCCAGGCCGGGCCGTTGATGCAGATGCCGGTGTTCCTGACGCTGTTCTTCGCCCCCGTCTACGTCCCACTTGCTCTGCTCTCAGGATGGATTCACACAGTCGCTCGGGCGAACCCGGTGACGTATCTGCTCGCGACCGGCCGTGGTTTCCTCGCGGGGGACCCACCCCACGTGGCACTGGCCTTCGGCCTCGGGATCGTTCTTGCGGCGGCGTTCGCACTGTGGGCCCTGCGCGGCCTGCGCCGCGCCGAAGCAGCGGGGTAGGGGCGAGGTTCCACCTCGCCCCTACAGTGCCGGCTGGTTCTCGCTGAGCACGCGCAGCACCGCTTCGATCACGGTCGGATCGAACTGCGTGCCGGCGCCATCGCGGAGCTCGCGGAACGCCTCCTCAACGGGGAGACGCTCGCGGTAGGGGCGATCCGTCGTCATGGCGTGGAACGCGTCGCAGGCGAAGATGATGCGCGCCTCGATCGGGATCTGATCCGCACGCAGCCGGTCGGGGTAGCCCTCCCCGTCCCAACGCTCGTGGCAGGCGCGCACGATCGGGCGCACCTCGGCGAGCTGCTCGATCGGGCCGAGAATCCGCTCGCCGAGCTCCGGATGGGTCTCGATCAGCTCACGCTCTTCGTCGGTAAGCGGCCCCGGCTTGAGGAGGATCGTCGCCGGAATTCCGATCTTGCCGATGTCGTGGAAGAGCGCGCCGAGCTCGAGCCGCTTCAGGGCCTGCTGGCTCAGTCCCAGCTCCCGTCCGACGCGTAGCGACATGTCGGTGATCCAGCGCGCGTGCGAATGGGTGTACTCGTCCTTGGCCGCGAGCGCGTTCGCGAGCGCCTCGACGGTGGAAAGGAACGTCCGCTCGAGCTCGCTGAACGCGAGAGCGTTCGAGATCCCGAGCTTTGCCTGGTTTGCGATCCCCCCGAGCAGCTCGAGCTCGCGATCGCCGTAGTCGTCGACGGTGTCGGCCTCGACGCAGATGGAGCCGGGCCGGCCGTCGATCGTAAACGGCGCGACGGCGTAGATCCCCGTGCCCTGGGGCACACCGTCCAACGAGAGAGCGGCGTAGTCGCTGGGAACGACGACATAGGGAGCCGTTCGCGTCATCAGCTCCTCCACCGCGGAGACGTCCAGCTCCAGGCCGAGCAGCTGCTCCCGTCGACTGGCGTCGGTGCTCCAGCAGCCTGCACAAGCGATCTCGCCGTCTCGAGTCGGGAGCCAGACCGTCGCGTGCCCGGAGTCGAGGATGCGGGCAGCGCCGGCGGCGATACGGTCGGCGACCTGACCCAGATCGGTCACCGTCGGAAGTTCGCGGGCGAGCTCGAGCAGCGCCTTCGCGCTCTCGGCCTCTCGCCGCTGTCCCTCGAAGAGCTGCGCGTTCACGAGCGCGACCGACGCGTGTCCGGCGAGCACCTCGAGCAGCCGCAGGTCGTCCGCGTCGAACTGGTCGAGACCGAGCTTGGAGATCACGATCACACCGACGACGCGCGTGCCGTATGTGAGCGGCACGGCAATCAACGACTCCTCGATCGCCTCGGTTCCAGCGATGCGAACGCCGTACTCGCAGTTGGCCGCGTCGCCGGTGATGAGCGGCTTGCCCGTTGCCGCGACGTGACCCGTGACTCCCTCTCCCACGCGCCGGACGAGCACGTCCATGACGGAGCGCTGCTGTCCGGTGAGCTCACCGCGGAAGGCGATCGGGACGAGTCGCTCGTCCTCGAGCAGGAGCACGCGGCAGTTGTGGTAGTCGATCAGCTGACGGAGCTCGTCGGCGATCGTCATGCCGATCTCGCGCACGTCGGTCAGGCGGTTGAGCTTTCCCGAGAGGCTCTGCAGCATCTTCAGGTGGGCGATCGACCGCACGTCGTCGCGATACGCATGCGGTTCCTGCGGCCGCACGGATCCCTGTTCGTCGAAGACGACGATCTGTTGCTTGCCGAGTGCCTTGGCAGTCATCATCGCCGCTTCCGCACACGCGACCAGCTCACGGGGGTTCGCAGCGTGGTCGGGCCCGAGCGCGACGCCGGCGGAGACGCTGACGCGTCCGGCGATCTCGTACTCCGCCTCGGCCACCCGTGTCGACACCCGCTCCGCGAGCGTCTGCGCGGTCCTGAGGTCGACAGACGGAGCGATGATCGCAAACTCCTCGCCGCCGATCCGGCAGACTGAGTCGGTCTCGCGAATCGCGGATCGCAGCTGCTCGGCGATCGCCGCGAGGACCTGGTCGCCCGTCGCGTGCCCGTGGATGTCGTTGACCTTCTTGAAGTCGTCGAGGTCGAGCATCACGAGCGCGACGGTGTCGTGGGCCGAGGACGAGCGCAGCAGCTCCCGATGCAAGAGCTCGTGGAACGCACGATGGTTGAGCAGGCCGGTCAGCGGGTCAGTCTGTGCCTGCTGCTCGAGGCTCGCACGGATGTGGGCGTTGTCCAGTGCGAGCGCGGCGGCGTCGCCGAAGCGCGTCGCCAGACGGAACTCCTCGCTCGTGAACGATGCGTCTTCTCCCTCGCGGTAGATGTTGAGCGTGCCCTTGAGGTTTCCGCGCGCGATCAGCGGCACGACGATCAGCGCCTCGGGCTCGACCGGCGTGCCCGGGACGAAGCGGACGCGCGGATCGAGGTGGGCCTGGTTCGCGAGCACCGGCTCGCGGTGCTCGACTGCCCAGCCCGTGATCCCCTCGCCGAAGGGGAAGCGCTCCGCCAGGACCTGCTCTGCCCAGCGCGAGCGAGCGAGCCGCGGGATCATCTCCCGCTTGGCCATGTCGACCTCGTAGACGTGCATGTCGTCGTACGGGATCAGCGCCGTGAGCGCGTCCGCTATGCGGTCGAGCAAACCCTCGAGGCTCTGCTCGGCGAGCACCTCGTGAAAGACGTCGGCGAGACGCTGGTAGGACTCGACGAGACCCTCCGAAGGGCCGTCGAGAGCAGACGCGGTCGACTCCGGGAGCTCTTCGAGTTGAGGCACGAGCCGGACATGCGCTGTCGCAGGGTTGGAGCGTGGATGCATACGCCTGTCCGGAGCGTCATCGGTCGTTTAACTGCACCCCTTGATGATTGATCGACAAATCGACCCAATCATCTAGCTCGAGGAATTAGGCTCAGCGACCGTCACCAGTTAACGGATTGATCGTGGTCTTTCGATCAATCGTCCTTGGGTGGCTGCTCTAGATGGCCGCCGAAGCCGTGGCGCATCGCCGAAAGGGCCTTGTGGGCGAAGTCGCCCTCGCCGCGCGAGGAGAAGCGGTCGAAGAGCGCGGCAGAGAGCACCGGAGCGGGAACAGACGCGTCGATGGCAGCGAGCACCGTCCAGCGACCCTCGCCCGAGTCGGACACGCGACCCGCGTACGCGGCCAGGTCGGGGCTCTCCCGCAGCGCCTGCGCGGTGAGGTCGAGCAGCCACGACTGGACGACGCTGCCTCGCCGCCACAGCTCGGCGATCGCCGGAAGATCGAGCTCGTAGCGGTAGAGGTCTGGGTCGCGAAGCGGGGTGGTTTCCGCGTCGGCGGCCCGCTCGGTCGCCCCGGCGTTTGCATGCTCGAGAATGTTGAGTCCCTCGGCGTAGGCGGCCATCAGCCCGTACTCGATGCCGTTGTGCACCATCTTCACGAAGTGCCCGGCGCCGCTCGGGCCGCAGTGGAGCCAGCCCTCCTCCTCCGGTGCGGGATCACCGGCACGCCCAGGCGTTCGAGAGGTCCCGTCCACTCCCGGTGCGAGCGCCCGAAAGATCGGCTGCAGTCGTGCGGTTGCGTTCGCAGGTCCTCCGACCATGAGGCAGTAGCCGCGCTTCAGACCCCACACGCCCCCGGAGACGCCGACATCGAGGTAGTCGATCCCCGCGGCCGCGAGCTCGCGCGAGCGCCGGAGGTCGTCGTGGTACCACGAGTTCCCCCCGTCGATGACGACGTCGCCTGCTGCGAGGTGCGGGGCGAGCTCCGAGAGGACTCGATCGACGATCGCGACCGGCAGCATCAGCCACACCGCACGCGGACGATTCAGCTTGGCGGCGAGATCTTGGAGCGATGTCGCTGCGATTGCGCCCTCGGCCTCGGCTGCGTGAACGGCGTCCGCGTTCAGGTCGAAGACGGCAAGCTGGTGCCCGGCCTGCAGCAGGCGCGTTGTCATGTTCGCGCCCATCCGGCCGAGACCAACCATCCCGAGCTGCATGACGCTCCTCTCGCGCGACGACGGCAGTAGTCTCACACCCTACCCGTGGATGTCGTCGCGATCGCCGCCGCTCTCGGTCTCGCGTTCGCGCTCGGAATCAGCGACGCGCCGAACGCGACCTCGGCGCTCGTCGCGTCGCGCGCTGCAGGATGGCGAGCGGCGATCGCGTTCTCGTTCGCGTTCCACCTGCTGGGCGCGCTCGTCGGAGGCACCGCCGTCGCTATGACGATCAACGGGATCGTGAACGTCAACGCCGACGATCTCTCGTCCGTCTACGCGGCCGCGTGCCTGGCTGCGATCGCGTTCGTCTCGACCGCGGCGCGGCATGGAATCCCCTCGAGCGCGACCTACGGCGTGGTCGGCGGGTTGGCCGGAGCTGCTCTTGCCGCCGGCGGGTGGAACGCGATCCGGTGGGGCGGTTTCCACGACTTCAGGCCCTACGGGATGATCGGGACGCTCGGTGGGCTCGTCCTGTCGCCTGTGCTCGGGGTCTGCGTAGGCTTCGCGGTTCGCGGAGTGCTCGGTCGGGCGTTGCGCAGTGGAACGAGGAGACTCCTCGGGCCGGTGCGCGGTGCCGTGTGGTGCGCCGCGGGCTCGGTGGCGCTCAGTGACGGCGTCAACGACGGCCAGAAGGCGATGGGCCTCGGCGCAGGCGTCCTCGTTGCCACAGGTCGCCTCTCTGCATTCTCGATCCCGTTCTGGTTGCGCGCGGTCACCGCGCTTGCGCTTGCCCTCGGTACCGCGGTCGGCGGTGGCCGGGTGATCCGGCGGGTGGGCACCGGGTACTTCCGGCCCGATTCCGTCGACGTCCTGGCCGCGGAGGCCTCGGCCGCGGGGGTGATCTTCGGTGCGGCAGCCCTCGGTGCGCCCGTGAGCACGGCCGAGACGGTGACGGCTTCGTTCGTCGGTGTCGGCGCCGACCGGCATCCGCGGCACGTCCGCTGGGTCGGGGTCGTGCACACGCTCTCCGCATGGGCGATCACCGTGCCGGTCTGCGCCGCGCTGGGCGCAGCTCTCTTCCTATGTGCGAGGCTGATCGGGTGACCGCACGCGTGCCGTGGTTGATGTCGCACCGTCCTGATGTCCTGGGTCTGCTGAGACGCCACGCCGAGGTCACGTGCACCGGGCTCTCCGCGCTCACACGCTGGTCGGCCGGCGGTGACGCCGTCGACCTGCAGGCGGTTCGGGACGCCGAACACGAGGGCGACGACGTTCGGCGCGAGCTGCTGCAGGCTCTCACCACTGCGCTGACGACACCGATCGAGCAGGAGCACGCCTACGCCCTCTCGGAGCGCATCGACGAGGTGCTCAACTGCGCAAAGGACACGGTCAGGATCGCCGAGGCTCTCGGTTGGCGCCCGGATGCACATGCCGCGGCGATGGCGGCGCGCGCCGAGGAGGCCTCCACACACCTGCTCACGGCGATCGGGAAGCTCGGCAACCGCCATGAGCGCCCGGGCGACGACGTCGAGCTCGCGATCAAGGCGGCACGCCGCGTCGAGCACGAGCTGCTCGCAGGGCTGGCCGCGCTCCCGCGTGAAGGCGATCTCTTCGGGCGGATCGCGACCCTCGAGGTCTACCGCAGGTACTCGGCGCTCGGCGAAGCGCTCGTTCGGGTCGCCGACCGGACCTGGTACACGGTCCTCAAGGTGCTGTGACTCCTCCTCCGCGTGCGGAGGAGGAGTCACAAATTGGAAGGTCTTGGCCGCCTCCCGTTAGCCGAGCCAGGCGTTGACCTTGGCCTGGTTCGCCTTGATCCACTTCTCGGCCGCCTTGGCCGGATCCATGTGCAGTCCGGCGATCCAGGTGGCGACGAGGTTCTGGTCGTCGTTCGTCCAGCTGAACTTCCTCAGCATCTTGACGGCGGGAGATCCTCCGGTGGCGAACTTCTTGCCGAAGAGCTTGTTCAGCGGGTAGGTGTCGTAGGCGCACCGGAGGTTCTTGAGCGGCACACCCGCGCCTGGGGTATCCGTGCACCCCTTGAACCGCGGCGGCAGCTTCACCTCGACGAGGTGGTACTGGACGTTCAGGTACTGCGGTGTGTACCAGTACAGGAGCACCGGCTTGTGCTGCTTGACGAGTTGCGTCCAGCGTGCGACCTGCGCCGGCTCCGCCCCGACCGACACGTGCTTGAGGTTGAGGCCGAGCGCCTCGATCAGCTCCTTATCCTTCTGCACGTACCCGGGGTCGCCGCCGAGGAACATGCCCTGGCTGCCCGACTCGGGAGACTTGAAGATCGTCTCCTTGCCCTTCAAGCCCTTCCACGTCTTGAACTGCGGATACTGCTTCATCACGTAGTCGGGGATGTACCAGCCGATGTGGCCGTTGACCCCGTTCGAGCCGACCAGGACGACGGTCTTCTGCTTGGTGACGAACTGCTTGTACTGGTCGACGTGCTGCCAGTCCTCGAGCACGGCGTCGACCTTGCCATCCGCCATCGCCTGGTAGACGGGCACCTCGGCGATCTTCGTGATCTTCACCGTACAGCCGAGCTTCTTCTCCAGCACGTTCTTCGCGACATACGTGTTGGCGGTCGATCCCGCCCATGCCTGCTCGTTCAGCGTCACGGTGCCGCAGCCGGCCGAACCACCAGCCGTCGCACCAGCGACCACCGCGGACGCCGCCACCGCCACGAGACCCGCCGCGAGAGCGATCCGGAGCCATCCGCTCTGAAGGGGTCGTGTCATCTTCACTCCTCCTCTGTGTGTTGCGTTCGCTGCCATCTATCCGACGTCGGATCGGCCCCGTCGGTTGCCCTGCGTCACGCGGTCGAGCGCGACGCCCAACGCGAGAATCGCCAGCGAGGCGACCACGCCGAGCCCGAACTGGCCGCGCTGGAGGCCCTGTGCCACTTCATAGCCGAGGCCTCCCGATCCGACCAGGCCCCCGATCACGACGACGCTCAGCACCATGATGATTCCCTGGTTGACGCCCAGCATGACCGAGTCCTGTGCAAGCGGGATCTTGACCTTCAGGAGCACCTGCCGCCGCGTGGCGCCGAACGCGGCCGCGGCCTCGACGGTGTTCCGCTCGACGCCGCGCACTCCCGACTCGACCAGTCGCACGACGACCGGGAAGGCGTAGAGCACCGAGGCCACGACGCCGGGAACGTACGAGACTGGGAACAGGTAGACGAACGGGATGATGTAGACGAGCTGCGGGAGCGTCTGCAGGACGTCGTTCACCGGCCTGACGATCTTCGAGACCCTCGTGCTCTCCGCCGCCCAAACACCGAGGACGACGCCGACGGCCACGGTGAGCACGGTCGCGACCAGCACCTGCGACGCCGTCGCCATCGCTGGTTCCCACTCACCGATGACCCCGATCGAGAAGAGCATCGCCAAGGTGACGACGGCGGCCCGTCGCCCGCTGATCACGAACGCGATCGCGGTCAACCCGGCGAGCGTCACGAACCAGGGCGTGCCGACCATGAAGTTGATGAAGGGAACGAGCGCGTGTTCGGCGATGAAGTTGCCGATTGAGCTCGTGACGCCGTACAGCCAGGTTGCGGGATCGGCAATGTAGTCGAGCCCTGCCTGGATCTTCGCGAGCAACCACTCCTGCGCCGTCGCGCGGGGGTAGATCGCTGCCACGCCGAGTACCCGTACCACGGCAAGCGTCAGCACGATCGCCGCACCCGTGACGAGCGTCTCCAGCCGCAGTCGCCGCTTGAGGTCGTCCGTGAGGTGGCGCTTGGCCGGGTCGGAGCGGGCGGCGACTGCTTCGGTGTCGCGATCGAGGGCGATTGCCATTACGACGATGGCGATTCCTGCGAGAATGGCGAGCGCCGGATTCGAGTTCAGCCCGCTCGTGACGGTGTCACCGAGGCCTCTGCCGCCGATCAGGCCGGCGATCACCACCATCGATAGCGCGAACAGGATCGTCTGGTTGACCCCGAGGAGCAGCGTCCTGCGCGCGAGGGGCAGCTGCACCTTCCGCAGCACCTGTGACCTCGTCGACCCCATCGCCTGCGCAGCTTCGACTGTGTTCGCCGCGACACCTCGGATCCCGAGTGCCGTGATGCGTACGGCCGGCGGAATCGCATAGATCATCGTCGTCACGATGGCGGCTCCGGGACCAACGGAGAACAGGATCACGACCGGCATCAGGTAGGCGAACGCCGGGATGATCTGCATGACGTCGAGCACGGGCGTGATCGCGCCGAGGAAGCGGTCGGATCGCCCGGCCAGGATCCCGAGGGGGATGCCGACGAGCAGCGAGAGCGAGACGGCGGCCAGCATCAGCGCGAGCGTCTGCATGCTCTCCTCCCACAGCCCGAGGGCGGCGAACCCGGCAAACGCTCCGAGGGCGATCGCCGCGGCGCGCAGACCGCCGAACCGGAGCACGAGCAATGTCCCGGCCACCGTCGCGCCCACCCAGGTCATCCACAGCAGCAGTCGCGTCAACCAGTCGACAAGATTGTCGAGGAAGGACGCCACGTCGTTGAACGCGGAGAAGACGATGTTCGGATCCGTCGCGTTGCGCTGATCGGAGAGCCAGATCTGGAAGTGATCCAGCTGACCGACCAGTGCGTTCCACTCGAGCCAGTCGGGCCACGGGAAGCGAACGGCCTGGTTCGCGTCGAGGCCCCAGAGCTCGTAGGCGATCAGCATCACGACCACGATCGCCGCCACCCGCATGGGTCGCCCCCGCCACCAGGGTCGATGCTCGAGGACGAGCGACGGGGCGACGACGTCGGTGGCGACGGACACGAGGCCTACGTTCCCGGAGCAACCATCTAGTCGCCCTCCCCGGCGATCGCCCGCAGGACGGCGACGCGATCGACGACGCCGACGATCTCGTCGCCCTCCACGGCGAGCACCGGGTGCGCACTCCCCGCGAGTACGGGCACCGCGTCTTGCACAGTTGTCGCGACCGGCAGGCGCGTCCCGTCTGTCGGCTCGCTCGGCCCGAGAGGACGCATGATCCAGCGGAGTGTGAGGACGTGGCTGCGCGGGACGTCGCGCACGAAGTTTGCTACGTACTCGTCTGCCGGCGAGCCGACGAGCTCCTCGGGCGTGCCGAGTTGCACGATTGCGCCGTCGCGCATGATCGCGATCCTGTCTCCGAGCCTGAGCGCCTCGGGCAGATCGTGGGTGATGAACACCATCGTCTTGCCCGTTTCTTCCTGCAACCTACACACCTCGTCCTGCATGTCGCGGCGGATGAGCGGGTCGAGTGCGCTGAACGGCTCGTCGTACAGCATCACTTTCGGGTCGACCGCAAAGGCTCGCGCCACCCCCACGCGCTGCTGCATCCCTCCGGAGAGCTGATCCGGGAACTGGTTTGCGACGTCCTCGAGACCGACGAGGCGCAGCATCTGCTCCGCGCGCGCGAGCCGCTCGGCCTTCGAGACGCCTTGCACCTCGAGCCCGAAAGCGACGTTGTCGATTACGCGGCGGTGCGCGAGCAAGCCAAAGTGCTGGAACACCATCGAGACGGTGTGCCGCCGGAGCTCGCGCAGTCCCTGCAAGTCGGCCGTGATCACGTCGCGGCCGTCGATCTCGATCGACCCCGCCGTGGGCTCGATCAACCGGATCAGTGTGCGCACGAGTGTTGACTTGCCTGAGCCGGACAGGCCCATGACGACGAACACCTCGCCGGGCCAGACCTCGATCGAGACATCGCGGACGGCTGCGATGCACCCGGTCTTCGCACGGAGCTCGCTTCGTGAAAGCTCGGCGTCCGGACTGCCGAGGATCCGCTCGGCGTGCGGCCCGAAGACCTTCCAGACGTTCTTGGCGCTGATCAACGGCGTGCCACTCCGGTCGACCCGATGGGTGCTCGACTCGGGCGCCGCCGTTGCGCTCATTCCGTTCGCACACTCCTAGAACAGTCCAACCGTCCGCCCTTCGTCGTCGACGTCGATCGCGAACGCTGCAGGTGATGCCCCGAGGCCTGGCATCGTCTGCATGTCGCCGCAGAGTGCCACGATCCAGCCGGCGCCGGTGTAGGGGCGCAGGTCGCGCACGGTGACCGTGAACCCGGTCGGTGCGTTCTTGAGGCCGGGATCGTGTGAAAGCGAGAGGTGCGTCTTTGCCATGCAGATCGGCAGGCTCCCGAGCCCTGCCGCCTCGAACGCGGCCGCCTTTTCCTTCGCGGCGGGCAGCAGCACGACCCCGTCGCCGCCGTAGACCTTCGTCACGATCGCCCGGATCTTCTCCTCGATCGGCGCGTCGAGGGGGTAGGCGAAGTCGAAGCTGTTCGACTGCTCGGCCGCGTCTGCCACAGCCTCGGCGAGCGCGATCGCCCCTTCGCCGCCACGCTGGAACGCCTCGTTGATCTCCGCTGCATGTGCGCCGTGCTCGAGCGCGAGCGTGCGTACCGCGTCGAGCTCGGTGTCGGTGTCGGTCGGGAAGCGGTTGACGCCGACGACGGCCTGCAGGCCGAAGCCGTTGATGATGCCGATGTGGCGCGCGAGGTTCGCCGCGCCGGTCTCGATCTCGGCGAGCCCGCCTTCGATGTTGCCGCCGTGATGCTTGAGCGCTTTGACAGTGGCGACGAGCACGACGGCACTCGGGCGCAGCTCGCCGACACGGCAGGTGATGTCGAAGAACTTCTCCATCCCCATGTCCGAAGCGAAGCCGCTCTCCGTGAGCATGTAGTCGCCGAGCTTCAACGCCACGCGATCGGCCACGAGCGAGTTGTTCCCGTGGGCGATGTTCGCGAACGGCCCGCAGTGGACGAACGCCGGCTGCCCCTCGAGTGTTTGCACGAGATTGGGCTTCAGGGCCTCCTTGAGCAGGACGGCCATCGAGCCGGCCGCGTTGATCTGATCCGCCGTGACGGGCTCGCCCTCGTACGTCTGGCCGATCGTGATCGCACCCAGCCGTGCGCGTAGGTCGGCGAGATCGCGGGCCACGGCGACGAGACCCATGATCTCGCTCGCTGCCGTGATGTCGAATCCCGTCTGCCGCGGATACCCGTTTACCCGGCCCCCCAGGCTCGTGACCATGTCACGCAGGGAGCGGTCGTTCATGTCCATGCAGCGGCGCCACGAGATCGTCAGCGGATCGATGCCGAGCTTGTTCGAGTGCAGGACGTGCGCGTCGATCATCGCCGCGAGCAGGTTGTTCGCAGCGGTGATCGCGTGGATGTCGCCGGTGAAGTGGAGGTTCAAGTCCTCCATCGGGACGACCTGTGCGTAGCCGCCTCCGGCGGCCCCGCCCTTGACGCCGAAGACCGGGCCGAGTGACGCCTCGCGCAGGCAGAGCACAGGGTGCCGCCCGATCCTGCCCAGCCCCTGCGTCAGCGACACCGACGTGGTCGTCTTGCCCTCGCCGGCCGGAGTGGGTGTGATCGCGGTGACGTTGATCAGCTTCGCGTCGGGACGGTCGGCGAGCCGCTCGAGGACGGAGAGGTCGACCTTCGCCTTGTGGCGGCCGTAGAGCTCGATCTCGTCATCGCGCAGCCCGGCTTCGAGGGCCACGTCGAGAATCGGCCGGAGTGCCGCCTGCTGGGCGATCTCGAGTGACGTGGGGATCTTCACGGCCACCGCTCAAGCACCCGCGCCAAGCGTTGTGCGGAGGTCGTCACGGATTGGGTTCCACATGCGACGCAGGCCCATATCTCATCGCATCGCCGGTCGATGAGTCAACGATCGGCCGGCATGCGCAACTCCTTTGTCCGAGTCGACGCTAGGGTATATTCGGGATATATCACAATGGCAGCGCCGCTTCACGTCCACCAGCCCGAGGCAGCGGACGCACGCTCGCTCAGCGACCGTGCCTATTACCGCATCCGCGAGCTGATCGTCTCGCTCGCGCTGCCGCCGGGCTCGATCCTCAACGAACGCGAGCTGATGCGCGAGCTCGGGCTCGGCCGGACGCCTGTGCGCGAGGCGCTGCGCACGCTTGCCCGTGAGCAGCTCGTCGAGGTGTACCCGCGGCGCGGCATCTTCGTGTCCAGCGTGGACGTCCGCGACCTCGCCGGCCTTTCCGAGGTTCGGCTGGCGCTGGAAAGCGCCGGGGCACGGCTCGCAGCTGAGCGCGCCACGGCGGAGGATCGAGAGTGGTGCACCAAATTGCTCGAAGAACTCGCGCGCGCCGCAGACGAGCGCGACGAGCGGGCCCTGATCGAGCTCGACCAGCGTATTCACAGACACGTCTACGCGTGCACGCACAACTCGTTTCTTGCGCGGACGCTCGAGGAGTACTACGTCCTCACCCTCCGCATCTGGTTCCTGGCGCTCGATCGTGTCGCTCGCCTCGAGGACGCGGTCCGCGAGCACCGCGAGCTGCTCGGAGCGATCGGTGACGGTGACCCGGACAAGGCAGAGGAGGTCATGCGTCGTCACGTGGCCGGCTTCGAGCGTGCGATCAGAGAAGTCTTGTGAGGGATCGGCGAGGGGTCAGGTTTTTGGGCGACCCCGTTGGTATACGCTCCGCCCACCAACTGATATATCAGACGAGGAGATCCGCTTCATGAGCACGTTCCCCTCCTCGGTGCGCGCGGTCGTGATCGGCTGCGGCATCGTCGGCAACAGCCTTGCGTATCACCTGACGCAGCAGGGGTGGACGGACGTGCTGCTGATCGACAAAGGCCCGCTTCCGAATCCCGGTGGGTCTACCGGGCATGCATCGAACTTCATCTACCCGGTCGACCACTCCAAGGAGATGACTGCGCTGACGCTAGAGAGCGTACGCCAGTACGAGGAGATGGGCGTCTTCACGGAATCGGGTGGGATCGAGGTCGCCCGCACCGACGAGCGGATGCAGGAGCTTGCACGACGAATGTCGTCGGCGAAGGCGTGGGGCGTCGACCCGGTCTCCCTGCTGACGCCTGCGGAGGTGAAGGAGCTCGTCCCGTTCATCGACGAGTCCGTCATCATCGGCGGCTTCTACACCCCGAGCGTCGGAGTCGTCGACTCGCTGCGCGCGGGCACGATCATGCGCGAGCGCGGCCAGGAGTCGGGGGCGCTCTCGGTCTTCGCGAGCACCGAGGTGCTCGGCATCGACGTCGAGCGTGGTCGCGTGCGGAGTGTGCGGACGTCGCGCGGTGACGTCCAGGCGGAGACGGTCGTGATCGCCTGCGGCGTCTGGAGTCCGCGGCTCGCGCGGATGGCAGGCGCGTCGATCCCACTCACGCCCGCGGTGCACCAGATGATCGACATCGGCCCTGCTCCTCGGTTCGCCGGAGCGAAGGGCGACATCGAGTTCCCGATCGTGCGCGACATGGACACGAACATGTACGAGCGCCAGCACGGCACGGGCCTCGAGATCGGCTCATACGCGCACCGCGCGATCCTGTACGAACCCGATGATCTGCCGTCGGTCGAGGAGGCCTCGCTCTCGCCGACCGAGTTTCCGTTCACGCCGGAGGACTTCGAGTTGCAGCTCGAGCAGGCGCTCGAGCTGTTCCCGGAGATCGTGGGCAACGAGACCGTGGGGATCAAGCACCAGATCAATGGGATCCTCTCGCTGACGCCCGATGGGATGCCGGTGCTCGGGGAGACGCCGGAGGTGAAGGGTCTCTGGTCGACCGCCGCGGTCTGGATCAAGGAGGGCCCAGGTGTCGGCAAGTCCGTCGCCGAGTGGATGACGCACGGCGAGTCGGAGATCGATCTCCACTCCTCGGACATTGCGCGCTTCTGGGAGCACCAGAAGACAGGCACGCACGTGAAGGCGCGCACGGCCGAGGGCTTCAACAAGACCTACGGCATCGTCCACCCGTCGGAGCAGTGGGAGTCGAACCGCGGCGTCCGCCTGTCGCCGTTCAACGAGCGCGAGCGAGCGCTCGGCGCGGTCTTCTACGAGGTCGCGGGCTGGGAGCGGCCGCACTGGTACGAGTCGAACGCGGCGCTGCTCGAGGAGTACGGTGACCGCGTCGGGCGGCGCGAGGCGGAGTGGGACTCACGCTGGTGGTCGCCGATCGTCAACGCCGAGCATCTCGCCATGCGCGACCGCGCGGCGATGATCGACCTGTCCGCGTTCGCGATCTTCGACATCTCGGGCCCGGGCGCGCTCGACGTGCTGCAGCGTGTCTCCGTCCGCCAGATGGACGTCGCGGTCGGCCGCGTCGTCTACACGCCGTGGCTGACTCCCGGCGGCGGGTTCCGCTCGGACCTCACGGTGATGCGTCTCGACGACGAGCACTTCCGCGTCGTCACCGGCGGGGCGCACGGGATGGCCGATCGCAAGTGGCTGGTGGACAACTTGCCCGCCGACGGAACCGCGCAGCTCGCCGACCAGACATCCGGGTGGACGACGCTCGGGATCTGGGGTCCGCGCGCCCGCGACGTGCTCGCGAGCGTGACAAGCGACGACGTCGCGCACGAGGGCTTTCCGTTCGCGATGTGCAGGACGATCGAGATCGGGCCGCTGCGCGTGCTGGCTTCACGCATCTCGTATGTCGGTGACCTCGGCTGGGAGCTCTACGTGCCGATCGAGGAAGGTGCCCGCCTCTGGGACATCGTCTCCGAGGCGGGACGGCCGCACGGGATCGTCCCGGCCGGGATCGGCGTCTACGGCACGACCGGGCGGCTCGAGAAGTGCTATCGGGCGTACGGAGCCGAGCTCGAGAGCGAGTACAACGTCGTCGAGGCCGGGATGGCATGGGGCAAGGTCAAGGATCAGGAGTTCGTCGGCAAGGACGCGCACGTGCGCCACCGCGAGGAGGAGCCCGCGGCGATCCTCTGCACGCTGACGGTTGACGACCACACGTCCTCCTCGGGCGTCAGGCGGTACATGCTCGGCCGCGAGCCCGTCCTCACGCCGGACGGTGCGCGGATCGTCGACGCCAAAGGCCGGGGCTCGTACGTGACGAGCGCAGGTGCCGCGCCGTCGATCGGCAAGCACGTCCTGATGGCGTACTTGCCCCCCGAGCATGCGACTGTCGGGGCAAAGCTCGCGGTCGAGTACCTGAACGAGCGCTACCCGGTCACGGTCGAGATCGCGGGCTCCACTCCGATCTTCGACCCCGACAACACACGCGTGAAGTCGTGAACGTGCTCGTGTGCGTCAAGCGTGTGCCGATGACGGGGGGCAGGATCGTGCTCACGGCGGACGAGCAGGCGATCGAGACGCGGCACCTCGGGTTCACGATCAGCCCGCACGAGGAGTGCGGTGTCGAGGAGGCGGTTCGCCTGGTCGAGGCGCACGGCGGCGAGTCGGTCGTGCTCACGCTGGGGCCGACCGAGGCGGAGGAGCAGTTGCGCGACGCGATGGCGATCGGCGCCGACCGCGCGATCCACCTCGTCTCCGACGGGGACGAGTGGGATCCGCAGGCAACTGCGGCCGCGATCGTCGATGCGATCCGTGCAGAAAGCGTCGAGTTCGACCTGATCGTCTTCGGCAACGAGTCGGCGGACTCGGGGAACTACCAGGTCGGCATCCGGGTCGCCTACGGGCTCGGGCTTCCCGTCGTCACTGGACTGAAGGGCATCTCGGTCGAAGGCGGGTGCCTCCGCTGCGAGCGGGAGGCTGCAGGCGGCCGCGATATCTACGAGGTCTCGCTGCCTGCGGTCGTGACCGTACTCGAAGGGCTGAACCTACCGCGCTACCCGTCTGTGCCCGGTCGTATGCGCGCTCAACGCAAGCCTGTCGCCGCGTCGACACCGTCGCGGCCGGATGCGCGCATCGAGAAGGTGCGGCTCGTCGTCCCCGAGGGACAGGGCAAGCAGGCCGAAGTGCTCGGGCATGGTGCGGCTGCCGCGCCACGCGTCGTCGAAGTGCTCGGCGAGATCGGAGTTCTCTAGTGGTGCCGGTGCTCGCGGTCGTCGAGCACGTGGACGGGGAGCCGACCGAGCTCTCCCTTCAGGCACTGACCTTCGCGCGCAGGTACGCCGCGGGGGATCCGCTGCACGCGCTGGCGGTCGGGCTGGAGCCGCGCGGGCTCGCGGAGCATGGCGTCGGCACGCTCCACGTCAGCGAGCACGAGGTCTTTGGGTCGTACGCCCCGGCCGCGGTCGCGCAGAGCGTGGTCGAGCTGGTGGAGCGCGTGTCTCCTTCGGCGGTGGTGGCTCCAGGGAGCGACCTCGGCAACGAGGTGATGGCGCACGTCGCCGCGAAGAGAGACCTGCCGCTGGCGGCGAACTGCATCGAGGCGCGTTCCGGCGACCCTGCCACCGTGACCCGTATCCGCTGGGGCGGCAGCCTGCTCGAGGAAGCGCGCCTCCACGGGGCCGTCAAGCTTCTGACCGTGCAGCCGCATGCGGTCGCCGTCGAGACGGCTCCAGCCGGCGAGCCGGCGGTCGACCGTTTCACGCCGAGCCTTTCCGATGCCGATCTCGCCGTACGCGTCTTGGACCACGTAGCAGCTGCGGCCGGCGGCGTCTCACTGGCGGAGGCGAAGGTCGTGGTCTCGGGTGGTCGCGGCGTCGGCTCGGCGGAAGGCTTCGCAATCGTCGAGGAGCT
>Ga0334722_10002351_pt1 | contig 21606 bp, 18 predicted proteins | sample C3_bottom_MG_FD_207210 | JGI IMG/M metagenome (GOLD analysis project Ga0334722, IMG submission 207210) | Sediment microbial communities from Yellowstone Lake, YNP, Wyoming, USA - C3_bottom | ecosystem: Environmental > Aquatic > Freshwater > Lake > Sediment | place: USA: Wyoming | collected... | reverse complement strand
TTTCATCAACATCAACCAGAACAAGCGCGTGTCCAAGCTGACCAGCATCAGCATCGTCCTGATGCCGATCAACATCCTCGCCGGCATCGGCGGCATGTCCGAGTTCTCGATGATGACCAAGGATTACAACGTAGGCTGGCCCGTCGCCTATGCCGCATTCATGCTCGGTTCAGTCATCGTCGGCTGGGGAACTTACCTTGCGCTGAAACTGTTCGAGGCGCGCGCGGTTAGGCGCAGCTTGGAAGAGAAAGCGCCGGCGAAACTTTCCTGAGCCGCCCGGGAACGCTCCATTCTGCAAGCTGGATTCCGGCAGAAACAGACTGATGAGCGGGAAATCTACTCCTGCGGAATTCCCGCCTCGCGCACCGCGCGCCGCCAAACCTCGAGCTGTTCCTTCACGAAAGCGCCCAGTTCCTCGGGGGTCGACGCCTCGCCTTCGAACGCCTGGCGATCGAGCTGCTCCTTGACTTCAGGCCGCTGCAGAATCGCATTGATCTCGCGCGTCAGGCGCTCGACGATAGGGCGCGGCAGCTTCGCCGGTCCGAATATTCCCGCCCACGAACTCACCGAATACTTGGGGAACCCCGCTTCGGCCATGGTGGGCACGTCCGGCAAGTGTGAACTGCGGCGCGCGAGCAGGGTCGCCAGCGCGCGTATCTTGCCGTCCTTGGCCAACGCGAGGCCGGGTACGGTGCTCGCAATCGCGAGGTCGATGCGGCCGCCAAGCAGGTCCGTAGTGGCCGGCGCATCGCCCTTGTAAGGCACTTGGAGCATGTCGATGCCGGCGAGCGACTTGAATTGCGCGGTGGCGAGGATGCTGGTGGTATTGCCCGTACCGTAGTTGAGCTTGCCGGGATTGGCGCGCGCATAAGTCACCAGATCGCCGAGCGTTTTCGCCGGCAGGTCGGCGCGGGTGAACACGAAGAAACTGAAACGCCCGACCATCGAAATCGGCGTGAAGTCGGTGACCGGGTCGTAGGGCGGATTCTTGCGCAGCGTCGGCACCGCGGACAGGGTGCTGTTGGTCGCCAGCAACAGCGTATAGCCGTCGGGCGCCGCCTTCATCACCGCTTCACCGGCGATCGCGCCGTCCGCGCCGGGGCGATTCTCGACAATCACCGGCTGCCCCAGGGCCTGCGACAGCGGCTGCGCCACGATGCGCGCCACCGCATCGGCGATACCGCCCGCCGGAAACTGCAGCACCAGGCGTATGGGTTTGCTGGGATACTGCGCCGAGGCCACAAGCGGCATGACGCCCAGAACAAGAGCCGCGAGAAATGCAATCCTGCGCGCGAGATGGTGCATGATGTCCTCCTTAGGGTGAGGCTGCTGCGCCGACGGTATCTGTCCGTCTTGGCATGGTCCAGATTATCCCAAACCGGCCCTTCAAGCCAGCCTCGGCAGCGAAATTACCCGCCGGTGCCGACCATTTCTCGGAAGGCGCCTATGCCGCCGGTACGACCGCGGTGGCTTCGAGCTCGATCTTGCCCGGGCTGTCGAGCAGGTCGGAGACGAAAATCATGCTCATGCAGGGGTAATGCCGTCCCATGTGGCGCTTCCAGATCGCGCCCAACTGCGCTCGCGCCGCCAGATAGGCCGGCTTGTCGCAGCAGAATGCGGTGATGCGGCAGATGTGCTCCGGACGGCCGCCGGCCTCGGCCAGCACCGCAATGACGTTCTGCAGCGCCTGCTCGAACTGCGGCGCGACCTCGGTGGAATGAAATTTCTGCCCGGCGTCCCAGCCCACCTGCCCGGCGATGAACACAATGCGCCCGGGCGCCACGGCGATGCCGTTGGCATAGCCTACGGGCGGCGCCCAGCCTTGCGGCAGCAATACGTCCAAATCGGCTCCCTAATCCGACAATACCGGCGGATCCTGGTCGGTTTGCCAGTTGGCATCCGGCTTCGGCGTGCGTGCCAGCCACTCTTCGACCAGCTGCACATGCTCGTTTTCGTCTTCCTCCATCTCCCTCGCGCCGGTGCGCACGCCGGGGTCCTTGGTGACCCGTGCCAGATGGGAGAAGAAATCGCGCGCGCGCGTTTCGTTGTGCAGCGCGATCTGCAACGCATGATACGGCTGCATCAGATAATGCAATTCGGTCGGGTCGCCGGTCTCCGGCCCCTCCAGGCCTTGCCAGCGCACATCGGCGGCTGAAGGCGGCGCCTGTTTCCAGCCCATCTGTTCCATGATCTGGTCGGCGTGGCGCTGCTCGATGCGCGACAGCTTGCGGAACAACTCGGCCACCTCGCGGTTATTGTGCATTTCCATCGCATCGGCGAATTCGGCGTAACGCTCCGCCGCTTCCAGTTCCATGGCGTAGGCGTAGGTCATGAACTCGGCCGTGCTGGTGAGTGGCGCCGATTTGGCGACGCGCTTCGGCGACTTCGCCGCCTTCGGGACGGCGCGCTTCGGCAGCTTCACCTTCTTCGGCGCGACGGCTGCCTTGGACTTCCTGGCGCCGGCCTTGACCGCTGTTTTCGCGCTTTTCTTCACGCCCTTCTTCACCGGCTTTTTCACGCTTTTCTTAGTGCTCATAGTGTGAACTCCGCTTCCAGGTCAGATGGATTCTTCTTGCCTTTTCCTACGGGCGGCTGATAGGGCTTGCGCTCGCCCTTGTACAGCACGCCTATGTTCATGCCATCGTCGGTCATGAGGCGCCGCGCCGCCCGCGCCGCATCGTCGGTCGCGGGCACCGATGACGGCCGCACCATGCTCTTCCACTCGCGCTGTTCGGGGCGGAAGGTGATGCAGGGACTGAGTATCTCGATAAAGGAAAATCCGGGTGCCTTGATCGCCTGGGCGATAAGTTCGGCGGTGCCGTTCGGGTCGCCCGCGAATCCACGCGCAACGAAGTTGGCCCCCGCGGCGAGCGCCACCACCAGCGGGTTGAATTCGCGCAGCCCGGTCCCTTCCGGCGAGAGCTTGGATTCCCAGTCCGGCTCGGTGGTCGGCGAAGGCTGGCCCTTGGTCATGCCGTACACATGATTGTCCATGACGACGTAGGTCAGGTCGACGTTGCGCCGGCAGGCGTGCAGGAAGTGGTTGCCGCCGATGGAGTAGCCGTCGCCATCGCCGCTCGCCACGACCACGGTGAGGTCGGGGCGCGCAAGCTTCAGCCCGGCCGCCGCCGCGAGCGAACGCCCGTGCACGCCGTGAAAGCCGTAGCAATTGGTATAGGCGGGAATGCGCGAGGAACAGCCGATGCCCGACACCACGGCGACGTTCTCCGGCTGCAACTGCAGCAGCGCGAACGCCTTGGTGAAGGACGAGAGCACGGAGTAATCGCCGCACCCGGGACACCAGATCGGCTTGTAGTCGGACTTGTATGCCTGGGCAGTGAGGGGCACGGCAGTGGCAGAGGAAGTCATGAGCGGCTCCATTGGGTGATTTGCTGGTGGATTTCATCGGGACGCATCGGCAGCGGGCCGGGATGGCAGAAACTCCTCACCTTGCCCGGCATGTCGTACTCTGCGCGCAGGTAGCGATAGAGCTGACCCGTGTGGTTCTGCTCGACGACCAGCACGTTTTTTGCGCCGGCAAGCGCCTTGGCCATGTGCTCGGGCCGCGCCGGGGCAAGCAGGCGCAGCGACACCAGGCGCGTCTTGATGCCCTCGGCCTGTGCGCGGGCCACGGCTTCGCGCGCGGCTCCCGTGGACGAACCGAAGGTGACGACGGCGAAGTCCCCGTCGCCTTCGATGTCGGCCCAGCTTTTGCCGTAGTCGTATTGCGCCAGCTTCTTCGCACGCTTGTCGAGTTGCTTGATGTGATCGTCGGCCTGGCTGGAAGGCAAGCCGCGCTCGTTGTGCTCCAGGCCGTCCGCAGTGTACGCGCAGCCCGGAGTGCCGGGAACCGCCATCGGCGACACGCCGGATGCGGTGATGGCGTAGCGCCGGTACGGCTCGGCACCGGCCTGCGCCGTGACGCGCTTGCCCACCTTGCCGAGTACGTCCGGCGGATCGACCACTGCGCGCGTCTGGCCGAAGTACTGGTCCGACAGCACGATGGCGGGCGACTGCAGTTCTTCGGCGAGCATGGTCGCCCACTGCGTCGCGGTGACGCAGTCGCCTATCGAGTTGGGCGCGACCACGATGCGCGGCGCATCGCCGTGCAGACCGAGCACCGCGATGTTGACGTCGCTCTGTTCGCTCTTCGCCGGGAGGCCGGTCGACGGGCCGCCGCGCATCACGTCGATGACGACGATGGGTACCTCGGCTACGACAGCAAGCCCGATGGCCTCGGTCATCAGCGACAGGCCCGGGCCCGCGGTCGCCGTGACCGAAGGCACGCCGCCGTACGAGGCGCCGATGATCATGTTGACCGAGGCGAGTTCATCTTCGGCCTGTACCAGCGTGCCGCCCACCTTGGGCAGGGCGGGAGCCAGCCATTCGAGAACTTCGGTCGCCGGCGTGATCGGGTAAGCGGCGCAAAAGCGCACGCCGCCGCGGATCGCACCGTAGCCTGCAGCCTGGTTGCCGGTAATAAGCCAGCGTTTGTCGGGCGCAGTTGCCGATTTGGACTTGGCCGGCGCGCTCAGGCCCTGCACCGGCGGCATGCCGGCGGCTGCGGAGTAGCCGGCCTCGGCCGCGGCAAGATTGGCAGCCATCTTTTCTCCGCCGCCCTTTTTCAGCGACTTTTGCAGCACCGCCTTGACCGACTCCATCGGCAGCCCCGCCATGCCGGCGGCGAGACCCAGCGCGATCATGTTGGCCCAGCTGCCCGGAATGGACTTGACCAGGTGCTTGAACGGTACCGCGCCGAGGCGCGCGCCGCGCTTAAGGAAAATCTCGGGCGGCTCGCCCTGCTCCGGGTCGCCGATCATGACGCCGCTCGCATCCATCGGGATCTCGTCGGCGAAGCGGTGGATGTTCTGCCAGTCGACGCCGATGAGTATGTCGAAGCGATCGCCGAGGCATTCGACCGGGGAGTGCGCAAGGCGCATCAGCGCCCCCGCTTCGCCGCCGCGGATCTGCGGGCCGCTGGTGCGAACCATCAAGCCGTACCACCCGGCCTGCGCCGCAACCTCGAGCAGCAGCGTGCCCGCGGTCATCACACCGGCGCCACCGCTGCCGGTGATCGCAATGGAAATGCTTTCCTTGGTTTTCTCTTTGGGTTTTGACACGGTGTTACCTCCGTCTTGCAGGGCTATGGTCACCTGATGTTCGCAGTTGCGGGCGCGCTGGTATTTTGCGCTTGACTTCTAAATACGCATTCCAGTACCATAATACTGAAATAAGCCCGATAAAGTCAAGCCACCGATACAACTTCGGGTACAAAATCGTATTGTAACCGCAGCAGACCCAACCGGAGGGACAAGCATGAGCACAGTCGCACGCCGCTGGATGATGACGGCGCCCAATACCCCGATGGTCGAATCCGCGTTCGACCCGTTCCCGCCGCAGCCCGCCGAAGTGGTGGTCGAAGTGGCCGGCTGCGGCGTCTGCCACACCGACCTCGGTTATTTCTACGACGGCGTGCGCACCAACCACGCCCTGCCGCTCACCTTGGGTCACGAAATCAGCGGCCGCGTGGTCGCCGCCGGCAGCGGCGCCGAGAACTGGCTGGGGAAATCGGTGATCATCCCCGCCGTCATTCCCTGCGGCGAATGCGATCTGTGCAAACGCGGCCGCGGGGCCATCTGCCGCTCGCAGAAAATGCCCGGCAACGATATCCAGGGCGGATTCGCCAGCCATATCGCCGTTCCGGCGCGCGGCCTGTGCCCCGTCGACGCGCAGCGTCTTGCGGCGGCCGGACTGGAGCTGGCCGAATTGTCGGTCGTCGCCGACGCCGTCACCACACCCTACCAGGCGGTGCACCGCGCCGGCGTCACGCCGGGCAGCCTCGCCATCGTCATCGGCGCCGGCGGTGTCGGCGGCTATTGCGTGCAGGTGGCCCAGGCCTTCGGCGCCAAAGTCGTCGCCATCGACGTCGATCCGGCGAAGCTCGCCGCGATCGCGCAGCACGGCGCTGCGCTCACGCTGAACCCGAAGGAACTCGATCCCAAGGCGCTCAAAGGCGCGATCTCCAAGTTCGCCAAGGACAACGGCCTGCGCGCGACCGAATGGTTCATCTTCGAATGCTCCGGCAGCGCAGCCGGACAATTGAGCGCCTATGGGCTGTTGGTGCACGGCGCCACGCTTTGCGTCGTCGGTTTCACCATGGACAAGGTCGAAGTGCGCCTCTCGAACCTGATGGCCTTCGATGCGCGCGCCATCGGCAACTGGGGCTGCACGCCCGAACACTATCCGGCCACGCTGGAACTGGTGCTGGCGGGCAAGGTGAAGGTGAAGCCCTTCGTCGAGATCCACCCACTCGCCGACATCAACCGCGTATTCGAGGCGACGCACCAGCATCAAATCAAGCGCCGCTCCGTTCTGGTTCCGTGACGTCAGCGCGCGTCGCAAGTGCGTAAGCACCAAGATTTGTCGTTCCAGGCATCGAAACGGCTCTGCGTTCAAACAAGACAGACAGCAGACTCCCGCGCCTCGGAATCACCGCGAATTTTTGAATCGCTTCCAAAGGAGATCCGACCATGAGCAGCAGCACAGCCCCGATCCGGGAATTCAAGAATCACGAACTCGACGAGGACTACGCCCGGCCCGGCGTGCGCTATGAAAAGCGCCCGGCGAAAACCCCCGACGGCAAGGTCGTGGACGGTCTGTACAACGTATGGATCACCTTGGACAATCCGTCGCAGTTCAACTCCTACACCACCGACATGGTGAAAGGCGTGATCCTCGGTTTTCGCGCCGCGTCGAACGCGCGCGACGTCAACTGCGTGGTGTTTACCGGCGCCGGCGACAAGGCGTTCTGCACCGGCGGCAACACCAAGGAATACGCCGAGTACTACGCCGGCCATCCGCAGGAATACCGCGCCTACATGCGCCTGTTCAACGACATGGTGTCGGCGATCCTCGCCTGCGACAAACCGGTGATCTGCCGCGTCAACGGCATGCGCATAGGCGGCGGCCAGGAAATCGGCATGGCCTGCGACTTTTCCGTGGCGCAGGACCTGGCGCGCTTCGGCCAGGCCGGCCCCAAGCACGGCTCTGCCCCGATCGGCGGCGCCACCGACTTTCTCCCGGTGATCATCGGCGCCGAGCGCTCCATGGCGGCGTGCGTGCTGTGCGAGCCGTTCTCGGCGCACAAGGCCTATTACATGGGCGTGATCACCGATGTGGTCCCGGCGCTGAAAGTCGACGGCAAATTCATCGCCAACCCGATGGTGGAAACCAAACAGATGACCGACGAATACGGCAGGCTGGTGTTCGGCGATTTCAAGACCGGCGAGGCGGCCAAGCAAGCCAAGACGGTCATGGCCAGCGGCAAGGTTGACCTGTCGCTGCTCGACGCCAAGGTGGAGGAACTGTGCGCCAAGATGCTGCTCACCTTCCCCGACTGCACCACCAAGACGATAGAAGAGCTCAGGAAGCCCAAGCTCATCGCCTGGAACGCGAACAAGGAAAACTCGCGCGCCTGGCTCGCGCTCAACATGATGACCGAGGCGCGCGCCGGCTTCGTCGCCTTCAACGAAGGCACCAAGGAAGACCGCGAGGTAGACTTCATCGGCCTGCGCCAGCGGCTCGCGCGCGGCGAAGGCTGGGGCGAGGCCTTGCACGACGCAATCCAGCCGAAGAACAAGCACAAGGCCTGATGCCGTGGCTGCCGGGTTATCAACAAACGTCGGACCCCTGAAAGTCTGGATCGAGCGCGACGGCGCGCTGTTGCGGCTGCGCCTGGCGCGGCCCAAGGCGAACATCGTCGACGCAACCATGATCGCGGCGCTGCAGGGCGCGTTCGACGCGCACCGCGGCAATGCCGGCATCCTCGCTGTGCTCGTCGACGCCGAAGGGCCGCATTTTTCCTTCGGCGCCAGCGTCGAGGAACACGTGGCCGAGCGCTGCGCGGCGATGCTCGCCGGCCTGCACGCACTGCTCGTTTCTATGCTCGAATGGCCGGTGCCCATACTCGTCGCGGTCAAAGGCCAGTGCCTGGGCGGAGGGCTGGAACTCGCCATGGGCGGCAGCCTGATATTCGCCGCCGCCGACGCCAAGCTCGGCCAGCCCGAGATCCAGTTGGGCGTATTCGCGCCGGCCGCATCCTGTTTGCTGCCGCCGCGCATCGGCCAGGCGGCGGCCGAAGATCTGCTGTTCTCCGGCCGCTCGATAGGCGCCGACGAGGCGCTGCGGCTGGGACTGGTCGCCTCCGTATCGGCCGATGCCGAAGCCGCGGCGCTGGCCTATTTCGATCAGCACCTCGCTGGCAAGAGCGCGAGCTCGCTCGCCTGCGCCGTGGCCGCGGCCCGCGGCGGCTACCTGCCCGAGGTGCGCCGGCGCATTGCCGAAGTCGAGCGCCTCTATCTCGAGTGCCTGATGCAAACCCGCGACGCGAACGAGGGCCTCGCGGCTTTCATCGCCAAGCGTCCGCCGAAATGGGAGCACCACTGATGGGGGCAGCGATGAGCCAGACCGCGCAGCAGATTGTCGAACGCTGCCAGGCACTGTTCGACGACTTGAGCTTCACCTCGGTGAAAGAGTGGAAGGCCGCCGCGCCCGGGCGCAAGGCCATCGGCTTCATGCCGGTCTACGTGCCGCGCGAAATCATCCACGCCGCGGGCATGCTGCCGGTCGGGATCATGGGCGGCGGCGATCAGCTCGAAGTGATCCAGGGCGACGCCTACTATCAGAGCTACATCTGCCGCATTCCGCGCTCGACACTGGAGCTCGGGCTCACCGGGCGCCTGGACTGCCTCGACGGCATGCTGTTCCCCTCGACCTGCGACGTGATCCGCAACCTCTCGGGCATGTGGCAAATCCTGTTCAAGGACAAGTACGTCAGGTATATCGACGTGCCGCAGAACTACCAGGACGGCGTCGGCGGCACGTTTTACATCCACGAGATGCAGGTGCTGCGCGAGGATCTCGGCAAGATTGCGGGCAAGCCGATTTCGGACGAAGCCCTCCGCGCCTCGATTGCCGTGTACAACGAAAACCGGCGCGCGGTGCAGGAACTGTACAAATACCGTGCGGCCAAGCCCTGGCAGGCGCCCACATCCGAGGTGTACCTGGTGCTGCGCGCAGGCATGGTGCTGCCGGTCGAAGAGCACACGCTGCTGGTGCGCGAATACATCGCCGCGACCGACGCAGTCGCGAGGCCCCAGCGCGACAACGCCCGCATCGTGCTGACTGGCGCCTTCTGCGAGCAGCCGCCTCTCGGCCTGATCAAATCGATCGAGATGGCCGGCTGCTACATCGTCGACGACGACTTCATGCTGGTGATGCGCATGCTGACCGACGACGTGGTGGAGACGGGCGACCCGCTCGACGAACTGTCGAAATCCTTCCTCCACCGTTCGATGCAGACCTCGTCGAAGTACGACGAGTTCAAGAAAGACAAGGGCAAGTACCTGCTCGACTCGACCAAGCTGAATGCCGGCGAAGGCGTCATTTTTGCCGCGCCCTCGTTCTGCGACCCGGCGCTGCTCGAGCGGCCGATGCTGCAGGCGGTGCTGACCGAGCACAAGATCCCCTACACGGCGTTCAAGTACGCAGAGAACACCGGCCAGATGGCGCCGATCCGCGAGCAGGCCGGAACCTTTGCCGACTCAATAAAATTATGGAGCGCCACATGAGCACGCCGGTACAGATGACTCCTCCGCAAGCCTCGAAGAAGGCCGTTCCGGTCGCGCAGAAAGAGGATGCGATGCTGTTGCAGAAGGAAATGATCAACCGCAACTACCTCGAACTCGCCACCGCGCACCAGCAAGGGAAGAAGGTCGCGGCCACTTTCGTGCCGGGAAATCTGAACGAACTGGTGATGTGCTTCGATTTCGCGCGCAGCCTGCCCGAGACCAACGCGCTGCAGAACGGCATGCGCAAGAAATCCGGCAAGATGATCATGGACGCGGAGCGCGACGGCCACTCCGAGGACGTCTGCACCTACGTCAAGGCCGACCTGGGCATGATGCTCGGCGGCGAGATCGGCCCGACCGGCGCGCCCCTGCCCACGCCCGACCTGCTGCTCCTGTCCTACACCGGCTGCTTCACTTTCATGAAGTGGTTCGAGCTGATCCGGCAGAAATACAACTGCGAAACCACCATGCTGCACGTCCCCTACCAGGGCGACGGCAACATTACGCAGAACATGCGCGACTATGTGGTCAAGCAGATCAAGGAAAATGTGATCCCGTCGCTGGAACGCGTGTCCGGCGTCAAGTTCGACATCGACCGCCTGCGCCAGTACATGAAGGAATCGGTCAAGGCGGAGAACGACCTGGTGCAGGTGCTGCAGTCGGCGAAGAAGCGCCCCTCCCCCATCGACGGCTACTTCGGCGCGGTGTACTACATCGGGCCGATATTCACCGCCTTCCGCGGCACCACGGAGGCGACCGAATACTACCGGGTGCTGCGCCAGGAGATCGAGCAGCGCGTGCGCGAAGGCAAGGGCCCGATCACCCCCGAGGGGGAAATGGGCGAGGAGAAATACCGCCTGGTGGTGGAAGGCCCGCCCAACTGGACCAGCTTCCGTGAATTCTGGAAAATGTTCTACGACGAGGGCGCGGTGGTGGTCACCTCCACCTACGCCAAAGTCGGCGGCGTGTACGACTTCGGCTTCCGCCACGACCCGGACCATCCGATCGAGTCGCTCGCCGAATACTGCCTCGGCTGCTACACCAACCTCAACCTGCCGCAGCGCATTGACATGATCTGCAAATACATCGACGAGTACCAGGCCGACGGCCTGCTGATCAACTCGATCAAGAGCTGCAACAGCTTCTCCGCCGGCCAGCTCCTGATCCTGCGCGAAGTCGAGAAGCGCACCGGCAAGCCCGCCGCGTTCATCGAGTCCGACCTGGTGGATCCGCGCTATTTCTCCGCGGCCAATATCAAGAACCGGCTGGAGAGCTATTTCCAGATGATCAAGCAGAAGCGCACCGCCGCCGGCGCGGTGCATTGAGAGTCCGTTGCAAAGTGCTTTATTTTGCAACGGGCCAATTTAGGGGAGCATGAGGGGAGATATCCCCTCATATCCAAGCAGCTTTAAACCGGATCCCAGGGAAACCACTATGCGCTGCTTCATCGGCATCGATCTCGGCTCTACCACCACCAAAGCGGTGGTGATCGACGAGAACCGCAACATCCTCGGCCGCGGCATCACCAATTCGCGCTCGAATTACGACACCGCGGCGGCGATCGCCAAGCAGGAAGCGCTGGTCAACGCGCGCTTTCACCTGTTCCGCAACGCCTTGTCAAGCTCGGGCGCGCTCGACGGCAAGCTGGAAGACTTCCTCGGCCATCTCGAGCGCGACTTCCGCCTCGAGCAGTTCCTCGAGCAACTCGCCGACCTGGAGCTCACCTGCCACCGTGCCGCCGAAGGCACGCGCTTCGGCACCAACGCGGCGGCGGTCGCCGCTGCGCTGACCGAGGTATTCAAGCGCCTGCAGGCGGAGGCGCCCGATCTGTTCGCGCCCGGCGCAAAGCGCAAGTCGGATTTCTTTCGCGACATCGCCGGCAGCCGCTACCTCGCCATCGGCGAGACCGTTGCCAAGGAAATGGGCATACGCTACGACATGGTGCTCAACGTGTTCGACCGCTCGATCATCGAAGTCGAGAACCGCGTCTACGCCGATGCCATGACCACCAACCTGATGCGCGCGCTGGAGCGCACGTTCAGGGGCATGCCGGAAACCGCCGGCCGCGCCAGCGCCATCCGCGCGCCGATCCAGGGCGTGCTCGACACCGCCCTCGAAGAAAGCTATGTGATCGGCACCGGTTACGGGCGCGCGCGCCTGCCGTTCTCCAAAGAGCACATCCGCTCCGAAATCCTGTGCCACGGCCTCGGGGCGCACGTGATGTACCCCGGCACCGCGACGGTGCTCGACATCGGCGGCCAGGACACCAAGGCGATCCAGGTGGACCCGCACGGCATCGTCGAGAGCTTCCAGATGAACGACCGCTGCGCCGCCGGCTGCGGGCGCTACCTCGGTTACATCGCAGACGAAATGAACATGGGCCTGCACGAACTCGGTCCCTTGGCGATGAAAGCGACCAAGAACGTGCGCATCAATTCGACCTGCACCGTGTTCGCCGGCGCCGAATTGCGCGACCGCCTGTCTCTGGGCGAGAAACGCGAAGACATCATGCTCGGGCTGCACCGCGCGATCATCCTGCGCGCGATGTCCATCCTGGCGCGCTCGGGCGGCGTGCGCAACGAGTTCACGTTTACCGGCGGCGTGGCCAAGAACGAGGCCGCGGTGAAGTCCCTGAACGATCTGGTGCGCGAGAACTACGGCGAAGTAAGGCTCAACATCGATCCCGATTCGATCTATACCGGGGCGCTGGGCGGCGCGACCTTCGCCTGGCGCGCGGTGGTCGAAGAAGGCAAGACGGCGGAGGCGAGGGTATGAAAGCGAACACGACAGGGGCGAAATCATGACCATCAGCGTCGGCATCGACATCGGCTCGGGCGTCGTCAAGACGGCGCTGTTTCGGACCGAAGGCGGCAACAGCGAGTGGCTCGCGCGGCGCGTCGAGCGCATCCGCAAGCGCGACAATATGCAGTTGGCGAAAGCCGGGTATGACGAAGTCCTCGAGGAAGCCGGCCTCAAACCTGCCGACGTGGATTACGTCGCCACCACCGGCGAAGGCGAGAACGTCAAATTCGCCACCGGACATTTCTACTCCATGACCACCCACGCCCGCGGCGCGATTTTCCTCAATCCGGAGGCGCGCGGCGTGGTGGACATCGGCGCGCTCAACGGCCGCGCGATCTATGTCGACGAGCGCGGCAAGGTGCTGGCCTACAAGATGACCAGCCAGTGCGCCTCGGGCTCCGGCCAGTTCCTGGAAAACATCGCGCGCTACCTCGGTGTCGCCGTGGAGGAAATCGGGCCGCTGTCCAAGTCGGCGCAGACACCGGAGAAGATCAGCTCGATCTGCGCCGTGCTTGCCGAGACCGATGTAATCAACATGGTGTCGCGCGGCATCCCCACGCCGGACATCCTCAAGGGCATCCATCTGTCCATGGCCTCGCGCCTGGTGAAGCTGCTGAAAGTAACCGGCATCATGAAAGACACCGTGCTGCTCACCGGCGGACTGGCGCTCGACGCCGGCCTGCTGCTGGCGGTGCAGGAGGAACTGGTCAACGAGAAAATCACCGGCCTGACGGTGGTCAACCACCCGGACTCGATTAGCGCCGGGGCAATAGGTGCGGCCTTGTGGGGCGCGTTCCGCCACGGCAAGCTGCGCGAGCTGCAGCAGCGCGCTGCGGCTTAACCCAGGACCGTGAACGCGCTATACTGCGAACCGCAGACAACGCATAGTGAAATATCTAGGAGATTTTAATGGCATTGCTCATCAACGAAGACTGCACCGATTGCGACGCGTGCGTCGAATCCTGCCCGAACAAAGCGATTACCGCCGGGACTCCCTATGTCATCGATCCGGCGCTGTGCACCGAGTGCGTAGGCGCGCATGACGAGCCGCAGTGCATGCTGGTGTGCCCGGCCGACTGTATCGTCCCCCATCCGGAGTTCCGCGAAAGCAAGGATCAGCTGATGGCGAAATACAAGGGCCTGCACGGCTGATCTTGTAGTTTCCCGAAAGCGCGGAGCCTTGCTTCGCCGCAGGCGCTACCGCGGCGCCTGCGATGTATGAGTGGACGGGCGGTGCAGCCGTAAGCCTTCATCTCCTCGATAAAGCGCGTCGATACCGCGCGCGGGAGAAGCCATGTATTACGGAGAACGGCTCAACAGCTACACCCACCTCGCCGGCACCGTGTTCGCGACCATCGGCGCCGCCGTCCTGGTGGTCCTGGCCGCGCGCAGCGGCGACGTATGGAAAATCGTCGGCTGCAGTACCTACGCCGCCGCCCTGCTGCTGCTCTACGGCGCGTCTACCCTTTACCACAGCACGCGTGGACGGGCCAAGGCGATCCTGCGCAAGTTCGATCACTGTTCCATCTACCTGCTCATCGCCGGCACCTATACGCCGTTCGCGCTGGTGACTTTGCGCGGCCCCTGGGGCTGGACCCTGTTGGGGCTGGCCTGGGGCCTCGCGGCCCTGGGCATCGCGCAGGAATTCGTATTCGGCAAAGGCGCGCGCCGGCTGTCTATCCTGATCTACCTGGTCATGGGATGGATGGGCGTGGCCGCGCTCGGCCCGCTGGCCGCCGGTTTAGGCGCGCCCGGGCTCGCCTGGCTGCTCGCGGGCGGCCTGCTTTACACCGGCGGCATCGTTTTTTACCTGCTGGACGAGCGCGTGCGCCACTTCCACGGCGTGTGGCATCTGTTCGTACTCGGAGGCAGCGCGGCGCATTTCATTGCGATCGCGTTCTATGTGACTTGAGGCTCGTGGTTCGCGGTTCGCGATTCGTGGCTCCTGAGTCCCGGCCCTGGCCCGAACCACGAACAACGTACAACGATCGACGAACTTACGCCAGTCGCTTGAAAAAAGCCAGGCGCTGGCTCGATGCGAAGCCGGCGCGATAGAAGAACTCGAGCAGGCCGAAGTTGTCGCGCACCACCACGGTCGCCACCCGCTCTACGCGCAGGGCCTCGAGGTTGACGAACAGCTGCGACAGCAGCGCGCGGCCTATGCTCTGCCCGGTGAAGCCCGGATCCACGCCTATGGTGTCGATCACCGCCACCGGCTCGGTGCGGCCGAAATCGCCGAAATCGACGCTGGCCATGATGTAACCGATGGCGGAGCCGTCCTGGCGGGCCACCAGCGAGACGCGGACCGCCGAGTCGTGCAGGGCCTCGTCCACCACGCGCCCGATGTAGGCGCTGCGGTCGCGCCCGACGATGCGCCGGTCGATGCGCACGATGTCCTCGAGGTCGGTGCGTTCCAGCGAGCGCACGTCGGCGCGGTCGCGCGCGAGCGCCTCGAAATCGTTGGCCTGGCGCACGCTGTGGTCGATCTCGGCGCTCAAGTGACGGGGCTCGGGCGCGAGCACTCTCTCTTCGTCCCCGCCGCCCATGCGCCCGGCCTGGATGTCACAATCGATGACCTGGTTTCCGCCCAGTTGGAATCCTGCGTGGTCGAGAAAGCTCAGCATGGCGCGATTCTTCCATGCCGCCTGCGTGCGCACTTCGAAGATCTTGAGCTTGCGCGCTTCGGCCTCCAGGGCGCCGAGCAGCGCATCCCCGTAGCCGTGCCCCTGTTCGCCCGGCCGCACGCTGATCACTTCCAGCCGCAATGCCGGTTCGACGCTGCCGAATTCACCCTCCAGCCGGCGTGCGAGCACATAGCCCTCGAGCACGCCGCCCTCTTCCGCCGCGAACTGCGTGTGTATCGCCGGCGCGTGCAGTGCCGCCTGCAGACGCCGCTCGAAATAGTCGCGGCGCGAGCGGCCGGTGATCTGCGCGTCGATGTCGACCACCGCGTCCAGGTCCTGCGCGGCGAGGCGCCGCAGCTTCACACCGGAAATGGGACCAGCCTGTGCACGCTCCGCCATGGCATTTCTCCAGTTAGCACGCCGCCTGGGCGGCCTTCACGCTTGCGCCGAAGCGCGGGTACACGCGCCGCGCGTTGCCGTGGAAGATCTTCTCCCGGTCCGCGGCGCTCAGCCAGTCGACGCAATCGATGTAATGCTTGGTGTCATCGTAATAACGACCTGTCTCCGGATCGATGCCCCGCACCGCCCCCACCACTTCGGAGGCGAACAGGATATTGTCCGCGGGGATCACCTTGAGCAGGCACTCGATGCCCGCCTGGTGATACACGCAGGTATCGAAGAACACGTTGTTGAGCAGCAACTCCTTCAACGGCGGCCGCCCCAGGTCCTGCGCCAGGCCGCGATAGCGGCCCCAGTGATAAGGCACCGCGCCGCCGCCGTGCGGGATGATGAATTTCAAGGTCGGAAAATCCCGGAACAGGTCCCCGGTGATGAGCTGCATGAACGCGGTGGTGTCGCCGTTGATGTAATGCGCCCCGGTGGCGTGGAAATTGGGGTTGCAGGAGCCGCTCACGTGGATCATCGCCGGAACATTCAGTTCAACCATCTTTTCGTACAACGGATACCACCACTTGTCGGTCAGCGGCGGCCCGGTCCAGTAGCCCCCTGAAGGATCCGGGTTCAGGTTGCAGCCGATGAAGCCGAACTCGTTCACACAACGCTCGAGTTCCGCGATGCAGTTGGTCGGGCGCACGCCCGGGGTCTGCGGCAACTGGCACACACCGACAAAGTTTTGGGGGTAGAGCCCGCATACCCGGTGAATCAGCTCGTTGCAGGTCTCGGACCAGTACCTGCTCGTGCTCTCGTTGCCGATGTGGTGGCCCATGCCTACGGCCCGCGGCGAGAAGATGGTCAGATCGGTGCCGCGCTCGCGCTGGATGCGCAGTTGCGCGCCCTCCAGGCTTTCGCGAATCTGGTCGTCGCTGATATTGAGCGGCCACGCCGACGCTGCATGCCCGGGATCATCCTTGAGCTCGGCGATCTGGCGGTTTCGATAGTCCTCCAGTTGCTTAGGCGCGGTGGTGTAGTGCCCGTGGCAGTCGATGATCATGGCGCTTGGTTTTCCTTTGCTTTCGCTCAAGCCAGCTTCGGCCGCAGATCGCGCACGCGCACCGCCTTGCCCATGGAGCGCGGAATTTCCCCGGGTTCCTTGACCAGCACGTCAGTGGTGACGCCGATAATCGATTTGATGTGATGGCGTACCGACCCGGCGACGACCGCGCGCAGATCTTTCGTCGGCACGACATTCGGCATCATTTCCACCTCCACCGTCAGATGATCCATGATGCCTTTGCGCTCCACCACCAGCTGATAGTGCGGCGCGACGTCGGGCAGCCCCACCAGCACCGCCTCGATCTGCGACGGATAGACGTTCACGCCGCGGATGATCAGCATGTCGTCGTTGCGGCCCGTGATGCGCTTGATGCGCACATGGGTGCGGCCGCAGGCGCAGCGCTCGGTCGAGAGGCGGGTGATGTCGCGCGTGCGGTAGCGGATCATCGGCAGCGCCTCCTTGGTGAGTGTGGTGATCACGAGTTCGCCCGCCTCGCCTTCCTTCAGCGCCTTGCCTGTTTCGGTATCGATCACCTCGAACAGGAAATGGTCCTCCCAGCCGTGCAGGCCGGCCTGCGCCTCGACGCATTCGCAGGCGACGCCCGGCCCCATGATTTCAGACAGGCCGTAGATGTCGACCGCTTTCAGCCCCAGGCGCGCCTCGACCTCGCGCCGCATCGCTTCGCTCCAGGGTTCGGCGCCGAAGATGCCGATCTCGAGCTTGGATTTGCGCAGATCCACACCCTCCTTCTCCGCCACCTCGGCGATCGCGAGCGCATAGGACGGCGTCGCGCACAGCACGCGCGCGCCGAAATCGGTGATCAGCACGATCTGGCGCTCGGTGGCGCCGCCGGACATCGGGACCACGGTTGCGCCCAGCCGCTCCGCGCCGTAGTGCGCGCCCAGGCCGCCGGTAAACAATCCGTAACCATAGGCGTTGTGGATCACGTCGCCCGGCCGGCTGCCGGCGCAGGCCATGGAGCGCGCCATCAGGGATGCCCAGGTAGCGATGTCTTTCGCCGTGTAGCCGACCACGGTCGGCTTGCCGGTGGTGCCCGAGGACGCGTGCAGCCGCGCCAATTCGGTGCGCGGGCGCGCGAACAGCCCGAACGGGTAGTGATCGCGCAGGTCTGTTTTGAGCGTGAACGGCAGGTCGGAGAGATCCTCCAGCCGTTTCAGGTCACCGGGCTCGAAACCCAGCGCTTTCATGCGCCGGTGGTGGAACGGCACGTTGTCGTAGGCATTCTTGAGGCTCGCCTTCAGGCGGCGCAACTGCAGCCGCGCAATCTCTGCGCGCGGCATGGTTTCCGCCGCCGCCTCGAACTTGTATGCGCCCGCCGCGCGTTTGGGCGCGACCTTGCGCAACGCGTTCGACTTCTTGACTGCTGCGCTGCGGCTTTTCTTGGTAGGAACAACCATGCTGCCTCCTCTTTGTGCAAGTGCTAGTCAAACCCGGTCGCCCGAACCTGGCTGCGCCGCATTGATTGCTAGCGGCAATCTGTCATGTCACAGGCCTAATATTACTCTCCACGCAATCGCGCCGCGTGGAGCCGTGCCTCGGTATAGCGGACGAGCGCCCGCGTTGCGCGCTCGCTGGAGCGGAAGATGCAGACGCCCTGCTCCATCAGCTTGTCGGCCATCGGGTCGAACAGCGTGCCACCGTCAATGAAGGCCACGACGGGTTTCGGGCAGGAGGCGACCAGCCTCGGCAGCGTCTGGACAATGCTCTCCGGGCTGTCGATGTCGTAGCCCTCCCGCGCGCTCTTCTTGAGTGATCTGACCACGGGCGAGGTCGGATCGAGTCCGACGACGACGGAGTCGACGTCCGGCTCGGCGGCCATGGCCTCGGTGCAAAGCAGGTGAACCTCGTCGTCCGCCGCCGGGTTGATGTCGAACGGGTTCCTGACTTCCATGAGCGCGTCGAGCTTCTTGGACTTCAGGATCGCTACCAGCCGTTCCCGGGTCGATGGTCCGATCGCGGCCAGAGACAGGGAGAAGTCGCCCACCTGGATGCTGTCGCCGATGGCCACCGTGTCGTAGCCCGCGCCGGCCAGGGCGCCGAGTCGCTTGCCGCGGACGACCTTCTTGCTCAGGCAGTCCGCGATGTAGAACAGGTCGCTGAACTCGCTGACGTCGGTCGCGATCAGCGCGCCGGCCTGCGTGAGCACCGACAGGCATACCTCGTAGTCGCCCGCGATCGAAGCCGTGTGGCCCATCGCGGCCTGTTTGCCCGCGACGGACTGTCCGGCCTTGTAAATGACGACCTGCTTGCCGGCGAGGGTCGCCTTGCGCACGGCCCGCGCCAGGGCCAGCCCGTCGAGGTCTTTGAATCCTTCGACGTAGGCCCCGATCACCTGGATGTCCGGGTTGGCTGCGAAGTTCTCGACCATGTCGCCGTGGGTGATGTCGTTCTGGTTGCCCAAGGCGACCATGTAGGCCGGGTCCAGCCACGCGTTCTTGCTCAGCCGCGTGACCAGGAAGGCGCCGCTCTGGCTGATGAGCGCCGAAGTGCGTTGCGCCTTCTTCTGGGTTCTCGGCAGGCGTTCCTCGGGAATGAACCAGGAATCGTAGTTTCCCGGGTGCGAGATGATGCCCAGGCAGTTCGCGCCGACGAATACCGGTCCGCGGCCTGTCGCCCGCCGGGCGTTGTCGATCGTCTCCAGCATCCGCCGGGCAGGCTCCCGGCTTGCCTCGGTTTCCCCCATGCCGCCCGGGATTAGCAGCACCGATTCCACGGCATCGGTCCGGATCACCTCGTCGATGATCCCGAAGGCGACATCGGCGGTCACCGCGAGGATCAAGAGATCCAGCTTCTGCTCCAGCGCCCCCAGGCTCGGCGCACAGCGCACGCCATCGACTTCCTGGCCGTCGGGATTGATGACGAGCAGCCGCGACTTGTCATAACCGGATGCGATGATGTTCTTCAGGGTGATCCGGCCGAAGTTCATACGCGTGGCGGACGCACCGATGATGCCGATCGAAGCCGGGTGCAGCAGCTTGTCGATCTTGCCCTGAGGCCGCGGCGGGCGGACGCTCTGCGGCCGGCCGAAGCGGCACAAGCCGTCGAGGGCGACGAGCGCGCCGGCCGAGCAGGTGAAGGGGTTGACCTCCAGCTCCTCGATAACGAAGTCGGTCTCGGGGCTGCCGATCGAACAACTGTTCGCGAGGCGGATGAAGGCGCCGAAGCACTGGAGGAGGGTTTCGTCCGCCACCAGCCGCCGGCCCCCACGCGTCAGTCCGGCGATCTTCCGGTAGGCAATCGTCGGTTTGAAAATCTCGAGAAATTCCTCGGCAGTGGTCAGCGCGGTCGAAGCCGACACCACTGCCTGCCCCCGGCGGGAGCCTCCGGCATAGAGCTCGGTGTCAACGCCGCCAATCCCGGCGCTGAGAATCATGCCGAATTCGCGCGTGTTGCGGATGCCGACCAGGAGCTCGCTGCCGGAACCCGGAGCGTCCGCTTCGATGAACTCCGTGAGCATCAACCCCGCGACGTCCCGTTCCGACAGCGCCGCGAGCATGCTTTTGCAGGCGGCGCGCACCGCCGCCGGCTGCTTGGGCACGACCGCGACCCCGCCCACGTCCGACTTGTGCGCGATGCTGCCGGAGACGATTTTCACAACCACCCGGCTTCCGGCGAACGACGCCAGGAGTTCGTCCGCCGGCTCGGCCTCGCCGGCGATCACCACGTATCTTGGCGTCGAGGCGATGCCGGCCGCGGTAAGCAGCCGGTAGACTTCATGCTCGAACAGCGTGCTGCGGCCCTCGCTGTGCGCCGTCCGGAAGATATCCTTGATCGCTGCACCCATAGCGTCGCTGTCGACGCGGCGCGTTGCAGTCAGTCCGGTTTGCTGTGTGTCGCTCATGCGGGTTCCTCGTGTCGTATCGGTCGGTTCCGGTTCAAATCTTGGCTTGGCGCTGGCGCAGGCTTTCAGCATACCTGCGTGCCTCGCAGTAGCGCACCAGCGCCCGCGTGCCGCGCCCGCTGTTGCGGAACACGCAAACGCCCTGATCCATCAGGCCCGCGGCCATCGCGTCATAGAGCTTTCCGCCGTCGACTATCCCGACGATGGGCTTGTCGTTGCGCTCAACGATGGGCGGCATCAAGTGCACCGTGCTCTTCGCATCCTTGATATCGTAGCCGGGCCGCAGCTTGCTTTCCTCGAGCGCACGCACCGAAGGGGCGGTCGGGTCCAGCCCGACCACGACCGCGTCGATATTGGGGTCCTGGATGAAGGCCTCGGTGATCTGCAGGTGGGCTTCGTCGTCGGCGCCGGGATTGATGTCTATCGGATTCCTGACCTCCACCAGCGCGTCGAGCTTCTTCGCCGCGAGTATCTCCTCCACGCGCTTCACCGTGCCCGGTTCCAGGGCGCCCATTTCCATGCAGAAATTGTCCGATTCTATCGAGTCCGCCATGCCGACCGCCTCGAAGCCCGCGCCGCTGATGGCGCCCAGGCGCGTGCCACCGATTTTCTTGCGGTGCAGCGCGCCGGCGATGTAGAACAGGTCGTCGAAGGCGCTGAAGTCTTCGGCCACGATCGCACCGGCATGGCGCACCACCGAGTCAAACAGCGTCGGACCGCCCGCGATGGATGCGGTATGGCCCAGGACGCCGCCGACCCCGGGGGCCGTCTTGCCCGACTTGTAGACCACGATCTGCTTGCCCTGGAGCACCGCCTTGCGCACCGCCTTGGCGAAGTCGAGCCCGTCCAGGTCCTTGAAGCCCTCGACGTAGATGCCTATGGTCTCGATTTCCGGGCGCTCGGAAAAATAGCCGAGCATGTCGCCCTGCGTGAGATCGGTTTGGTTGCCCAGGGCCAGCATGTAGCGCGGATCCAGCCACGGGTTCTGGCTCAGGCGGGTGATCATGAACGCTCCGCTCTGGCTCAGCATCACGGAATTTCTTTCCGGCTTCTTCTGCGGTTTGGGCAGCCGCTCGAGCGGAATGAACCAGGAATCATAGGAGCCCGGATGCGACACCACGCCCAGGCAGTTGGCGCCGAGAAAAATCGGGCCGCCGCCTTGCTTGCCGTGGGCCGCGTTGATCCTCACCGCCAGCGCCGCCGCAGGCTCCCTGCTCTTCTTGGTCTCGCCCAGGC
>Ga0334722_10002350_pt1 | contig 21608 bp, 34 predicted proteins | sample C3_bottom_MG_FD_207210 | JGI IMG/M metagenome (GOLD analysis project Ga0334722, IMG submission 207210) | Sediment microbial communities from Yellowstone Lake, YNP, Wyoming, USA - C3_bottom | ecosystem: Environmental > Aquatic > Freshwater > Lake > Sediment | place: USA: Wyoming | collected... | reverse complement strand
GAGTACGGTCGCATCCTTTTCTGCGATTGCGGATGGGTTGTTGAAATCTGCGCTTCCACCCAAAATGCCCAAACGGCGCACGCTGAGTTATGGGTAATCACCAGGGATGCCGAAGGCGCTGAGCAACGCGGTTATTCATCGGAAACCTTGGGCTGTCCAGTGTTCCCAACCGCCGGTGTGGGTGAGAAATATTTCTACACGCACGAGCGAACGTTCAAGAGCATTCAACATTGGAAACTCGCCGGGATGATTCAAGACGCCAGTTTTCTGGTCAACTTGGCGCATGCCAAAGGGCATCCCAGTTGCAGTTACGGTGGTGCGATCAAAAACCTGGCGCTCGGTTGCATGGTGGGCGAGACCCGCGGCGCGATGCACGATGTCATGCACTATGACCCATACTGGTTTGCCGAAAAATGCCCGGAGGCAGAGACACGCAAACGCATCGTCCAAGTTTGTCCGCACGCGGCGATTGTTGAAGACAAGGAAAATCCCAGTCAACTTCATATTCACATGGAACAGTGTAACGGCTGCGGACGCTGTTTGCAAATTGCTCCGCCCGGTAGTCTGAAAATTGATCCTACGAACTTTCATGCCTTTCAGGAAGCGTGCGCCATTTCTGCCGGTCTGGTGCTTGATACATTTGCAAAGGAAAAGGCAACGCATATCGTTCTGGCAACTCATATGACGCCCGTCTGCGATTGTTTTGGTTTTACCAGTATGCCCATTCTACCCGACGCGGGCATCTTCGGCTCGGACGATATTGTCGCGCTCGATCAAGCCGTTCTGGATGCAACCGCGCGAACTGCGCTCATCGAAGAGAATCTTCCTTCATCGTTAGAAGTCCACACCCGAATTGGGCATCCGTTGCGCTGGGTGCATGGTCCGCTCAAAGACCCGTACTGCCAGACCGAGTACGCCGAGAATTTGGGATACGGCACTCGCGATTATGAGCTAATCGATGTATTACCAGTGGAGCAGATCACGCGCGCGCCGATCGGATATATTTCGGCGCGGTGAAGGCAACATTAAAGGATGATGTGGAGTTTATAAAATGCAAGGCATACCTATCGATGATTTCATCCGATCCGTCCGACACGAATGTTCAGCCAAATGGAAAGATAAAGTTATCCAGGGTCAGGTTCCGCCGATTCGCGGAATGGCGCGACTCACCCGCGAGGCGCAAGACCTCGCGTTAGCCGAATGCAAACGACGCGGTATGTCCTCCGCCGAATCACAACTCACGATTGCAACCCAAATCGTCGACCGCACCATTGGCGATGTGGACGCGCGCGGAATTCGCGAAGAAGGATTCCAAGACTTGGCAGAACGACTGGGTGTGATTATTCCTGGGGAACGCGCCACAGGCGGAGAACACTATCGTCGTTTGCATCAGCGGATGCAGGAAATCGAACTGGACCTTTTGCGCCAACACGGTATCGATCTGCGGATGTACGACATTTACGGCGTCGGTAATCCAGTCGCGCGCCAGCAACTGAGCGATTACATGCGCGACGCTTACGGCTTGACGTATCCGGTCGAGCAGATTTTTATGAGCATCGGCGCTATCAGTGCGATGGATCGCACGATCCAAATGCTGCGCAAGCATTTCTCGAACCTGGGATTGAAATGCGTTTTTGGTTTTCCTGCGCCGGGCTGGGCGGTCGCCAAATGGCAAGCCGAATTCGCTGGCATTCCCATTTGTCTTATTCAGACCCAGGAATCTGCGGACTATAAGCTCAACCCTGAGCAATTGCGCCAAACGCTGGCGGACAATCCCGACCTGCGCGTTTTGTATCTCACGATCACCAACAATCCCACCGCGTACTCGTATTCGCCGAGCGAGCTAACGCAATTATTCCAGCTCGTCTCCGTGGCGCGCCCCGAACTCGTCATCCTGGCGGACTGCGCGTACATCGGCACAGCGGATGCGGAAACCGACAAGACGCGCATGCAAGCCATCAAAGATGGCAACGTCCTAGCGCAGACAATTGTTGTCAGCAGTATGTCCAAAATCATGACGCTCACGGGTGATCGATTTGGCTGGGCATCGTTCGGCAACCGATCAATCGCAGACTTGATGTCGCTGGGATGGAATAATTCATCGGCGGGACTGCCCAGGGAATGGCAGTTGAGTTTCATGGCGCACATGGAACTTTATCGAGCGCAACCCGAACTGGGTTTCAAAATTCGACAACTGTATACGCTGCGACGTCAGCGGCTCATCGCAGAATTGAAAGAGTTGAATCGCGTCCACAACATCTTCGACGAAATCGGTCGCGACGAGGGCGGCGGCATCTACAATTGGAGCAAGTTCAAACCAGGTCAAGATGTGTTCACGCTGTTTGAAACAACCGGCATCGCCGGAGTACCTGGGTCGGCGTTCGGATACAACGACAAGTTCGTGCGCTTTTCCGTCGGCATCGTGCCCACATCGCCGTGAATTACAATAGCCACTGAATCATGAGGAGACTATCATGGAAAAACGACGCTTTGGACGCACCGGACATCAGAGCACCGTCGCGATCTTTGGCGGCGCATCACTGGGAGAGGTTACGCAGTCGCAAGCGGACATGGTGATGGAGCGTGTCATCGCCGCAGGAATCAATCACATCGACATCGCGCCATCGTACGGCAACGCCGAAGAGCGCGTGGGACCCTGGCTTGCGCGTGAGCGTCGGCGATTTTTTCTTGGGTGCAAAACGACCGAACGAACGAGGGCTGGCGCAGAAGCAGAACTGCATCGCTCGCTTGAACGATTGCGCGTGGATAAATTCGATTTGTATCAGATGCACGCTGTGAAAACGATGGAAGAATTGGATGCCGTGACCGCCAAAGGCGGTGCGCTCGAAGCAGCGATTCACGCGCGCGTGCAAGGATTGACCCAGTTCATCGGCATCACCGGACACGGCTTGCAAGCTCCGTCTGTTTTCTTGGAAGCACTGCGCCGATTCGATTTTGACACGGTGCTTTTTCCAATCAATGCAAAATTGTTCAGCGATCCAGACTATCGACGCGACGCCGAAGCATTGCTCGCCGAATGTCGCATGCGCGATGTGGGCGTGATGGCAATCAAAGCGATCACCAAAGGACCCTGGGGAGATCGACCCAGGACGCATGCGACGTGGTACGAACCCTTTGTCGATGTCACGGACATTCAATCGGCTGTCAATTTCGCATTATCGCAAGACGTAACGGGCTTGTGCACTGTTGGCGACATCACCGTGCTTCCATTGTTCATCGATGCGTGCGAACATTTCACGCCATTGAGCGTATCGGCACAACAAGCCATGATCGCGAACGCCGCGCCATCCGAAGCGCTTTTTGTTTGACCGAGCAGGATAGAGCAAGACCGAGCAGAACACCCGTTCCTGTGTTATCCCACACAAACCCACAGATTACCCACATAGTTTTACAGGTTATGCACAGATTAAAAGCCGCGCGGTGGATAAGCCAGGTGCGACGCACTTACAGTGCGTCGCACCTCTAAACACAACGGGCGAGGACACAGTGTCCTCGCCCGTTCATATTTCTGAACCAATCGATGCGCGGTCTAGCGCTTGGTGTATTGCTTCGCCTTGCGCGCCTTTTTGAGACCTGGCTTCTTGCGTTCCTTCTCACGCGCATCGCGTGTGAGTAAGCCCGCTTTGCGCAAAACATTTTTGAAGGACGCATCCGCCAGCAATAACGCGCGCGCCACACCCAACGACACCGCCTCGGACTGTCCCACCGGTCCGCCGCCTTTGACATGCACGGTGACATTGAAGCGTGCTTCGTTTTGCGTCGCTTTAAGCGGATTCATCGCGGCGGTTGCCAGACCCAACTCCGGAAAGTATACGTTCATCGGTTTTTCATTGACCGTGAACGTGCCCGTGCCGGCGAACAAGCGCACACGCGCCGTTGCCGCTTTTCGTCGACCCACACCTTCGTAATATTTTCCAGCTGCCATGACTAGACCTCCAACGTCTTGGGTTTTTGCGCCACGTGTCGATGATCAGTGCCTTTGTACACTTTCAACTTCTTGACCATCTCTCGACCCAGGCGACCCTTGGGCAACATGCCCCAAACCGCCGACTTGATGACGCGGTCGGGATGTTTTTCCAATTGATCGCGCAGGATCGTTTTCTTCATGCCACCCGGATAGCCCGAGTGGTGATAGTAGGCTTTCTCATCCAGCTTTTTGCCGGTCACGTGAATCTTGCCCGCGTTCAGCACGATCACGTAATCGCCGCAATCCAAATGCGGGGTGTAGATGACCTTGTGCTTGCCCTTGAGCACAGTCGCAATCCCTGACGCGAGCCGACCCAGGGTCTTGCCTTCGGCGTTGACGACGTACCATTCCCGTTTGATGTCGGCGGGCTTGGTGTTAAAAGTTTTCATCCTTCGCTCCGAGTACAATCTGCCACATTAGCGGCTAATTCATATTTCACTTTTATCAAACACAAACCTTGCGGCGGGACCGATTCGCCCGCGCGCCGTTCCTTGACGATCACTTGGCGAAACTCGTCGATGCTCAACCATCCCTTGCCCACCAGCAACAAGGTTCCGACGATTCGCCGCACCATTCGATACAAAAATGCGTTCGCTTCGATTTCGATCAGCACGCGCTCGCCCGCGCGTTCGACTTGCGCGCGGTAGACTTGGCGCACGGTGTTGTCGCCTCGCGGCGGAGTCCCAAACGCGCCGAAATCTTTTTCGCCAATCAAGCAATGCGCCGCGACATTCATCGCTTGAACATTCAGCGGTTCTTGCACGAGCAACGCATATCGACTTGTCAACGGTGATCGAATTGATTGATTGAGAATCGTGTAGCGGTACGTGCGGCTCTTGGCGCTGTGCCGCGCCGAAAAATTTTTCGGCACCTCAATCAATGATCGAATCGAAATATCGGTTGGTAAGACGGCGTTCAATGCGCGCTGTAAAATTTCTGGCGATTTGTTCCACGCGGTGTCAAAATGCGCGCCCTGCCCTATGGCGTGAACGCCCGTGTCCGTTCTCCCAGCGCCAACCACCCGCATTTTCTCACTGGTGATCTGGTGCAACGCCCGTTCTAGTTCACCTTGAACGGTACGTTTGTTACCCTGGGACTGAAACCCTGCAAAATCCGTTCCGTCGTACTCGACGATGGCGAGAAGACGGTATTTATCCATTTACGCTTCGCGATCAACCAATTCCATGATGACGATAGGTGCAGCATCGCCCTTGCGCGGTCCCACTTTGAACAAGCGCGTGTAACCACCGGCGCGTTCCTTGTAGCGCGGTCCCAGCGTCTCGAACAATTTCTTCGTCACGTCGGGATCCAGGATGGTCGCCATGGCTAGACGGCGCGCGTGCAAATCGCCGCGCTTCGCTAGGGTGATCAATTTTTCGGCGTCGCCGCGAACGGCTTTGGCTTTCGCTTCAGTCGTTTCGATTCGTTCGTGCCGAAAGAGCTCGGTCACCAAACTTCGGAATAGCGCTTTGCGCGCGCTCTTGTCACGTCCGAGCTGTCGCCCTTCTATTCGATGTCGCATTTCTTCTATTCCTCTTCGGTGGGCGATTCAGATTCGCCCGCATCTTCCGACGGCGTCAGCACATCAGCGGCGGGTTGGATGGTGTCCAAATAGCCCTTGACTTGCAAACGTTCCATCAATTCGTCAAGTGATTTCTGACCAAAGTTGCGAATGGCGAGAATTTCGTCCTTGCCCTTTTGCAAGCGCTCCAACACTTCGCCGACCTTGGTAATGCCGGCGCGTTTCAAGCAGTTGTACGCGCGCACCGACAATTCCAGTTCTTCGATGGGTGTGTCGTACACGCGGCTGGGAATTTCGGATTCGGGCGCGGCTTCCACTTCAGCTTCACCAGCAAATCCCGCGACCAAGCTAAAGTGGCGCACGAGATTCTTTGCCGCTTCGGTCAACGCTTCGCGCGGTGTGAGCGAGCCGTCCGTCCAAACTTCCATCAACAAGTTGTCGAAGTTGGTCATCTGACCAACACGCGCTGGCTCGACGCGAAAGTTCGCCTTCTTTACCGGGCTGAACACGGCGTCGATGGGAATTTCGTCGATAGGCAACTTGCCACGCTCTTCGGCGGGCGAATAACCTTTGCCGCGCTGAACAGTAAAGTCTATATCGATAGCGGCGTCGTCCGAGTCGAGCGTGAGCAAGTGCTGATCGGGATTGATCAATTCGACCTGGGCAGGCAATTGAATATCGCCTGCGGTGACTGAGCCGCGCCCTTTCGCTTCAAGATGCAAACGAACCGATTGCTCACCCTCATGCAGTTTAAAGCGCAACAGCTTGGTGTTCAAAATCAACTGAGTCATGTCCTCTTTGGTGTGCGGGATCGGAGTGAACTCGTGATGAATGCCTTCGACTTTGATCGATGACGCTGCCGCGCCGGTGAGGGACGCTAACAACACGCGTCGCAGAGCATTACCCAGCGTGACGCCATAGCCGCTTTCCAAAGGACCGATAACAAATTTTCCGTAATTTTTTGAAGATGCTTCCGCTTCAATTTTAGGCAGAATTGCTTCCAAGGCGGAACCTCCTAGGATTAGAAGTTGGAAATTGGATGTTAGAGGTTAGATACAGGTGAGTGACACCTTCTAATGTCCAACTTCTAATTTCTAACCTCCAGTTTTACCGGCTGTAGTACTCCACAATCAATTGTTCTTTCAAAGCCGAATCGATCTGCTGGCGCGAAGGCAGGTTGAGAACACTGCCCGAAAAATTCTGCCCGTCCAAGCTCAACCATTCAGGCACCGCACGGCGCGACAGCTCTTTGGTCATCGATTGAAAGTACGGGCTTTTCCGTCCTTTCTCCGTCACGCTGACCACATCGCCCGCTTTGAGCGGATAGGATGGCACATTCACCGGTTTGCCGTTGACCGTGAAATGTCCATGCAGAACAATTTGGCGCGCCTGCTTTCGACTCGATGCAAAACCAAGGCGATACACGACATTGTCCATGCGCGATTCGAGCGATTGCAAGAGCGCCGCACCCGTCACACCGCTCGTCTTCGAGGCTTCGGCAAAATAGCGGCGGAATTGCCGTTCAAAAACGCCATAGACGCGTCGAGCTTTTTGCTTTTCGCGCAACTGGGTTGCATAATCGCTTGCCTTGCGGCGGAATGACCCAGATTGCCCGTGCGGTCCAGGTGGATAGTTGCGTCGTTCGATAGCGCATTTGGGCGTATAGCAACGGTCGCCCTTGAGATAAAGTTTTTCGCCTTCACGCCGGCATTGCGCGCACGCCGATCCGATATATCGTCCCATGCATCCTCCTGCTAAACTCGCCGCTTCTTCGGCGGGCGACAACCATTGTGCGGAATCGGGGTTTGATCGGTAATCGAACGCACCCGCATGCCCGCTTGTTGCAAGGCGCGAATGGCTGATTCGCGACCGGGTCCAGGTCCTTGCACGATCACGTCCACTTCACGCAAGCCCGCATCCATCGCCGAGCGCGCGGTGTTCTGCGCCGCAATCTGTGCGGCATAGGGTGTGCTCTTGCGCGAGCCTTTGAATCCGCTCGACCCGGCGCTGCCCCACACAATGGCATTGCCCTGTGTGTCGCTGAACGTGATGATCGTATTGTTGAACGATGCTTGAATGTGGCAGTGACCGTAAGGCACCACCTTGCGTTCTTTCTTGCCCCCGCGTCGCACGGGGCGGCGCGCCGCCGACCCTGCTGCCGCTGTGGTTGTCTTTTGTTCTTCAGCCATTGATCCTCCGAATTTAGTTGGCTAGTTCGTTAGTTGGTAAGTTTGTTCGTGTGATCATGTCGTTCAGCAAACCAACAAACTAGCCAACTATCTAACTGCCCAACTAACTACTTCTTCGCCTTACTGCGCTTGCGTCCTGCCACGGTCTTTTTCGAGCCACGTCGAGTACGCGCATTCGTGCGCGTGCGCTGACCACGCACCGGCAGAGCGCGCCGATGGCGCAAACCGCGATACGCGCCGATTTCTTGCATTCGCTTGATATTCATCGCCACTTCGCGACGCAGATCGCCTTCCACCTTGTAGTCGCGATCCAAAATGGTGCGGATCCGTGAGACTTCGGCTTCCGAAAGATCTTTGACGCGGATAGCTGGGTTGACCTGCGCCTTGTCCAAAACTTCGACTGCCTTCATGGGACCGATCCCATAAAGGTACCGCAACGCCACATCTACGCGCTTTTGTCGAGGTAGGTCAACGCCTGCAATACGAGCCATGGTTCCTCCAAGTACTGGATGTTGGAAGTTGGAGGTTAGAAGTTGGAGGGGGAATCTGCACTCCAATTTCTAACTTGTAACTTCTATCCTTGCTTCTGTTTGTGTTTTGGATTCTCGCAAATAATTCGCACGATGCCGCGACGGCGCACAATCTTGCATTTTTCACAGCGAGGTTTCACAGATGGTTTGACTTTCATTTCACAACTCCACTCGATCATTTACCAATTACTGTTTACAACAGCGTCAGTATCTCCGGCTCACCCTCAGTGATCACAATCGAATGTTCAAAATGCGCGGAGAGTTTGCCGTCTTCGGTTACAACCGTCCATTTATCTTTCAAGGTCAACGTTTCCGCCGCGCCTTCGTTGACCATCGGCTCGATGGCGAGCGTCATCCCTGGTTTGAGCAACGGCCCGCGCTTGCCTTGTCGATAGTTCGGTATTTGCGGGTCTTCGTGCATCTGGCGACCGACGCCATGACCGACGTATTGTCGCACGACCGAATAGCCGCGCGACTCGGCGTAATCTTGAACCGCGCCCGAAATATCTTCGAGGTGATTGCCCCCGTGTGCCGCCGCTATCGCAGCCATCAACGCTTCCTGGGTCGTCTGCATCAACCGCTTAGCTTTATTGGAAACTTGACCGACCGGAAAAGTCGCTGCCGTATCGCCGACATAACCTTTGTACGTCGCGCCAATGTCAATCGAGATAATGTCGCCTTCTTTCAATACTACTTTGCGGCTCGGAATACCATGCACCACTTGCTCGTTGAGCGAACTGCAAATCGATGCGGGAAATCCGTGATACCCTTTGAAGGAAGGTTTCGCGCCTCTTTTTGTAATGATCGATTGGGCGACCGCATCCAATTCGGCAGTCGTCACACCGGGCTTGACCATTTCCTTCAACGCTTGGAGCGTTTCGGCAGCAATTCGTCCGGCATCATGCATTATCGCAATTTCATTTTTCGATTTGAGAACGATCACTCGAGTGAACCTAGTAGTGCATCCACATGATCTTGCTGGGTAGTCAACCCATATCTCAAAAATAGTAATTCCATGGCATTTTCGTGTGTCTGCACTAGATCACAAACTTTCTACAATCTTGACGATGGCGGCTTGCACTTGCTCAATCGATTGCTCACCGTCCGTTTCGCGGAGCGTCCCAGCATTCCGATAAAAATCGATGAGCGGCGCGGTCTGCGTGTAATACACGGTGAGACGATTTTTGACCGTCGCCGGTTTGTCGTCATCGCGCTGAGTCAACGCGCTCCCATCTTTATCGCACTTGCCCTCGATTTTCGGCGGGCTGGAAAGCCGATTATACACAGAACCGCAAGTTGGGCAAGTCCACCGCGCGGTCAAGCGTTCGACCAAAACTTCATCGCGCACATTCACCAGCAAGACGGCGTTGATCTTTTTGCCTTCTTTGGCAAGCGCAACGTCCAACGCTTTAGCTTGCGCCGCCGTTCGCGGAAAGCCGTCGAACACGACGCCCTTCGCGCAATCGGGGCGCGCGATGCGATCCATCACCATTTGGATGGTCACATCGTCCGGCACCAATTCGCCCTTGTCCATGTATGACTTTGCCAGTTTGCCGAGCGGCGTTTGTTTGGAAACATTTTCTCGAAAGAGATCGCCGCTAGAAATGTGCGCTAGTCCGAATTTCTCACGCAGGATTCCGGCTTGCGTACCTTTACCCGCGCCAGGCGCGCCCAACAAGATCAGATATTTGGCGTTGCTCATGATTGCCTCCGCGTCGAGGTTATAACGTAAGGGCTATTTAATAAAGCCCTCATAGTGCCGCATCAACAACTGCGCCTGCAATTGCTTCATGGTGTCCAACACCACGCCAACGATAATCAACATACCCGTGCTATTGATGAGCATCGTCGTCGTTTCCGTCACATCGCGCACCAAGAAAGGCAGAACGGCGACCAGACCCAGGAAGATAGCGCCAACCAACGTGATGCGTTGAAGCACACCGTTGAGATATTCTTCCGTTCGCTTGCCGGGACGAATGCCCGGAATAAAGCCGCCTTGTTTCTGCAACATTTCAGGAATGTTTTGCTGCCGAAACATGATGTCGGTATAGAAGAAGGTAAACCCGATCACCATGATAAAGTAAACGATCCAGTAGACCGGACTCTGTTGGTTGAACGCGTTGACGACCCAGTTCGCAAAGTTTTCGGGTTGACCGACCGCCGCGGCAAACGGCGAGGCGAGCACGCCGGGGAAAATCAAGATCGAGATGGCGAAGATCAACGGAATCATGCCGGATGAATTGACGCGCAACGGAATGTGCGTGCTTTGTCCGCCGTACATCTTGGTTCCGCGAATCTGCTTGCCGTATTGCACCGGGATGCGCCGATTGCCTTCCTGAATATAGATGATGCCGACAATCGTGACCATCGTGAGCAAGACAAAGAACACTAGGTTGACCGGGTTGGTCTGAAGCATCTGCCCAATCCGCTGTGGAATGGCGGAAACAATACCGCTAAAGATGATGATGGAAATGCCGCTACCAATACCCTGTTCCGAGATCAACTCGCCCAGCCAAATGGCAAAGATCGTGCCCGCCGTCAGAGTCACAATGATCGATAAGGTTTCCAATGGGTAGGTCGTAAATCCAAATTTAGTCAGAACGACCGGATTGCTCTGCGTCAAAACGACGGCTTGGGCAAAACCTTGCAACGCCGCCAGAGGCAACGTGAGCAAGTGCGTCCACTGATTGATTCGCGCGCGACCTGCATCGCCGCCTTCTTTCAACATCTGTTCCAATTGCGGGATGATGCCCGTTGCCAACTGCATAATGATCTGTGCCGTGATCATTGGATAAACGCCCATCGCGACAACCGAAAAGTTGGACAGCGCGCCGCCCGAGAAAAGGTCCAGCATACCAAGCAGCTGGTTCTGCCCAAACACTTGTTTCAACGCCGTGGTATCGACGTTAGGCACTGGAATATGCGCCGCCAAACGATAGACCACCAGGATAAACAAGGTGAACAGAATCTTGTTACGCAAATCTGGCAAACGCATTGCATTTCGAACGGCATCAATCATCGAAAGAACCTCCAAGACATCAGATGACAGATAACAGAGTACAGACTCGCGTTCTCAATGTCTGGCATCTGTAGACTGTAGTCTGACGTCATTTTATCTCTTCGGCTGTACCGCCCGCCGCAACAATTTTTTGCTTCGCGCTTTCAGAGAACGCGTGTGCCTTGACCGTGAGTGCTTTGCTCAACTCACCTGTCGCAAGTACTTTTACCGCATTCACATCGTTCACCAAGCCGCGCTTCAGGAGCGATTCAGGCGTGACTTGCGCGCCGGCATCGAACTTGGCATCGAGCGTTCCCAGGTTCACCACCGAATATTCTGTGCGCGAAATATTGCGGAAACCGCGATTATGCGGTAAGCGGCGGACCAAAGGCAATTGACCGCCTTCAAAATAGAGCTTGATGCCACGTCCCGTGCGCGAACGCTGACCTTTGGTGCCACGACCGGCGGTCTTGCCTTGACCGGCAGAAATGCCGCGCCCGACGCGCCGTTTGCGATGAGTCGATCCTTCAGCTGGTTGCAAATCGTGTAGCTTCATTCTTCTAGCCCTTAACTTCTTCGACTGTGACCAAATGTCGAACAGTGAAAACCATTCCGCGAATTTGCGGCGTATCGTCATGCTCGACCGTTTGGCGGCTCTTACGCAGACCCAGAGCCGCTATCGTCGCTTTTTGATTTTTTTTATAACCGATGGCGCTCTTGACCCATGTGATTCTCAATTTATCCTGGCTTGACATTTTCCGTTCTCCTCCACGGCGGCAACAACGACTGCACGGGCTTGTTGCGCCGCTTGGCAGCAACCTCCACGTCGATCATGCCCGCCAAGCCGGCGAGCGTTGCGCGCACCACATTCAACTTGTTGCTGCTGCCGAGCGATTTCGTCAACACATCGCGCACGCCCGCGCATTCCATCACCGCGCGCACGCCGCCTGCGGCGATAACGCCGGTGCCTGGTGTGGCAGGTTTCAGGATCACTTTCGATGCGCCGAATTTGCTCAATATGGCGTGCGGGATCGTCGTCCCGGCGAGCGGATATTTTTTCATCGCTTTGCGCGCGGCTTCGGTCCCCTTGCGAATCGCTTCGGGTACTTCGCGGGCTTTGCCCACACCCGCGCCGACGCTGCCATTGTTATCGCCGACGACGACGAGAACCTGAAAACTAAAATGTCGACCGCCCTTGGTTACTTTGGACGTGCGTCCGATATTAACGACGCGTTCATCGAGTGATGGACCTTCCTCTTGACGGTCTCGATCACGTTCACGTGGACGATTACCACCCATTGGACGATTTGCCATTGAATCTCTCCTAGAATTCCAATCCACCCTCGCGGGCGCCTTCTGCGAGTGATTTGACGCGACCAGTGTACTGATACCCGCCGCGATCAAACACGACTAGCTTCAAACCTTTTTCCAGCGCGCGTTGTGCCAGCAATTTGCCAACCGCTTTCGCTTCTTCTTTCTTTTTCAACGCGGCGGCTTGTGCGCGCAAATCCGCATCTAATGTGGATGCCGCAACGAGCGTGTGCCCTTTGGAATCGTCGATAATTTGAGCGAAGATGTGCCGCGCACTGCGAAACACGTTGAGGCGCGGGCGAGCAGGCGTGCCTGCTACTTTGGCGCGCACTCGGCGCTGGCGTCGCTCTCTTCGAACACGAGTTGCTATTGTCTTCATCTGCTAAACCTCAGCTTGTCTATTTCGCGCCGGTGCCAACTTTGCCGGCTTTGCCAGCTTTGCGGCGAATCTTTTCACCTTGATAATGGATGCCCTTGCCCTTGTACGGCTCCGGCGGTCGAATGGTGCGCAACTTGGCTGCCACTTCACCAACCACTTGGCGATCCGCGCCGTCAATCGCGACCAAGCGCTGGGTCTTGTCGACGGTAAAAGTGATACCTTCTGGGGGTTGAACGGTGACCGTATGCGATAGCCCGACCGTCAAGACCAGGTTCTTGCCTTGCAATTCCGCGCGATAACCAACGCCATCGATTTCCAAGTTGCGTTTGAAACCATCGGTCACGCCGACGACCATATTGTGAATCAGCGCGCGCGTCAAACCATGCTTGGCATCATACAGTTTTGTAGTCTCTGGCGCCTTGACGTTGACCTGGTTTTTATCGGCTGTGATCGTCAACATCGGATCAAAGGTTTGAGTCAATTCCCCTTTGGGACCTTTGACATTGACCGTTGAACCTTCAATATTAACTTTAACGCCCGCAGGAATCTGGACGGGCAATCGTCCCACACGAGACATCAAATCCTCCAACTAGTCATGTAGTCTTCGAGTCTTCTAGTCAATTAGTCGTTTCGACTATTTGACTATTTGACTATCCGACTATCGGACTACCACACATAGCACAGAATCTCGCCGCCCAAACCCATTCGTTTGGCGCGCACACCCGTCATCACTCCGCGCGTCGTCGAAACAATGGCAACGCCCAGCCCGTGCTGAACCCAGGGCACATCCGCCTTGCCCGCGTACACTCGACGACCGGGCTTGGAGATGCGTTTGACGCCGCTCAAGATCGGTTTCTTTTGTTCGTCGTACTTGAGCCACACGCGTAACATGGGCTGCGGCTTGTCTTTGGTGACTTCGAGCTTTTCGATGTAGCCTTCGTCTTTTAAAATCTTTGCAACCGCCACGCGCAACTTACTAGCGGGCATTAGCACATTTTGGTGCTTGATCGCCGCAGCGTTGCTTAATCGGGCGAGCATATCAGCGATGGGATCGTTTGTCATCAGTCCCTGCTCCTTACAATACAACTCGGATTCTTGGACGATTCACTGACTGGCAGAGAATCGGATGCGCTTTACCAGCTTGACTTGGTCACGCCGGGGATGTGCCCTTCCAACGCTTCCTTGCGGAAGCAGATGCGGCACAGTTTGAACCGCCGCATGTATCCACGCGGGCGACCGCACACCTGGCAACGGTTGCGGACGCGGTTTGGATACTTGCGATGCAACTCTCGGTTCACCATTGATTTTTTTGCCACAACATCCCTCCTATTGCGCTCGGAACGGCATGCCCATCAGTTGCAACAGCCGCCGCCCTTCGTCATCGGTCTTGGCAGAAGTGACGATGGTCACTTCCATGCCGCGCACCTTGTCGATCGTATCGTAATCAATTTCAGGAAAGATCAGCTGCTCGCGCAGACCCAGCGTATAGTTGCCGCGTCCATCGAACGAATCGCGCGGGACGCCGCGAAAATCGCGCGTGCGCGGGAGTGCGATGTTCATCAAGCGATCCAAAAAGTAGAACATGGTATCGCCGCGCAGAGTCACGCGCACGCCAATTGGCATTCCTTCGCGCAACTTAAAAGTCGCAATAGACTTTTTTGCTTTGACGACGAGCGGTTTCTGTCCCGTGATCAAAGTCATATCTCTGACCGCGGCGTCGAGCGCTTTGGCATTGCCAATCGCTTCGCCGATGCCGATGTTCACCACGATTTTTTGAACCTTGGGCGCTTGCATCACGTTGCTGTAGCTAAACTCGCGCACGAGCGTGGGCAAGATTTGCTTGCGATAGAGGTCTTGCAAGCGCGGCGCAACTTTAGACTTGGCGCGTTTGCCTGCTCCGCCCTTGACGCTTTTGTCGTCTGCTTTTTGCTGGGGCGCGCCTTTGGGATTCTTTGGTTCTTTCTTTACCTCTGGCTTTGCCGCCTGTTCTGGCTTTGCCATGATTACCTCGTTGTTCTGGAAGTTGGAGATTAGAAGTTGGAGGTTGGAAATCAGATGCTGTGATGATTCTAGTCCCAACTTTGGTTTCTAACGTCTAACTTCCAATTTCTAACTGCTAGTCTATAAATTGTCCACACTTTTTGCACTTGCGGGATTTTCTGCCACCTTCGTCGCCGAATCCGACGCGCGTGGGCTTGCCGCAATTCTTGCAGACCAACATCACTTTGGAAATATCGACAGGGCCTTCGCGTTCGATAATACCCGCTTGCGTGTTGACATTGCCCGTGTTGCGTTTTTGGTGTTTTTTGAGCAAATGGATTCCGGCGACAACCACGGTGCCTTGCTTGGGATTGACGCTATGCACCTCTCCCTTTTTGCCGCGATCATTGCCCGCTACGACCTGAACCGTATCACCTTTACGAATCTTGTTCATTCCAACTTCTCCTACAATACTTCAGGCGCGAGCGAGATAATCTTCATAAAGCCCTTGTCGCGCAATTCGCGCGCGACGGGACCAAAGATGCGCGTCCCTTTAGGGTTGGTCGATTCGGCTTCGAGAATCACCGCCGCGTTGTCGTCGAATCGAATGAACGAGCCATCGGGACGACCATACTCTTTCAGCGTGCGCACGATGACGCATCGAACGACTTCGCCTTTTTTGATCGAGCTGGTTGGGATCGCCGATTTGACGGCGGCGATGATAATGTCGCCGACGCCACCGTACTGACGACGCGAACCGCCCATCACGCGAATGCACATGACTTCGCGCGCGCCCGTGTTATCGGCGACGACGAGATGTGTATTGACTTGAATCATTCTGCCTCCTCCGCGCTCTCTGAGGCATCACTTTCCGATTCCTTTACTTCTTCATCTTCGCCCGCGAGTTTCGACAATCGTTCGGCGGCGCGGCGTTCTTGTTCCACACGGCGCGCGGCGCGATCGGCGTCTTCCTTCGCGCGCAAATCTTCCAATTCAACGTCGACGGCTTTTTCGACGACGATGCCGCGCTGTACGATTTCGGTCACGAGCCAGCGTTTCTGGCTAGACATCGGACGCGCTTCCGTAATCTTGACCAGGTCGCCCATCTTGGCGACGTTCGGTTCGACGCTGTGCGCCTTGAATCGATGCGCGTGCGTGACCACTTTGCCGTAGAGCGGATGCGCGCTGCGTTCTTCAATTTCGACGATGACCGTCTTTGTCATCTTGTCGCTGACGACGCGCCCCTGCATAACTTTGCGTCGATTTCTCATTTCGCCTCCTGCACGCCCGCACGTTCGCGCAATATTGTTTTGACGCGCGCAATCTCGCGTCGGACCTGCTGCAGGCGATTGACGTTGGGCAATTGACCCGCCGCGCGCTGAAAGCGCAGGTTGAACATTTCCTGGTACAGATCGTCCATTTGCTTTTGCAATGCGACGTTATCCATGGTGCGAAGTTGTGATGGTTCCATTACTTCGCCTCCGTCTTGGTAATAAACTGGGTTTTGATGGGCAACTTGTAAGCCGCCAATCGCATCGCTTCGCGCGCAGTCTCTTCTTTCACACCGGCGATTTCAAAGAGCACGCGACCTGGTTTCACAACCGCTGCCCAGTGATCGGGCGCGCCCTTACCACCACCCATACGGGTTTCGGCGCCTTTAATGGTGACCGAGTGGTCGGGGAACACGCGCACCCAGAGCTTGCCGCCGCGCTTGACAAAGCGCACCACGGCGCGACGCGCCGCTTCGATCTGGCGGCTGGTCATCCAACAGGGCTGGAGCGCCTGCAATCCGTAATCGCCAAAGTCCAGCGTGACGCCGCGCGTTTCCTTGCCCTTCATGCGCCCGCGATGGGTCTTGCGATACTTGACTCGTTTGGGCATCAACATTTCAAAATCTCCAACAATGACAAATTAACAATTACGAATGACAAATGAGCAAATGACAAAGAATTTTGTAATTAGTAATTTGTCATTTGTAATTTATCATTGATTAGTTATTTTCCGCCGCGGCTTCCGCTTGTCGGACTGCCGCTTCAATCTCTTTCAAAATCTCCGCTTTGCGCTGATCGGGCATAATGTCGCCGCGATAAATCCACACCTTCAATCCAATCTTGCCGTAAGTCGTGACGGCTTCATAGCGCGAGAAATCGATGTCGGCGCGCAAGGTGTTTAGTGGAACGCGACCTTCTTTAATCACTTCGCGTCGCGCCATTTCCGAACCCGCCAATCGACCACCCGCCGTAATCTTGATTCCCAGCGCGCCACCGCGCATGGCGCGAGTGACGGCTTGCTTCATCGCGCGCTTGTGCGAAATGCGCTTTTCGATTTGCTGCGCGATGCCTTCGGCGACGAGGTACGCATCCGATTCGGGATGTTCGACTTCGATCACTTCGAGCTTGATCTTTTTCTGGGTCAGCTCTTCCAAGTCCTTGCGCAATTGGTTGACACTCGCGCCCTTGCGACCGATGATGATCCCAGGTTTTGCGGTGTGAACGTAGATCGTCACCTGCTTGGGGAATCGCTCGATGCGAATGTCCGCGATGCCGGCGTGTCCGACCTTGGCGCGCACCAGTTTGCGAATCTTCATATCCTCGCTGAGCTGAGCGTTGTACGTTTTTTTGTCAGCGGCGAACCACTTGGAACGCCAATCCTTGATGTAACCCAGTCGAAATCCGTATGGATGAATCTTGCGTCCCATTATGACTCCTTTGCCTGACGTTCTGCCACGCTCACGGTCACATGCGCGCCACGTTTCAAAATCGGTTTGTAGCGTCCGCGCGCGCCCGCTTTCATTCGTTTGAGCGTGGGCGCTTCATCCGCGTGAATCGTGCTGATGAACAAATCCTCGCGCACCAAGCCATAGTTCTGGGTCGCATTCGACGCGGCAGAGTTGATCGCTTTCTCAACCACGCGCGCCGCGTCTTTCGGCGTCATTAGCAACAAGCCGAGCGCTTCGTCCACGCCCTTGCCGCGCACCAAGTCGACGACGAGGCGCACTTTGCGCGGTGACATCCGAATATATTTTTCGACTGCGGTGACTTCAAAATAATCCGCCATGCTCTATCTCCTCACTAACCCGCTTTGGCTGGCGCAGCGGTGGGTGTGGCTGCGGCTGCCGCTTCGGCGGCTTTTTCTTTGGTCGAGTGACCGCGGAAGTGGCGGGTTGGCGCAAATTCACCCAGGCGATGTCCCACCATATTTTCCGTGATGTATATCGGCACGTGCCGCCGACCGTCATGCACGGCGATGGTGTGTCCGACCATTTGCGGAAAGATTACCGACGGACGCGACCAGGTTTTGAGCACGCGCTTTTCGCCGTTCTTGTTCATCTGCTCGATGCGTTTCAATAATTTCGGTTGTACGAATGGTCCCTTTTTCAGCGAGCGACCCATAAAACCCCCAAGTTCTGGAAGTTGGAAATTGGATGTTGGATGTTGGACAAATACTTGCGTCGAGTTTTCTCTTCTAACATCCAATTTCTAACTTCTAATTTCCAAAACCTATTTTTTCTTGCGCGACTTGACGATCATGCGATTAGTAAATTTGATGCGGCGTGTCTTTTTGCCGAGCGCGGGCTTGCCCCACTTGGTCTTGGGACCTGGCATACCGACACCAACCTTGCCTTCACCACCACCGTGCGGGTGATCGCGCGGACTCATTACGGAACCGCGAACGGTTGGACGCCAGCCCATGTGACGTCGGCGACCCGCCTTACCCAGCTTCAAGGTGTTCCATTCTGGATTGCCGACTGAACCAATCGTCGCCATGCAATCGATGCTGACATAGCGAACTTCGCCAGAGGGCAATCGCACTTGCGCGTACTTGCCTTCCTTCGCCATCAACTGCGCCCCCGTCCCCGCCGAGCGAACCAGTTGACCGCCTCTGCCTTTTTGCAATTCGACGTTGTGAATCATCGTGCCAACGGGAATCGCCGTAATCGGCAACGTGTTCCCAGGTTTGATTTCTGCATTCGGTCCCGAGGTCACCTTATCGCCGACGACCATGCCGACCGGCGCGATGACGTATCGTTTTTCGCCATCTGCATAATACAAGAGCGCGATACGCGCCGAGCGGTTTGGATCGTATTCGATGGCGGCAACGGTGGCTGGAATGCCCAGCTTCTCGCGACGGAAATCGACGATGCGATACTTGGGGCGATTGCCGCCGCCATGATGACGCACCGTGATGCGTCCCTGGTTATTGCGTCCAGAATATCGCTTCATCGTGCTTCTGAGCAGCGACTTTTCCGGAGTTTTCCTCGTGATCTCTTCGAAGGTCGGGGTGGTCATATTGCGCCGCCCCGCCGACGTGGGTTTGTAAATTTTAATGCCCATGTTTATACACCCTCAAATAGGTCGATGCGCTGATTCGCTGGAATCTTGACGATGGCTTTTTTCCACAGTGCTTTGTAAACCACGCGGCGACCAAAGTGGCGGCGCTGGCGCGACATTCGCATAACGTTCACGTTGAGAACCTCAACCTTGAACGCGGTCTCGACGGCTTCTTTGATTTGCGGCTTGGTGGCGCGCATATCCACTTCAAACGCATATTGACGCAATTCGTCTTTGAGCCGGTTTGTTTTTTCCGTTGTCAGTGGTCGTGTCAAAACTTGATACAGATGCATATCAACCCCATCAATGTGCCAATTGTCCAATTTTCCAATGAGCCAATTAACTGACTGATGTGAGTTGGCTCATTGGCACATTGGCTTATTTGCCCAAGTATCCTTCAATCATCTTCACTGCGCTGAGCGGCAACAACACAAAATCGTATTTGAGCAAGTCGCGCACGTTCAAATAATTTGCGCGCAAGGTCTTGACGTCGGGAATGTTCGCCGCCGATTTTTGCACAGGCATATTCGATTCGGGCAAGAGAATCAGCGCGGACGAAAGAATCGATAGACCGCCGAGAATGTTTTCCATCTCGCTCGTCTTGGGCGCGTCAAGTTTCAAATCATCGACGACGCGGAGTTGACCATCGGCGGCTTTGACCGACAGTGCGGAGCGCAATGCCAAGCGGCGCATCTTCAACGGCATCTTCTGTTCATAACTACGCGGGGTCGGTCCAAAGACGATGCCGCCGTGTCGCCATTGCGGCGAGCGCGTTGAACCCTGGCGAGCGCGACCGGTTCCTTTTTGCTTCCATGGCTTGACGCCACCGCCCGCGACTTCTGCGCGCGTCTTGGTGTCCGACGTGCCCTGTCGCGCATTCGCCAATTGGCGGATGAGCGCCTGGTGCATCACCGGCTTGTTCGGCGCGATTCCGAACACCGTGTCGCTTAGTTCTGTTGTACCAATTTGTTGACCTGCTTGATTATACAAAGGCACTTGCATGAGCTAGTCTCCTAGTCAAGTAGTCGGTTAGTCATTAGTCTGTCAGTCGTGTCGTCAATTTGACTATACGACTAGATGACGATTCGACTAATGGACTATTTCTTTTCTTTCTTGCTCGTCGATTGGTGCGTGGAAATTTTCTTTTCCTTGCGCGCTCTGCGAACAAACAGCACGGTATCTTTTGTCCCAGGAACCGCGCCCTTGACCGCGAGCAAATTTCGTTCAGCATCCACGGTCACTACTTCGAGATTAAGCGTGGTGACCGGCTTGTTGCCCATCTGTCCTGCCATACGCAGACCGCGCAACACGCGCCCGGGTGTGGTCGTCGCACCGCTCGAGCCAGGTCGACGCATTCGGTCGGACTGACCGTGTGTCTTTTTGCCGCCTGAAAAGTGATGACGCTTGACGACACCGGCATGCCCCTTACCTTTGGAGATGCCCGTCACGTCGACGAGATCGCCCGCGGCGAAGAGACCCACGTTCAACTTTTGTCCAACTTGAAAGTTGGCAATGTTGCCGGTGCGAACTTCACGCAAGTTCTTGAGCTGCGGCAAATTCTTAAGGTGACCGCGCTCCGGCTTGGACAGCCGCTTGGTTTCCGAAAACCCCATCTGCACTGCGGTGTAGCCATCTTTTTCCGTCGTCTTGATTTGTGTGACGAAACAAGGTCCAACTTCGAGAACGGTAACGGGAATGACTTCGCCTTTTTCGGTAAACAACTGCGCCATCCCGACTTTTTTGCCGAGCAATCCTTCAGCCATAATAAACCTCAGTCGTCAGTCAACAGTCGCCAGTCAACAGTCAAAAAGACTGTCGACTGTAGACGGTCTACTGTGGACTATAATTTAATTTCGATATCCACGCCCGCGGGTAAATTCAAGCGCATGAGCGTATCGATCGTCTTAGAGCTAGGCTCGAGCACGTCGATCAATCGTTTGTGCGTGCGAATCTCGAACTGATCGCGCGAGTCCTTGTCGATATACGTCGCGCGCTGCACTGTGAACTTTTCGATCTTGGTCGGAAGTGGAATAGGTCCAACCACTGCCGCGCCAGTGCGCTCCGCCGTTTCGACAATTTGTTTCGCCGATTGATCGAGCACGCGATGATCGTAACCCTTCAATTGAATCCGAATCTTCTGTCGAGCCATAGTCTCCTCGTTCGCTGTCCTGCTTTATGCCTTGATTGCCGTGATGACGCCCGAACCTACTGTGTGTCCGCCTTCGCGAATGGCGAACCGTTCGCCTTTGTCCAACGCTACCGGCGTGATCAACTTGACCTTGATCGTCACACGATCGCCCGGCATCACCATTTCCACACCCGCCGGCAATTCCACATCCCCTGTCACATCCAACGTCCGAATGTAAAATTGCGGGCGATA